>ERZ1370068.7204-contig-6135_pt1 | contig 52216 bp, 74 predicted proteins | sample MGYA00561227_ERZ1370068 | MGnify/ENA primary metagenome ERZ1370068 (study PRJEB38410, sample SAMEA6850437) | metagenome | study: Metagenomic assessment of the ecological functions of the soil: analysis of the soil microbiota associated with the... | reverse complement strand
TCAGCGTATAGTTGGCGGTGATCTTTCACCGCCATACCAAGCGCTGTCGACGGATCGAAGGGGCTCATCGGCACCGAAGGAGAAGCTGCAGGTAGCGGCAAGCGGCGAAGCCTGGCGCGCGATCAGCAAGACGCCGGTCGCGCCGGGAACAATTAATGGCCACGTCGCAGAACCGTTAATGGCGTCAACGCGGCAAAGGAGCATCTTCACTGCCATCACGGAAGAGTTTCAGATGATCACCGGCGTTGATTCTGGCGTAGTCATCGGCCTGGACTGATCCATCCTTCGCGAGTGGCGAGTGCGGTCTTCCGTTGCCGAGTCGAAGGGCCTGGGCGTCCTGTGTTCCGCCCGATATCGCCCGCATCAATGACGATCGCCCACGACGCTGCCGCAGGATCAATGCGCGATAATCGCGTCGGTCAAGGTCAGCGCGTCGCCTCATCTCGCGTGATCGAGTTCTCGCAGGCGGTGTCGTCGAAGTCGAATTACTACGCCACATCGCCGCAGATTGCTTACGACGCGGAGCTCGATCGACTTCAGCCGCAGCGATCGTTTGAACCAGCAGCCACGCACATCCGCGACGGAGCCGTGGGCACAGCAGTACGGCGGTCGAGAGAACGCGATCTGCGCCGCAGGATGCAGCGCGATGCAGCAGCCGAGCGAGAAGCGCGAAAGATCATCCACGCCGAAGGCGAATTGCAGGCGTCGGAAAATTGCCGCAGGCCGCCGCGGGTCGACGAGCTGGCGGCGATGACGGTATCTCGTAAGATACTGACGGAAATCGCGTCAGAACAGAACTGACGATCTTAAATTTCATCCGCTGGAGCGGGTCGGACGAACGCGTGGGCGATATCGGCATGACACAACGGATCGGATTACCTGCGCTGCCGCCGTCTGGGCGCAGGGCACAGCGGCGACTGAAGATCGTCGCCAACGAGCATTAGCGAAAGTCGGCGATGAAGAAGGATTCTGAAGATGCCCCACGATGGCGGATCGCGCATCGGGCGGCGGCGCGATCGCAACTGACACAAGATGTTTCAGCAGATTTAAGACATCGCGTCGAGTCGACAGAGAAGGCGATCGGATCATCTCGACGTCGCACACCTGCCGTGCCGGGACAAGCAGTGGGCACCGCCGTTGCCACATGCCGGCGACGGTATGCGAGCAGAAGAACGGCGATCGCCAACAACTGCGTATCGCCCCGGCGCCCGCCTGCCGCTGGCGGTGCCACTAACGCATAATCGAGGTATCTCGAGCTGCGCCGCCGAGCTGGTTCATCGCCGTCGTACAGGCGAGGAGTCGTAATCGGCGAACGGTGACTTCATTACATGCCGCAAAAGATGTCGCCGGCGCGTTGCGAGCAGCAGTTCGACGCCAGATGAAACGTCCGGAATCACTCAGCGGATGATTGATATACCAATCGGTGATTCACGGTCGCGGCTTACGGTTCTCGAGCAGGTGAGCGCGCTGAACGCGCCACGCTACCCCGCGGATCGAGATGCCGGCACAATAACGCGGCGCGCCTTTTCGATCCGGCCCCGCGCGTGATCGAGCCGCGCCAGGCAGGATTTGCCAGTTCACCTCAGCACAGCCCATTGCCATCATTAACTACCGGTCCCCGACGGGAAGGCCCATCTGTGAAAGGCACACATCTCACGCCGTCAAAGTGTCGCAGGTTACTGTGAACGCACCACCATGCCCTCAGTTTAGCCGCGATGATCTTCCGCTGGCGCGGGAGCGCCGCCTGATCGGAAGCGCGCGATGCGCTCCTCCATGAATGAATGTTGAACGCGCATTGCAGCTGAGCTATCCCGCTGCGCGTTCTCGTCGGTTCCCGCGTCGCCGCGATCGATTTGTCGAGCCCTGGCGCGACGCTGATATCGTTAACTATAGTCATTTAGGAGGAGTTGCGAGTGATCGTCAACTCCGCGGCATGTTCGCGAAAGCAGGCAGGTGCCGCGCTCTGTTCGTCGAGAAGTTAGCGTTTCTTCCGCCGTCATATGAACAGCGGCAGGTTGGCGCACGATATGCCTTTGCGTAGATGACGAGTTCTTCGTAATCCGGGGATAGCCGAGCTGTAATACATGAGGCGGGCGTAGCGGATCGCTCATCGTGCCGCCGCTGGACGGCGTTACGGCTGACGCGCAGCGGTCGTGAATTCCCGGTTCTCGACCCACGCGTGGTCTGCGGTCAGGTTCGGTCGAGAATGGTCGCCATGTTGCCGAACGCGCATTTCAGATTACCATGAACGCGCCACCGAAGCGCTGTTGCCGACGACTCTGATGGCCGCCGCGACGATCGGTGCCTTCCTCGTACGATCGGGCCGCAGCCCTGGCGTCATTAGCCTGTCAGCGGGTTCGACTGATTCGATCCTGCCGCGCGGTCCAATGAGGATGCCACTGGATAATTGGACAGGAACCGCAATCGTGACCACGGTTGAAACGTCATTTTTATCTGCCATGAAATTGGCGAACACTTCCTCTCAGTATTCACATGCTCGTTGAACCACTCGCATCGTCAGATCGTGCCGAACCATGCACGCTCGCGTGACGTACGCGCGGTCAGAGCTGGTCTTGTGTCGCGCCTGTCGAGCATCAGGCCCGCCGCGCGCCAGAGAATCGCGCCGCCGAACTGAAAAGACGGGATCAAATCGAAGCTTGTCGAACGGAGACGAGCTGGGTGTAGTCCTTCGAGCGCCAGCGCCGAGGCATGGAGACGAACAGCGGTCGCGGTTGCGTTCCGTGTGCATGTCCGCGATGGAACATCCGATCCGCGATCGCCGCGCTATCGCGTGACGGAAAATTTTGGCCACAGCTAGTCCGCGCTACGGCAGCGGCACCGGTGCCGGAATGGCGTCGAGACTCGGCGCGTCACGGTACTACCGGGCTGGGACATCGAGCGACGTGGCCTGATGTTCGGCTGACTGAAGTTAGGGCCACGTCAGCCGAGCATCGCGCCGGAATAGCAGAAATCACAGTTGAGTCACCGCGGTGAATCGATCGAGCGGCCCGGCGTTGCCCGGCCGGGGACAGAGGTGATCTCGACGACGTCGCAGTCTTCCGACCCGACGCTATGGGATCCGGCTCTGAGCCGAAAAATCTTGGCGATGCCGCGGAAAGCCGCCAACATGGCCGTATGCCGCAATATCGACGCCGCCGAGCTTATCATATCAACGCCAGGTCGTAACGAACCGCTAACGCCAGCCCGGTGTCAGGTCGAGACATGATCGACAGACCGGAAAGGGTCCGCAGCGAGCGCCACGCACAGGTGAGCTTATCGAACCATCAATCGGGAATGCATCCCCAGCGGTCGTAATACTGCTGGTCGCCGTTCTGATCGGTGATCCATTTTAGCCGACCGCAATCAGAAAAGGAGGTTATCCTGGTGTTGCTGCACATCAATATATCTGGGAATGCCCTTTGCCTGAATATGTCGTCTGATGACGCCGAAGACCAAGGTTGCATGCGCGGAGGTTAACGAAAACTTATTACGCGGTGAGGCTCCAGCTGATTTTCCACGACGACAACCATACACAACGCCTGACAGTGCAATCAGTGACGTTCGACTGATGCTTTCCGAAGGGTATCGCATGACAGTGGGCACGAAAGGCCCGCCAGACTGTGCAGCGCCAGTCGGTCATTTGCGATGCAGATCATCCGCAGGAAATGCGATTCTCCGATCATTTGCGTCACTTCGGCTATCAGGCGCGGATGATAATCGGCGACACGCTGTTTGCTGCTCGTCCGGTAACGCCGACTCGTCCTTTCCGTTAGCGCCAAATTCGCGCATTCGCGGGCTGATGCGACTTTGGGAATGCCGTGAAATGCGTTCATGCCGTCATCGATCACTTTATCGTAAACGAAGGCGAAGCGAAAAATTCACAGAATAGCGCCACAGGTCGCCGCGATAGCAACGCTCGCCGAAAACTCCGACGCTCATAAGGCGTTACTTCACGGAAGCGGCGCTTCGCGATTAGACGAACACCTGCGCGAGAACAAGCCGCGATCTCAGTCGCCGGCCGATCCTTGCCGCCAGCCGATTTTCATCGAGCGCCGGTCCATCGCGCTGGCCGACGGCCAGAAGATCGCCGTGTTCGTAGGGCAATCTCGCCCAGCACCCAGGTACGGCTGGCGCTCTGTACCGGCGCGCGGCGGATCTCATCAGGTCATCGGCATTGGCGGGCAATCTCGACGCACCACGCAAGAGTTCTTCTGCAGGCGCGCCAAACATTACTGCGGAATAAACTCTGCGGTAGCGTAAGGTGCTGTGGATTTATCGCGATCTGGTGGTCGCGTTCAACATGCTGGCACGCAATGCCTCGGCACAAGAGATGTTCGTTGATCGTCTGCGCTGATTATCGATGGATATAGATTGCGCGCGGCGATGAGCGACGCGCTTATCCTCGCCATCGCCTGGCAGTTATCCTGGCGGCGATCGGCAGTTTCTGGCCGGCGTTCATCGGGTCGATGCCGAGCGACAGACGAGATTCGAAGTGATGCTGGCGTCGGCACGAGCCGGGAGCTCGACGCGCTGACGTCTGCTCAACGATCTGATGCGAGGTCTGCAGCAGAAGTGATCCGCGCCATCCATGCGCTGGCGGTATTGACGCGCGGGACGGCCGGTTCATCTGGAAGCGCGTCGATTACAAATGGTGATGACGGCTGAACCTTCGCCACGACGCACGACATCACAGCATCGGCGCCTGGGCGACGAGAACCCAGTGGAGCCGGAGGAATCTGAGCAGATCATCTCGCCGGCGACATCCCAGGTGGTCGGTCCTACCCTGGCGCCCCACTGCCGATCGCATCACGAGCGGTTCCGACGGCCGCGGCTGTTCGGGCGGCCATGATCGCTGGTCGCGCGCATCGTTACGTCGCCGATCGCATTCGACGCGCGATCGGCGCGTGTGGAATCCAGTTCCTGCCGCGCCGAGCTGGCGACGCAGCTGACTGGCAGTCGAGTGCTGGCTCGCCGCCATGTTCGCCGCACGACAATATTTCGCGCCGCTCGGCGTCGCTGGTGAGTGACCGCCGATATCGCAATGCCGCTACTGCGCGCGAGTTAATAATCCTTCCAGATTCTGGCCGCCGAATGATGTGACCGCCGTGGACGGTAACTGTCATCGGCGTTCCCCGCCCAGCGCCACGTTTCACACAACAGATTATTGCAGGCGCGGTGGCTGGCAGCGAGCGGAGATGGAAGGTCGCCGGAGATATGAACGGGTTGGAACCCAGTGTTCCAGCGGTTGCACGTCGGTTCGGCTGCTGACGCAGATTTACTGACACGCTTCGCCGGCGGATCACGGGCCGATCCCCGGTCGCCGGAGATCTGCGGTCCAAAGACAACCTGCGCTCAGCGGAATTTCGCGCGTAATGGGACGTTGCGCGATGATTGATTATCGTTGCGGCTTCGCGAGGTTGGCCTGAACTGTTCTTCGGGGCACCGCGATTCACGAATGTCGCGGCGGTGGCATGCCATTTGGGGGTCGGTTTCCGGCGTCGGTGACGCCGACGACGGAGTGTTTCGAGCGCGGGCGAAGTCCGACGGTTACGGAGGACAGAATCCAGTCACACATCGAAAAGCGACGCGTTCCGCCACAGAGCAGGCGAGAGTAATGACGCGCCGATTACGAAGTTCAGAGGCGACGTCCGGTTAGTAGAGGCGCGCAGGCGCTTGCGACGCTGGTTCGTCGCCGGTCGCGGCCAGCGGGATCAACACGACTGGGACGGTGGTCGGCGACTCTCAAGAGCACCGAGCAGACGTTACTGACGCCGGAGAGCGCCGATGCGACGTTCGGCCACTGGACACTGTCGTTGTAATGGCGCTGTGAGCTCGATTCACAGCCTGGCGAGGTCATGAACTACCACGGGCCCAACCTCTCCGGATCGATCGCATTACCAGATAGCGGCTCTATATCATGCTGTCCGGTTCGACAGTCTCTTTGAGTTCAGACACGGCGGGCGCCTTCAGCGGCTTTGCCGTCTGGCTGTCCCGCGCTCGTTCATTATGCAGCGGTGCCGTCGCGGGCGATGAAATGCGCTGAGGTCGTGGCGCAAGAGCGATCGTCACGGTCGATCATCGCCTGCAATCGGTTATCTGGGCTCGCCGCAGTCGAAAGGCGTGGAAGCGCCACCGCCGCATCACCATGTCGGGCATGGCGATCACCCGCAGGTCGTCGCTGATGGCGCGCGCCGATAGCTTCCGACTGATTAGGTGCCGTCTACCCGCATGGATTCAGCGGAGAAAAAATGGCTAACAGCGTCATGCGCGTTTATCGCACAGCGCGCTGATTGCCAAAGCCATCGAGGAGTGCCAGTGCCGGGCTCACGGTGCGTCTCGGCTCTGCAGTTTCTCACTGATCTTTATGCAGGGAGTGGCGCCAGCTCGTGATGTCGGTATCGTTCGACGGATGATTGGGTTTCTCTGATGATTTGCCAATCGCGCGGTATGATCATTGCAAAGGCAAAGCAGTTTAACGTGAGCGTATCTCCAGAATGGAGGTGACTGTGTCGGTGCTCTCTGCCAAAACATCAAAGGTGTCTCTATATGATCAGCGATACCCCGGGCAGTTGGGCAATCGATCTCACTGCGCTGACGAGTGCCAGTGGTGGTGTCGTGCACGACAGCCATGATTCTCGACATTGCCGCATGCCGCTGCAGCTGGCTCTGTGCAGTACGAAATGGCTGCACAGGCCGAACGTCGTCGCGATATCAGCGCATTATCGCGCTTCTGCCGACAGCATTGTCTCAACGCATTGCCGGCCTCGAGGCGGCGGTTGCAGTTGAGCATGCCGCCAGCGGCCGATGGTGATTGTCACGATTTTTACCCGCCAAGGCAGAGATCGATCAGAACTGATGTTCGTTCAATGCCGGTACGAAGGGGAGACCCAGCGCCTGCGCAGTAGGCGGGGGATTAATGACTGACAAGGTTGCCGCCGAGCCAAGCTGACAAAAATTATGACACGGCGGTGGTGACGGCGGGATGCCGAGCTGGCCGCGAGTGGATGCGGAGTGCAGCTCGAGCGCCTGGGCCGATGTCTGGATCGTGGCAGACATCGCCCGCAGAGCGGTACTTCCGCGCAAGGCCAGCGTTGACATGAGCGCCGTCAGGCGATCGAGATTGCCGGCAATCGAGCAGCCGCTCGCGAGGCGATCCGAGTAATGAGCGGCATCGATGATCGCACGACGAGTCGCTCCGAAAGACGAGTAGCCGAAAGCGCGCGGGTGGCGATTCAACAGCAGCGCCAGCGGCGAACACAACGTTTTAACCCTGGGGCCGCCTAATTATCCGATAACATTCGGCCAGGCTTATGCGGCAACACAACCAGTTTTCTGGCGGCAGCCGTCGCCGTCTCCGATTTTTGTGCCATCATTGGCTGAGTCTCGCGCGGATGGTCGGTTACTTTGTTCTCGCTGCGCAGGCATGCCGGTGCGAAACCGGCGGTGCTGATCCTCGATGATCTATCTTTGACTTTCCCATCGTCACCTGCCGATCACAAGCCTGGCGGTCGACAGTGGTCTCGAGATCATCAAGCGATTCTCGGTTAAACCACCAACGAGACGCCGCCGCAGGCGGCTCATCGCGGCGCATGCCGAAGGCGAAAATTCGATTTTCCGGCGATATGGCGCTTGCCGGTCTCGCCAACTTACGCAGCAGTTGTTCTCCTTCGCGCAATCACGCTTCCAGGCCTTCTCGGATCGATCGGCATTCCCGTCACGACTTCTCAGCCGAGCTTCGCCGCCGCGCCGAGCGCGATGGCGGGATACCCAGGCGAGATCTCGATTATCCAGTGCAGCCTCGCCGTCGTGATGGTGTCTGGGAAGTGCCGCCGGGCGCTGTCGCAAGGGCCTGTTGCACGGGCAGGGAGCTGCACGGACCAGAGCTGACTGATAGACGCCAGCTGTTGACGGCACAATGTCATGGTGTCCTCGGTGCTGAAGCCTCCACCGCTCATGCGGCCTCGGAGGCAGGCTCGCAGGAATGCCACGGCGCGGCACACTAAAGCTGCCGAGGTCCTCCTCGGGGCGGCTCATCTACCCTGGTCTTACTGGTGCCAGGTGGTGGCGGTGATGCTCGGGCCGTGATGAATCGGGTGATCGAACGCTCGTCGTCGCAATCAGAAGCCACTCCGCTGAACGGCCCAGTCCTGGCCCGCACAACATGACCAGCAGGTCTCGCCGGCGGCGTGCCGGTTGTATGCGGTCAGTCGCCGAGGGAATTCATCGTCTTCCGGCATCGTCATACTCCCGGTCACGATCGGCGCTGCCGTGCGCGTCCAAACCCCGCGCGGTTAATCTGCGCATTGAGATTGCACTCTCCGCCAGACGATCCCGATGTTGGCGCCGATGCGATGACATGGGCTACGAATCGATGCTGAATGGTCAATGGTCCGGCGCCTAGCCAGCGCGGCGCTTCGGTCGGTCGGTTCACCGGCAAAGACATCGTCTGCGCCAACACTGGCACCAGGTCGTCGCGATCGCGATTAATCCTGCTGATATCGCGGCGGATAGCGTTTCTCTGCCGCCGTAGCGGTTAATGTCGGTGCATAACGTCGATTTCGCCGCTTCAGCTTTCATGCAGGCGATGGTCGATTGCCTGCACGTAAATGCCGCCATGGTTTCAGTAGGTCCAGAGGCTCAAAGAAGTCCAAGCCTGGGTTCTTCTGATCACGGCCGGTGGTCGACGGTCCGTCTCAACATGCAGTGCTTGAGTCTCTCCGCGAACATGTGCAAATTTTCGCCTGCTGCCATTGAAGGTGCATTTGTCTGTTGCAGTACAGATATGGCAGCGGCTGATGCCAGTGATTTCCGGTCAACACGATTAGACGGCCCTGTTCGCAGGCAGAGGTTCGATCGGAATGCCCCGAGCAGATTTGCCGAGTCAACACTCAGTCCTCAGTCGGAAGGCTGTCGCCGATGATTTGACAGTGAGGCCGAGGTCGAGGTGCGCACTGGGTCACTTGACGCCGCGGACAGGGGTCGAACCACGGCAATCTCGCAGGTTAGCCGTCTCGATGATATTTCGCGACCGTCGAAATTCGATGAAGCCGACGCGGTCGATCCATGCGATTGCCACGGTGTCGTGATCACCACCATTGAGCGCGAGCTGATCCACATATTAATTGCAGAGCGCGATGCGATGCACGTCAAAGAGGATCGCGATATCGCGAGGCCAGTACGCCGCCGCATCGGTGTCGCCGTCGGTGACAGCGGCAGTGATGCGGGTACAGGGATAATGGCCCAAATGCCCATGACAATATGTGTAGCGACGGAGGTTCTGCCAGAAGGCTGCAGAAAGACTGTGAAACCTGCAATGAGCTGTGTAAATGCCCTGAAATAGAGCACAACAGGTTTGCAGTGATTTGGAAATCTCCCCAGTGCCATTAGACGAATCTCATTGCTGCAATGACCCGGCTGACCCTCTGATCCACCAGTCTGGACGATGATGCTCTGTTTTGGGAGGCACAGCTGCCCATGTCACTAGCAGGCGATGCGGTCTGCTATGAGATGCTGAATCAATCATATCTTCAAATGCCGATCGACACGCCGTCGTCGAGATCTCGTCGTCTCGCTGTTGCAGGCAAATACTCGAAATTCGGGATAGGACGTCCGAAGCCTGCCGTTCATGCAGTGACGGACTTCGAAAGCTGAACTGAAACTGCGAGCGCTCGGGCTGGGACCCGTGTCAATACGCCGCCAGTCACCCTGTGGTCGCGCTCACATGGATTTACCTCGAGGTGGACACGCCATCGTCATGACGCGCGAATCTATTGAATCCAAGAACCCGATGAACGTACAGGCCTCTGCACCCAGGACGAGAGTCAGTCTCTTGGGGCATCACGTCTGGCGCATCTTCCGAGTGCGCCGCCGCCCATGACCAGCGTGTTCGGCACGAACGGCATATCGCTCTTCGAGAGCGCTTCGATCGCGTTCACCAGCGCCGTCGACGTTCGGTCCCAGGGCTGCGACCTGCCTCTGCGTAGCCCTCGGCTCTTGCCAGACCGACGGATCTGACCTGCGCGCCCTGCGCCGCGCCGGTCTGCTCGATGAAGGCGGCCTCGCCCTGGGCTTCCATTTTCCGGGCCGCGGTCCGGTTGTTCTGAATGTCGACGCCCACCTGAGACTTCGCGAGGTCGGCCTGCATGTCCGCCGTGCCTTTGGCCTTCTCGGTTTCCGTGCGCTGGTCCTGCGCCGACCTCTGCATCTTGTAGGTGGCCACTTGTTGATTGGCGATCTCCCGCTCCGTCAGCACCTCCACCAATTGCTCCGGCAGCACCGACGGCCTGGATATGACGCCGCGTGTCTCGACCCGTACTTCGCCAGTTCTTCCTTCACGTACTCGAATGCGCCCTGCTGGACCGCTTCACGAGTCGCGATGAAGCTGACCGCGGGCATGCTTTGCAGCTTGTTGCGGAAATGGTTGCCCACCGCGGCCTGCAGCACCTCGTTGACGAGGTTCGCCACGCTGCCAACCATCGAGATGACATACGGCGCCTGCGTGTCGGGAATGTGAATCTGCACCTGCAGATCGATGGCGAAGTGAAAGCCTTCGCTGCTCTTCGCCTCAATCTGCTTCAGCTGCGCGTCGAGATTGTGCGCCTGCGACACCACATCGGCCCAGTTGAGGGTGATGATGAACGTCGGCACGATGACGGCCTGGTAGCAGCGCGGATTGATCGGTATCGTCACGGCGTTGGAAGGCGAGCCGCTGCCTGGTGGCGACATCGCGAGCCGCCTCGGTGGATTCAGCGATATCGAAGCGCTGGAAACGACGGCCGGCTGCAGTCCGACGACCGACGCGCGGCTCATCGAGACCATTCTCGGCAACCAGAACGACAAGCACAGCGCCTATCAGGATTTTCAGAAGTTCCTGGACCTGGGCGGCAAGATCGGACTTCAGCACGATCCCTTGCTCTACGGCGCGTACAACCTCAACCCCTTTCTGCTGCGTGTGGAAGAAGTGCCCATGCTGGTCGTCGAGCAGGGGCAGGTCGCCGTCGATCAAGGCGTACGTCGGTCTCCCCACGCAGGATACGTCGGGCAGTGAATTCAAGTTCGGCAGCCTCGTGCGGCCCGGCCATCGCGGCATCTGGCAGGAGCCGCTTCGAACGGGAAAATATCCGATCAATCCGCGCTGCTACCAGGCCGTCATCGTGCCGACCTTCATCATCACGCTCAACTGGGCCGATGTGGTGTCGCAGGCGCACAATCTTGACGCGCAACTGAAGCAGATCGAGGCGAAGAGCAGCGAGGGCTTTCACTTCGCCATCGATCTGCAGGTGCAGATTCACATTCCGGACACCCAGGCGCCATATGTCATCTCGATGGTTGGAAGCGTGGCGAACCTCGTCAACGAGGTGCTGCAGGCCGCGGTGGGCAACCATTTCCGCAACAAGCTGCAAAGCATGCCCGCGGTCAGCTTCATCGCGACGCGCGAAGCGGTCCAGCAGGGCGCATTCGAGTACGTGAAAGCCGAAGCTCGCGAAATACCGGGTCGAGACGCGCGGCGTCTATATCCAGGCAGTGGTGCTGCCCGGAGCAATTAGTGGAGGTGCTGACCGAGCGGGAGATCGCGAATCAACAAGTCGCCACCTACAAGATGCAGAAGTCGGCCCAGGACCAGCGCACGGAAACCGAGAAGGCCAAGGGGACGGCGGACATGCAGGCCGATCTTGCGAAGTCGCAGGTGGGCGTTGATATCCAGAACAACCGGACCGCGGCCCGGAAAATGGAAGCCCAGGGAGAGGCCACCTTCATCGAAGCAGACCGGCGCTGCGCAAGGCGCGCAGGTCAGATCCGTCGGTCTGGCAAGGGCCGAGGCGTACGAAAGGCAGGTTGCGGCCCTGGGACCGACCGCCACGGCGCTGGTGAACGCCGTCGAAGCCCTCTCGAAGAGCAATGAGCCGTTCGTGCCGAACACACTGGTCATGGGCGGCGGCGATGGGGGCGGCACGCTCGGAGGCGTGCTCGCGCTCTTGATGCGCCAGATCGATGCCGGGCTCCCACAGAAGGCAGTGCCCCCGAAGGCCCCGAAATGACTCTCGGCAGGAAACGCATCCTCTCTAGGGTTCAAGGGGTGCAGAAGGTTCAATGGGTTCAGAGGGTCCTGTTCATCAGGTTCTTCGGGGTTCCTTTGGGTTCAATAGGTTCGCGCGATCACTTGACGAATGAGTGGCGCTGCGGCACATCGCGGTGCAGCTCAGCCGTCCATGGCAGGCGCACGTTCACACAAGGATTTGATCTGCTGGCAGAGCGCGTATGAGCTGAAGCTGCAGGTCTACGAGCTGCTTGAGCAACGGAAGCGTGACGCGCGATTTCCAGTTCAGGGATCAACTCAGGGAGTCCGCGTCCGCCGCGCCGCGACTGATTGCTGAAGGCTTCGGACGTTACTATCCCAGCCGAGTTTCGAAGTATCTCCGCCTCGCGAACGGCGAGTTGAAGGAGACGATCGAATCGCTCGACGATGGCGTCTGATCGAAGGCATTTCACGCAAGATGAGGTGATTCGCTTCGGCGTCTCGCGAAGCGTTCGTCAAAGGCCGCGTCGCGCGGTTGATCGCATACCTGAGTGACCGCGGAGCAGCCTAATGAGCCTCCCAAAAGTCTGAATCCCGCGGAACCCACGTCGCCGCGCCGGCCCAGAACCGGAGAATGCGGCCAGAGGGGCAGTTGAACCCACTGAACCAGTTGAACGCCCACTGAACGGGACCCACTGAACTGATTGAACCCACCTGAACCCATTGAACCCAGGGTTCACACGGGAGAGCGCCGGCACACATACGCCGAAAAAACATACGCAAACAGCATCGACAAAATCCCCATCACCGCCATGAGAAACAAGCTGTGCTTGATGGTGAACCGGAACAGCCTCCCCTCGTCGGCCGTTGTCATGCCGGTAGCCGCAACCGCCACGGCGATGCTCAGAGGGAAACCATCTTGCCCATCACGCCCGCGGCCGAATTCACCGAGGCCATCAGCACGGGATTGAGATGCAGCGCGGTCGCGGTGACGACCTGGAGGTTGCCGAAGAGTGCGTTGGCGGACGTGTCGCTGCCGGTGAGGAAGACGCCGAGCCAGCCGAGCACCGCGCTGAAAAACGGAAACGCCGGACCGGTGGCCGCCAGCGCGAGCCCCAGCGTCGACGTCATGCCGGAATAGTTCATCACGTACGCCAGCGCAAGCATCAGGCGATCGTCACCAACGGAAGTGCGAGCTGTCTGAAGGTGCCCAGGTAAATGCCGGCTAACCGCACGGGACGGACGCGCAGCAGCGAGCGCCGCTGCGATCGTGGCCAGGAAGCATGACGTGCCGGAGGCGGTGAGCCAGTTCCACTCGAAGACGGCCGCATACGGAGCCGGCTGCGCCACCACCGGCGGAACACGCTGAATCATGTTGTGCAGGCCCGGGACAAGGAGGCCGTTCAGCAGAGTGGCGCTTCTCGGGATTCCCGACGGCAGGAGGCTGTTCGTCCACCGGTTCATCGCAGCCTTGACGTCCGCATTGCCCCACACGAGCACGAACAAGACCAGGAGCAGGTACGGAAGCCACGCCGAGAAGACCTCGGCAGCCGAATGTGGCCGCGCGGCAGCGACCACGGGCCTGTCGCCCTCGAGCCGCATGATGTTGCGTCGGCGTCCAGAGCTTCAGCACGAGGACCATGACGACGATGCACGTCAGCGAGCTGGCGATATCGGTCAGCTCCGGTCCGATGTAGTTCGACACGTAGAACTGCATGCCCGCGAACGACAGGCCGCACGCGACGATCGCCGGCAGCACTTCGAGTGCCCGCCGTCTGCCCGCCATCACGACGACGAGATACGCCGGGATGAAGATCGAGATCATCGCGCACAGGCGTCCCACCATCGCGCTCAGCGACAGCAGCGGCAGTCCGGTGACGTCGGCGAGCGTCGTGACGGGAATGCCGATCGATCCGAACGCGACCGGCGCGGTGTTGGCGAGCAGGCAGATGCCCGCCGCGTAGAACGGATTGAAGCCGAGACCGGCGAGCATCGCGCCGGAAATCGCGACCGGCGCCCCGAAGCCGGCCGCGCCTTCGATGAACGCGCCGAACGAGAACGCGATGAACAGCGCCTGCAGCCGGCGATCGTTGGTGAGGCCGCCAACCGAGTCCTTGATGATCTCGAACTTCCCGGTGTCGACCGCCAGGCGATACAGCATGATCGACGCGAAGACGATCCAGGCGATGGGAAAGAGTCCAAAGGCCGCGCCGTAGATCATCGAGATCAGCGCCAGCTTCGCCGGCATGCCATGCACGGCCAGCGCGACGAGGAGCGGCGAGACGCCAGCGCCGCCAGCGCCGACATCCACGCGGGCTTCCGAAGGACCCCAGCATCAGGAACAGGACAAGAATCGGGACGGCAGCGACGACGGCCGACAGACCCGAGGCTGCCGCTCAAAGGCTCGTAGTTGTGTTGCCACATAAGCGGCCGAATGTTATCGGATAATTAGGCGGCTTGGTTAAGAACGTTGTGTTCGTCGTGGCGCTGCTGTTGGCGCCCTCGCTCGCGGTTGCCCACCCGGCGCCTTTCAGCTACCTCGATCTTCGAATCGGAAAGGACGTCATCGACGGCACGCTCGTCGTGCACATCATCGATGCCGCTCACGACCTCGAGATCGCCTCGCCCGAGCGGCTGCTCGATCGCTCCGTTGCGGCCGGCAATCTCGATCGCCTGACGGCGCTCGTGATGCAGCGCCTGACGCTGCGCGGAGACGCACCGCTCACCATCCAGTGGGGCGATGTCGCCACGATTCCGGATCGGCAGGCGCTCGAGCTGCACTTCCGCATCCACACCGCGCGGCCGGCGACGCTCGGCATCCACGCCGTGATGTTTCCATGCGACCGCCTGCACCAGACATTCGTGAACGTGTACGAGGATGGACGGCTGCGGCAGCAGTTCGTGCTGTCGGTCGATAATCCCGATCGTACTACTACACGGGCACGACGCAGGGAGCGATCGCGGTCATCAAGACATTCGTGCCCGCCGGCATTCACCACATCCTGATCGGGCCGGATCACATCCTGTTCCTGATCGGTCTCCTGCTGCTCGGCGGAGGATGGAAGGCGCTGCTGAAAATCGTGACGGCGTTCACCATCGGCCACAGCATCACGCTGTCGCTGGCGGCGCTCAACATCGTGACGCCGCCGCCCACCGTGATCGAGCCGGCAATTGCGTTGAGCATTGTCTTTGTCGGCGCCGACAACCTCGTGCGAGGGGGCGGACGCGATGTGCGCGCGCTGATCGCGTTGACGTTCGGCCTCGTGCACGGCTTCGGCTTCGCGAACGTGCTGCGCGAATTCGGCCTGCCGCGCGAGGCGCTCGGCTGGTCGCTCTTCTCGTTCAATGTCGGAGTCGAGATCGGCCAGCTCTTCATCGTCGTGCTGGTCGCGACCGCGCTGGCGCTCGTGCGGCGGCGCAGCGAGATCGTCGGAAGACGGCTCGCCTTTGCCGGATCGCTCGTCGTCGTCGCTGCAGGTACGTACTGGTTCGTGCAGCGCGTGTTTTTCCGGCAGGAATCTGAGGCCGACCTAAAGGTCGGCCTCTACGTCCGGAAGGTCGGCCTCTACGTTCGCTTTAGCGCGTTTGCGATGATCGACACCGCGCGGTTGGCTGCGTCGATTCTTCCGCCCATCGTCAGGAAGCCGTGGATCATTCCGTCGAGGCGGTGATACTCCACAGGTGCCGGGCGCCTTGCAGCCGCCGCGCGTATGCCTCTCCCTCATCGCATAGGGGATCGAGTTCGGCTGCGATGATAAGAGCCGGGGCCACGCCGTGGACCCACGGCGCGCGCAGCGGTGAAGCGCGCCAGTCGTCGATGGCCTGTGGCGTCGGCGCGTATTGTGCGATGTGCACTGCATCGCTGCACGCGTGAGGAGATAGCCCTCCGCGTAGTTCGAATACGATGCGCTCTCCGCGCGCAGATCGGTGACGGGGTAGACGAGCACCTGAAGCGTCAATCGGAGCTTGCTCGAGTCGCGCGCCATCAGCGCCACGACCGCGGCCAGTCCGCCGCCCGCGCTGTCTCCGCCGACGGCAAGTCTCTTGCGCGTCGATGCCGAGTTCTGGCGCGTGTGCCGCGACCCACGTGGTCGCGCTCCAGGCATCTTTGACTGCGGCGGGAAACGGATGTTCGGGTGCGAGGCGATAGTCGACTGCGATGACGACCGCATGCGCCTGCAGCGCGATCTGCCGGCAGACGACATCATGCGTTTCGAGATCGCCCACGACCCAGCCGCCGCCGTGAAAGTAGACGAGCGCGGGCAGCACGCCTTCGGCCGGGCGGTAAAGCCGCAGCGAAATTGCGCCCGCCGATTCCTTCAGCCGCGAGATCGCGAACCTCAAAGAGATCGGGAGCTGGCGGACGCAGCGCTGCGCGTGTGTCGCGATACTGGCGCCGTGCCTCTGATGGTGAAATGCGATCGATCGGAGGAAGGTTGAGGCCCGTGAGGTAGTTCATGACCTCACGGGCTTGTGGATCGAGCGTCTTCACATCCAGCGCCGATACCAGACGACCGAGACCGCGCCCAGGTGATCCCAGGTGGTGCGGCCGAACGGCTCGCGCATGCGATGGCTGACGCGGAGCGTGATCTCCGGTGTGAGCCGGTAACCGAGCGTCTGCTCGTTGCTCTTGAAGTCCTGTTCGACCGCCGTCCCGAGCGGCAGCGTCGTGTTGATCCGTTCAACACGGCCGGCGACGAACCAGCGGGGTGCAAGCGCCTGCGCGCCCTGCACGTACCAACCGGACGTGATGCGCGTCCCCAGGCTCGTGTCGATCGCGTCGTGCACCCACTCGCCTGGCGAGGCTCGTATGGCGGAACGCGAGCTCGCTTTCGATGGTGACAAGGTTCGCGTCGCGGCTCTCCGTAATCGTCGGACTCTCGCCGGCGCGAAGCCAGCCTCCGTGCGTCAGCGATGCGCCGACACGGAAGCCGACAAATGGTGTCACGCCGCCGCCGATCACGGCATTCGTGAATCGCGGCGGGTTGCCCCGAAATTAGGCGGATTCGGGTCGCCGAATACGCGTCGCAGCCGCAACGGCGATGTGTCAATCACCGCCACGCGAGCGTCCCAGTGAGTCGCCGACATCGTTGCCTGCGCGCCGAGCGGATAGATTCCGCTCAGGAGGTTGATGCGCGGGCCGCGGATCTCCGGCGACGGGATCGACGTGAAGAGCTCCGCCGGCTGGGCGATGGTCGGATTCACCTGCGGTCGAAGCGTGAGATTAGCCAGGCCCACGGGCGAGGGAATATAGCCGCCCTCGACGCGGAACGCGACCGGACCAGCCCGTTCATATCTCAATTCAGCGACCCAGATTTGCCGGTTCCACTCGCCCGCTCGCCGCCAGCCGCTGCACCTGCGGCCGCACCATCGCCTGGATGTTGTGTGCGAAGTCGGCGACGACGAGCGAATCGAGAAAGACGCCGGTGACCTGGTTACCGTCCGCATCGACGGTCACATCGACATCAGCGGCCGAATCGATTGAAAGAACCGACGGCTGTGCCCGCTGCGCAGCGGCCGGCGCTGCGGTCAGCAGCACCACGATCCACGGCGCAAAGCGGTTCCGCATCCCTACACCAGCTGACGCCCGAGCAGCTGCGCCAGCGCGGGCTCTGCGATGTCGTGCGAGGCAGGCATGACGGCGAGCAGCGCCTCGACGCATGCCGGATCGAACTGCGTCTCCGAGAAGCGCTCGAGCTCGGCGAACGCCTGCGAAGCGGGACGCGCGGCGCGATAGGCACGCGCGCTGGTCATCGCGTCGAATGCGTCGGCGACGTGAACGATGCGCGCGGCCAGCGGGATCTGCGTCGCCGCGAAGGCCGAATGGATAGCCGCGGCCGTCGGGGCGCTCGTGATGCAGCTCGACGATCGGCAGGTGAGGCGCGAGGAACGGGACCTGCCGCAGGATGCGCGCGCCGAGCGCCGGGTGGCGCTTGATCTGCTCGAATTCCTCCGGCGTCAGTGGTCCGGTCTTCCGCAGGATCTCGTCGCTGACGCCGATCTTGCCGATGTCGTGCAGCAGTGCGCCGAGCCGCAGGATCTCGAGATCGTTGCTGGCAAGGTTCATCGTGCGGCCCATCATCACCGACAGCGTGCTGACGCGCTCCGAATGACCGGCCGTGTACGGATCCCGCGCGTCGAGCGCCGCCGCCAGCGCACGGATGGCGCCCAGTACGCGGATCGCGTTTCCGCTTCCGCCGCCCCGAGACCTCGCATCAGATCGTTGAAGGCAGACGTCAGCGCGTCGAGCTCCCGGCTCGTGCCGGTCAGCGCCAGCGTCCGCCCGAAATCGCGCGCGGCCGTCATCGTCGCAATCTCGCTCGACACGCTGGTTGATGGGCTGGGTCAGCATCCGCGCCAGCCAGAAGCTGCCGATCGCCGCCAGGACGAAGCTGCCGAAGGCGATCGTGGCGAGGGCCACAAGCGCATCGCTCGTCGCCGCACGCGCGGCCGCATCAATCGATGTCAGCGTGTAGACGCGCGCCGATCCCGACGAGAGCATCGTCGCGATGGCGTACTCTTCGTTGCCGAGCATGCCGGTGCCCGTGAGACGACGCGACGCCACGCAGATCGCGAGCGACATCGTCCGGCACCATGCGCGCCACCACCGAGTTGTTCACGGTAATGACGACGCCTGCCGCGGAAAGGTTCGAAAGCTCCTGCGCGTAGTTGGCGTCGAGGCTCGTGCCGGCCACGAGCGCGCCGATGACGCGCGATCGCCGAAGGTCAGCCGCGCGCCGGTGACACGGAACGCGCCAGCCGGCAGCACCGCGACGCTCTGGAATGTCGGCCGCGCGCCCGCGGGCACGTCGATCTTCTGGCCCGACGGCCAGCGTCCCGCGGCTGGACCGGCGCTGGTGAAAATCCGTCCGTCGGTCTCGATGACGGCAAGGACATCGGCCGGCGTTTGCGTCGCGAGCTTGGCGGCCTCGCCCGTGACCGTCGCACGGAGCTGTTCGTCGGATGATCCGCTGAAGCGCCGCTCCGTGAAGTAGGTGTCGAGCGCGCGCCTTGAGCGTCGGGTTTTCGGCGAGCGTTGCCATCGCGGCGACCTGGTCCTGCTGGCGCTTGGTCTCGAGCGCGGTGAAGACCTTTTCGCTCACCTTCAGCTTGTCGGTTTCGGCTGCGCGCACGCGATCGCGAACGTCGAGCGTGATGACGATGAAGACGACGGTCAGGATCACGGCGACCGTGATAAAGGTCACCATCAGCGTGCGGGCGACCAGGCGCGGAGGCGTTCTCACGGCTGCGCTGGAACGGGAAGGACGAAGTCGATCGTTGCCGGACGGCCGGCATCGACCCGCAGCGGCAGCGTGGTGTCGCCGAGCCGTTCATGCCACGCAGTGATCTGATGTGTGCCCGGCGGCACGCCCGACAAATCGAACATCCCCTGCTCGTCGGGGATCGCGAACCACGGATGATCGAACACCATCACCGTGGCCGACATGTGCGAGTGGATCTGGCAGAACACCTTCACGACGCCCGCCTTGTCGAAACGCTCGCCGCGGCTCTTGCCCTTCGGAAAGCGTCCGAGGTCGAACGTCTTGGTGCGCGACAGGGAGAAGACGTTGTGGTAGATGGGATCGTCGTTGGGAAAGTCGACGGTCGATCCAACGGTGACCGCCACCACGCGGGGACGAAGTTTTCGCCGCGCTGCCGGATTTCCGCGCGCATCGGCGTGACGGCCGTCTTCGGCGCGTCCTTCAGGTAGACGACGACGTGCCGGAGCTCCGATTCAGGAGCAAGGGCGACGGTAGCGACGCTCCGGGAGTATGTTGATGTGGCGCGCTTGGCACTCACCGGGATGCCGATGGAGACGCGCCCCATGCCCGAAGCCGGCTCCTGTGCGGTCGGCTCCGTGTCGTTCATCACCGCCAGTCCGAGAACGGCGGCGCCGAGCAGCACGTAGTTACGACCGCTGAAATTCATGAGGATGCTGCATTCTATTTGATTGATATGGTTCCGCCATGCTCACCCTGTTACTGATGACGCTCGCTGCCGGACCCCTTTCCGATTCCGTCGATCGTGGTGTCTCGGAAGCCCTGGCCCGCGAACGCGCGGCGGCGTTTACAGCGGTTCGTTACGACCTGGCGTTTACGGTGCCAGTAAGCCGGCAGCAGCCGGTCGACGGTACGTTGCGCCTGGCCGTGACCCTGGCGGCTCCGCGGCGCATCGTCTTAGATTTTTCGGCTCCAAAGGAGCGGATCCATAGCGTCCGGGTCGGAGACGCGGCGATCGTTCCCATTTACGTCGAAGATCACCTCATTATCCCAGCCGAGGCCACGCGGGCCGGCGAGAACCGCGTCTCGATCGAGTTCACCGCGGGCGACGACGCGCTCAACCGCAACGACGACTTCCTCTACACGCTCTTTGTTCCGGCGCGTGCTCATTTGACGTGGCCCTGCTTCGATCAGCCGGACATCAAGGCGCGTTACACGTTGTCCCTCGACGTCCCGGCCGGTTGGGAAACCGTGGCGAACGCGCCGGAAGCCAGGCACGACGCGGATTCCGGCGCCGGTCGCGTGCGGGTGCGGTTCGCCGAAACCAAGCCGCTGCCGACGTACCTGTTCGGGTTCGTGGCCGGCAAGTTCTCCGTCGAGCGCGCGATGCGCAACGGTCGCGAGATGCGGATGTTCCATCGCGAGACCGATGCCGCAAAGGTCGCACGGAACCGCGACGCGTTGTTCGATCTCCATGCGTCGGCGCTGGCGTGGCTCGAGGACTACACGGCCATTCCGTATCCGTTCGACAAGCTCGACTTCATCCTGATCCCGTCGTTCCAGTTCGGCGGCATGGAGCACGCCGGCGCGATTCTCTACAACGCGGCGAACCTGATGCTCGACGAGAGCGCGACGCAGAACCAGCTCCTCAACCGCGCGAGCACGATCTCGCACGAAACGTCGCACATGTGGTTCGGCGATCTCGTGACGATGCAGTGGTTCAACGACGTGTGGATGAAGGAAGTGTTCGCCAACTTCATGGCGGCCAAGATCGTGAACCCGTCGTTTCCAACCGTGAATCACGAGTTGCGGTTCCTGCTGTCCAACTATCCGGATGCGTACTCGGTGGACCGCACGGCGGGATCGAATCCAATCCGTCAACCGCTGACGAACCTGAATGACGCGGGGCAGTTGTACGGCCCGATCATCTACGAGAAGGCGCCGATCGTCATGCGGCAGCTCGAGATGGTCGTGGGCGAGCAGCGGTTCCGCGACGGCGTTCGCGAGTATCTGAAGAAGCTACGCGTTCGGCAACGCGACATGGCTCGACCTCATTCGCATCCTCGACGCGAAAACGCCCGAGAACCTGGCCGCCTGGAGCCGCGCGTGGGTCGAGGAGCGCGGGAGACCTGAATTCACGACCGCGTTGCGCGTCGGCAAGAACAACACCGTCCAGCGGCTGACGATCACGATGAGCGATCCGCTGCGCCGCGGCCTCGTGTGGCCGCAGCGGATGCGCGTCACCCTCGGCTACCCCGGCTCGCAGAAGGAGCTCGCCGTCTACGCAAAGCGCGCGCGAGACGGTCGTGCGCGAAGCGGCCGGGATTGCCAAAGCCACTGTTCATCCTGCCGAACGGCGGAGGGCTTGGCTACGGCCTCTTTCTGCTCGACGAACAGAGCGCCGCCTACCTGCTCGCGAACATGCCGCAGCGTTGGCGATGCGCTCACGCGCGGCGCTGCCTGGGTGACGCTGTGGGACAACGTGCTCGAGGGACACGTCGCGCCCGGCCGGTTCATCGACGCGGCGATGCGCGCGCTGCCCGAGGAGACCGACGAGCAGAACACGCCAGCGGGTGCTCGCGTACATGAGCCGCGCGTTCTGGCGTTTCATTCCTCAGGAGGAGCGAGTCGCGCGCGCGCCAGCGATCGAGGCGGCGCTCCGCGCCGGAATCACGCGTGCGAGCTCGACAAGCCTGAAATCGGCATGGTTCAGCGCGTTTCGCGATGACGTGCTGACGCCTGACGGCGTGAGCTGGCTCGAGCGCGTGTGGCGGCGCGACGAGCAGATTCCCGGCCTTGCCATTCGTCGAGACCGACGAGATCGTGATGGCAATGGAGCTGGCGGTGCGCGAGGTGCCGGGCTGGCAGCAGATCCTGCAGGCGCAGCTCGATCGCACGCAGAACCCGGATCGAAAGGCGCGCTTCGCGTTCGTGATGCCGGCGCTGTCGGCCGATCCGCAGGTGCGTGGCGCGGCGTTCGAGCGCTTCCGCCTGCTCGAGAACCGTCGTCGCGAGCCGTGGGTCGCCGAGTCGCTGGTGTATCTCAATCATCCGCTGCGCGAGGCGGATTCGGAGCGGTTCATCCGTCCCGGGCTCGACCTGCTCGCGGAGATTCAACGCACCGGTGACATCTTTTTCCCAGCGCGTGGACCGGCAGCATGCTGTGGGGACACCGGTCGCCGCGCTGCGGCGGCGACCGTGCACGACTTCCTCGGCGCAGGAGCTGCAGTATCCGGAGCGGCTGCGATGGACCGTGCTCAGCTCCGCGGACGATCTGTTCAGAGCGGCAGCACTATCGGCGCGGTAACCCCTATTTCTTCGCGGGAGCGGCGGGCTTTGCCTCGGCGCGGCAGGCGGCGCCGGAGCGATCAGCGACTCCTGGTGGAACTTGGCAATCCAGTCGCCATTCTTCTGCTTCGCATACACCGTCGATGAATAGCTCGCGCCCGGCATGGCCTGACCGGCGGCGGTGCCCTTGCCGGTCCAGCGGTAGGTGAGTACCGCGACGTCGGGTGTGATCCACATCACCTTCTCCTGATCGACTTTCGACGCGGTGATGTTCATCTGCTGAAACATCTTGTCCATGTCGGACACCTTCGTCACGCCGCCGCCGTCGACGCCGACCCCCTGCGTATCCACCATCATGTGGAACATCTTCAAGTCCTTCTTCATTACCGACTCGCTGATCATGTGCTCGTTGGCGATGATCTTCTTTTCGTCCGCCGCGGTGCCCTGCGCCCGGGCCGACGACGCGCAGCCATCGCGATGCCGAGGACGATCAATCCGATCTTTCTCATTCCGATATCCTCCCGTGTGAACAGGATTCACTTCCGTTCATCCGGCCCGCGCAGCAGTCGCATCAACTCCAGCGGGACGGGGAACAGGATCGTCGAGTTCTGCTCTGACGCGATTTCCGTCAATGTCTGCAGATACCGCAGCGTCATCGCCGCCGGCTCGCGGTCGATGACCGCGGCGGCCTGCGACAGCTTTTCCGACGCCTGCAGTTCGCCTTCGGCGTGGATGATCTTCGCGCGCTTCTCGCGCTCGGCCTCCGCCTGCCGCGCCATCGCGCGCTGCATCTCCTGCGGCAGGTCGACGTTCTTCACTTCGACCGCCGACACCTTGATGCCCCACGGCTCCGTCTCGGTGTCCAGGATGTGCGTGAGCTGCTGGTTCAAGCGATCGCGCTGCGACAGCAGATCGTCGAGCTCCGCCGTGCCGAGCACGCTCCGCAGCGTCGTCTGCGAGAGCTGCGATGTGGCGTAGAGGTAATTCTCGACTTCGACGACCGCCTTGCGAGGCTCGATCACGCGGAAGTAGACGACCGCGCTGACCTTCACCGAGACGTTGTCGCGCGTGATGACGTCCTGCGGCGGCACGTCGTGGACGATCGTGCGAAGGCTGATGCGGACGATGCGATCGATCGGGCGGAAGACGAGGATGACGCCCGGGCCCTTCGGCTCGGGCAGCAGCTTGCCGAGGCGGAAGATCACGCCGCGTTCGTACTCCGCGAGGATCTGGATCGACGTAATCAGGTAGAACACGATGACGACGCCCAGGATCAGCGCCGGTGAAATCGCAATCATGCAAACTCTCCGTGATTCATGGCAGTGAGGAAGATTCTCCTTGCCGCGTTGACGCCATCAACGGTTCTACGTTGAGCGTGAGCCCGTGGATGTCGAGGACCCGGATCGCCTGCCCCGGCGCGACCGGCGTCTTGCTGATCGCGCGCCAGAGCTCGCCGCGCACCCGCACGTAGCCCGGGGCGTCGCTCGTGATGGCGTCACGAGCTTCTCCTTCGGTGCCGATGAGCGCTTCTCTTCCTGTCACCGGCGGCCGCCGGTGAGCGGCGAGCGCCAGCCGGCCGAGGAACAGAAAGATCACCGCGAATGCGAGCGCCGCCGGAATGATGAAGCCGAGGCCGACCGCGACTCCCGGCACGCTGCCGGTCATCATGACCGATCCGATGATCAGCGCGATGCGTACCGCCGACGCCGAGGACGCCGCTCGGCACGCTTGAGCTCCAGCACGAGGAGTCCGATGCCAAGGAGCACGAGGAGCAGGCCGCTTGTGTTCATCGGCAGGATCTGCAGCGCGAAAAAGGCGAGCAGCAGGCTGAGGCGCGCCGGCGACTCCCGGCAGGACGGCGCCAGGATTCCAGAGTTCGACCGTCAGGCCGATCATGCCCAGCGTCATCAGCAGGTAGGCGACCTCCGGATGTGCGATCGCGCTGAGGAAGCGCTGCCGGCGCGTCATCTCGACGCGGCGTGTCTCGATGTTCTTGCGTGTGGACGACGGACGTGCGCCCGTCGAATCGTTTGACCATGCGGCCATCGAGCTGGCGAAGCACGTCGTCAACATCGGTCGCGGTGAAATCGATGAGCGGCGGCGTGGCCTGGAGTGCCTCGAGGTCGGTAAACGCGCGGCTCTCCTGGACAGCGGCGGCGGCGAGCATCACGTTGCGGCCGCGTGCTTCCGCGAGCGTTCTCGCGTAGGCCGCGGCGTCGGACGCCGCCTTCTGCGACGTGACGTCATCCATCGCCTGGCCATTGCCCGAGACCGGATGCGCCGCGCCGATGTGGGTGCCGGGCGCCATGACCGCGACGTCAGCCGCGAGCGTGATGATGAAACCGGCCGATGCCGCCCGTCCGCCTGCAGGTCCGACGAAGACCACGACGGGCGCGCGCGACTGGATCATCCGCGTCACGATATCGCGCGTCGAATCGAGCAGCCCTCCAGGCGTCCTCAAGACGATGACGACGATGTCCGCGCCCGCGGCGTCCGACTGGTCAATGACGCCGGTCAGGTATTCCGCGGAGACCGGATGGATGATGCCGTCGAGCTCCGCGACGATGGCGAGAGGGCGATGAGGGGCCGTCTGCGCCGTCGTCACTGCGACGGCGCACAGGAAGATCTGAGCCGCGAGCAATCCTCGCCGCACGGGGAGCAGTCGAGTACGTGTGCCACGCGGATGCCGGTGGAGCCGCATACGCCGGTCGCGACTGGACCGGCGCACAGGTTCCGTTGCGACTTCGCACCGGTGCCGATGCCTCGCCAGGCTTCGCACCGAGTCGGCCGTGCTCGCACTCGCGTACGAATCGCACGCGATGCGTCCGCGGCTCCTGAATCGCTCTGCGACCGTCCTTGCGCTCGCGCTGAGCGCCGCCATCGCGGTCGCGCAACGCGATCCGTTCGCGGATCTGCAGCCGACGGTGATCCTCGTGTCGTTCGACGGCTTCCGGTGGGACTCACCTGTCGAAGGTGCCCACGCCCAACCTGCGGCAGCTGATGGCGCGCGGGCGTCCACGCACAGAACCTCATTCCGTCGTTTCCGTCGAAAACCTTTCCGAACCACTACACCATCGTGACGGGTCTCTATCCTGGCCATCACGGGATCGTCGCCAACAACCTCTTCGATCCACCGACCGGTCGGACCTTTGCGATGGCCAAGCGCGCCGAGGTGCAGGACCCGATGTGGTGGGGCGGCACGCCGATCTGGACGCTGATCGAGCGCGCGGGCCACGCATCGGCGCCGCTGTTCTGGCCCGGGTCGGAGGCGCCGCACGACGGCATCCGGCCGCGCTACTGGCAGCCGCGCGACGAGAACCGTCCAGCCGTGGCGCGCCTCGACCAGCTGTTCCAGTGGCTCGATCTCCCGGCGCGCGCAGCGGCCGGTATTCCTGACGGCCTACTTCGAGGATGCAGACGCCGCGGGCCACGCTTATGGTCCGGACTCGCAGAAGTCCGCGACGCCATCGCCCGCGATGACGGCTACATCGGGCAACTGGTCAGCGGCCTCACACGACGCGGCATCCTCGACCGCGTCAATGTGGTCGTCGTGTCGGACCACGGGATGGCGGCGCTTGACGACGCGCGCGTCATCGTCGCCGACGACTTCATCTCGCCGGATGACGTGTTCATCTCCGACATCAATCCGACACTCGGCCTGTTTCCGAAGCCGGGAAAGGACGAGGAGGTCTTACCGCCGCGCGTCGGCCGCGAACGCGCACCTGAGAGTCTTCCGCCGCGCCGAGACGCCGGCGCGCTGGCACTATCGCGATCATCCACGCGTCCCGCCGATTATTGGCGTTGCCGACGAAGGGTGGCAGGTGCTGCGACGCGCGACCGTCGCCGACATCAAGGCGCGGGAAGATCAAGCCGCAGCGAGGCACCCACGGCTACGATCCGCAGCTGATGTCGATGCGCGCGATCTTCATCGCGCGCCGGTCCGGCGTTCAAGCGCGGCGTCACGGTGGCGCCGTTCGAGAACGTCAGCATCTACAACGCGCTCGCGAACGTCGTCGGCGTCACGCCCGCCCCCAACGACGGTGATCCCGCGGTCGCACGCGCGATCCTTCGTTAATCAAGAATTAATTTTGAGACTCGCTCGCAAGCTTACGGCTGCGCGCGACTTTGCGTTACTGTGAGCGACGGCGCTCGCTCATTTCATGATTGATAGTTCCACGCGAGAGTCGGAGACTCTCGCCTCGATCCGAAAACTGCTTCTCGGCGCGCTTGCGGTCGGCGTCATCGGCACGATCGGCGAGCTGATCCCTGCTCCGGCACATCGACAAGCCGGCGCAGTGGATTCCGCTGGCCGCCCTCGCCGCCGCCGTGCCGATCCTGATCTGGCACGCCTCGTCGCCGAGCGCCGCGAGCGTTCGCACGCTGCAGGTGCTCATGCTCGCTTTCACCGTCCTCGGTGTGGTCGGCGTCGGCTTCCACTACGACGGCAACGTGGAGTTCGAGCGCGAGCTCGAACCCGAGTGAACGCGGATGGACGTTCGTTCGTAAGACAGTTGCGGGGCGACGCCGGTGCTCGCCCCGGATCGATGGTGCTGCTCGGCCTCGTCGGGCTCGCGCACGCCTACCGGCATCCCTCGGCAGATGGCGGACGCGTCCCGCCAGGAGACAACCGTATGAAACAGATGGCTGCTGCCCTCGTCCTGGCGCTGGCGATCGTCGGCGCCGCGCGCGTCGCGCACGCGCAGGCCGGCAAGCCTGTGACGATCGTCGACGCGCAACCTCGTCACCGAGAGCCGAATCTCGGCGAAGCTTCCGCACATGAACGCGGCGCTCGCCGAAGGCGGCCGTCGCGAAGCGGCCGTTCAAAGACCGTCAAGGATCTCGACGCCGCGCTCAGCTCGCTGACGAAGGAAGAGCGCACCGAGCTGTACGCGAAGCTGTTCGTCGCCGATCAACCTGAACACGCGCGACCGACGAGGAGATCCTGCTGATTCCCGGCGCTCGGCAACCGGATGCTCCGCGAGTTCAAGGAATACCGCCCTCATACCGCGCTGGCGCAGTTCCACCGCGAGATCGGCGAAGTACGATCGGACAACACCGAGCTGCGCGCGGCTGAGCAGCACGTCTTCGTGCCGGTTCAGAAATAGCGATGCTGTCCAAGAGCCTCCGCGTCCGATCGCCCTCGCGGCGGTCTCTGCATCAGCGTCGCCGGCGCGAGATTTCGCTCCGCGCGGCGCAGGACGCGACGACGCCTCCAACCTCGCTGGCCAACGCGCTGCCGCCGAACGCCGACGGGGCGGATACCTCTTCAGGAACTGACTTGCGCCACCTGCCGCACGCGATCGACGGCACCGGCTCGCCGCAGAGCGTCATCGGGTTCCCGATGCCGCTGCCTGACGGCCATTCGCTCCCCGACTTCACGCGACTGTCGCGAGCGAACACCGCCGGAGCCGTTCCGCGCCTGGAACTCCGATCGTGCATCGGCGGCGGGCCCGCAGCGCGGCATGGATCGCCACATGCCGGAATGGCAGCGACGCGCTTGTCCGACGACTCAGATCGAGCTCGGTCGTCAAGCACTCCATGGACGCTCTGCGACCGATCCCTCGTGGCCGCGCGGCGACATGAACTTCCCGCGCGCTTCTTCACGGAAAAAGGCGTTCCCCGAGAGCGAGGCGGTCTGGACCGGCCGGCATCCCAGCTCAAGGACCGAAGGCAGTCACCAACGAGTCTCGTCTCACGAGCATCGCATCAAGTCGCGCGCAGCCAGTGCGAAGTCCTGATCCCGATCGGGTTCCAGCAGACGTCGCCCGGCGGCGCGTGGAGACCGCGGCCTCGGCGACGTCGAGTTCGCGCTGCGCCGCGGCGTTCGTCGCGAAGCTCGATCGCGCAAGTTCATCTTCTCCGCCGGCGGCGCCGTCGACGCTGCCGACCGGCAAGGACGAGATCGGCCTCGGCGAAGGCGTGACCGTCTGGGAGCCGTTCTGCGATGTTTGGCAAGGGCATCGGCACGAACGGATTCGTGCAGGTTGCATGGCGGCTACATGGCGTCGAGCAATCGCGCCAACGTCGAGAACTCGACGTACCTGCGGCAGGCGTGGGGCTACACCTACGCGCAGGAGCACGGCATCGGCCGCACCTGGACGCCGATGGCCGAGGTGATCCGTGGTCGAAGGACAAGCCACGGCGCCGTCCCAGCGTCGTCGACGTCGTGCCGCAGATGCAGGTGTCGCTCAGCAAGCTGCAGCACGTCCTGCTCAGCGTCGGCGTCCAGCGTGCCGCTCAACGAGCGCGAGGAGCGTCATCCGCAGTTCCTCACCTATTTCGCTCTGGGACTGGTTCGACGGCGGCCTGTTCCAGTTCTGGAAGTAAGCTGGTGACGATGACCATGACGCCCATGAACCGAATGCTCCCGCTCGGCGTGCGCCGTCTGGATGCTGGCGCTCGTTCTCGTGGCCGCGCCGCGCGGCTCAGACGACGGCCGAGCACACCGCCAGCGCGCGGCGCCGACGCCGGCCGCACCGCGATCTCGTCGCTGTTCACGCACTCCGAGAACTGCGTGGCGTGCCACAACAACCTGACGCACCGCGTCCGGCGAGGACGTCTCGATCGGCGTCGACGTGGCGTTCGACGATGATGGCCGAACTCGGCGCGCGATCCGTACTGGCAGGCCGGCGTGCGGCGCGAAACGATCGACCATCCGACGCATGTCGGCGACGATTCAGGACGAGATGCGCCGCGTGCCACATGCCGATGTCGCAGCGCATCTCGCAGCGCCGCGGGCGGGAAGGGCGAGGTGTTCGCGCAACTGCCGATCGACGCAGCGACGACGATTCGGAGCTGCACCGCCTCGCCGCCGACGGCATCTCGTGCACCGTCTGTCATCAGATCGTCGCCGACAAGCTCGGCACGCGCGAGAGCTTCAACGGCCAGCTTCGTGATGCTGCCGACGCCGCCGACGGCGCGCGCGTGATCTTCCGGTCCGTATCCAGATCGACGCGGGACGCAAGACGATCATGCGCTCGGTCACCGGCTTCGAGCAGGCCGAAGGCGACGCACATCAAGCAGTCGGAGCTCTGCGCCTCCTGTCACACGCTCATCACGCAGGCGTTCGGGCCCGAACGGCGAGGTCATCGGATCGCTGCCCGAGCAGATGAACTACCAGGAGTGGCAGCACAGCGACTTCAGCCAGGAGGAACGCGCAGCTGCCAGTCGTGCCACATGCCGACGGCGCCAGGGCCCGATCCGCATCGCCGTCGGTGCTCGGCGACTACGCGCGACAGCGCTGGCGCGCCACCTGTTCGTCGGCGGCAACGCCTTCATGGTGCGCATGCTCGAACGCGCTACCGGACGAGCTCGGCGTGAGGCGCTGCCGTCGGAGCTGGAAGCCACCGCGAAGGCGCACGCTCCGGCAGCTGCAGGAGGACACGGCAGACGGTGTCAGATCGCCGCGACGGACTGACGGGCCGGCACGCTGAACGTCGACGTCGACGTGCGGAACCTCACCGGCCACAAGTTCCCGACCGGCTATCCCGCGCGCCGCACGTGGCTGCACGTCACGGTCCGCGATCGCCCAGGGCCGAGACCGTGTTCGAATCGGGCGCGATCGACGGCCGTCGGCGCGATCCAGGGCAACGACAACGACGCGGATGCCGCTGACATACGAACCGCACTACGACGCAGATCACCGAGCCGACCAGGTGCAGATCTACGAGCCGATCCTCGGCGACCGCGGCAACAGTCCCGACGACGGGGCTGCTCACGGCGACGCAATACCTGAAGGACAACCGGCTGCTGCCGCGAGGATTCGACAAGGCAACGGCCGACGCGGAGATCGGTGTCTACGGTTCAGCCGCGCAGGATCAGGATTTCTGGCGCCTCCGGCGATCGCGTCCGGTACTCCGTAGCGTCCGTCGCCGGCGGCGGGCCGTTCCAGGTGGATGTCGAGCTGCTCTATCCAGCCGATCGGCTTCCGGTGGGCGCACAATCTCGAGAGTAGCGACGCGCCGGAGCCGAAGCGATTCGTCGAGCTATTACAACGCGATGTCGTCTAGCGTCGTGGGTGGTCGTCGGCGAAACGGCACCGCCACGCAGCCGTAGGCATGAGATCAGCCGTCATCCGCGCCATAATGCGCGGATGGCTGTCACGAGAGAATTCCGCGAGTTCATCGCGCGCGGCAACGTCATCGATCTCGCCGTCGGCGTGATCATCGGCGCCGCGTTCGGCAAGATCGTCACGACGCTCGTCGAGGGCATCATCATGCCGCCGATCGGCCTCGTCCCCTGGCCGCATCGACTTTCTCCAGCCTCTTCTACGTGCTCGACGCCACAGGGGTGCCCGGCGTCGCTGGCGGACGCGAAAGCCAAGGGCGTTCCGGTCATCGCTTACGGGCAGTTCATCAACGACATCATTAGTTTCCTGATCGTGGCGTTCGCCGTGTTCCTGCTGGTCAAGCAGGTGAACCGCATCAAGAGGCTGCCACGGAAAGAGCGCCGGGGCACCTCCACGAAGAGTGTCCCTACTGCGCGTCGACGATATCCGATCAAGGCGACGCGCTGCCCGGAACTGTACGTCGCAGTCGTCGGCTTAAGGTGGTCTAGTGAGTATGGCGGGTGTCAGATTTCGACCTGCACGCCCAGTTCGACGACGCGTTCGGGCGGCAGGCGGAAGAACGCTGGTCGCGCGGACGGCGTTCCGCGTCATCAGCGACGAACAGCTTCTCCCGCCAGATCGCCATGCCGCGGCGGCCGGTGTCACGAGGATCGTCTCGCGTCCCAGGAAATACGTCATGTCGTCGGCGTCGATGTCGAGGCCCGCGGCTCTGCGCGCGACGCGCAGCGCGTCTGGGCACGTGCGGATCCTCCATGAACCCGCACTAGAGCGCGCACGTGTGAAGATGCCGTAGCCGAGCGCATCGACGGCGATGCTGTTCGTCCGCCGGCGACGTGCGGCACCGGGCGCCGTCGTCACCGTCAGGACGACGACGTGCTCGTGCAGCACCTTGTTGTGCCGGAGGTTGTGCGCGAGCGCCGGCGGAGTGCCGCGCGGCTGCGCCGTCATGAACACGCGCGGTGCCGGGCACGCGGACCGGCGGCGCCGCGCGATGATCGCGGCGAGGAAGTGCTCGATCGGAATCGCGCGCGCCGTCGAGACGCTCGGCGACGATGCGGCCGGCCGGTCTTCCACGTCGTCATGACGTGAAGATGACACGCGCCGATCACGAATCGGCAGCCACCCGCCCTGCGGACAGCTTCAGCAGGTTGGCGCCGAAGAACGCGAGGTCGATCGTCAGGAACACCGCCGGTGACGCAGCAGCGCCAGCGGCTGCGGCCACTGCCAGCGTTCGACGGCGATGACGTGCGAGCAGCATCGCCGTGATCACCATCGTCATCGTGACGCGCGATGCCGTAGGCGGCGGCCAGCGCGCTCGACGAGCCGAAGCCGATGACGATGAGGATCGTGCAGACCATCAGCGCCCAGTTCACCTGCGGCACGTAGACCTGCCCCATCTCGTGCGACGAGGTGTGCTCGATGTCGAGGCGCGGGCAGTAGCCAAGCTGAATCGCCTGCTGCGTCAGCGAGAACGCGCCGGAGATCAGCGCCTGCGAGGCGATGATGGCCGCGGCGGTCGCGAGACCGACGAGCGGGAAGCAGCGCCCACGAGGGCGCGAGCAGGAAGAACGGCTGCTCTGGCCGCGTCGCCGTTGAGCAGCAGCAGCGCGCCCTGGCCGAAGTAGTTCAGACAGCAGCGCCGGAAGCACCAGCGCGAACCACGCGATGCGGATCGGCGCTTGCCCGAAATGCCCCATGTCGGCGTAGAGCGCCTCGCCGCCGGTCACCGCGAGGAACACGGCGCCGAGCACGGCGAATGCCTGGGACGCCGTGCGCGCTGAAAGTACCTGACGGCGTGAATCGGGTTGATGGCGCCGATGACGCTCGGCTCCCGGACAATCCAGCTGATGCCCAGGCCGGCAATCGTCACGAACCAGACCACCATGATCGGGTCCGAACAGGCCGTCCGACGCGGTGGGTGCCGTACTGCTGAAACACGAAGAGGCCGACCAGGATGGCCACCGACGATCGGCACGACGTAGGGCGCGAACAGCGGCGTCGCGACCTGCAGCCCCTCGACGGCGCCGAGCACGCTGATGGCCGGCGTGATCATGCCGTCGCCGTAGAGCAGCGCCGCGCCGAAGATGCCGAGCGCGATGAGGACGGGCGTCGCCATCGCGCCGCCAGCCTTCCCGCGCGCGCGGAGCAGCGCGGTGAGCGCGAGGATGCCGCCTTCACCCTGGTTGTCGGCGCGCATCACGATCGCGATGTATCTGATCGAGATGACGATGAAGAGCGCGTAGATGATCAGCGACAGCACGCCGAGCACGTTTTCGGCCGTGACGCGGCACCGCGTGCGTGCCGTAGAAGCACTCGCGGATGGTGCAGGGGGCTCGTGCCGATGTCGCCGTAGACGACGCCGACTGCCAGCCAACGGCGAGGAGGAACGGATCGCCGGGATCCGGCCACGCCGCATCTGGATGCGCTCGCTGATGCGGTCACCAAAGCACCGAGAGACAACACCGCACGAGTTCACGCGCAGTTGGACCGTTTCACGATCATCACGATTTGACAGCCAGGCTGAGTTTCAGGATCGGCACGCGGGGATCGACGCTCGATTCAGGCTATCCGATGGGCAACCGCAGCGTGATCGAGTGGGCCGCCACCACGATCTCGCCAAAACGGATCAGGACGACCACTGCAATCTACAGCGACACTAACTGCGGAGTTGGCCGGGCTAACCGAGGGCCGGCGACGTCCCTGAAGCCGCAAGGACAGCCAGAGCGACTACGGGCACGCGGCCGAGCATTTTTTATGCTGCGATGTGGTTCAAGCCCGGCCGCTTTATCCAGCGTCCGCAGCGGCGGCCCCAGATCGACCGCGAATCTCCATTCATCCGCCCGTCCGCCGGCCGCCGACGCACGGCGTGCGGTCTCATCCCACCACCGGGCGCGACGCCACGCGCGATCGGACTCGGGGATCGAGACTGTTCGAGCTTCCGCGACGGCGAGCGGCGCGAACTGGTTCCTCCCCGCGCGCGAGATCGACCCGGTGGTTCGATTGCCGACTATGGCGCAGCGATACCGCCCAGCGCCGCCGGCAGCGCCGGCGGGCGACCGGAAACCGCCACGCATCGCCGTGACGAAGGAGCGTTGCCGCTTCAAGCCGGCGCTGCGATAGGTCCATCGCGCTTCGTCGATCGCCCACGGATGACGGTCGAGTCCGCGTCACGACTGGCGAGCGGCCGGCCGCCAGGGCCCATGCCGCGCCGGCGGCACCGGTCCCCGCAGCCGACGTCGAGGATGGCTGACGGGGACGGCTCAATGAATCTCGTCCAGCGAGACCAATCACATGGCTCGCCGCGAGGAAATGAAGGGGCGCATAGAAGAGGGCGAAGGCGCGCGCGTTTACCGGCGCTGCCGAGCGGACCGCTGCCGACGGCGCCCGCCAGCTCGACGAGCGCAGGTGGTGTGCCGGCGCTCGACATACGCGGACGAGAGGCGCGCGTGTAACGCGCGTGTCACTTCGGCGATGCGAAGATCCCGCGAGATGGCGCTTCTCGAGCTCCGAAATCCATTCGTCGAATGCCATGTTCAGTCACGATAGTGTAGTCATGGAAGTGCGTGATCCTGATCGGGTTGCCCGCGTCCGGCAAGTCGACGTTCTTCCGCGAACGCTTTGCCGGCACGCACGACCATGTCGGTAAGGACCTGCTTCGAACAACCGCGCGCGCCAACGGCGGCAGGAGCAGCTCATCTCGGAATCGCTCGCATCAGGACGGTCGGTCGTCGTCGACAACACCAACCCGAGCGTCGCCGTGCGGGCCCCGATCATCGCCGCCGCGCGAGCACGGCGCCGAGGTCGTCGGCTATTTCTTCCGTCACCGATGCCGCCGACGCGCTGCGGCGCAATCGTGCGCGCGAGGGACGCGAGCGCGTGCCGGACGTCGCTATCTTCACGGCAGCGAAAACGGCTGGAACCGCCGACGCCGGCGGAAGGGTTTGATCGGGTGTTTTCCGGTCAGGAGTAGACGAGGCGGAACGGACCTTCGACGTGACGCCGCTCTGAAAACCTCATTCATGAGCTCGGGTTCGCTAGAATAGGCGCTGAGGAGAGCGCCGATGCGATCGATATGTTCTGGTTCTTGCAGTTGTCTTGTCTGTCTTGATAGCGGCCCGCGTGTCCAGGCTCGCGGATCCGAAGGGTCCGCGCCGCAGCAGCATATCGCGGGGCAGCAGGTGCTCGACGCGGCGGTGTCGCAGCATGTTCAGTGCGGCCGATCAGGATCGGGAAACCGTTCGACTGTTCCTCCAGCGAGGGGATGTCAGGACCAGTTGCCGGTAATGACGGCGTCGACATCCGCCGCGCGGAGAGCGCCGTGACGGCGCTTGACGCGACCGAGCTCGCTTCCGTCGCGGCGCAGGCGCGACAGGCCGATCAGGCGCTCGCAGGCGGCGCGCTCGACGGTCACGATTTCGACCACGACGATCATCATCGCTCTGCTGGTCTTGATCCTGATGATCGTGGCGGTGAACGCTAGCTGTGACGCGCGAGCTGCGGGCGGCCTCGATTCCGCTCGCAGCTCGCCGTCCTGCTCGCGCTGGCGTTCATCACCGTTCCCGCTTCCATCCCGCTCGCAATCGCTGACGGTCCTCGACGTCCCCTTCATCGCACAGTCGGAGCTGCTGTGTGGAGGAGCCGCTGCGGCGATGGTGATGCGCTACTGGGGTGAGCGCGGCGTCGACGCGGAATCATTCCAGTCGCTCGTCGACAGCGAAGGCGCCCGGCATCCGCACGAGCGCGCTGGCGACGAACCTTCGCTCGCGACACTGGAGCGCGCTCGAAGTTCAGGGTCGGCCGAGTCCCTCACCCGCGAGCTCCAGCAGGGAAGACCGGTCATCTCCCTCATCGAAGATCACCCCGGCGCCTATCACTATGTCGTCGTTGTCGCGCGAAACACGGATGGCGTGGTCTTTCACGATCCCGCTCGCGCGCCCTTCCGGGTGGCGAGCACGACCGAGTTTGACAGGCGATGGTCTGCGACCGGGCGATGGATGCTCGTCGTGACCCCGCTTGTCCCGAGCGAAGGTCGAGGGACCGGCGCCGCGGCGGCCGCCTGAGGCGAGCCTGCATCGCCGATCGCATCGCCGGCGACCTGCGATCAGCAGATTGCCGAAGGCGTATGGCAGGCAGAACGGAACGATCTGGATGGTGCCGAACGCACGCTGGTGTCCGCACTCTCGTGCCCGGGCGACGCCGCGTTCCGGGAGCTCGCGGGAATTCGTGTCGTCCAACGCCGATGGTCGGACGCCGCGGACCTCGCGGCGGCGGCACTGACGCGACCCGTCGGACGAGTAGTGCGTGGAGCTCCTCGCGACCGCGCGGTTTGTGACAGAGACGACCCGCTTGGCGCACTCGACGCCTGGAACCAGGCGCACGAGCCGCGCATCGATCTGATTCGGGTGGATGGACTGACGCGTACGCGTTACGACGTCGTTCAGCATCTGATCGGGTTGAAGACCGGTGACACGCTGACGCGCAGCGCCCTGCTGCGTGGACGCCGCCGCCTCAACGAGCTGCCGTCAGGATCGGGCACGCTCGATTTCGTCCCCGTTCCGTCGGGCCTCGCCGAAGTTCGCGCGACGGTTGTCGAGCGGTCGCTTGTCCCGCACGGCGGATTTGACCTCGGGGTCCTTGGACTGGCAACCGCCGTGACGCGCGAAGTGGTCGCATCCATTGCGTCACCGACGGGAGGCGGCGAGCGGATGGTGGTCGACTGGAGATTCTGGGCCCACCGTCCGCTCTATCGACTGTCGCTCGCTGCGCCTGCTCCGTGGCGCGGTGTCTGGACGCTTGGCGCGTCGCGCGAGCGACAACCGTTCAGCGCCGTCCTCGCGCCGACGGTTCACGACTCACGCTTCAACTCGACGTCGCGGACTGGGCGACCGGGTCGGTCCGGTGGCAGCTCGGCACAGGACTCGATCGGTGGAACGGCGCCCGCACATTCGGAACCGCCACCGCCGGTGTGCGCCTCGTCTCGCCGGGCAATCGTCTCGACGCTCGCGCGCAGCTGCGTTCGTGGTTCGGCGGCGGCAGCGAGTTCGAGCGAGGAGAGGCCCGTGTCATCGCGCGGTCCTCGGCGCGAATGAACGGCGTCGTCATCGTCGTGGATGGCGGCATCGCCGCCGTCAATTCATCGGCGCCGCCGGATCTCTGGTTCGCGGGAGACACGGGCCGGGCGCGGCCGCTGTTGCTGCGCGCCCATCCGATCCTCGCGGATGGCGAACGGTTTCGAACCGAGCGTCTGGCGCGCCTCCTTACCCACGAATCGACGGAAGTTCAGCGATGGTGGCGAGTGGGACCGTTTCGGGCGGGCGTTGCGACGTTTGTCTGACACGGGAAGAACCGCGCAACGACTGCTGGGCGCGCCGCTGACGGATGTCGACGTCGGCGCCGGGCTGCGCGGCGCCTATCCGGGGCGCGGGGGCGGACTTCGGCTGGATTTTGCCCGAGGCCTGCGCGACGGCGACACCGCTATCTCCGTTATCTATTCAGCCGATATTCAGTAGGAAGCCCGGTCCTCCCCGACCAGGTGCGCGTGATAATGTAGCGCTCTCCCAAAACTAGCTCAGGGGTGCCCATGGTTCGGTGCGCGTCGGTACTCGTGTGTCTCGCCACGACGACCTTGCTGCTCAGCCCGGCTTCGGCTGACGCGCAGTATTTCGGCCGGAACAAGGTTCAGAACGCGCGCCTGGAATTCCGGACGCTTCGCACCGAGCACTTCGACATCTACTACTACCCGGAAGAGGAACGGGTCACTCGCCAGGCCGCGCGGATGGCCGAGCGCTGGTACGCCCGTTATTCGGAGCTGCTCGACGACACGTTCACGCAACGGCAGGTGATCGTGCTGTATGCGAGCCATCCGGATTTCACGCAGACCAACGTGAGTGCCGGCGCGGTCAGCGAAGGGACCGGCGGCTTTACCGAACGCCTCAAATCGCGCATCGTCCTGCCGTTCTCGCCGGGCCTCGGCGAGACCGATCACGTGATCGGGCACGAGCTCGTGCACGCCTTTCAGATCGATATCGGGAAGCGCACGCACCAGAACGCCTTCGGCCTTCCGCTCTGGTTCATCGAAGGGATGGCCGAGTATCTCTCGCTCGGTCCGTCCAATGCGTTCACCGACATGTGGCTGCGTGACGCGAAGCTGCATCATCGGCTCCCGACGGTCGAACAGCTCGACAACCCGCGTTATTTTCCGTATCGCTACGGTCACGCCTTCTGGTCGTGCACTCGGACAGCGATTCGGCGACGAGATCGTCGGCCAACTCCTGCGCTCGAAAACGCACGGCGTCGTCGCCCGGCTGGAAGAGGTGACCGGCTTGACGCGCGACGAGCTGACGCGCGACTGGCACAAATCGATCCCGACGGCCGAAGGCGATCCCGACGTGATCGTCACGCCGCGTGCGATTGTGACATCCGCCGACGGAGGCCGCGTGCACGTCGCCCTGCGATCAGCCCGGACGGGCGCCAGATCATGTTCATCTCCGAGCGCGATCGCTTGTCGCTCGATCTCTTCATGGCCGACGCTTCATCTGGCGCCATCATCAGGAAAGTGATCAGCACCGCGGCGGATCCACACTTCGACAGCCTTCAGTACATCCAGTCCGCGGGTGCATGGGACGCGACCGGCCATCGATTCGTCGTGGCCGCCGTCATCGATGGCGCTCCGTCGCTCGCGATCGTCGATACCACCGGTACGTCACCGCGGCGTGACATTCGATTGAGAGATCTCGGCGAGATCTTCAACCCGAGCTGGTCCCCTGACGGCAAGCACATCGTCTTCTCGGCGATGAAGGGCGGCTTGTCGGATTTGTTCGTGTACACCATCGCTGATGGCACGCTCGCGCAGCTCACCGACGATGAGTTCGCGGACCTCCATCCGGCATGGTCGCCTGACGGCAAGACGATCGCGTTTGCCTCCGGATCGGTTCACGACGTCGCTCGACGATCTCCACTTCGGGCCGGTTCGCATCGCGCTGCTCGACGTGGCGACGAAGATCGTGCGCCCGCTGACGGCCACGACCAATGGCGGCAAGCAAATCAGTCCGCAGTGGTCGCCTGACGGCGAGGCCGCGTTACTACGTGGCCGATGCTGACGGCGTCAGCAATATCTACCGCGTCGACCTGGCCTCCGGCGACATTCGACGCGTCACCGCGGAGAGCGGCGGCGTGAGCGGTATCACGGCGACGAGTCCGGCGCTCGCGGTCGCGTCCGCCAGCGGGAAGCTCGCGTTCAATGCATATCGCGACGGGCGCTACGAGATCCATACGCTCGAGCAGGCGAGCGCGGAGTCGGCGCCAATGGTCACCGCAGGTGTGGCAACGAGGATCGAGTCCCCGGGACCGCTCGGCAAGCTTGCGCAACTGCTGTCCAACGCGCATATCGGATTGCCCACCGATAGCGGGTTCCTGACCTCGAAGCTACGACGAGTCGACTTCGTGTCGAATCGATCGCCGACCCCTATATTGGCGCGGCGGTTGGCGGCGGCGGCCTCATGGGCGGGGCGCTTCGGGCGAACTTCGGCATCAGCTTCGGCGACATGTTGGGCGACCGCCAGCTGCAGACGATGCTCCGCGTCGGAACGAACAAGGATGATCTCGCGGCGCAGGTCGCGTACGTGAATCAGAAGCGACGGCTGAACTGGGGATTTGTCGGCGGTTTCGTTCCCGCGCGCTTCATCGGAGCGCGACGATCGATCGACCGCGGCGACACGCTCGTCACCCAGGAGTCCGCGAACCTTCGCTACACGCACGAGTTCGCGAGTCTTACGGCGCGCTACAACGTCAGCCGCGCCACCCGGTTCGAGTTCCGGGGTGGTGCCCGGCGCACGGGCTACGGCTGGCAGACGGTGACGCGCGTCACCGACACGACATCACGCAAGCTTGTCAGCAACGTCTCGCAGGAGCTTCCGGGTGCCCCGGTTGTCTACCTGGCGGAGATGGAAGCGGCGTACGTGCGAGATACGGCGGTCCTCGGTCCGACCAGTCCAATCCTCGGGCACCGTATTCGCCTGGACGTCGAGCCCGCGCTGGGCGGCCTGATGTTCGCCGACGTTCGTCTCGACGCGCGTCGCTACTTCATGCCGGTGCGGCCGGTGACGTTCGCGATGCGGCTCGAGCACACGGGCCGGTGCATGGCCAGACGCTCGCGACGGCCGCTTGACGCCGCTCTTGCTCGGTCTCCAGACGTTGGTGCGCGGGTACGACCTCAGCACGTTTGCCGCAGAGCGGTGTGGCCAGCACCGCGACCAGCTGCTCCATGGTCGATCAACTCTCGGGCAATCGCTTCGCCGTGATGAACCTCGAGCTCCGGGCGCCGCTCCTCGGATTGCTGACAGGGAATCTGGATTACGGTCCGGACGCCGATCGAGGGTTGGTGTTCGCCGACGGCGCCATGCTCTGGACGCCGCACGCCAATGCGCCGCTCGAACGCGATCGGTTCAGCAGCGTAGGCGTCGGTGCGCGAGCGAACCTCGGTGGGCTTCGTGCTGGAGCTTGCCGGTGTAAGGCCGTTCGACAAGCCTCGCAATGGATGGACGGTCAGTTTCCTGATCCGTCCAGGCTTCTAACTACTTCGCCTCTTCACACGGTTCGCCGCTCAGCACCGACAGCAGAATGAGCGCGCGGTTGCCTCGTCGAACGATGCCGTGGCTCGTATTCCTCGGGACTGAGACGTAGCTGCCGGCCGAGAGCGGCGTGTCGCGGCCATTGAGCCTCACGGCTCCCTGTCCTGCCACGACGTAGTACTCGATCTCGGCGCCGTCGTACAGACGTTCGGCCTGATCCTGGTTCAGCACCACGAGTGTCGTTCTGGTGTTGCCGCTGCACGCGACCAGCGTTTCGCGTCGCGCCTGGTTGCCCGAGAGCTGTTTCTCCGCGAGGTCGACGATCGACAGGATCTGCGGCATTCCAGGCGGCCCGACGACCGGAGCTGCCCGTGTTTCTGCAACGGTGCTGCCTTCGGCGGCGCGGGCGCAGGCGGCGCAGCATTCAGCGTCACGTCGATCCCGGTGGGCTGGCCGGAACGAACGACCACTTCGCGTTCAAACGTGACGAGCTTCTCCCCATCGAACCGCGCCCGGTACGTGCCGGGCTGCATGCCGACGAAGTTTATCTGTCCACGTTCATCCGTCTCGCCGTTGCGGTCCGATGGCCCCGCAATCGTTACGTGCACGGCAGGAATGGGAAGGCCATGCGGATCCGTGACCGTGATCGCCACGCCTGTGCGCGACGCTGGTGCCGGCGCCGGTGCACGCCGCGGCGCGGAGGCGCCTGCGCGGGCGGAGGCGGTCTGCGCGGCGGGCGCGGGCGTTTGTGCGAACGATCCGTTCGCCAAGAGGAATCAACAAGCTCAAGCAGAGCAGCGTACTCGTGCGCATATCGGCATTATGCCTCCACCGGGGCCACGCCGCGTCCGTTCAAGAGCAGCCATGCGCCGAGAGCGAGCGAGCCGATCATCACCACGCTCCCGTAAAATGCGCGCCCATGCCCAGCGCGTGATCAAGATGCAGCCAGCCCAGCCGCTCGAGGATCGCTTCCCAATCATGCCCGGTGACCTCGGCGCCTGTCCGTCCGCCGATCAATGGAAGTTGAAGTGCCCGGGCGTCGGCGATGTACGGCCCGAGGTCGACGAGGTTCTCGCCCGCCCACCAGAGACACGCCGTCACGGCAAACCAGTCATCGCGCCTGGCGAATGCGACGGCGCACACCACGGGAATGATGATCTGGCCCAGCGAGCCGCCGAGGATGTGCATGAACTCACCGAATGGCGCAAAGAAGACGTGACCCGCTTCGTGGAAGGGCAGGTTCACGAGATGAAGAAACGACCCCATGATGCGATCCGCGTCGAGCGGATGCGGACCAATCGCCACGTCCACCACGCGAGTACCGCGAGCAACATCGCGCGTCCAATCGCCGCGGCGGTCGTCACCCGGGGAGTATAATCACCGAGGCCGCCAAGGGGTTTTCATGATTGATTTCGCCGCTGCCTATCCCAACTCACGGAAGGTTTTGAAGACCGCACCGCGCGGCTGACCGCTGACGGTCCCGAGACGACGCTGCACGTGCCGGTGCGCGAGGTGGCGCTCGGCGGCGGCGAGCCGTCACTGCGCCTCTACGACACCAGCGGTCCGCAAGGGCACGACGTGCGCGCGGGTTTGCCGAAACTCCGCGCCGACTGGATCGCGGCCCGCCGCCGGACGGGAATGGTCGGGACGCAGCTCTATTACGCGCGCCGCGGCGAGGTGACGCCGGAGATGGAGTTCGTGGCGGCGCGTGAGGGGCTTCCCGCGGATTTCGTCCGCGCCGAGATCGCGCGCGGCCGCGCCATCATCCCGTCGAACATCAATCACCTCGAGCTCGAGCCGATGATCATCGGCCGCAATTTCCTGGTGAAGATCAACGCCAACATCGGCAACTCCGCCGTCAAATCGTCGGTCGAGGACGAGGTCGAGAAGCTGCAGTGGGCGACGCTGTGGGGCGCCGACACGGTGATGGATCTGTCGACCGGCAAGAACATTCACGAGACGCGCGAGTGGATCGTCCGCAATTCGGCCGTGCCGATCGGGACGGTGCCGATCTACCAGGCGCTCGAGAAGGTTGGCGGACGCCCAGAGGACCTGACGTGGGAGGTGTATCGCGACACCCTCATCGAGCAGTGCGAGCAGGGCGTGGACTATTTCACCGTGCACGCCGGCGTGCTCCTGCGATACGTGCCGCTGACCGCCAAGCGCGTCACCGGGATCGTCTCGCGCGGCGGGTCGATCATGGCGAAGTGGTGCCTCGCGCATCACCAGGAGAACTTCCTCTACACGCGCTTCCCGGAGATCTGCGAAATCATGCGCGCCTACGATGTCTCGTTCTCGCTCGGCGACGGGCTGCGTCCGGGCTCGATCGCGGACGCGAACGACGAGGCGCAGTTCGCCGAGCTGAAGACGCAGGGCGAGCTCAACGACGTCGCCTGGAAGTTCGACGTGCAGGTCATGAACGAGGGCCCGGGCCACATTCCCATGCATCTCATCAAGGAGAACATGGAGAAGCAGCTCGAATGGTGCAGGAAGCGCCGTTCTACACCCTCGGTCCGCTCACGACCGACGTCGCACCCGGATACGACCACATCACCTCCGCGATCGGTGCCGCGATGATCGGCTGGTATGGCACCGCGATGCTCTGCTATGTCACGCCGAAGGAGCATCTCGGTCTTCCGAATCGCGACGACGTGAAAGCTGGCGTCATCGCGCTACAAGATCGCGGCCCACGCCGCCGACCTGGCGAAAGGCCATCCACGCGCGCAGGCCTGGGACGATGCGCTGTCGAAGGCGCGCTTCGAATTCCGGTGGGAGGATCAGTTCAACCTGGCGATGGATCCCGTCACGGCGCGCGCGTATCACGACGAGACGCTGCCGGCCGACGGCGCCAAGGTCGCGCACTTCTGCTCGATGTGCGGGCCGAAGTTCTGCTCGATGGAGCTGACGCAGCAGGTGCGTGACTATGCCGCGACCCACAACCTCACGAGCGCGGATGCGCTGCGCGAAGGAATGCGCGAGAAGTCCGGAGGAGTTCAAGAAGGCCGGCGAGATTTACGTGAAGAACTGATCGCGGACCTGAAAGGTTCGCGCCGCCGTGGAAACTTTCCGGGTCGGGTGGTCGTCTTCTATGCTCGGAGGCACGGCATGGTGGAACGACGGAGACGTCATCGGCGGCGGACTGGCAGCGGGGCTTGTGGCAGCCTTCGGTGGTCCTGCGGGAGCGCAGGCGCGGCGCGACCCGACTGAGGATGTCGCGGAATTGAAGGTCGCCGACGCCATCGACAAGCTGCGGCAGTCGATCGAGCATCAGCATGAAAGCGCCGAGGTCTCGCAGATCCGATCGCAGCAGCGCACCTTCCTGAAGGCGAACCAGAAGTTTCCCGATTTCATCGACGTCGGCATCGACGTCTGGGAACGCATGGAGGACTGGCACGTCAAGACCCGCCAGCCCGCTCACCATCGCCCGTACCAACGACGGCCGTTACGGGATGACGTTCCTGACGACCACGCTGATTCTTCAGCCGCAGCAGGTCGGGACGCTATTTCCTGGGGCTACGACACGCGGTGATGACGAGCCACGGAGACACGAAGACGACTCCGTGATCTCGTGTCAGCGCTGGCTGGCAGCCAGGGGGCGCCGGGACGATCATGATGAGTGATGGGAACCGCGCCGGCTCAGCGGTCGGCTTCGGGTTCGGATATCCCTGGGACCCGCGCCGACGTCCAGTCCTTGATCGTCGACGCCCGGTGGAAACGCCATCGTGTCGCTGTTGAACTTCCCAATTTCGAACATGTGCGTCGGCGGCTCCTGGAACACCAGGTTGCCTTTGTCCTTCAGCTGCGTCCGGTAATAGGTCACAAGATCGTTGAAGGTCGCCGTCGCGCCGAAGATGTAGTACGCTGCGCTCGACCGGCGTCGTAAGACGCAATGAATTGCGCGCCCGGGTAGATGGGAAAGCCGAGCGTCGCCTCGGATGGTGTTGCCGGATCGACTGGCGGGACCGTCACGGCCGGCGGGCGCGCGGGCGGAGGCGCTGGGCGCGAGGTCGCCGGCGGCGCGGGCGTGGGCTGCGTCGTTCCGCGGGGAAACGGCTGCGGTGTTCTGCGCGGCCGCCGATATCACCAAAACTGACCAAACCGTCACCGTCAGGACTGTCGCCGCATATCCGCATTATAGAAGGCGATGTCTGTCTTCACTACGGCTGTGTGGCCCCGAATCGACAGCCGGATGAAGGCGACTCGTCCGTGGGTGAGGGTAAGCGCCGTTCACATCACGAGTTAATCGCCCCGTCCGCGGAGGCATTGCCACTGGCGTGCATCTTGAAACGCGGACGGCAGTGACTCGCAGCCATCGAGGATGCAGGTCAGGAGGCGATCGCGGCGTGGATGATTTCGACATCGCTCAAAGCAAGATCGGCGAATCGGCGCAGCGGGTCGTCGATCGGGCTGTCGAGGAATCACGACGCCGCGATCACGCCCTGCTGACCAACGAACACATCTTTCTCGCGTTCGCGCAGGTCGAGTGGGACACGTTCTCACAAGTGATGCGCGACCTCGAGTTGAATCCACACGAGATTCTGCAGGCGCTCGAAGAGCACCTGCACGTGCTGCCGACCTTCGCGGGGCGCGAGCTCCGAGTGGCACCGGCGACCAAGCTTGTCTTCAAGCTCGCCTTCCACCAGGCGAGCCGTGCAGGACGGCAGACGATCGAGTCGTCCGATCTCTTCTCCGCGATCTTCGAGGAAAGCCAGGGCATCCCTGTTTCCATCATTCGCCACCATGGCGTCGAGCCCGATGTGCTCGTCTCGCGCATCGCCACCCGGATGCGTGACAACGAGTTGCGCGAAGAGCGGCTGCGCAAGCGGTTCGAGCTGCCGCCGTTCCTCAAGCATTTCGCGACGAACCTGAACCTGCTCGCGCGGCAGGATCAAGCATCCCGCCGGTCTACGGACGCGACAAGGAGATCCAGCAGGTGCTGGAGATCCTCTGTCACCGTGAGCGCTCGAACTCCGTGATGCTCATTGGCGAGCCCGGTGTCGGCAAGACCGCGATCGTCGAAGGACTCGCGCGCCGCATCGAGTTCGAGCCTGAGAGCGTGCCCGTACGCCTGCGCGACTGCCAGGTGATCAACCTGCAGATGAACACGATGGTCGCCGGCACGATGCTCCGCGGCATGTTCGAGGACCGGATCCAGAACGTGATTCGGGAGATCAAAGAGCGGCCGAACCTGATCCTGTTCGTGGACGAAGCGCACACGATGGTTGGCGCGGGCTCCGCGCTCGGTGCGCCGTCTGATGCCGCCAACGTGTTCAAGTCGGTCCTCGCGCGCGGCGAGGTGCGCATGATCGGCGCCACGACGCTCAGCGAATACAAGGAATACATCCAGGAAGACGAGGCGCTCTCGCGCCGCTTCCGCGCCGTGCAGGTCGACGAACCGAGCATCGAGGAGACGCGCCGCATCCTCTACAACATCCGCCCGCGACTCGAGCGCAACTACTCGGTGCGCCTCGTAGATGAGGCGATCGAGACAGCCCTCGAGATGTCGCCGCGGTATCAGCGCCATCTGCATCTGCCGGATAAGGTGATCGGGTGGCTCGATACCGCGGCGGTGCGCGCGGAGATCGATCGACGCTGGGAAGTGACGAGCGACGACATCATCGAGGTGATCTCGAACGCGGCGCAGATCCCGAAGGACATGGTGTTCCGCGACGTCGGCGATCGGTTCAAGGAAATCGAGCAACGCCTCGGCAAGCGCGTCGTAGGCCAGAAGAAGGCTGTCGAAGCGCTGGCCAACCGGCTGGTGTTGAACAAGGGACCGCTGAAGGACGGCTTCGATCGCCCCGACGGCGTGCTCCTGTTCCTCGGCCCGACCGGCGTCGGCAAGACCGAACTCGCCAAGGCCAGCGCCGAGTTCCTGTTCGGCGACGACAAGAAGATGATTCGCATCGACATGTCCGAATACCAGGACGGCGGCGTGTCGGTCGACAAGCTGATTGGCATGCCGCGCGGTATCGTCGGCAGCGAGCGCGGAGGGCTGCTGACGAACCAGCTGAAGGACAACCCGTGTTCAGTGATCCTGTTCGATGAGATCGAAGAAGGCGAGCCCGAGCCTGTTGAACCTGTTCCTGCAGGCGTTCGACGAAGGCTGGCTGACCGACGGACGCGGCAAGCGCGTCTACCTGTCGGACGCCATCATCATCATGACGTCGAACGCCGGTTCCGGAGCACTTCCGCAAGCTGACCAAGCCCGATGGGTTTCCGTTCGGGAAAGATGCCGATCGACCAGGTGCAGACGGACGTGAACAAGGAGCTGGAACGCCGGTTCCCGCCCGAATTCCGCAATCGCATCGACCAGGTGGTGCTGTTCGCGCCGCTGACGCACGACGAAGTTCGCGCGATCGCGCTCAAATACATCGAGCAGGTGTCGGAAACGCTCAAGCGCTCGAACAAGACGGTGACGATTGAACCGGACGCACTCGAGAAGCTGGTCACCGATGGGTACAGCCTCGCGTACGGCGCACGGTTCCTGAAGCGGGTGATCGACGATCGCATCAAGCTTCCGCTGAGCCAGCAATGGAAGGAAGCCAACAGCTTCCGCGTCGTGCTGCGGGACGACCAGATCGCGGTTGAAGCCGTAGCGCCGCGGCTGGTTGCATCGGCGGATCCGAACGCGATCGCAGTTTAGGTCCGGGATTCGGCTTTTCCGCCTTCGCTCGACGAGCTTCGGCGGACAGGCGGGCGCGGTTCGAAGGGAAGGGCCAGGGTGTCCCCCGGGCCTTTCTTCTCCTGCGTATCTTCGGAGTGGTTGGCAAACGTGCGATTTGCCAAACCGTGACTTCGTCTTCAACATGCCAATCAGCGCCGAGACCTCCTTGCGATAGGCGGGCGGCGCGTATTTTCGCGCGTACAGCCTGGCGTGCGCATCGACCATCTGCGGGTACTCCTGCTGCAGCCAGCCCATGAAGTGATCGCGCGTCCCGCCTTCGAGAAACATCACGTTGCAGCCGACGAACCGCGCACCGTGATCGGCGATTGCCTTGACCGTTCGTTCGAGCAGCGCCGGCTTCGAAGTAATGCCGGAACGATCGGGTTCATCAATACGCCGGCGTTGATGCCGGCGTCGACGAGCTCGCGCACGGCCCTGAGTCGCTGCATCGGATGTGCGGTGCCGGGTTCGAGCTGACGCCATGCGTCCTCGTCGACGCACGGCACGCTGATGCAGACGTTGCAGTCGGCTCGCGCGCTGATGTCCTGCAGGACGTCCTTGTCGCGGACGATCATCGGTCCTTTCGTGATCATGCCGGTGGCGTTCTCGTGCGCACACAGCGCTTCGAGCGAGCCGCGCGTCAGCTTGTAGTAGCCTTCGATCGGCTGATAGCAATCGGTCGCGGCGCCGACGACGACGTGGTCGCCGTTCCAGGAGGGCTTGTCCAATTCGGCGCGGAGCATTTCGACGAAGTTCGTCTTCACGAGAATGATCGACGCAAACTCGTCGTCCGATCCCAGCTCGAACTGGGTTTGAGTACCGCCGCGCGTAGCAGTAGTGACAGCCGTGGGTGCAGCCGCGATACGGATTCAGCGTCCATTCGAACGGCATCCCTTTGACGCGATTGAGCGCGGATCGGCAGCTGATTTCCTGGTATCTGGCGGCGTCCGCGCGCCGGATCGCTTCGGTCAGCGCTTCGGCGCCGCCGACTTTAACGAGGTCGGCGATCTGCCGCGTCGTGGGTTTGGGTTTGCCGAGATCGAGGAAAAGAGGTGCGGTTTCCATAAAGGATCGCTGGCAATTATGCCTTTGACAAACTCGCCACTTTGGTAAGCGGAGACCAGGTGCGAACCGAAGGCGAAACATAGCGTAGATCGGCGGCTATTCAGTGGTCAAACAGGCGAAACTATGTCTTGACACACCACGGTGATTCACCACTATCAGCGCATGGAAAAGACGCCTCGCGTGGTCCAAACTCGGTGCTCATCTCACCGATCCTGACAAGGCGCGGGATACATGGAATTCCTGAGATGGGGCAAGGCTGGTCCGGCCTGTCCGCATTGCGGCGGCGCGGATCCCGTACAGCTCCAGCCGAAGGCGGGATCGTCCACGCGCAAGGGCGTCTACAAATGCCGCATCAAGGAATGCCGCAAGCAGTTCACCGCGACTGTCGGCACCGTGTTTGAGGATTCGCATATCCCGCTCAACGAAGTGGTTGCAGGCGATCTATCTGATGGGCGCGTCGAAGAAAGGGATCTCGGCGCACCAGATTCATCGCATGCTCGGCGTGACGCGCTGCCCGCGTGGTTCATGGCGCACCGTCTCCGCTACGCGATGAGCAGCGAGCCGTTTGAGCAGCTCTCTGGCATGGTCGAAGTGGACGAAACGTACATGGGCGGGAAGCGCAAAGGCGGCAAGGGCCGTAAGCGTGACGTGCTGAAGATCGACGTGCCCTTGAGGATGCGGTCAGCGCGTTCCTGCGGACGCCCCCGCCCCCGGTCAGGTGCGCCAGGTAGTAGAAGGTGAAGCCGAAAGGGAAAACACGGAAACGATCTCGCGGAAACCCCTGAGGCGGGTCAGGGCAAACGGAAGGCGGCAAAAAACGCTAACGCTTCTTACTGGCGCGTTTGGCGATGGAGCGGCCGGTCGGCTGCCTGCTCTTCGCCCGGAGAGATCGCTGACGCCGCCAGTAAACATGGGCGACGTTTGATCGATCGGGATCACGGATCTCGCAACCGGCGGCGTGACGTCCTCTTTCGGCGTGTCGTTGGCTGATAAGCCACGTCCCGAGCGACACGGGCACTTCATAGCGTGATGCCGGTAAACAGATGGCTCAGGCTGACGCCATCCATGATGCCGCTGGAAAGTTTCAGGATGCGGACGCGCATGAGGGCGGCAGTATAACGGAATTAGGCATCCGCAAAGCTCAGCTATGGATGGAAAGACTGCCGTTTCGAGCAGGCGAAGTGAAACGCTGACGATGCTATTTTTGCGAGCGGAGGGCCGTAGGCGAACCGTTCACTACCGCGTCGGTCGCGTTCGACCCAGACGTGGCGGCAACGAGAGCAGTGCCAGTGGAGGTGGCGCTCTCCGTTTATTCTGAACGGCCAGATACGGACATACCCAGAGAGTGCGCAATGCGGGCAGACGGCACTCTGCACGACGCAGCTTTCGTCGGTGAAGAAGTCGCTCGCTGGCGGCTGCTTGTTTTTGGGACCGTCGGACACTCCCACTGAGTGTCGCACTAATTCGGTGAATCCTTAATGAACTGACTCAGCCGCTGTGGTTTGTGAAAGGCATAATTGCCGGATCGCTGGCCTGTTTCGGCGTTTGTTCGTCAGCGCCCGCCGGTTGATCCGAGGTAGTCAAAGGTCACGCCGCTTTACGGATTCTGCAACGGCTGACGACAGACTCAACGTCACTTCCGGATGCGCGTTGTCGAGCATCACCTGCGGCCAGGCATACGTGCGGCTGGTCCTGTCGGAGAATGTCAGCATCAAGCGCGGCTCGAAGCTCCAATCGTCGCGGCCGTCGGGGTGAGCTGGATGTCGGACCGGCCGTCGCCGAAGATCCGCTCGAGAAGAACGTGCCCGACATCGGCAGAGCCATGGGCGCAATCGACGCGCGGTCGCTCGAATTTGGTCCCCACACTGTGCAGATGCGCCATCTCGTGTGGACCCGCGCAGCAACCCAGGCGTCGACAGCGCTGCCGGCGTCCTTGCCGTGATCCGCGATCCAGTGAACTGAAGTGGTTGCTCCGGTAATCGCCGGCCCCGGAGCAACCGAGCTGGCTCGACCTTGCACGCGTCGCGCCGCAGCCTGCCGAGATGATCGCCGCAGCATATAGACGACGGCGCCATCACAAATGCGCGCATACGTTTCCTCCTCCACTCATCTGGGGAGGTGGAAACGCATCGCTTCGATGCCGTCAGTGCACTGGCTCACCGTGGGTTGTCGGTGGCGCCGAGCGACTCGGGTGGCATCGACCGTGACGGCGGGAGCAGATTCGTCACGCCGGAACGATCAGCCGTGACGATGCGGCCTCCAGGTTGGGCCGAAAACGCCGGATATTTTTGAAACGTCGCGCAGCCTGACAGGACGCACGATGCGAGTGATCATCGATTATGCTGGCCGCCAGTTTTCTCATGGCTGCCTCCTCGGATACCTGAAGGAGCATCAAGAGTGCCTGATGCGACAGCTCAGGCGGTGATGACGCTGCGCCGCCAGTAGTTCAGCAGGTCGTCGAGACGTCTGCTCGAATGGAATTTCCGGGCGCCATCCGGTTGTCTTTCTCAGCTTCGTCGAATCGCCGAGCAGGACGGGTGTGTCGCTGCGGTCGCATCGAGCGTCGGATCGGGCTCGACGCGCACTTCTCGACGCAGCGCGCGTGCGACCAACGCATCGAGGACGGACTTCATGGCGAGCGCGACCTCCGACGACACGTTAGCGTACCTGGTCGACGGAACGCCCTTCGTGCGATGGAGGCTCGACATAGGCGCGCGCCATGTCGCGCACGTCGGTGAGATCGCGCCGCGCACTCGAGGTTGCCAACCTTGATCACCGGTTCAGCCAGCCGCTGCTTCGATCAGCGCGATCTGCCGCGCCATGTTGGGCGCCGCAAACGCGTAGCTTTGCCGCGGGCCGGTGTGGTTGAACGAAGCGGGTCGCAACGACGTCGACCCCGTCCTCGCGTGCGGCTCGGAGGGCGAGCTGCTCCTGCGCGGAGCTTGCTCACCGCGTACGGATTCGAGAGTGGCCGATCGGACTCTCTTCGGTGAGCGGCGATGTCGACGGGGCATAGACGGTCGCCGAACCCGGCAAGACGAGGCGACAGCGCACGCCGGCGCGCGCAGCGCGTCCAGAGACATGGTGAGTGCCGAGGACGTTGATCGAAAGCGGTGTCACGGTATCGCGCCACGGAATGCGCCACGTTCGGCGCGCCCGCGCAGTGGATCACGGCCGACGGTTTGACGCGCGTCGATGGCGTCACGCACCTCCGCAGGATTGAGCAGGTCCACGCGCTGCCACGTCGGCGCAGCCGCGCGATGTCGTCCGGCGGCTTTGCCCGGGTGCATCCATCCGACGACGTCGTCGCGTCCGGCAGGATCTGGACGACATGGCTGCCCGCGAAACCGGCGGCACCGGTGAGCGAGGATGGACACCGTCAGCGCCGCGTTTCGCACTGGGCCTGGTAGAACGACTTGAAGTTCGGATCCTGTTCCTTGATCGGGGCGCCACCACCACTGGTTCGACCGATACCATTCGATCGTTTCGCGCGAAACCGTCGCCAAACGGCACCTGAGGCGACCAGCCAAGCGAACGAAGCTTCGTCGTATCGAGACGAGTACCGCCGATCGTGACCAGGACGATCGGGCACGGGCGTGATCAGCGAACGCGGCTTGCCGAGCCCGTCGAGAATCTGATGGGTGAGATCGACGTTCATGACGTCGTTCCCGCCGCCGATGTTGTAGACCTCGCCATTGGACGCGGCGTCGATCAGCAGGTCGATCGCGCGGCAATGATCGAGCACGTGCAGCCAGTCGCGTACGTTGCGGCCGTCGCCGTAGAGCGGAACCGGAATGTCGTCGATGGCGTTGGTGACAAACAGCAGGATGACCTTCTCCGGAAACTGGGTACGGCCCGTAATTGTTGGACGCGCGCGTTACGATGACCGGCAGGTCAGTGGTCGCCCAGTAGCTGCTAGGCCAGGCGATCCGCGCCGGCCTTGCTCGCCGAGATACGGGTTGCGCGGCTTGAGCTCGTCGATCTCCCGGCTCGCGCCCGTCGCCACGCTCCCATAGACCTCGTCGGTCGAAATCTGGATGAAACGCGTCAATGCGCGCTGCGCGCGCCGCGCCGCCTCGAGCAGCACTGAACGTGCCCTCGACGTCTGTCTTGATGAACGCCCCGCGGCGCATGATCGATCGATCGACGTCTGCGTCTCCGCCGCGAAATGCACGACGATGTTCGAACGCTTCGACGAGTGGAGCGGTGACGGTCGCATCGCAGATGTCGGCGTGGACAAACTCGTGGCGCGCATGGGTCATGACGTCGTGCAGGTTTTCGCGCCGGCCGGCGCGTAGCACATGTAACTGAACGAAGCATATC
>ERZ1370068.8085-contig-6966_pt1 | contig 52223 bp, 69 predicted proteins | sample MGYA00561227_ERZ1370068 | MGnify/ENA primary metagenome ERZ1370068 (study PRJEB38410, sample SAMEA6850437) | metagenome | study: Metagenomic assessment of the ecological functions of the soil: analysis of the soil microbiota associated with the... | reverse complement strand
TTCTCTTGGTCTATCGCAGCTGTTCGTCGACCATCTTCTTTCACCGTGCGTTTCGAGAGCCAGTGCGCATTTCGGCGGGCCCTACGCGGCCGTCCAGCCGCCGTCGATAGAGAGGTTGGCGCCGGTGATCTGCGCGGCGTCCTTCGCTGCACAGGAACAGCGCCAGCGAAGCCACCTGCTCGACCGTGACGAATTCCTTCGTCGGCTGGGCCGCGAGCAGGACGTCGTTGATCACCTGATCCCTACTCATGTTGCGCGCCTTCATCGTGTTCGGGATCTGCTTCTCCACCAGCGGCGTCCAGACGTAGCCGGGGCTGATGCAGTTGCAGGTGATCTTCGACCGGGCGAGCTCCAGCGCCACCGTCTTGGTGAGTCCCACGATGCCGTGCTTGGCCGCGACGTAGGCCGACTTGAAGGGAGACGCGACCTGCGAATGCGCCGAGGCCGTGGTGAGGATACGGCCCCAGCCGCGTCTGCTTCATGCCGGGCAGCAGCGGCACGGATCGCATGGAAGGCGGAGGACAGGTTGATTGCGATGATCGCGTCCCACTTGTCGACCGGAAAATCCTCGATAGGCGAGACGTGCTGGATGCCGGCATTGTTGACGAGCACGTCCACGCTGCCAAACGTCCTCTCGGCAAACGAGATCATGTTGGCGATTTCCATTCGGCTCGGCCATATTCGCGGGCGAATAGATGGCCTTCACCCCGAAATCGTTCTCGATGGCAGATCGCGTCTTCTCGACATCGGCCGGCGCACCCAATCCCATTGAGCACGATGTTGGCACCTGCGCCTGCGAAGGCACGCGCATACGCGAGACCGATGCCGCTCGTCGAGCCGGTCACGACCGCGACTTTACCTTTCAGAATATCCATTTCGCCTTTCCTTGTTGATCTCAGGTGACGGTCTTGCGGCTCGACGCCGCAGGTGTTTCTGGACTCGCGCAGCCGATCGCGGTCGTCCATCATGTGACCAGAGCTCTCTCGTAGCTCCGGAGCGGGCGTCGGATCGGCTGTTGCAGATAGTCGTGAACGACCTTGCCGAGCCCCAGGGTAAGGTCTGCGCGGATGTGAATCGCGGACACGATCTCGAGAACCGGCAAATCGGCCACGGGAGCCAGGGCGTGAGGCGTCAAGCGCGAGAGCCGCGGGTCCGGTCCACGCCCCTTTCAAGACAAGTTGCTCAAGGTGATATTCGACAAGCTCGCAGATCCGCGGACTGCCGTCGACGTGCGGAATGATCTTGAGAAGGAAGTTCGGCTCCTCGAGAGCGGCCTTGACTTGCGCCAGGTCGGCTTCGCGGTGCTTGTATCCCATCGTGCCGGTTGCTACCCGCAACGGACCGTAATCCAGAGTGCCGATGAGCGTGTCGATCTCGGTCCGCAACGTCGGCTGGCCGAGCTTTTTCGGAAAGCCCCAGAGCTCCCGGCCGCCCGCGATCGGTCCCTCATCGTTCAGGAACATGCAGTGGGTGTAGCCGCCCCTGCGACCGCGGAACGACACCGGGATGACTTGGCCGCTCTCGGTGTAGTCGCCAAAACCATTGGAATCCGGCATGCGGATGAATTCGTATTTGACCAGCGCTTCGCGTTCATCAAGTTCGAGCGGAGCCGGAACGACCGATCGCAGCTTCGCCGGATCGGTGCGATAGGTGATGATCAGGTATTCGCGGTTGACGAAGCGATACGGCCCCGGCGGATAGGCCGGATTGGTGAGCGGCATCGCGAACGCCCGCCTCACGACTTCATTCTCGTGCATTTCAATTCTCCTGTGACTGGAATGACCGGCTGGCCTACTCGCGACCATCCTGCTCAAGATCGAACGTGGAGACGCCGTCCGCACTGGTCGGGCGGGCCAGCACCTCGGGATGACGAAGGGTGCGTAACGCGTCGTGATAACCGGCGCGCCAATGATCCTGCATCGAGAGGCGGGAAAACTCGTAGTCCTTGGAGTGGCCTTCGTAGTCCCGCGCGCGATAGATCAGATGGACGAGGTTGTGCACGTTGTGAGAGGCAGCCGTCCTGAGCAGCCTGACGTCCTCGTGCTCGCGCAGATCTTCAGGCAGCCTGTTCAGGAGAGCCGCCAGCTCTCGCTGCAGTCGGTGCAGGCTCTTGAACTGGTCCGTGCTCGCCCGCGTGCGACTGGAGTATTGGATCTCCTTTTGACGCGTAACGACGTCGGCCATATTGCGCGGAATCTGGCCGCGCGCGCTCCAGAGATCGACCTGAAACACAAGCGTGTCCTGACGGGCGCCACACTCGATCACATATTGCAACGGTGTGTTTGATACCAGGCCGCCATCCCAATAATGTTCGCCATCGATTTCGACCGCCGGAAAGCCCGGCGGCAGCGCCCCACTCGCCAGGATATGCTCGGGCCGAATCGTATGCGTGGCACTGTCGAAATAGACCAGATTGCCGGTCCTCACATTGACGGCACCTGCGCTGAACCGCGTCATGCCGGCGTTGATACGATCGAAATCGACGAGGCGCTCCAGTGTCGTCTTCAACGCGCCCGTGTCGTAGATGCTCGTGGCGGCAAGCGTTCCACCCGCTTGCAGCCATGGCGCCAGTGGCCGCGCAGAAAGAATCCGCTTCGCGCCAAACACCGCCGCAAAGCTCGCATTCACCTGATTGAGAAAATTGCGGGTGTGATCGCTGTTCATCAAATCGGTGAACGGCGTGCCTGACCAATGCCACGGCGCGTCCAACGTCACCTGCGTCCAAAACTCGCGAAGCCGGTCAACTCGGGAATTGGGCGGATTGCCCGCGATAATTGCAGCGTTGATCGCTCCAATCGAAATGCCGGCAATCCAATCCGGATGGATGTTGGCTTCGGCCAAGGCCTCGTAGACGCCTCCCTGGTAAGCCCCCAGAGCGCCGCCGCCCTGTAAGAGCAACGCTATGCAATCGAACGGCAGACGCCGGTCGGCGGTCGTGAGGTGTGGTCGAGGCTGAAAGTTCATGGTTCGTGTGCTCTTGGTTTGCGATTGCCCAAGCCCGCGTTCTGTCCGGAACGGGTCGTAGCAGGCTTCTCGATCCGATTTAATAAACTATACCGTATAGTTTGATTAATTGTGCTGTCAAGCGAGCGCGTTCACAAGCTCGTGCTGCAACTGATTGAGTCCCACGTTCGCCCGACGCTGTTGTCGACTGTCCCAACCAGCTCGACACGCTGACGCAATGCCAAGGTCCGCTTCGACGTCGCGCAACTGCGGTTAACGAACCGATCTCCGTCACGCCAGCGAAGCCACGGGCTCCGAAGTCCGTCCGTCCCGCATTGTTAGTTGCAAACCAGAACGCGTTGGTGGCGCCTGTAGGCGTAGTAGCAGTCGCTATCGGAATAATTGCCATCGTTCGAGCTGCCATAGGCATAGCCGGCATAGGCTCCAGCGGCGTAGGCTGCACCATAACCGTATCGCCGCCCGCCATAGCCATGGCTGAAGCTTCCGGAACGGCTGTCGCTGACCGATGCAGAGCGAGCCTGGACCGAGCGTGCAACCGCGGGTCCGTCACGACCGCCGGCACGGACGCCGCCAAGCGCCCTTAGATCGCCGCGAGGACCAGCGCCGGCGCCCAGCCGAGGAGCCGGACCGCCGAAGCCGGCATGGGGCGCACCGCCAGGCCCCATGGGAGGTGGACCTGCGAATGCGGGAGGACCGCCGGCCGCGATCGGCGGAGGACCGCCCGGCCCCATTGGAGGAGGACCGGGGAATTGCGCAAACACCGCAGTCGGCGCCAACGAAATCGTTGCGAGCGTCACGCTGACGGACAGCGTCAAGAGTGTCTTCCTGGACATTATAGTCTCCGTTTCTAGATTTGCGTCTCGAGGACCGGCACCGGCGCGGCCGGCGCGAGAGTCGGGTTCGACGAATGGGTGTCGTGCGCCGGGTCAACGGCCTCAGGCATTGGCCGGCCATCGTCGTGAACAGGGTGGATCCGGAACCACGCCACATAGAGCGCCGGCAGGAACAAGAGCGTCAGCAGCGTGCCGACGATGATGCCGCCCATCATCGCGTAGGCCATCGGGCCCCAGAAAATCTCGCGCGCGATCGGAATCAGCGCGAGACTTGCGGCGGCCGCGGTCAGCAGGATCGGCCGCATGCGATGCTCGGTCGCTTCCACGACGGCATCCCAGGCCGGGCGCCCCTCCTTCCTCAGATCCTCGATCTGCACGATCAGGATCACCGAGTTTCGGACCAGGATGCCGATCAGTGCCAGCACGCCGAGGATGGCAACGAACCCGAGCGGCGAGCCGCTCGGCAGCATGGCCATGACGACGCCGATCACGGCAAGCGGCGCGACCGCAAACACCAGGAACAGGCGATGGAAGCTTTGCAGCTGAATCATCAGGACCGTGGCCATGACGAACAGCATCAGCGGAACGACGGCCACGATCGGCGACTGGCTCTTGGCGCTCTCCTCGACGGAGCCGCCGATCGCCACCGAATAACCCGCCGGCAGTTCTTTGCCGAACTCCGCCACCCTCGGCGCCAACTGGTCCATGATTGTCTTCGGCTGGACGTTGGTGACGATGCCAGCCTTCAGCGTGATCGTGGGAATCCGCGCGCGGCGCCAGATCGTCGGCTGCTCGATTTCGTAGCGCAGATTGGCTACGGCCCCGAGCGGCACCGACTGCCCGCCCTGCCCGGTTAACTGCAGATCCCGGAGCGTATCGATCGAGCCGCGATCGACCGCGGTCGCGCGTCCCGTGACATTGACGAGATAGATGCTGTCGCGAACCTGTGTGATCGGGGTGCCCTCGAGCACCGAGTTCACGGCCGTGGCGATGTCTTCCGACGTCACGCCGAGCTGGCGCGCCTTGTCCTGGAGAACGTCGACCTTGACGACGCGCGCAGGCTCCATCCAGTCGAACACGACGTTGCCGAGATCGGGGTTGCTCCGGACGATGCCGGCGAGTTCCTGCGAGAGATCCCTGACCTTCGCGATGTCTGGCCCGCTCACGCGGTATTGCACGGGACGTCCCACCGGCGGGCCGACCTCGAGCAACTTGACGTAGGTGTCGGTGCCTGGAAACGTCTTCCTCAGATATTCCTCGAATTGCGCCTTGACGAGGTCGCGCGCCTTTATGCCGCCCTTGGTCACAACTACTTGCTGGCCAAACCATGCATTGGCCGTCTGCACGTCGAACGACAGCACGAACCGCGGCGCGCCCGTGCCGACATAAGTCGACCAATGCTCCACGGAGCCATTGCCCTGCAGCTGTTCGCGCTCGAAGCGCGCCATCTGCGCATTGGTGTCTGCAATCGAGGCATTTTGCGGCAGATTCCAGTCGATCACCAGCTCGTCACGGTCCGACGAGGGAAAGAACTGCTGCTGCACGAATGTCATGCCGAACAACGCGACGAAGAAGGCTGCAACCGTCACGCCGACGGTGATCCAGCGGTGATGCATGCAGACGAGCAGCAGGCGGGCGAACATCTGCGCCAGCCGGCCCTTCTCCCCATGGTGGCCCTTCATCTTTGCGGGCAGGATGGTGACGCCGAGCAGCGGGGTGAACAGCACCGCGACGATCCACGACACGATCAGGGAGACCGCAATCACCACGAACAGGGTGAAGGGACCTTTCCTGAATTTGTGCGATTCTAACTGTCACGATAGGATTCGGGGATGTGGATACGATGGGTCAATTCGGTTTTTTGATGCGGACAAGCGGCTTGCGGTGATTTCCGCGAAGGGCGATCCGCTTGAGATGATTGATCGGGTGGTGCCGTTCGAGAGCTTCCGCGCCGAGATTGAGGCGGCGACACTGACGCCGGCGAGTGAAAGAAGAGCAACGCTGGCCGCAAGCCGATTGATGTCATTGTTATGTTTCGGATGCTGGTGTTGCAATCGCTTTACAATCTGTCCGACGAACAGATTGAGTATCAGGTGCGCGACCGCCTGTCGTTCACGCGGTTTGTGCGGCTCGGCATCGAGGACAGCATTCCCGACGGCACGACGCTTTGGTTGTTCCGGGAGACGCTTGCGAAGGCCGGTCTCATTGAGAAACTGTTCGAGCGTTTTGGCCAGCATTTGGAAGCGAAGGGGCTACATCGCTCGCGGCGGCCAGATGGTTGATGCGACGATTGTTCCGGTTCCCAAGCAGCGTAATAGCCGTGACGAAAATGAGGATGTGAAGGCCGGCAAGACGCCCCGGGCCTGGAAGAAAGATCCGTCGAAAAACCGGCAGAAAGACAAGGATGCGCGCTGGACCAAGAAGCACGGCAAGAGTTTCTATGGATACAAGAACCACGTGAATGCCGATGCCAGGCACAAGCTGATCCGGCAGTATGACGTGACCGACGCGAGCGTGCATGACAGTCAGAAATTCGATGGGCTTCTGAACAAAACCAATACGTCTGCGGATGTTTATGCGGACAGCGCTTATCGGTCGGCCGAGACCGAGGCAAAGCTCAGGGTACGCGGCTTGCGCAGTCAGATTCATCAGCGCGCAAGCCGCAATCATCCGCTATCGAAGGCGCAGGAGAATGCAAACCGCAAAAAGAGCAAGATTCGGGCTCGCGTCGAGCACGTGTTCGGAGCACAACAAACCTCTCCGGGTGGTCGGATCATACGGACGATTGGCATTGCTCGGGCGAAAGCCAAAATCGGCCTCCAGAACCTCGCCTACAACATCCGCCGTCTTGTCACGCTGGAGCGAATGGCCGCCGCATGATGGTGTCGTGTGCCCGGTACGCATAAAACGGGACCTGGATCGCATAAACGCAACCGCTTCCGCGGAAAATCAACACTGAAAACGAGCGTCACGCCACGGCGGCGGAAGATCCAACAACAAAATCGTCTAAATTCGCCGGCATTGCTGCTGTTCAGCCCAATCGGGATGAAGCCCGCGACGGTGACCAGCGTGCCCGTCAGCATGGGAAAAGCGGTCGACGTATAGACGTGGGTCGCCGCCTTTTCCAGGGGATCTCCGACCTCCAGCCGGGCCACCATCATTTCGACGGCAATCATGGCGTCATCGACCAGAAGGCCCAGCGCGATGATCAATGCACCCAGCGAAATTCTCTGCAATGAAATGCCGGCATAGGCCATCACCACGAAGGTAATGGCGAGAACCAGCGGGATCGCAATTGCGACGACAAGCCCGGCGCGCATGCCTAAGCTGAGAAAGCTGATGGCGAGAACGATGACCACGGCCTCAAACAGCGCTTCGGTGAAGCCCGACACGGCATGCTCGACGACGACCGGCTGATCGGCGACCAGATGAACGCCGACGCCGATCGGCAGGTCGGCAATGACCTTCGACATTTGCTCCTTCAGCGCCTCGCCGAAGTGAAGCAGGTTTGCGCCGGACTTCATGCCGATGGCAAGCCCGATTGCGGGCTGGCCGTTGTACCTGAACAAGGTCTTGGCCGGATCGGCATAACCGCGCGTGATGGTCGCGACGTCAGTCAGCGGAAAGAAGCGGTCGTTGATGCGGAGATTGACCGCGTTCAGGCTTGCCTCCGACGTGAACCGGCCGTTCACCCGCACGCTGATCCGCTCGGCCCCCTCCTGGAACACCCCGGACGGCGCGACCGCGTTTTGTCCCTGCAGGGAGGCCATGATCGAGCGGACGTCGAGGCCAAGGGCCGCGATCTTCCGGGTGGAGAATTCGAGGTAAATCACCTCGTCCTGCGTTCCCAGAATGTCGACCTTGCCCACATCCGGCACGGTCAAGACCTTGGCGCGGATACCCTCGACCTCGTCGCGCAGCTGACGCTGGGTCAAGCCGTCGCTGGTGAAGGCATAGATGTTACCGAACACGTCGCCGAAGCGATCGTTGAAGCCCGGCCCGATCACGCCTTGCGGGAATTCGCCCTTGATATCCGCGATCATGTTGCGGACGCGGACCCAGGTCGGCTTGACGTCAGCCGCCTTTGTCGTGTCTCGCAGATAGACGAATACGGTGGTCTGGCCCGCGACCGTCACGCTCTTGGTGTAGTCGAGCGATTCCAGCTCCTCGAGCTTCTTTTCGATCCTGTCGGTGACCTGGCGCGTCATCTCTTCGGGCGATGCGCCCGGCCACTGCGCCTGAATCACCATGGTCTTGATGGTGAAGTCGGGATCTTCCTGACGACCAAGCTGAAGGTAGGCAAAGAGGCCTGCCGCCATGAAGGCGATCATGAAATACCAGACGAGCGAACGATGGCGGAGCGCCCAGTCGGAAAGGTTGAACGACTTCATGGCTTCTGATCCTGTTCGATACGGACTTGTTGTCCTGGCTTGAGGCTGTGGATTCCGGCGGTCACGATGCGCGCACCGGGGGCAAGCCCGCCGGCGACGCGGGCACCTGCGGGGTCCCCGGCGAGATCGACCTTGTGCAGCGACACGGTGCTCGCAGGCTGATCGACGACCCAGACGAAATTCGCGCCATCCTTGGCGAGCACCGCTGAGGCGGGGACGCGCAATGTCGGACTTTGCGCTTTGCCGAGCTTCGCCGTAACGGTCGTGCCCAAGCGGAAGCTTTCAGGGGATTGTTCAGGGCGATGCGGACTCGCCGCAGGCGCGTCACGGGGTCCGCCTGCGGGGCGATCTCGCGAACCTTGCCTTCGACCTGAACGGCGGGGAGCAGCTGCAAGCCGACGGTGAATGGCAAGTCAATTTCAAGCGGCACCGGGAAATCCTCCCCGATATCGACCACCGCCTCCCTGATGTCGGGCCTCGCAACTGTCACGACATTTTGGCCAGGAGAGACCACCTGTCCGACTTCTGCGCCCACCGCAGTGACGACGCCGGCGAAACCGACCTTGAGCTGGGCATAGCCCCGTTGCTCGATGGCCTTGATCAAGTTCGCCTGTGCGTGCGCCACCGTTGCTTCGGCGCCGGCCCGCGCCTGCTCGGCATTGTCCAGCGTCTGCTTTGTGGTGGCGTCGGTTGTGACGAGGGTTCGCTGCCGCTGCCTCCGTCGCCTTCGCGGTCGCCAGCTGCGCCTCGGCCTTCGTAAGCTCAGCCTTGGCCGCGCGTACGGCGAGCTCGAGGGCCGTGGGGTCGATCGTGCCGACCGTCTGTCCTTCGCTGACGAGGTCACCGACGGAGACGGGACGCGCGGTCAGACGTCCCAAGACGCGGAACGCGAAATTGGTCTTGTACTGCGGCTCAACAGCGCCCACGGCGACGATGCCGTCCATGCGGCTCGGCTCAAGGACCATCGAGAGCACGGGCCGCACGGGCTCGGGCGCTTTCGCCTCCTGCTGACATCCAGCCAATGCGAGTGCCGACGCAAACGTGCCGGCTGCAATCATGGCGCGCCTCTTCATGACCGGTCTCCCTCATATGTCACGGCCTGGCCAACGCTCAGCAGCTTGCCGCCATCGATCACGACGCGCTCGCCCGGCTTGAGGCCCGCCTTGATCAGCACTTCACGGGCTTCATAACCGCCGATCGTCACCGGCTTGAGCGCAGCCGTTTTGGTCGCCGGATCGACGGTCCAAACCGCAGGCTTCGATCCCGCCGCCGCCAATGCACTCCAGGGCAATGCGATCTGCTGCTGGGCTTTCGCTTTGACGGTTCCTGCAACGGCGCTTCCAAGCGTCATCGCTGCCGATGGATCCTGGATGGCAACCTTGACGCGGATGGTCGCGCTCTTCGCATCAATCGCGGGCGAGACTTCCCTGACATGCCCGTTCGCCGTCACGCCTGCGTCGGAGACAAGCGCCAGCGATACGCGGCTGCCGTCGAGATCGCCAAAGAAGAGGGATTCGTAGACATCGAAGACGGCATCCCGTTCACCGTCCTGCGCCAGCGAGAAAACGGGCTGCGCGGCCTGTACGACCTGGCCGACTTCCAAATTGCGCGCGGTGACCACGCCTGCCGCTTCGGCGCGCAGCGCGGTAAAGCCAAGGGCGTCTTTCGACGTTCCGAGCTCCGCTTTTGCTGCTTCAAGCGCACCTTCTGCGGTTCGCAATCCTTCCTGCGCCTGATCGTAGACCGTCCGCGTGGTGAAACCGCTTGCGATCAGCGCCTTTTGCCGTTCGAAGGTCGCCCTGGCCACGCGCAGCTGGGATTCTGCGGCTATGACCGCTGCGGTCGCCGGCATCGACATCGGCCTGCTGCTCGGCCGGATCGAGCAGAGCCAGGACCTCGCCAGCCTCGACGTGAGCGCCGACATCGACATAGCGCGCGAGCACACGTCCGCTGACGCGGAACGAGAGGTCGGCGCGGAAACGGGCCTGGATTTCGCCGGTCAGGGTGGCGGAGGCTTGTCGGTCGCGCGGCTGCACGATCTCCGTGCGCACGATCGCAGCGCGCGTGATGGGAGCGGCGGCATGATCATTGCACCCACTCAGCGCGATTGCGACAAGCGCGACCGCAAGGCTACCGGGCCCCCTCAGCTTGCGTTTGCGGGCAGCTTGATCGATTACGGCGTGGTTCGCAGCATGATGTTTCATAGCAAGTCCATCCGTTAGCGGGGTGACAACAACTCGCCCAGCGCATCCGCCGCTGGACGGGCAGAGACCGGTTGGGCTCCGCGAGCCGGATTCGGATCCGGTCGAGTTGCAACGGGGCGGCTGCCCCGATCCGGGCAGTTCGCTCCTGTGCAAAGCGCCGAGGCATCGGATGGGCTGACCTTTGACCGGCGAGGTGAACGGTATGATGCGACGCTTCGCCATCGCCCTGTTCGCCTGCCGCTCACGCTCTGTCAGCGGAAATCGACAGGACGACGGATGTGAAATCCGTGCCGAAGCCGTGCTCGACCCGGCCGCCGAGACCCTTGGCAAGATCATTGCTGATCCGGAGTCCGCGTCCCGCGGCGCCCCGTGCCGACCGCGACCCATTGTCCAGGACGACGCAATTCACCACCGCGCCGACTCGTGTCAGCTTGACCGTGATTTCTCCGGTCCGCGCCTCGAAGCACGCATGCTTCGCGGCGTCGGTTACGAGCCCGTGGACGATCAATCCGAGCCGCCGGCATCGCTCTGGTTGGAGCGGAAGAGATTCGGTGGCGAGTGCCAGCCGGATGTTCATCCGGTCCAGCAACGAACGGCGCATGGCGCAGCCCATCATGCGGACGTATGTCGCGGCGTCGATCAGCGCCTTGCCCCTCGGCATTGCGAGCGCCTGCTGCACATCGGCATAGCCATGCAACAGTTCGACCATGTCGCTTAAGGCGCGCTTGGCCTCCGACCCCTCAGCTCGGACGGCCGCGGCCGAGACCAGGTTGATCGCCGAGGCGAGCCCACTATTGATCCGGTGATTCAATTCGCGCAGCAGAATGCCCTGCTCCACTATTGGCGAGTCCGGGCTGCACACAGTCACGACGATCTCCTCAGGTTGCACCGGATGAGCGGCGGCCGAACGCGCATGTGGCGGCCGGCCGGTCATCCGGATGAGCTGTCGCAGGCCTGGCAATCAAAGCCAGTCCGCGATCAGCTGAACTAAACTATACCGTATATTTTCTTTTCATTGCATTTCCTGCCTGGGCGTGTCAAGTGGGATCTAGGCGCGCACAAACTCGTGATTAGGAGACGGTGATGGCGAAGAACAAAAGCCCGAAACGCGGCAGACCGCCCAAGGACCTTGCCGGCGACGTCCAGGCGCGGATTCTCGATGCAGCCCAGCAGCTCTTTCTCGAGAAAGGTTTTCGGAGTGCCAGCATCGACGACATCTCCGAGTTGGCCCCTGCGAGCAAACCGACCATCTATGCCCATTTCCCGGCAAGGAGGCGCTGTTCGTGGCTGTGGTGGCCCGGACCATCAGCGGATTGACAGATTTCGAGGGGTTCACGCCGGCAGGCCGCACCATCCAGGAAAAGCTCACCAATCTCGGCATCGAGATCGTGGAGAGATCTCGTCGAGGACACGTTGGACCTCACGCGCGCGACGATCGCCGAGGCGCGGCGATTTCCCGAGTTGAGCCGAAATGTTCACGACGCGGCGCGCGACCGCGCGGCTGGGGCAGTTTCGCAGCTCTTGAACGAGGCAACGCAGAGGATCGCGCGCTCATCTAAAGGACCTTTCAGCGCAAAGCGGAGCGTTGCGACCGCGCAGATGTTCATGGATCTCATCCTGCTTCCGATGCTTATGAGATCTCTGATGGGTGAGGAACTGAAGGATCTCAGAAAGAGCTGCCGACGTTCCTGCACGAACGGGTCAATTTCTTTCTTGCGGCTTGCGAGGCAGACTGGAGGCCGTGAATCAGCCACACCCCGCTCGCTATCCTTGCGCCACGGCTTTGGGACGCAAGTCGGCGGCCAGGTCGATCGACTGACCCCACGGTACGTGATGCAGGGCGCCTGCGCAGAAATCCATCATCTCGTCAAACGCGGGCCGAACGGTAGCCGCGTTGATCCGCGACGGATTGAGATATCCGTCCATTGCTTCAAGCAGGCAACAGGTCATCGCCATCGGACTTCCCGGTCGCAGTTCGCCGCTCGCCTGTCCGCCAGCAATGATCGTGCGCACAAGCCCCGGATCCGGTCTGCGTAAGACAGCGCGACTGCCCAGTTCTCGCGTACCGCCGCAGCGACCAATTCGTGTAGTTTGCTGTCGTTCTCCAGCCGATGTTCGTGCAGCTGCGAGATTGCCCTCAAAAGCCGCCTTTCTGGGCCTTTCATTGAGCTGCCTTGCGATGGCGCTGAGCTTGGCCTGGCTGTGCAGGGACAGATCGGTGCCACGCGGAAGATATTGGCGCAGCAATCTGTTGGTGTTTTCGTTTGAGCCGCGCTGCCAGGGAGACCGAGGGTCACAAAAATAGACCTCGACCTCGGTGGCCAATGTCAGGCGCTGATGATCGGCGAGCTCTTTGCCTCTGTCCCAGGTCAGCGACCGGTAAAGTTCGCTGGGCAATCGCTGCGATTGCTTGATCAGCGCCGAGACGACGCTTTCGGTATCCTTGTTCGCGACCTTGACCAGCATCACGTAGCGCGAATGGCGCTCGACAAGCGTTGCGACATAGCTGTTCCTCGACCCGCCGATCAGGTCGCCCTCCCAATGGCCCGGCACGGCGCGATCTTCAACAGATGCCGGTCTTTCGCTGATGGACACGGCATTCTTGATCTGGCCGAGCCCGTTTCGTTTCAGGCTGGCGTGCTTGGAGCGGCGGATCGTGCGTCTCGCTCTCAGGTGCTCAAGCAGCTCCTTTTTCAGCACGCCGCGCGCCTGAATGAACAGGCTGCGATAGATCGTCTCGTGTGACACCTGGTTTTGAGGTTCCCCGGATATGTGCGTTTGAGCCAGCCAGCAATTTGTTCCGGTGACCATTGCTGCCGCAGCTAGATCGATACTGTCCGGCTCAGGAACGGACGGCAAGCCAGCTTGCAAAGCTTGGGACGCCGCGCCCGATCCCAGGCGGCCTGATCGGACCGGGCAGCCCGATAGCGATCCAAGCCACCATTGCGACTGACTTCACGGCTGATGGTCGATGCAGATCGTCCCAAGTGGCGCGCAATCGAACGCAACGAACATTGCGTGCTGAGCCCTCTGGAAATCTCCTCCCGTTCAGAGAGGCTGAGCGCCTGTTTGGCTCGGTGCCGAGCCGGCGGACGAATGCCGCCGGTTGGCGAGATCACCGAAAAGACCGACGAGGACTCCCGGTCAAATCGGCGTCCGATCGAACTCATCGGCTCGCCGGCCTGCCAGCGATCCCAGATCTCAGACCGCTGAGCCGCCGAGTAATAAATGCGACGTCGCTGTTTCATGGTCCACACTCCATACGATCCAGAGCCGAGCCGCTCAAGAGAGCCGCAAGCGTTGCGGCCGCGGAGACCTGTTCGAACAGATCCGCCACGACCGCCTCTTCGATCGCCTGCTTTGAAGCGAAGAAGCGGTAGACGTTGGCGGGCGACATCGACGCTCCGCGAGCGATATCGGCGACGGTAGTCTTCTTGAAACCGATTTGGCGGTGCAATCGGATCGCTGCTTGTACGATCCGCTGACGAATGCACGACGATCCGGCCTGAGGTATCCGCTCCTGCATCGCTTGGGACCTCAGCGAGATGGGATCGAATGCAATTCGCGTCGGCAGGCTTCCCCGAAGCCACGCAAGGGATCCATTTCCTCCAGGAACTCAGGCAGATCGCCAAATTCGCGGTTTGGTGACAGGTAGGTTTCGATGATCAGGCGACCTGCCCGCTCCGCGGCTTGAACCACTTGATCGCTGGACAGAATCCTCATCCGCCCTATGAGCGCATACAGATTGACCAGTTGCGGAATCTCGGATTTGTCGCTGACGAGCGCGTCGGCGTAGACTCGGGAGGCTTCCTCGATGAAGCTTCGATAGAGCCGCTCGCGCTTGAAATCGACCGGGCATAGTGGCGCTCGCGAAAGCCTGCGGCGCCGAGTCACCCATCCAGTCACGATCGTGGAGATCGCTCCGAAGGCCGAGCCTCCGAACGCGGCGAAAGCGGGAACATATATCGTGTTCATGCGATCATTCCTCATCTCTCGCGCCGCGGTAGCGGAGCGATCCTATTGTCCTGACCGAAGCAGCTTCCGCAGCGTGATCGAAGACGGCTCTGCAAGCATCGCTCAGGTCTGATTTTCTTTGCCTGAGACAGGCCTCCACATTCGTGGCGTCAGGGATGTAGCTAAGGCACAGCCGGAAGGCGTCAGGCGCGCATGCGGCCCTCTGCTCGGGAGTGCCGCGGTTCTCCTGCGCAAAGGCAGTCCCATTGCCGAACAACGCCGCCAGCATGACGACTAATGTAAGCAGTTCGTCGCAAATCAAATCCGGACATATTTGTGATGCAGTCCGCCGAGGATTGGACGGCAAAGAATACGCCCTGCTCTCTCAACGGTCCGCGATAGGGGCGCATCCTTATCCAAGGACAGGTGCGTGCGCGTCTCATTATAATAATTCATATACGAATGCAGCACATGACGATCATGGCATGCGCTCCCCGCCGCCCTCGAGGATCGCCCGCAGCTCGCGACCGAGTGCGCTCGACCGTTCCGATCTCGATCGCGCGCGCGCGCGCCTGCCCGCGCCCAGCGCGGCGCGCACCCCGGCGCATCGCGAATCACCCGCCGCGAGCGCCGTCGGCCAGCGCGTCGGCGTCGCCGCGCGGCACCGCGACCAGACGTCGCGGTCGGGCGTGAAGCATCTCGCGCAGCGCCGTCGCCGTCGCCCGTGACCACCGCGCGCCCGGCGGCGAGCCCCTGGTAAAGCCTTGTGCGGGATCACGCGCCCCGCCTTCCGGCTGCGGGCCGAACGCGCCCAGCGTCGACGTGCGACGCCGCGAGCTGCTCCGGCAGCCTCGGCGTACGGTCGGCGGCCGGACAGCGCACGCTCGAGTGCCGAGCACGCCGCGCTCGGTCGCGGCTCGCGCGTCGTCGAACTCGATGCCCTTGCCGACCAGCGTCACCGCGGAACGGCGGCAGCGTTCGCAGACCGCGCTCGAGCCGCGCCACGCGCCTCGAGCATGCGCCGGCACGCCGTGGAGCGGGAGGAAACCGCCGACGTAGAGGATCTCGACGCGCTCGCCGGCGGCCGGCGGCGGCATCGGCGAAGAACGCGATCCTCCGCGCCGACCAGCACGCGGCGCAGCCGGTCGCGCGTCGCGCCGCGCGAGCTCGACGTACAGCCGTCCGTGCGCCCAGGTGTCGCACAGCACGACGATCGGCGAGCGACAGCGCCCAGCGATCGATGCCCGCGGTTCCACCGCGCCTGCAGCGAGCCCCGGCGCGTGCAGCCCCCAGTCGTCGACCAGCGTGTCGTGGCGCGAGACCAGCGGATCGAAGACGACCAGCCGCCGGCCCGCGCGAGCACGCGCGCGAGCGGCACGTCCTTGTGCCGGAACTCCGGCACGAACAGCGCGTCGGCGCTCGCGGCCGACGCGCGCCGAACGCCGCGAGCAGCGCCGGGTAGCGCCGGAACGCGCGCTGCTCGGGCACGCGCGCCTCGATCGACCTCGACGCCGGCGCGCGCGAGCCCGTCGCGCAGGATGCGGTTGCGCGGGTAGGCCGGGATCGTACGCGCCGAAGAAGCACACGCGCATCAGTCGCGATCGCGCCGCGTGCCCGGCTGCGCCCACAGCTCCGCGTACTTGAGCAGCACCTGCGCGGCGGCCGAGCGCGCACAGCAGCACGCCCCGCGCGCGCCGTCCAGGACGCCGAGCCTGGAGCACGTACATGCGCAGGAAGCGCGAGCGGCGGTCGCAGCGACCACGTCCGAGCGACGCTCGCGCGGCGACCGCCGCGCCGCGCGACGCTCGGCGTTCGCCGCGGCGTAGCGCGAACAGCTTGTCGCGGCAGTCGTCCCAGCGCTCGTAGCTCAGGTGCTCGAGCGTCACCGCGCAGGTCGTCGATGCGCGCCGTCGACGATGCACCCGCTCGTGCACGGGCGCGTCGTCGAAGCGCGCGCGCGATCGCGGCGGAACAACCGCAGCACGCGCTCGCCGCTGCCACCCGCAGAAGCGGATCGGCCGGCCGAGGAACCACGTGCGGCCGAGCCAGCGATAGCCGGCGGCGCCGTCCGTCGGTCGCCGCTCGCGAGCGACGTGCACCGCCGGCCGGGTGCGAGCCGCTCGTCGGCGTCGATCCACAGCACCCACGGTCCTCGCGGCAGTGCGGCGAGCGCGAACTGGCGCTGCGGGCCGAACCCGTCGAGCGCGCGCTCGAGCACGACGCGCGCCGTGGCGCGTCGCGACCTCGCGGCGCGGCGTCGCGGCGTCGCAGTGTCCACGACGACCACGACGCTCGCGCGCGAAGCTCGAGCGTCGGCAGCAGCGCGTCGAGGCGCTCCGCCTCGTCACGCGCGAGCAGCAGGACCGGAGATCGGCAGCCGGGACATGACGGTCGAAGTGGTCGGCAGCCCGCTCGTGCGGCGGTGCGTCTGGGTCGAGGCTCGGCAGACAGCTCCAGTGCGGGCACGACGGTGCGGTTGCAGCCGCGGCACGGCAGCGACGGTCCACCACACGCGGTGCTCGGTCGCCGGGCGGCGTCCAGTTGTCGGGGTGCGTCGGACCGAACCACGCGAACGTCGGCACGCCGAGCGCGGCCGCGACGTGGCGCGGACCGCTGTCGGTGCCGACCACGCCGCCGAGCCGCGCGATCACCGCGCGAGCGCCGCGCACGTCGCACGGCGGCAGCACGGCGGGCCGGGCGCGTGGCGCGGACGACTCCGCGTCGACGTCGATCCTCGCCCGGTCCGGCGAGCACGCAGCACCTCCGGCCGCGCGTCGATCAGCGCGCGGGCGAAGCGCGCGGCGTGCGACGAGGGCCACGTCTTGGTGCCGCCAGGTCCCCGCCGCGACCAGCCCGAGCGCGCGCTCCGGCGTCCGCGACCCGAGGCGGTCGCGAGCAGCCGATCGGCGATCTCGAGCGCCTTGGGGCTCGTGCGCACACTCGCGTGGCGCACGCCGTCGTCCCGACCGCCGGCCGCGACGCGCCAGCCGCACGTGCGTCGCCGCCGCGTACTCGCGCCGTCCGCCGCCGAGGTCGGCGGATTGCGCGGCACGCGATCGCCGTACGCGACGCGCCGGCCGCGCAGGTCGTAGCCGAACGGTACGCGGCGCGCCGCGCGGCGCCGCGCGAGCCAGCGCGCTGCGCGGGTTGCCGAAGAAGTCCACCGCCAGCCGCGTAGCGCGGCCTGCAGCGCGCGCACGGCGTCCACGCTGCCGCGCACGCCGCGGCGCCGAGCGGGATCGACGCGATCGATGCCGGGCAGCCCTTCGAGCAGCGGCGCGTAGCGCGCGCTCGGTCAGCGACGTCGAGTCGGCGCGTCGCCGGATGGCCGAGGTGCGAGCGCCCGCAGCGCCGGCGTCGTCAGCACCACGTCGCCGAGCGCGCGCAGCCGGATCGCGAGGATCCGCGTCGCATCAGCGGCCCCGGCCATGCGCGCCCGCACGCGCTCGACCAGCTCGCGTGCTCGAGTGACGCCTTCGGATCGCCGGTGATCGCGACGCTGCGCGCCGACGTCCCGTGCGCGCGTCGCGCGCTCGGGCACCGTGTCGGCGCGGTAGTCGGTGCCCTTGGCGTGCACGTCGGGGCGCAGCGCGCTCGAGCAGCGGTCCGCGGTCGGCTCCTCGAACACGACCACGAGATCCACCGCGCCGCAGCGCCGCGACCAGCGCGCGCGCGATCGCTCGCCAGCAGCACCGGACGGCCGCGACCCTTGAGCGCGCGCGGTGGCGCGATCGCCGTTGACGCCGACCACCAGGCGGTCGCCGAGCCGCGCGCGCCGCTGCGAGGTAGCGCACGTGCCCGACGTGGAGCAGGTCGAACACGCCGTTCGCGAGCACGATCGTCCGCGCCGGCCGCGCGCCACGCCGCGATGCGGCCACCGCCGGCTCGAGCGGTCCGACCTGTCGTCGCCCGCCGCGCGCAGCCGCGCTCACGCGCGCCGCCAGCGCCGCGCGCAGCTCGGCGGCGCTCACCGCGCACGGCGCCGCGCCGGCTCACCGCCACGCTGCCGGCGACGTTGGCGATCGCCGCCGCCTCGAGCGGCGACGCGCCGACCGCGAGCGCCAGCGTCGCCGCCGACGACGACCGCGTCGCCGGCGCCGGTCACGTCCACCGCCTCCTCGCCACCCCACGCCGCGAGCGCTCGCCGCCTCGCGCCCACTCCACAGCGTGAGCCCGTCGCGCCCGCGCGTCACGACGCAGGTGTCGCGACGCGCATCCGCTGCGCAGGCACGCGCGGCGGCGCGCGCAGGTCGCGCTCGCCGGCGATCGTCCAGCCCGCGCGGCGGCCGCGGCCTCGCCCTCGTTCGGCGTCGCCAGCGTCGACGCCGCGGTAGCTCGGCGAGCCGGTAGCGCGCATCCACGCCGACGACGGCGCCGCGCGCCACGCCACGCACGCACGCGCTCCCGCGCCAGCGCCGGCGTCACCGCGTCGTAGCCGTAGTCGGAGAGCACGATCGCGCGCGCGCCGCGCGATGCGGTCGCGCGAGTGCTTGCGTCGAGGCGCGCGCGAGCCGCGCCGCCAGCGCGAACGCGTCGCCCGCGGTCGACGCGCACGACTTGCTGGCGCGCGGTGTGCGACTCGCCCGCGACGATCGCGCGTCTTGACCACGGTCGGCGCGCGGATGGCTCGAGCAGCCCGCGCGCGTCGATGCCCGCGCCCTCGAGCATGCGCGCAGCTCGGCGCCCGCCGCGTCGTCGCCGGCCCACCCACGACCGCGACGCGCGCGCCGAGCGCCGCCAGCGTTGAGCGCGGCGTTGGCGGCGCCGCCGCCCTGGACGGCGCGACTCGTGATACTCGAGCACCGAGCACCGGCGCCTCGCGCGAGACGCGCGCAGTGCGGCAGCGCCAGTACTCGTCGAGCACGAAGTCGCCCCACACCAGCGGCGCGCGTGCCGCGAAAGCGCTCGATCGAGCGCTTGAGCCGCGCGGGCGAGGGCGGCGGCGCTACGACAGCGTCATCGCGGCTCCGTCACGGCACGCGCGCGCCGGCGGCGGCGCGGCGCACCACCTCGGCGTGCGCGGCCTCGCGCGCCCACGCATCGATCTGCGCCGAGCTGGTCGAGCGACTCGACCGCGCTCGCCGCGTGCCGGTCGAGCACGGCGCCGAGCACGCTCGGGCACGTGCGCCGAGCGACAGCGTGCCGTCGAGGAACGCCTGCACCGCGACCTCGTCGGCGGCGTTGAGCGCGCACGGCGCGGTGCCGCCCGCGCGTCCGGCGGCGACGGCGAGATCGAACGCCGGATAGCGTCCCGGCGCAGATCGGCGCGAACGTCGAGCCCGCGACAGCGCGTCCGGCGAGCGGCGGCACCGCCTCGGCCCAGCGCTCGGGCCACGACAGCGCGAGCTGGATCGGCAGCCGCCATGTCCGGCGGCGCCGCCTGCAGCACGGTCGAGCCGTCGCGGAACGTGACCATCGCGTGCACGCAGCGCCTCGCGGATGGATGCACGGCGTCGAGCTGCGTCCCAGTCGAGATCGAACAGCCACGTGCGCCTCGATCAGCTCGAGGCCCTTGTTGAACAGCAGCGCCGAGTCCACGGTGATGCGCGGCCCCATCGCCCACACCGGATGCGCCAGCACCTCGTCGCGCGTGGCGCGACGCCAGTCGGGATGCTGCGCGCAGCGCCCGCCCGACGCCGTGAGCGTGAGCCACGCGCACGTCTTCGCGCGGGCGGCCGTCGAGGCACTGGAGCGCCGCGCTGTGCTCGCTGTCGATCGGGATCAGCTCGCCGCCGCGCGCGAGCGCCGCGCGCGCACGAGCGGCCCGCCGACGACCAGCGTCTCCTTGTTGGCGAGCGCGAGACGCGCGCCGCGCTCGAGCGTCGCGAGCGAGGCCGCGAGCCCGGCGGCGCCGACGATGCCGTTCACCACCGATGTCCGCGTCGACCTCGCCGACGAGGCGCGCGGCCGCGCCCGGCGCCGACGTCGATGCGCGCGCCGGGCGCGGCGTCCGCGAGCTGCCGCGCGCGCGCGTCGGGATCGCCGGCGCGCTCGAGCGCGATCGCCGCGCGGGCGCACGCGCGCGCGCCTGCTCGCACAGCGCATCGAGATCGGAGCCCGCCGCGCAGCGCCACCACGCGCAGCCGCTCGGGCGCGCGCGCGGCCACCTCGAGCGTCTGCCGCCCGATCGAGCCGGTCGAGCCCAGCACGACGAGCGGCGCGTCATGGCACCTGGAACACGACGAGCTTGAGGTAGTAGTAGACGATCGGCGCGGCGAAGTAGAGGCTGTCGAAGCGGTCGAGCACGCCGCCGTGCCCGGGGATCAGATCGGACGAGTCGCCGTGCTGCGCGTCGCGCTTGAGCAGCGACTCGACGCAGGTCGCCGACCTGCGCGAACACGCCGACCAGCAGCACCGATCGCGGCGGCGTCGCGTACCGACGCAGGTACGGCGCGAACCAGCGCGCGCGCGATGAACGCGGCGAGCGATGCGCGAGCACGAAGCCGCCGATCGCGCCCTCCACCGACTTGCGCGGCGAGATGCGCGTCCACGGGCGGTTGCGCCCGAGCCAGCGGCCGACCGCGTAGGCGCCGGTGTCGCAGCTCCAGGTCACGAAGAACGCGAGCAGCACGAACGACGGCGCCGTCCGCGTACGCGCGTGCCGGCGCGCCACGGCAGCTCGCGCAGCAGCACGAGGTGCGCGGAGAGCCAGCCGACGTAGAGCACGCCGAACAGCGGTCACCGCCAGGCGCTCGACCTGCGCGCGGCCGGTCGGGATGGCGCAGCGCGAGCGCCGAGCGCCAGCAGCAGCGCCGGCGGTCGCGAGCGAAGTCGGCCTGGCTCGCGTGCGGGCGGTACGCCACCCACAGCGAGCGCCGAGCGACGTCGCGATCCCGAGCCAGCGTCGACGGGCTCGAGCCCCTTGCGGCGCATCATGCGGTAGAACTCGAGCAGCCCGAGCGCGATCTGGAGCGCGACGAACGCCGAGGAACGCCAACCCGCCGGCGCGCGTGAGCAGGATCAGCGAGCGGCACGAACAGCACGCCGCTCGCCGATCCGCAGCGCGAGCGACCACGCCGGCGCTTGGCCGGCGTCGCGGCGCCGGCGGCGCCGGCTCGCCGGCCGGGTCGGGCACGGGCCGCGCCGCTCACGCGCTCAATCGACCCGCCCGAAGCGGCGCTCGCGCGCCTGGTAGTCCGCCACCGCGCTGGTAGAGGTGGCGGCGGCGGAAGTCCGGCCACAGCGTGTCGGTGATCCACAGCTCGGTGTACGCGAGCTGCCACAGCATGAAGTTCGAGAGCCGCATCTCGCCGCTGGTGCGGATGAGCAGGTCGGGATCGGGCAGCCCGGCGGTGTAGAGATAGCTGGCGACGCAGCGCCTCGTCGACCGCGGCCGGATCGGCGCGCTCGCCGCGCGTCGCGCGAGCATGCGGCGCACCGCGTCGACCAGCTCGCGCGCGGCCGCTGTAGGACAGCGCCAGGATCAGCTGCAGGCCGGTCGAGGCCGCGAGGAAGTCCTGGCGTCTCCGCGATCGCCGTCGCGCACCGGCGGCCGGCAGGTCCTCGGGGCGTCCGATCACCTGGAGCCGCACGTTGTTCGTCTCGCAGCTCGTCGCGCTCCGCGCGCAGCGTCTGGCGCAGGATCGCCATCAGCGCCTCGACCTCGCGCGCGGGCCGGTTCCAGTTCTCGATCGAGAAGGTGTAGAGCGTCAGCACCTCGACGCCGAGCGCGACGCAGCCCTTCACCGCCTCGCGCACCGACTCGCGCCCGGCGCGGTGGCCCATCAGCCGCGGCACGCCGCGCGCCGCGCCCAGCGGCCGTTGCCGTCCATGATGATCGCGATGTGCCGCGGCAGGTTGCCGCGCGCGCGCAGCTCCTCGGGCGTCGGTGTGCGGGCGGACAAGGCGTCCTCCGGCGTCGCGAGGCGTGGGCCTCGGCGCGCACGTCGCGGCGCTCAGACCTCCATGACCTCGGCGGTCTTCTTCTTCAGCAGCTCGTCGATCATGCGCGATGTAGCGGTCGGTGAGCTTCTGCACCTCGGCCGTCAGCCGCTTGGCGTCGTCCTCGGCAGACGTCGCCGTCGTCCTCCTGGTGCTTGACGTCCTTGTTGACGTCGTGCCGGACCTGGCGCACGTGGACGCGGCCCTCCTCGGCGAGCTTGGCGATCAGCTTCACCAGGTCCTTGCCGGCGCTCCTCGGTGAGCGTCGGGATCGGCATCCGCACCACCGTGCCGTCGTCGGTCGGGATTGAGACCGAGATCGGCCAGCTGGATCGCCCTGCGAGACCGCCTTGATGCAGCGCACTTGTCCCACGGCTGCACCACGAGCAGGCGCGGCTCGGGCGCGCTGACGCTGCCCACCTGCTTGAGCGGCATCGTCTGCCCGTACGCCTCGACGCTGCACCGTGTCGAGCAGCGCCGGCGTCGCCTTGCCGCGTGCGGATGCCGGCGAGCTCGCGGCGCGTCGCCTCGAGCACCTTCTTCATGCGCTCTTCCGCGTCTCGTCAGCGATCTTGTTGCATCATGGTCACGCTCCTTCACCACGCGTGCCCGACCGACTCGCCCTGCACGATCGCGCAGCAGGTTGCCGCGCACTGCCGACGTTGAACACGATCGAGCGGCAGCCGGTTGTCCATGCACAGCGAGATCGCGGTCGAATCCATGACCTTGAGGCCGCGGTTCAGGATATCCAGATAGCTGATGCTCGGGAAGAAGCGTCGCCGTCGGGTCGCTTCATCGGATCGCCGCTGTAGACGCCGTCGACCTTGGTCGCCTTGAGGATCACGTCGGCGCCGATCTCGATCGCGCGCAGCGCGGCGGCGGTGTCGGTCGTGAAGTACGGGTTGCCGGTGCCGGCCGCGAGGATCGACGATGCGGCCCTTCTCGAGGTGGCGCACGGCGCGGCGGCGGATGTAGCGGCTCGCACACCGGCGCCATCTCGATCGCCGACATCACGCGCGTCGTGCACGCCGCGCTTCTCGAGCGCGTGCTGCAGCGCCAGCGCGTTGATCACGGTCGCGAGCATGCCCATGTAGTCGGCGCCGACGCGGTCCATGCCGCGCGTGCTGGCCGCCAGGCCGCGGAAGATGTTGCCGCCGCCGAGCACGATGCCGACCTGCACGCCGAGGTCGTGCACCTCGCGGATCTCGTCCGCGAGCTGCGCCGATCACCGTCCTCGTCGATGCCGTGACCGGCCGCGCCCGCCGAGGATCTCGCCGCTGAGCTTGAGCAGGATGCGCTGGTAGGCGCGCGGCCAAGACGGCTTACTCCTGCCCGAGCCGGAAGCGCGCGAAGCGGCGCACGACGATGTTCTCGCCGGTCTTGGCGGACGCCTGCCGTGATCAGGTCGCCGACCGTGCGTCTTGTCGTCGCGGATGTACGGCTGCTCGAGCAGGCAGATCTCGGCGTAGAACTTGTCGAGCTTGCCGTCGACGATCTTGTCGACGATCGCGGCCGGCTTGCCCTGCGCGCCTCAGTCTGCGCCGACGTAGATCTCGCGCTCGCGCTCGACGCGCTCGGCCGGCACCTCCTCGCGGCGCACGAACTCGGCGCCGGCGGCGGCCACCTGCATCGCCAGGTTGCGCACGAGCTCGCTGAACTCGTGCGTGCGCGCGACGAAGTCGGTCTCGCAGTTCACCTCGATCAGCACGCCCACCCGGCTGCCGGGATGGATGTACGACTCCACCACGGCCCTCGCTGGCGGCGCGGCCGGCGCGCTTCTCGGCCTGCGCGATGCCGCTCTTGCGCAGCGCGTCGACGGCCTTCTCGAAGTCGCCGCGCGGCTTCGGCCAGCGCCTTCTTGCACTCCATCATTCCGGCTCCGGTCATGCTCGCGGAGCTGCTTCACCTGGTCGGCGGTGATCGGTCATGATGCTCCCCGTGACGTTGGAACGCCCGCCCGCGCGATCAGGTGCACGGGCGGGCGTCGGACGTAAGCGCTGATGATCTACAGACGTCGCGGCGTGGGACGTCTCGCCCTCGGCCTCGATCGCCTCGCCGCCGAACGACACCGTCTCCTGGTCGCCGCCCTCGAGCGCGTAGGCGCGCGCCTCGAGCACCGTGTCGGCGACCATGCCGCGCGAACAGCCGGATCGACCGGATCGCGTCGTCGTTGCCCGGGATCGGGAAGTCGATCACCGTCGGGATCGCAGTTGGTGTCCACCACGCCGACGATCGGGATGCCGAGCCGGTTGGCCTCGGCGACCGCGATCTTCTCCTTCTTGGTGTCGACGATGAACACCAGCGCCGGCAGGCCCGGCATCTCCTTGATGCCCGCGAAGGCGAACTGCAGCTGCTCGCGCTCGCGCGACAGCCGCGAGACTTCCTTCTTCGCCAGCTTCTCGAAGGTGCCGTCGGTCGCCATGCGGTCGAGGTCCGTGAGACGCTTGACGCTGGTGCGGATGGTCTTGAAGTTGGTGAGCATGCCGCCCAGCCAGCGCTCGGTGACGTAGTACATGCCGGCGCGCGTCGCCTCCTCGGCGATGATCGGCTTGGCCTGCTTCTTGGTGCCGACGAACAGGACGTGGCCGCCGCCGCGCACGGCCTTCTCGATCGCCGCCGTGCGTCCTGGACGCACTTGAGCGTCTTCTGCAGGTCGATGATGTAGATCCCGTTGCGCTCCATGAAGATGAATCGCTTCATCTGCGGATTCCAGCGCCGGGTCTGGTGCCCGAAGTGAACTCCCGCTTCGAGCAGGTCCTTCATCGTGATCTCGGCCACCGCGTTCCTCCTCAGGGGTTTTGTCCTCCGCGCCGTCCTGGTGCTCGAAGCGCATCACCCCGATCGACGTTCCGCGCGGCGGCGCTCGGATCGGGGACCCCGCGTCGACGGCGCGTGGGTGTTGGTCTCGGTCTGCTCTATCGCTTGCTGAACTGGAAGCGCTTGCGCGCGCCCGGCTGACCGTACTTCTTGCGTTCCTTCATGCGCGCGTCGCGCGTGAGCAGACCCTCGCGGCCGAGCACGCCACGCAGCGTCTCGTCCTCGCGGAGCAGCGCGCGCGCGATCGCCATCCGCAGCGCGCCCGCCTGTCCGCTCAGTCCACCGCCGTGCACCGCGCGCGACCACGCTGAACTTGGCCGCGAGGTTGGTCAGCACCAGCGGCGTGCATCGCGCGCCTGCACCAGCGATCTCGCGCTTCAGGTACTCGATCGGCGTGCGCCCGTTCACCAGGTGTTTGCCCGGCGCCGGCGACCAGCCGTCACGCGCGCCACCGCTTCCTTCCGCCGCCCGGTCCGGGTACGGCTCGTCGATCGTCGGTCGTCATGTGCGTTCCTTACCGTCGGCTCCGGGATCCCAGACCACCGGGCTGCTGAGCCGCGTGGGGATGCTCGGCGCCCGCGTAAACCTTGAGCTTCTTCAGCATCGCGCGTCCGAGCTTGGTCTTCGGCAACATGCCGCGTGACCGCCGTCGTCGACGACGCGATCAGATGCTTCGGTCGAGCACGTCTCGATACGCCGTCCAGGTCGCGCCGCCCGGATACATGCGTGTGATGGAAGTACTTCTTCTTCTCCGGCTTGCTGCCGGTCAGCGCGACCTTGCTCGCGTTGACCACGACGACGTGGTCGCCGGTGTCCATGTGCGGCGTGAAGATGGGCTTGTGCTTGCCCATCAGCGCTCGGCGCGACCGCGGTGGCGAGCCGGCCGAGCGTGCTGCCCTCGGCGTCGACGACCAGCCAGCGCCGCTCGATGTCCACCGGTCGGGCGGAATACGTCTTCATGCGTGTCTCCTCGATTCTGGGGCGTCGCTCCTGCGGCGACCGCCGCTGCTATGCGCAAGAAACGCCGGACGCTAACACGGCTTTTCGAATCGTGTCAAATACCGGCCGGGTCCGCGGAGACCGAGATCTGTGTTGTCTTGGGCCCCGGACCGGGACGGAGCCTCGGGCGAGCCGACTTCAGCGGAGATTACTCGGTCACGACGATCCGGGTGGCGCCGGCGGGACGGTCGTCGACGAGCAGGCGCGCGAGATAGACCCCCGCCGGGACCCGATCGCCGCGATCGTCCACGAGGTCCCAGCGCGCGGCGTGGGAGCCGGCGGCGAGAAAACCTCGAACGATCGTGCGAACGCGCCGGCCCGAGACGTCGAAAACGGTGAGCGACACACGCGAGCCGCGCTCGAGCGCGAACGACAGCGTTCCGGATCCGCGCATCGGCTGCGGGCGCGCGCCGAGGCCGGTGGCCGCACTCGTGCTCGGGCGCGGCGTGCCCGCGACCGGCATCGCGTCCATCGTAACGCGGCCATTGCGGTAGACCACGATGGTCTTGTCGACGAGGCGGCGCGGATCGATCGCGCCCAGCTCCGGGATCGACGGTCGGGTCGACCACGGCCTTGCCGCCCGCCCCTCCGGGGAAGACCACCTCGAGCGCGTGTAGCGTCCCTCCGGCGCCACGCCGAAATGCACGTCGTATTCGTTCTGCGCGAGATAGCTCGATCCGCCGCCCACGATACCGGGTCTGGATCCCCGCCGGCACGTCGAGACGCTCTGAGGTGCACCGTCACCCTGTTCTCGTCCCGGTTCCCCGCTCGTCCAGCACGCGCACGCGGAGATAGGAGTCGGCGAACCCGGGCTCCGCGGCGAGCGAGTTCAGGTACAGCACCTTGGGCCACGATCCCGCGAGCAGGTCGAGATCGCCGTCGCCGTCGGCGTCGCCGAAGCACGCCATGTCGACGTAGATGCCGAGGGGCCTCGAACGCGGAGTCCGGGACGAACGTGCCGTCGCCGCGATTGAGCATCAGGCGCCCGCTCCCCTCCCGCACGAAGTACACGAGGTCGAGATCGCCGTCGTGATCGACGTCGGCCCAGGCGTCGCCGTATCCCCACTCCGGCACCGGCGGCAGCCCGGCCTCCGTGGTGGTCTCGACGAAACCGCCGCCGTCGTGACGGAACAGGCGCGGGCCGATCGCGTCGCGCAGGTAGAAGTCGAGGTCGCCGTCGTTGTCGTAGTCCAGGAACATCGCGCCTTCGTCGAAGGTCAGCGGCAGTCCGAGCTCGGCGCGCACGTCGGTGAAGGTGCCGGACCCGTCGTTCACGAACAGATGGCTACCGGCGTAGAGGTCGATGTCGCCGTCACCGTCCCAGTCCGCGGCCGTCGCACCCTCGGGCTTGAACTCCTCGGTCTGGCCGATCATCGCCACGCCCGCAACCTCGCCGATCTCCGAGAACGTCCCGCCCTCGCCGTGATAGAACATGCTCCGGTACGGCGGCACCTGGGGGTAGTACGGCACGTAGAGATCGGGCCAACCGTCGGCGTCGAAGTCCGCCCACACCGCGGTCTCCCGTGTCCGACGATCCCGATCCCGAGCGGCGGACCGAGATCCTCGAAGGGTGCCATCGGTCCTCTGGTGCAGCACCAGCGTGTGCATCGAATCGCCGTCCGCGTACCCCGTGATCACCAGGTCCAGGCGACCGTCGCGGTCGTAGTCGCACCAGGCGGAGCCGTGAAAGTTCCCTGACCGAGCAGGTCGCGGAAGCCCGGATCTCGGAGAAGCCCGCCGGACCGTCGTTGTGGTACAGGGGCAGGTCGGGCAGGCCGTCGCGATCGTAGTCTCCCCACGCGGGCGCCAGCGTGCCGTCCAGGTACGGCGGGAACGCCCGCGAAGCCGGGCGTGAACCGCGCGACCAGCCGATCGTCGTCGAGGATGAGGCCCGTCGCCCGGTTGTCGATGACGATCACGTCTCCCGACGACTCGATCTCGACCTCGAAGGTCTCGTTGGGCTCGCGGGCGAGATCCCTGATCACCGCGACACCGATGGTGTCCGTGGTGTCGCCGACGGCGATCCTGAACGTGCCGGAGTTCGGAGCGAAGTCCTCGCCGGCGTGCGCGGTGCCCGCGACGGTCGCGAAGCTCACCGGAACCACGACCGCCGCCGGATGCGACAGCACGACGCGGAACCGCGCGGTCGTCACCCCGCGTTCCCCTCGGTGATCGCCGCCGCGTCCTCGATCCGGAGCGTCGGCGGCTGGTGGTCGTCGTCGAGAATCGTTCCCACCGCCTGGGCTTCGCCGAGCTCGGCGCCGACCGGCGTCGGCCAGCGTGACCAGGAAGGTCTCGTCGGGCTCGGCCTTGAAGTCGGGGATCACGGCCACGGGCAGCTCGACCTGCGCGGCGCGCGGCGGATCTCGAGCGTGCCGTTCGCGGCCACGTAGTCGAGGTCGGAGACGCGGGCAGTGCCGTCCTGGGTGGCGAAGCGCACGGAGACCTTCTCCGACGACGGGTGGTCGAGGCGCACGACGAACCGCGCCGACGCCGGCGCGGTCGATCCCTCGAGCACCTGGACGTCGGAGATCGAGATCACCGGGATCGCATCCTCGTTCAGGATCGTGCCGATGCCGCGACCGGTGACGATCGTCGCCCCTTTGGGGTCCGACAGGTCGACGAAGAAGGTCTCGTCCGGCTCGTGCACCCGGTCGCCGATCACGGGCACGGTCACCTGCCGCGAGATCTGCCCGGCGTTGAACCACAGCCTGCCCTGGGTCGCGACGTAGTCGCCGTCGGCGACCCCGGCGACGTCGTCGTGGGTGGCGAACGACACCGACACCAGGGAATCCTCGAAGGACGCTTCGCTGAGCGTGACCTCGAACCGGGCGAGGACGGTCCCCTGCTGGCCTTCGATCACGGTCACGTCGTGGATCCGGAGTCGCGGGATCAGCGGGTCCGCGGCGGCCGGAATCGCGATCAAGAGACCGGCCGCGAGCCCCAGGAGGGACCGGGCCGCGGGTCGAAGCACCCCGCGCGAGCAGAGAAGATGGTGGTGTCAGGCATGAATGGGCGCCCGCGACGTCGGAGCGATGCCGCCCGAGGAGCGGCCGCACAGGACTCGGCAGCGCACCAATGCTACACCCGGTCGCGGCGCGCCGGCCAATCCGAGGCTACTCGAACTCCCTCAACACCTGCCGCAGCCGCGCCAGCGGCAGCCCGACCACGTTCGAATGATCGCCCTCGATGCGCGCGGACGAACGGCGGCCGCCATGCCCTGGATCCCGTACGCGCCGGCCTTGTCGAGCGGCTCGCCGGTGCGCACGTAGGCGTCGAAGCTCGGATTCTTCGAGTCGTGCGAATTGCACGACCGTCCGCTCGCTCGCGGTGCGCTGCTCGCGGCCGCGGACGACCGCGATGCCGGTCCAGACCTCGTGGGTGCGGCCCTGGAGGCGGCGCGAGCATCGCTCGACGCTTCGGCCGCGTCGGCGGGCTTGCCGAGGCGCGTGCCGCGCGCGACCACCACGGTGTCCGCGCCGATCACGACCGCGTCCGGCCGGCGGCGCCGCGATCCGCCGCGCCTTGTCGAGCGCCAGCGCGCGGACGCCGTGGCGCGGCTCGGCGGCTCCCGGCCAGGCCCGGTCGGGACCCGGATCGGCGACGGTGAACTCGGAGCCCGACCTGACGCAGCAGCGCGACCCGGCGCGGCGAGGCCGAGGCGAGCACCACGCGGCGCGCGGCCGCGATAGAAGAGGGTCGTGCGACCGTCGGCGCTCACGCCGCTCGGCTCCCGCGGCGGAACGCTCCGCCCGGGACGGGGTCTCGATCATCAGCGTCACCGGGCCGTCGTTCACGAGCTCGATCGCCATGTGGGCGCGGAACACGCCGCGCGCGACCGGCACGCCGGCGTCGGCGAGCGCGGCGCAGAAGCGCTCGAACAGCGGCTCGGCGTGCTCGGGCCGCGCGGCGCCGGTGAAGTCGGGACGGCGGCCGCGGCGCGCGTCGCCGTAGAGCGTGAACTGCGGCATCACGAGTGCCGCGCCGCCGGTCTCGCGCACGTCGCGGTTCATCGATGCCTCGTCGTCGGCGAACACGCGGAGCTCCGCGACCTTGCGCGCGAGCCAGTCGGCGTCCTCGGCGCCGTCGTTCGCGGCGTGCGCCGACGCAGCACGACGAGTCCCGCGCCGATCTCGCCGGTCACCCGCCCGTCGACCGTGCACACGCGCGCGCGTCACGCGCTGGACCAGCGCCCTCACGGTTCCTCGCCGCTGGCGCGGCGCCGCGGCGCGGCGCGCGCAGCAGCCGCTGGCGGCGGTCGACCCGCGCGACGCCCTGGCACCTTGCGGATCGGCGGTCATCACCTCCTGCAGCTTGGCGAGGTGCGGGACCTCGACCACGAACACCCCGCGCGCGGTGCGGTCCTCGCTCGCCATGCCCGCCGGAGCGGATGTTCACCTGGGTGGCGGCGATCGCCTTGGCGATGTCGGCGAGCAGCGACGTGCGGTCCTGGCCGTAGATCACGAGCCGCACCGGGAAGGTCTCGCCGCAGCGCCGGCGTCCCACTCGACCGGCACCTTGCGCTCCGCCGGCGATGCTGGTCGTCGAACGTGTTCGGGCAGTCCTGGCGGTGCACCGACACGCCGCGCCCGGCGGTGACGATGCCGATCACGCGGTCGCCGGGCACCGGCTGGCAGCAGCGCGCGAAGCTGAGCATGACGTTGTCGATGCCCTGGATCCTGACGCCGCCGGCCGGCTTGCGCGTCAGACCGAGCGCCTCGAGCGGTCCCTTCGCCAGCCGCTCGGCGAAGCCCTCCTTCTCGGGCGACGAGCTTGCGCACCACCTGCGTGAGCGACACCTGGCCCTCGGCGAGGCGCGCGTACATCTGCTCGACGTCGGTGCAGCCCGAGCCCGCGCGCGACCTCCTCGAGCTTCGGCTCGTCAGCGGTCGTGGCGATGGCGCTTGAGCTCGCGCTCGAGCATCTCGCGTCCCAGCGTCACGCTGTCGGCGTGCCGCCGCTGGCGCAGCCAGTGGCGCACCTTGCTGCGCGCGCCCGCGGTGCGCACGATCTGGAGCCAGTCCTCGTGCGGCTTGGCCTGCGGCCGAGGTGATGATCTCGACCGTGTCGCCGTTGCGCAGCATCGTAGCGCAGCGGCACCAGCTCGCCGTTCACCCGCGCCCCCACCGTGTGCTCGCCGACCTGGGTGTGGATCAGGAAGGCGAAGTCGAGCGGCGTCGAGCCCTTGGGCAGGCGCTTGAGCTCGCGCCGCGGCGTGTAGACGAACACCTCCTCCTGGTAGAGCGCGGTGCGCAGGAAGTCCATGTACTCGTCGTCGGTGGCGGTGCGCTGCCAGTCGGCGGTCTGCGCCACGAAGCCGCCGAGCTTGGCGTCGAGCTCCTCGTCGACGTGTCCGCCCTGCTTGTAGACGTAGTGCGCGGCGACGCCGGTCTCGGCGGTGCGGTGCATCTCGCGCGTGCGGATCTGGACCTCGACCATCTCGCCGTCCTCGGTGAGCACCGTGGTGTGCAGCGACTGGTAGAGGTTGCTCTTCGGCGTGGCGATGTAGTCCTTGAAGCGGTCGGCCACCGGGTTGAAGCGGTCGTGCACGACGCCCAGCGCGCGGTAGCAGTCGTTGCGCGTGTGGGTGATGATCCGCAGCCCGAACAGGTCGTAGATCGACTCGAACGTCGCGCCCGGCGCTGCATCTTCGTTGTAGATCGAGTAGAAGTGCTTCGGCCGGCCGGTCACCTCGGCCTTGATGCCGGCGGCCTTGAGGCCCTCCTCGAGCCGCTCGCTTCACCTCGACTCAGGAACGCCTCGCGCTCCTCGCGCCGCGCCTGGATGCGCTGCGCGAGCTCCTGGTAGGCCTCGGGGTCGAGCGCCTTGAGGCTCAGGTCCTCGAGCTCGCGCTTGATGCTCGCCATGCCGAGCCGGTGCGCCAGCGGCGCGTAGATGTCGCGCGTCTCGGCGGCGATGCGCTGCGCCTTGTCCGGCTCGCAGGTACTCGATCGTGCGCATGTTGTGCAGCGCGGTCGGCGAGCTTGATGAAGATCACGCGCAGGTCGCGCGACATCGACAGCAGCATCTTGCGGAAGTTCTCGGCCTGCGCCGCCTCGCGGCTGTCGAAGTGCAGGCCGACGAGCTTGGTGACGCCCTCGACCAGCCCGGCGACCTCCTTGCCGAAGCGCTTCTCGACGATCCTCGATGCGTGATCGTCGGTGTCCTCGACCACGTCGTGCAGCAGTGCGGCGCACGCCAGCGTGCGTGTCGAGGCGGGTCTCGAGCAGGTCGAGCAGGATGCGGCACACCGCGACCGGCGTGCGAGATGAAGGGCTCGCCCGACTCGCGCCGCTGGTCGCCGTGCGCGCGCGCCGGCGAAGTCGAAGCACGCCGCGACGCGGTCGCGGTCCACCCGCGGCGCGCGCTCGTCGAGCGCCGCGATCAGCGCCGCCCGCAGCTCGGGATGGCGTCCGCCGCCTGCTCGTCGGTCACGCCGCCCGCACTCCCTTGAGCTTGAGCTGGATGCGCGGCTCGCCCATCCACTCGTTGCGGGTCGGCACGAACGCCAGCGTCGCAGCGGCCCGCCGCGGCGACCGCGGCGGCCTGCGTCGCCGAGGCCGAAGCCGATCGCCTCGGCGCGCGCCGGTGGCGTCGCGCACCGTCATGCGCAGGTGCTTGCCGCCGCCGACCGCGGTCGCCGCCTCGATCGCGACGCCGCGGCGCCACGAACACCGGCTCGGGATTGCCGAGCCCGTGCGGCGACAGCCGCTCGAGCCAGTCGACCAGCGTCGAGGTCGCACTCGCCAGAGCCGGACCTCGGCGTCGATCGCGAGCCGCGGCACGCAGTCCTCGGGCGCAGATGCGCTCGCGCACCAGCGCCTCGAACGCGCGCGCAGCTCCGGCAGGCGCTCGCGCGCGCACCGTGAGCCCGGCGGCGAACGCGTGCCCGCCGTAGGCCTCGAGCAGATCGTGCGCAGTCGTCGAGCATGCGCGTTGAGATCGAGCCCCGGCAGGCTGCGGCCCGAGCCGCGGCCGCGCTCGCCGTCGAGCGCGACCAGCACGGTCGGACGCTGGAAGCGCTCGACCAGCCGCGAGGCGACGATGCCGATCACGCCCGGATGCCAGTCGCTCGGACCACAGCAGGATCGAGGAGCAGTCGGGCCAGCCCAGCTCGATCTCGACCGCGCGCGCGGCCTCCGTCGAGCGCCTGCTCGTCGTACTCGCGGCGCAGCTGGTTGTCCTCCTCGAGGCTCTCGGCGCAGGCGCGCGCCTCGCCCGCGTCGCGCGCGAGCAGCAGCCGCAGCCCCTGCTCGGCGTTGCCCATGCGCCCGGCGGCGTTGATGCGCGGCGCGAGCACGAACGCGACCTGCGCCGCTCGTGATGCGCTTGCCCGCCGAGCCCCGCGACCTCGATCAGCGCGCGCAGCCCGAGGTGCGCGGCGCGCGGTTCAGCCGATCGAGCCCGAGCCGCGCGAGCACGCGGTTCTCGCCGACCAGCGGCACGACGTCGGCGATCGTGCCGATCGCGACGACGTCGAGGATACTCGCCGCGCCCGGCTCGAGGCCGCCGCGCCCGCGCAGCAGCGCCTCGACCAGCTTGAAGGTCACGCCGACGCCGGCGAGCGGCTTGAACGGGTAGGCGCAGCCCGGGCGGTGCGGGTTCACCACCGCCGCGGCGCGCGGGCAGCTCGCCGGCGGCTCGTGGTGGTCGGTGATCACCGTGTCGATGCCGAGCCGGCTGGCGCAGCGCCACCGCCTCGACCGCGGTGATGCCGCAGTCGACCGTGACGACCAGCGCTGCAGCCGCGGCGCCGCGCCTCCTCGATCGCGGCGACCGTGAGGCCGTAGCCGTCGCGGGTGCGGTGCGGGATGCGGCACTCGACGCGGCCGCCGAGCTCGCGTGAGCGCCGCGTACAGCAGGATACGTCGAGGTGATGCCGTCGACGTCGTAGTCGCCGTGGACCAGGATGCGCTCGCCGCGGCCGATCGCCTCGAGGATCCGCGCCACCGCGCGGTCGAGGTCGCATCAGCGCAGAAGGGATCGTGCAGGTCGTCGAGCGTCGGGCGCGAGGAAGCGACGGGCGGCGCCCGGCGTGTCCACGCCGCGATTGACCAGAGCGTGCCCGGCCGGCGAGCGGCGCACCCAGCTCGCGCGCCAGCGCGAGCCCGCGTCGCTGTCGCGGCGGGGATGCAGAATCCACTGCGGCGCGGTGGATGGAGCGGTGACGGGGTCCATGCGACTCCGGAACGAGGGCGGCGACGAGGGCGAACGCGCGCCGATCGACGCTACGCCCGTGTGTTTCGAACGTCAAGATGATCGGGTCCGAGTCTCCCGTAAGCCGAATTCTGTCGGATTGCTCCGTGGTGATCATTTGTCTGGGGCGCCCGTTGCCGGAGCGCCTCGATGCGACCGACCCTGGGGTGATGACGGAGCGGGACACACTCCTCCCCCTCTATGCGGTCTTGCTCCAGGTGGGGTTTACCGAGCCGGCCCCGTCACCGGGACCGCTGGTGCGCTCTTACCGCACCGTTTCACCCTTGCCCGCTGCGCCGCGTTACCGGCGCCCGCTGGCGGTCTGCTCTCTGTTGCACTTTCCGTGGGCTCGCGCCCCCTGGGAGTTACCCAGCACCCTGCCCTGTGGAGTTCGGACTTTCCTCGACGACGCGACCTCGGCGACCGCTCGCGCGGAAGCGTCGGCACGTCGCCCGCGATCACCTGGGAGACTCGGAACCCAGCGACTCTGTCGAGCGTCTCGTTGACGAGCCGGTCGGCGCGCGCGTTGTCCTCGCGTCGGACCGGCGACGAAGCGCACCGCAGTCGAGCTGCGCCGCGGCGCCTGCGACGCCGCGGCGTGCAGCGGCTTCGAGCCCTCGTTCTTGACCCGGTACTGCGCCGGTCATCTGCCGCACCACCAGCTCGGAGTCCATGCACACCGTCGAGCGTGCGCGACGCCGTGGCGTGCCGCGGCCTCGAGGCCCGCGATCAGCGCGCGGTACTCGGCGACGTTGTTGGTCACCGCGCCGATGTAGCTCGCCGCGCGCCTCGACCTCGCGGCCCGTCGGGATCGCTCAGCACGTAGCCGAGCGCGCCCGGGCCCGGGATTGCCGCGCGAGCCGCCGTCGCAGCGCAGCATCCACGTGCCGTCACGATGCTCGGAAGCGCTTCATCGGCGGAGACATACGTGATGGTTCGCGATCCGGCGCTCAAGCGCGCGCGCGGTCCGCGCGCGCTCGACCCGGCGGCTCCGAGCACCCAGCCGGCGCGCTGCAGCGCCTGCCACGCGTCGCGCTCGCCCTGCCGCGATCAGGCTCGCGCGTCGCCGCCGGATCGAAACCGAACATCGCGCCCGGCAGCGCCGTCCGGGCTCGACCACGCACACGCGCGCGCGGATCGCCGCTCGCGCGACCAGCCCTGCGGGCAGCGCTGCGCAGCTCGGTCTGGAGGTCGCGCCAGTTCGCGAGCTCGGTGCAGCCGCACCGCCGAGCTCGACCAGGTTGACGCTCGTGCTCGGCGTGCGGGGCCGCCGAGCTGGGCGACACCAGCACCACGCAGCATCGCGTCGGCGCCGTCGGCGACCACGGCGTGGAGCGGCTGGTTCGAGAACACGCCGCCGTCCACGGTAGTCGCGGCCGCGGAAGCGCACCGGCTCGAACACGCACGGGCACCGCCGACGACGCCACCGCCGCCTCGATGACGTCGTCGCGGCCGCAGCAGCGGCACGACCTCGCCCAGCGCCCGGCGCGATGCTCTCGCTGGAACGCCGGCGCTCGGGTCGCGCCAGTTGATGAAGTAGCTCATGCGGCCGGTCCTCGATCGCGCACGCGCTCGATGATCGAGGTGCGTCGCTCGGTCGATGCAGCGCGCGTGGGATCGCCGCGCTCGACCAGGCGCTGTCGATCAGACGGCCGCGCGCGTCGCCGCGCCACAGCCCGCGGCCGCTGCGTCTCGGGCATGCAGATCGCAGGAACAGGCGGCGCAGCTCGCGTCGCGCAGCCGTCCCGGCCGGTTCGCGAGCCAGATCACCGAGCCCACGACGAGCAGCGATGCGCGTGGAAGCGCTGCGGCCACGGGATGCCGACCACGAGCGGGACGAGGTAGAGCGCGACCCAGCGATCAGGAACGCCAGCCGAGCCACCAGCATCGGGCGTCGGGGGCCGACCGACGTCGTGAGGCGCGCGAGCCAGCTCCTCGACGTGCGGCGGCCGACGCGATCGCGCAGCCGAGCAGCGCCGACCAGCGATCCAGGCCAGCGCTTCGAGCACGATCGAGTAGAACGCCGAGGTCGCCAGCCGCCGATGCCGCTGACCCGCGCCACCAGGCTGAGCTCGGGCGAGCCGGCCAGCGTGAGCAGCAGCTCGGCATCGCCATCGCCGCGAGCGATCACGCACCGCCAGCGCGCAGCGGCGATCGTGATCCAGCGCATGCCGATGCGTCGAGGCGCGCAGGCCGCGCCCACGCTCGCTCGAGCGCGTCGGTGCTGGAAGCCGTGGGCGAGCCACACCACCGCGTTGATGGCGCCCGACCGAGACGCCGGCGACGATCGCCGGGCTCGAGCGCCAGCCGCCTCGAGCGTCTTGCAGACGCCGACCTCGTACGCGCCGAGCGCGCCGCCGCCCGACAGCACGACCGCGATGCGCTCGGAACGGCAGGTCGTGCGCAGCTGCGGCCGGGCTGCGCTGGCATCGAGGTCGCTCCTGGGGCTTCGCTCACGTGCTCTCGGGCGGCCAGATCAGCAGGCGACCGCAGCCGTCGCAGATCAGCAGCGCGATCGCCGCGCCGCGCCTCCTGCAGCATCTGCGGCGGCTGGCCGCGGAAGCAGCCGCCGCAGGCGCCCTTCATGATCGGCACCACCGCGCGGCCGTCGCGCGAGGCGTGGATGCGCTCGTAGCGCTGGCGGGTCGGCGGCGGCGAGCGCGGCGACGTGCACGGCGCGCTCGCTGCTCGAGTCGGCCGCGAGCTGCTCGCGATCGGCGACTCTCCTCGGCGATCGATCTGCGGCGCGCCGCGTCGTCGCGCTCGCGCTCGGCGGCGCCGAGCGCCTGCTCGAGCATCGGACGCTCGCCGCTGCTGCCGTCCTCGTCCGTCGAGCATGACCAGCACCTCGGTCTCGAGCTCGGAGCGCTTCGTCTTGGCGCCGGCGATCTCGTGCAGCAGCGCCGGTGTACTCCTCGTTCTTCTTCACCGCGGGAGCTGGCTCTGGAACTTGCGCTCCTCGGTCGCTGCGCGCCTCGATGTCGCGCTCGCGCTCGCGCCGCCGCTTCTGAGTCTCGGACTCGCGACGCCTTCGAGCTCCTCGAGCTGCGCGCTCGCTCGTCACGCCGCTGCTCGAGCGCCGGCGCGCTGCTGCGGGAAACGCGCCGAGCGCGCGCTTGCAGCGTCGCGACCTGCGTCGTCGAGCTCGCGCAGCGCTCCAGAGGTGCTCGATCTCTTCGCTCATCGTCCGCCTCCGGAAACGAAAACGGGGACGTCCGTGAGGACGTCCCCGCTCGACGAGAGCCGGTCGCGGCCGACGCCGCAGCGCGGCGCCGGCGCGATCGGCCGCAGGCCGGGCGGCGAATCGAGCCGGGCGGATCGTGACCGCATCGACACCTCCGTCACGCGACCACCGGATGCGCGGCGGCGACGAGAGATGGTGGGCGGAACAGGGCTCGAACCTGTGACCCCCAGGTTGTGATCCTGGTGCTCTGCCAGCTGAGCTATCCGCCCCGGAGGTCGACGCGACCGGACGCGACTCCGCGCATGCGCATGGGCCCACCTGGATTCGAACCAGGGTCTCGCCGGTTATGAGCCGGCCGCTCTGGACCGCTGAGCTATGGGCCCAGCGTAGGCGCGCGTGAGCACACGCGCCGAACGCCGCTGTTCTATCACCGCTCCGGAAAGTGTCAAGCGAGGCGCGCCACGGATCGTCCGACGCGACGGCGCCGCGCGCTACAGCAACTCCGTGTACGCCTTGAGCCGCCGGCTGCGCGTCGGATGCCGCAGCTTGCGCAGCGCCTTGGCCTCGATCTGGCGGATGCGCTCGCGCGTGACGTTGAAGAACGCGCCCACCTCTTCGAGCGTGCGCTGCGCGCCGTCGTCGGTGAGGCCGAAGCGCAGGCGGATCACCTTCGCCTCGCGCGGCGTCAGCGTCTGCAGCACCTCGTTCACCTCGTCGCGCAGCATCGCGCGAGGCCGCCGAGTGCGCCGGGCTCACGACGCTCGTGTCCTCGATGAAGTCGCCGAGGTTCGAGTCGTCGTCCTCGCCGATCGGACGGTCGAGCGAGATCGGCTCCTGCGCCGCCTTGAGGATGCTCTTCACCTTGTCGACCGGCAGCTCGAGCCGCTCGGCGATCTCCTCGGGCGTCGGCTCGCGGCCCAGCTCCTGCACCAGCCGCCGCGACACGCGCACGACGCGGTTGATGTGCTCGATCATGTGCACCGGCACGCGGATCGTGCGCGCCTGGTCGGCGATCGCGCGCGTGATCGCCTGGCGGATCCACCAGGTGGCGTAGGTCGAGAACTTGTAGCCCTTGCGTGTAGTCGAACTTGTCGACCGCGCGCATCAGGCCCGAGTTGCCCTCCTGGATCAGGTCGAGGAACTCGAGGCCGCGGTTCGTGTAGCGCTTGGCGATCGAGATCACGAGCCGCACGTTGGCCTCGATCATCTCCTTCTTGGCCTGCGCCGGTGGCGCGCTCGCCGTCGCGGATCTGGCGGTACGAGCTCGAGCAGGTGCTCGCGCGACATCTTCGGCCTCGTCCTCGAGCTCCTTGACTCGCTTCTTGAGCGTTCTTGAGCTCGTTCAGGAACTCGGCGATCTGCGCCGGCTGCGAGGCCCGAGTCGCGCTTGCACCGCGCGCAGCTCGCGCGGCCCCTGCTTGAGCCGCCGCGCGAACGCGTGCATCTCGTCGACGCTGTGGCCGAAGCGGCTGCTCGAGCGCGCGCGACGACGCTCGTCGAGCTCGAGCGCGCGCTCGGCCAGCTCCTTGATCGGCGCGGCCAGCTCCTCGACCATGCGCGGGTTCATCGACAGCTTGTGCATCTCCTGCGGTCAGCTCGGCCTCGACCTTGGCGAAGTTGGCCTGGAAGTTCGGCGCTGCTTCTCGGTCATGCGCGCGTTCTGGCGCTCGAGCACGTCGTTGTAGCGCTTCTGCAGCACGAACACGCGCTCGAGGATCTTGCACCGCGCGCTGGCGCTCCTTCTTGAGCGCCTGCTCGGTGGCGGCGTTCTCGTCGACCTTGATGAAGTCCTCGATCTTGAGCTGGCCCTTCCTTGAGCTTCTTGCAGCATGCCGCGGATCTCGCGCACCGCCGGCTCGGCGCGGAACAGCGCCGACACCACCTGGCGCTCGCCCGCCTCGATGCGGCGCGCGATCTCGACCTCGCCCTCGCGGGTGAGCAGCGGCACGCGGCCCATCTCGCGCAGGTACATGCGCACCGGGTCGTCGTAGCGCACCGGCTGCTGCGGCGCCGCCTTGCTGGCGGCCGAGGGCTTCTTGTCCTCGATCTTGCGCAGCTTCTTGATGCGCTCCTGGGCCTCCTCCTCGCTCGCGAAGACCTCGATGTGCATCTGGTTCGAGCATGCGCGTGGATCTCCTCCATCTGCTCGACCTGCGCCTCGGGATCGCATGTCGTCGTCGAGCAGCCAGACGACCTGGTCCTCGGTGACGTAGCCCTGGCGCAGCGCCAGCGACTTGATCTCGTCGAGGCGCTTGCGCTGCTCGGTCTTCTCCTTGATGCTTGGCTCTGCTTCTTCTTCGTGGCAGTGGCCGACGCCATGGACCCTCCGTCTCCTTAGGCGTTCGATTGCTGCGTGCGAGCTCGCGAATCTGGATCATCCGTGTCGATTCCTCGAGCAGTCGCGCGGTCTCGTCCGTCCGCCGGCGCGCCGTCTCGAGCCGGCTCGATCGCTCGTCGATCGCCTGCTTGCGCCGCTCGAGCGCGCCGCACGCTGCAGCGGCGCGCGGCGCCGTGCGCCTTCGCGCGCCCAGTCCGGACGCTCCGCCGCGCGCGCGCGCGCAGCTCGCGCGCCAGCGCTCGCCGAGCGCGTCCGTCGGCGCGAGCGTCGCTCGCCCGACCACAGCCACCGCGCCAGCGCCGCGCACGATCGGGATCGCGGAAGTCCTCCGGGCTCGACCGCTCGCCGCGACTCGCATCGAGCGCCTCGGGCGCGGCGAGCAGCGCCTGCAGCAGCTCGCGCTCGACGTGCGCTCTCGCCGCGTCGACTCGCTCGCGCACCGCCGCCGCCAGCGCCGGCTCGGCGCGCTGCGCCCGACCGCTGAGCGTCGCGCGGCGCGCGCGAGCACCGCCTCGGCGAGCCCGAACACCTGGCTCGCGCGCTCGAGCAGAGCGCGACCCGGATCGGATCCGGGACCCCGGCGACGCAGCGCGCACGACCGCCTGCAGCGCCCGCTCGCGCGGATCGCCGCGCGCCCGCGCGCGCGCGCAGCACGTGGCGCTGGACGAACTCGACCGGATCGCGCGGCCTCGCGCGCGCCGCGCGTCCCATGCCTCGGCGCCGCCCTGCGCCGCACCAGCGTGTCGGGATCCTCGCCCGGCCGGCAGATCGACCACGACCACGTCGAGTCCCTCCGCCAGCAGCACGCCGAGCGAGCGCATCATCGCCTCGCTGCCCGGCGGCGTCGCCGTCGTAGGTGAGCGCCACGCGCGGCGACGCGCGCTGCGCAGCATGCGCGCCTGGTCGGCGGTCGAGCGCCGTGCCCGACGTCGCGACCGTGTGTCGCGATGCCGGCCTGGTGGAGCGCGATCGCGTCGAAGTAGCCCTCGACCACGATCATCTCGCCTCGCGGCGTCGGCGTGCTTGCCGCGCCTGGTCGAGCGCGAACAGGAACGAGCCCTTGTGGTAGACCGCGCGTCTCCGGCGAGTTCAGGTACTTGGGCTGGTCGTCGCCCGAGCGCGCGCGCGCCGAAGCCGACCACCGCGCCGCCCGGGCGCGATCAGCGGCACCATCAGCCGGTTGCGGAACCGGTCGTAGAGCGCCGCGCGTCCGCCCTCGCGCCGCGCGCGCGAGCCCGGCCTGCGACCAGCACGTCGTCCGCGAACGCGCCGCGCAGGCGCTGGCACCAGGTGCTCCCAGCCCGCCGGCGCGCAGCCCGAGCCGGAAGCTCGCGCATGCGTCTCGCGCGTGATGCCCGCGCCGCTCGAGATAGGCGCGCGCGCCGCGCCCGCGCTCCGGATCGCCGAGCCACTGCTCGTAGCGCGGCGGCCGCCGCCTCGAGCGCCTCGAGCAGCGGCGCGCGCTTGCTGCCGCTCGCCCGCCGCGCCGCTCGGGCATCGGAATCCCGGCCCGCGCGGCTCAGCAGCTCGACCGCCTCGAGGAATCCGACCTTCTCGGTCTCCTGGACGAACTTGAACACGTCGCCGCCCGCCTTGCAGCTGAAGCAGTGGTAGAACTGCCGCTCGGCGTTGCACCGAGAACGACGGCGTCTTCTCCTGGTGGAACGGGCAGAGGCCCGATCCAGTTCCGGCCCGACGCGCTTGCAGCGCGACGGTCTGGCCGACGACCTCGACGATGTCGCTCGCCGCGCGCACGCGCTCGACCCAGTCGTCGCTCGACGCGCACTGCGTCCGGTACGCCGCGCGACGCGCACTCATCGCAGCCTCGCCACGGTCACGCCGCGGCCGCCCTCGCCGACCTCGCCCATGCCGCTGCGACGGCCACCTGCGGATGGTCGCGCAGGTGGCGCTCGACCGCCGCGCGCAGCACGCCGCGTCCGATGCCGTGGATGATGCGCAGCTCCGGAGAGCGCCGGCCACCACCGCGCGGTCGAGGCCCTGGTCGAGCGTCCGCGGATCGCCTCGTCGGCACTCGAGGCCACGCAGGTCGACCTCGAGCGGGGGCGCCTCCTCGGGACGCTCAGGTCGCCAGGGGCACGTGCCGCGGCCGGGCGCCGGACTCGACCGGGCTGTTCTCCGGACGCTCTGCCCGTCCTGGGCTCGACCGGACGCGCGACGCGATCGCGATGGCTCGTGATGTTCCAGCTCCCGCGCCCGGGCAGTGAGCCTCCCCTCGGCGTCGGGAGCCCGAGAGCCACCTCCGCCTCGACGCCGAGATCGGCGATCCGGACCCGCGATCCCGGCGTGAGGTCGGGCGGTGCGGTCGCGGCGACGTCGCTCCCGCCCAACGCAGCCCGCTCCGCGTCGACGCGGGCGTCGAGCCGCCACACGCTCGCGCTCCAGCGCGCGCACGCGCTCGCCCATCTCGGCAACGCCGGCGCGGGAGTCATAGATTTCCTAACTGGGGCGTGGGATTCTGCGCGTCGTTTAGCCGGGCCCCGGCCCATCGACCGGAGCCATCCCTCCGGGAGCATCCTGGAGCAGCTTCAGGTCGGCATCGGCCATGGTCCGCACCAAATCTTGGAGAAAGTCATCTTCGGTTTGCCATCCTAGAACGCGCTTTGCCTTGGCGAATTTCCGACCAGTACCGTTGTTTCAGACCGACGGAAATTTTCTTGACCCTGCTTGCTGCGTAGTCGCCGGTAATTGAGGTTCCAGATGCGAAAGCGACTGTTTGGCCAGAATTCATGGCGAACCGAATGGCTTTCTCCAGTTGCCACTACGTAGTCGTCCGCGCTACGACTGCTGCAAGATAAGCCACATGGCTTCTACGTAGTCGCCCGCAAAAACCCCGGTCACGCCTGGCATCAAGATTCACCGGGCGGAGGTCCTTTGCCCAGTCCCGTTTGATCGTCGCCGCCGCGAAAGAGATTTTTGCGGGTTACAGATGTCCAGTGCCCGCCTGGGGCTTTCATGGGTTGAACAGAATGCTCGAAGAAGCAAATAATCCGTAGGCACTCTCGATAATTAGCGGTGATCAATGGGCATAGGTTTTCGCCACCCCGTAGGGTTGCGGGGGCGAAGTGGGGGTGCTCTCGTCGCAGGGGCGTATCGCATTGCGTTCCCGAACACTTCGCGCTACTGGACGCCTGGCAAAAGCGTATGCCGGTATTGAAATTTCGGATTGTCTCCAGCAGACGCGTCACGGATGGAGTGCATTAACTTCCTCCAGTTATGACCGGCTCATTCCACAATTCTGACCCCGAGGCGCGCGCGGCAAGATTGTGAAAACTTCGTCCGGCCGAAACTTCTGGCAAGGACATTTTCTATTGCAGCTCGGTCGTTCAGGTCGATGCAGCGATTTCAATCCCGTTGGCGCAGGTGGGCGACGCTGCGGTCAGGATGCTTCGTTTTGTTACGAACCGTCCCGGCTTCGCGGTAGCCCTGACTCAAGGAGAGTTCTGCTGGATGTACGACCATCTTGTCCATTTACTCCACGAGTTATCAAAGCGGTCGAAACATAATGTGGGTAACAAACTCCTCGTTCGCTGACGCTGCTCAAACTCCAGCGCCGGTGGACTGCTTCCGACGGATTCGGGTGAGATCCGCACCCCGCTAAGAGCTCGGTTGCGTAACGCGCACGCCGCTTGCGCCATCCCCGGCAATAGAAAGGACTATTCATCCCTTATCCAAAACCGCAAGGGAGGCGAGCTGGGTCGTTAGAAAGATCGAGTAATCAAACGAAAGCCCAAAAAGTTCGCAATCCGGCCAGGAAAAATACGCGACGGCCTATGCTGGCGGCGCGAGTCCAAGATTCCAGAGCGCGGTTCCAGCCATTCCATGTATGCATTTATCGTATAGAGCGCCCTTGGCTCTATGGATCAAAAGCCTAGCGATGTTTCGCCACGGCTCTCTGGGGCAAAACACGCGCCTTTAGCCAAGTCGGGACATTCAGTGAATGACCAGATTCGGGTCGGGCCACTTGTGAACATCCAAGATCTCAAAGTACTTACCGATCCACATCGCGTTACCGTGTCGGATTGAGTTAGAGGCTCCGCAATAGCCAGGGCGTCTTGCGGAAGGGGACTCTGAAATATGACGCCCTACATGCACGAAATAAGAACCGAAATATTTTTCCTTCTCTCTCGCGTTCCACACCTCGCTTCCTGATAATTACGCAGCCGATAAAACTCAGGTATCTGCCATAATCGGCCGGGAGGCGCTCGCCGATCCTGCGGCTTGTAAACTTTATCGGCACTCGAGTGAGAGTTTTTGGGTTCCAGCGGTCTCGAAAGGTTTGCATCACGGATCTCAGCATTCGCGATAATCAGGGCATACTGGCCCGGGATAGCTTCGAGCACGGTTTGTATCGCGCCCGGTTTCAGAACGTCGTCATCGCTGAAAAGCCAGCAATATTATTCACCTTGCGCAAAGGTGCACCGCCCTTGCGAAATCCTGATCAATTCCCATTTTTGTCTTCTGGCGAAAGTAACGAAGTCCTGCGGAAGTCTCTTTGTGATACCGTTGGACAACTTCCTCGGTATTGTCTGTTGAGACCACCATCGAGCACGACGATCTCGACTTGTTCTGTCGCTTGAACAACGATGCTTTCAAGAGTCGCGCCGATGAATGCGGCCCCACGATTGTACGTGGCGATGCAAATTGAGGAGCGCGACCTTAATGGCTAACCACCTTTTTTGAACTCCGGAGTGAGCCCGTTGTCCTCCACAAATTGTCCGGCTCAAGGTCTATCGATTTGAAGCGTCGGGTTCGGCCTGGGCAGATGATGTTTCATGAATAGGCCGTAAGCACTCAATCTCCCACCGACGCTTGTCGGGCTGGTCGACCGTGTAACTGGTCTTGCAGCGACTGCATGTGGTCGGCGTCGACCATGATCGAACTAACTGTTCGGGTTTTACACATTCGGCTCCCCAACCTAGCACGCGACGAGCCTTGCTGGCATCGCCTGGTAGAGTGTCCTACTTCGGTGGGACGAAAGCTATCAGGGGTCGATCTCGACCTCATTTCCCGCCAATCAAGGCCCGCATAGTCGAAAGCACTCTGCACAAATTCCCGCACCGTATGGGTTTCACCGGTGGCCACAACAAAATCATCAGGTTCATCCCGTTGCATCATGCGCCACATTACTGGCCACATATTCAGGTGCGTAGCCCCAGTCACGTTTTGCATCAAGATTCCCTAGATAGAGCTTGTCCTGCAAACCCCGATGAATGCGCGCCACCGCGCGAGTTATCTTGCGACTCACGAAGGTTTCACCGCGACGGGGCGATTCATGGTTAAAAGAATGCCATTGCACGCAAAAAGAAGGCCATAACTCTCCGATGGTTTATGGTGATCCAATGGGCGTAGACCCTGGCACAAGCGTATGGACTGCGAGGTCTGAACGGAGTCGTTTCGCGCTGGAGGCGTCTCTCCGCAACCTGGCCAAACATTTCGCTGCTGGAGGCGTTGGTATTTCGTCTTGATGCCACGTCGCGTGGACCGCCTCAATACTCGGGTCGTACCAAGCGCCGTGATATCGGCTGTGTGTGCTCGGGGATGTCCAAAACTTGCCCTGACGTGGCTCTGAGCGCCCAGATGATCTCATCGGGCCTGACACGAAAGAAGCAATGAGACTGGAGGGAATCCTTGAGGTCAGCAAAAGTACAGAAAGAGACGGGCATCGCGATCGTGCCAGTCCGGGAGGACCGCGATCGATACGTGAAGTGTTGAAACTACTTTCGATCGGCGCTTGATGCCGTGCACCTCGTAGCCTTTACTGAGGAGAAGTTCGGCGAGTGAGACCAAATCCCTGACCCGTAATGCCTGTGATCCGCAGCCTTTTTTCGTCATCGAAATCGCTCCTAATCCTTGGCTAATGATGGCGTCGCACTCGAGCGGCTGCGCCCTCCCAACGCAAAATGATTTGGGGTCATGGAAGACCATTGAGATAGATATTCAGTGTAACCGCCGACTGTCATTGAAGCGGAAGCGGGAACTCACTGCTTGGGTACCTCAACCGCAGCAACGCAGCAAGCCGTACCCATGCTACCGCCAGCAGCATAGACATCAATCATCGACGCGCGTCGCGAGGGGCGGGCAAACCCCAGCCACTCACCCGGAAGCCTTCTTTCGTACGATTTTGCTGTGCTTCGCAGCGAAGGGTCCGGCGACAGAAGCGCCATAGCCAACGATCACCTCATCCAGACAATCAGAAACTTTCGCACTGGCGTTCTGGAAGACCGATCTATTGCTGAACCAGAGATTCGTAAGGCGTCGCCTATGTCTATCTTCCAGTTCCCCAGGTAAGATTCGTTCCACTGGTGCATCGCCGACACTGCTGTGCGGACGACGTCCGATGGGTGGACGAAAGTAGATTTCCCATTTGGTCGTTCTTTACGTCGGAAAACATAAACAGGTGCTGCTGGCGAAAGTAATCGGCGTCCCGCAAAACGACGATCGATTCGTCGGCTGGGACTCGAGCGCGCGTCTTTAGCCGGCACACCAGTCAACAGGGCTGTCGCGGCGGCCTCGGCCTGCTGAGTTCTTGTGCTGGAGCTTTAATCCGAGCGGAAATACGGCGAAAGCCAGCAACATCTGGCACTCATCGCCGCCAGCACTAACGTCCTCAGAGGTGAGATGGTTCTATCCGCGATAAGCAATGCGCAACCCTGACGAAGTCGAAAACCAGAAAGTAGGTTAAATGTCTGGTACCGCGAGGAGAAGGCGACCAATCCAAAACCGAATGCCTAGAGCCGTGAGAAAAGCAGTAGCCAGCGCGAAGAACATCAAGCTGAGAAGAGCGATTTGCAGGGGCTCGCTTCCTGACGCCACCAACACCTGCACAACAACCGCTAGTGCCACGAGTAAGCCGAGGGTACCGGAAGAAACCGCGAGCAAACTGAAATTCCGACCCACGCGGGCAAAATGACCCCCAGATATCCGGCGACGTACTCGAATACTCGTAACGGGTGACGTAGTGAGTTTACAGCGGCGATGACGATAGCTCAAGTCCCACGTAATGGTCAAGATATAGTGCGATGAACATGACTCCGAAACCGACATAGGATGCAATCACCTCGAGGCGAGGAACCAGCATCATGGCAACCAAAACGGCCAGAGGCGAGTCCGTTGGCATTCGAATAAATCGCGCGGCTGCCAAAATCGACAGTGCCAGGTAAAGTCGTTGAGGCCGAAGCTGCTGAAGGGAACGGTGGTATTTCAAGATCGCCGATAATGCCAACAAGAGAAAAAATCCCGGCGAGTAGAAATGATATTTGAAATGCCCACCCAAAATTTCCCACTGAGAAGGACAGAAAGGGCGAAACCGCCGAGCCCCACGATGGCGCGCCAGGCGTTCCCCCTCACGCCGCAAAAAGTGCAACATCCACGCGAGGGCTAGGCACAGGATCTGAACAGCAGCCATACAACAGAAGGAAATCCAATACTTGCCATGAAACAGGTTCACGTCAGCGAAGCAGCAAACGATAGAGAACACGATGCGATGCTCACTATACTGAGCCCAAAAGCCAACTCAGCGGAAGCTGATGATGAGGTGCCGTTGCTGTGCGTCTATTTCCCGTCCACTCGTCCCACAGGGGCACCAGCGAATGCGGTAACAATCTGCCTTGCGCCGACCACCACGGTGCAGATTCCATAAACCAGGATGACGCCACGATAAGAATTTGTCCGCCCGTAGGAGTCAGTTTCAGATTCCTATCGCGTTCGACGGTGTCCGTGTTCGAGCCATTAACGCTGAGGTTTCACGAATGAGAGCCAGGTCTTTGACGGCCACAGCGCCCATCCATGAGAGCCTACAAGGCGGTCAAAGTGACTCCATCCGGTTGGCGCTGGGTCTGACTTCCCAAACCAATCAAGATCGCAAACGGCAGCAAGTACTGGGGGCGCGGTCGCGGGTTGAAAGTCAGACCGTGAACCAAAAAGACCGTCAAGGCTGCGGAGACAATGAGAGCTGCCGTGGAGTGTTTGCGGCCTTCAAGTTGCCTTACGAGAATGTAGAGCGCGGGGCCGAAGAAGAGCACGAAACCAATGAGGCCATTCTCCGAGAGAATTTGTAAATACGTGTTTGGCGTGCGCGGCGGAAGGCCGATAGGTCCCCAGTTGCTACGGAGGACATCATCTCCTGGTAATTGGTCAAACCGACGCCAATCAAGGGATGCTGCAGGAAGAAGGCCAGCCGCAATATAAAGCGGATTGAGCGGCCTTCACCAGGTAGCAGTCATCCCAACTTGACGGAGCGTTCGAGCGGCTCGTATTGCATCAACGCAGCGCGCTTGCAACTACGATCCGCGATTACCACCTGCGAATGCGGCGATTTCATACTCAAATGTCTGCGTTTTCAGCAACGCCGCCATTGCAATGAATGCCAACCACGCCCGCGGCGAACTCGCGAGCCCGATCAGACTAATACCAGCCATCGAATGGCAGAAGAAAACGAGGAGCCAATAGCTCTGCTCCGTTGTGCCAATGCCAATAGCATGACCAAAACGATCGCACAGTAGCCCCCAGGTATTATCTCACAATAAGAACAGGCCGCGCGCTTTGATTGCTCAGATCTGGTCTTTGAAGTGAGGATAGATCCACATGTAAAGCGTCTGATTACAACCGTCGATTAAACAGACCGTAAGCCGCCTGTGGGATCAGACCGGCGGCCAATACCAAAGTGACAATCTCGGCACGCACAACCTGGAGCCACGACAGTCATAAAGAGAACGGCGATCATCAGCCGGGCACTGTAACCTGCAAACCAGTAAGTTCTCGCCAGCGCGCCCCAAGCACGATGCCGGCAAACGGCACGTAAGGACCCAGGGCGAGAGACCACCAATTGACGCGTAGCTTTGCGAAGACTACTTTCAAAAGTACAACCACTGGAACGATGAAAAACGGTCAAATTGAACAAAGAGCACAACGGCTTTACCTGAGGATAAATTCGGCAGCAAAACGTAATGCCAATACGCTCCAGGTCAGTTTACAACCAACAACCAGACCACAAGAACAATAGGTCAGGGCGACTATCCCGAGGTAAGGGCTGAAAATCGAAATCGCCAAAACGAGGGTGAGGATTCCCGCAAGAATCAGGATCTTAGTGAAATCAGTTTGAGCTGGCGGTCGTAACTCATTGACCCAACGATCTTGGACACTAGCAGAGCCTCAAAAGGTTGAAACGATCGGCAAAGCGAACTCTGACCAGGGAGTGGAACTTATGGGGAACGGTTCAGAAACGTTTGCGATCAGTGTGCGGTATTCAAGCCACTTCAAACGCATCTAAGAATTCACCTTTGCGTCGGTTTAATCATATAGGCCAAAGGTGCCAGGAGATCCTCTGCACTTCATTGCTTGCTGCCCTAAACTCATTGAGCCATTTAGAAACCCAATTGACTCACCTGCTTCCATGATGTGCCATGCAATGATTCCGCCTTCTCTCGCACACACTTCACTGCCTTGGTCGTGTCGTTTTTCACATATTCGTAGGAATGAGCGCCGTCGACAAAGAAGAGATCGATAAGATTCTCATTGGGGCAAAATCAAAGGAGGCGCTATCCCGTGCAGTACCCTGATCCTACTCGCCTCGAAGGGAAGCCCTTCAAAAATCAGTTTTCTCTTTTTTCCTTCCCGCACGTAGTGTCGTCAACCTCTGTCACTTTCAGGCCGCCTTCCTCCAAATCGAGTGTAAAGACTTCGGCCTCGGAGCGTTTAAAGCCATTTGTAGAGCGCTCGACCCATGCAAAGTACCAGTCTCGAAGATTCTCTTTGGCTTGGCAGTACAAAGCACAGAGCGCAATCAAAGTCAGCTTGCCAGAAGCCGTTTTGGTAAACCAGTCTCCGAGGGCGCTAGGGTGCAGATTGACTGGAAAAGCAGGTGCAACTGATACTGCCATATTTGTCGTTGCGGAAGATCTCCGTGTCGGCATTCATCATCCGTTCCAAAGACAAAGACATTCCCCGACGTAGCCCACGCCTGCGGTTGGCCGACCCAGAATTTCAAAGTTCTGAATTCCGCTAAAACGAGGTTTCTGGCAGCGATGACTACTTCTTTTAGCATAAGGTGAGGTCTGTTAAGTTGGCGCCGAACACTGCCTGTTCCCGCCTCGATAATCGTCAGCGAAGCGGCTCAAGTCGCTACATCGATCTCAGGAGATAGGGAGACCGATCGCATAATGATGTCGAGAGAAACGACGAATCGGAAATTATTCTTCTTGCGCGCCAGGATCCCCGCAATCCCTGCAGGCCCCGTCTTCACGCGCACACGGTGACCAACTATCAGATACGGGTGCGGCTCGATGAGCATATCGCGAGAAAATGCGCGGCGAGTGCGTCGATTTCCTGGTCCTCCAGCGGTGAGGCTGGCCGCCGTCCACCAGCCGGACGACGCCGGCGTCTGCAATACCCGCAAGCGGTCGCGCAAAGGAGCCAGATGCACAAAAACATAGCCGGGAAAAGGGAAGATCGAAGCGTACACGCCGGTCCTTCCAGCGCCGCACTGGGGTGTATTTCGAAGCCAAAATACCCTTCGACCGTGCGCAGCTCAGTGCTCAAAGACACGCTTTTCGTCGTGGTTTGCATACGTCTACTGGCATACCAGCGCGGCTCAACGTACTCAGGCGGGCGTGGCAACACCTCGCTGAACCTTGCCCGCAACGATTCCGGTTGATGCCACCGGCGTCTCCTCTGCAAGGACTACACAGCTCGCGTCACTCACAGGGTATTTGTGACCTAACCCATTTTGCTAGAGTCGGTTGCAGGGATATCAAGTGGGCGGACTAACGCTCAGCCCCCGACCCACCCGCTTCCCCAACCTGTTCCAAAATCGTTTCTTGCCATCCTGAGTTCGCTCCCACTTCCTCAGATCGCCCCCACCTCGACCGCAAACTGCTTTCCAGGGTGTTGGGCGTCGATGGCATTCCAGCTTACGAATCCCAACACAAACAGAGCAACGAACGTGGTCCCGAGGATCGTTCCCAGAAAAATGATCAGCAGCCGCGGAAATGACTTCGTGTCGGGGAACGCCCGCAACATCCAGCACTTTCACCGTAGGGATTTCTTTCCTTCTTGGACTTCGCCAGTTCGTACTCTTTCGTAAGAGTTTCCAGAACAGCCTCCTGAATTTTGGTCCGCCGATACAAATCTGCGTATCGGACACCGAGTAAAAGGTAGCTTGCGGATTGACGGATACATGGAATCACTGGACTGGTCGGCGACATTCGTTGCGCTTTCGTTTTCGCCGATCTTCTCAAGCTCGCGCTGCAGTTCGTCGATACGCGCCTTGACCGTTCGCACGCGATATTGTTGTCGGTATAAAATCTGTCGAAGCCCTTCATATTGCGCTTTCGCTGCGATGAGCTGACCTGAAGCCTGGCTTGCGCGGCCGCCCAATGCTGGCTTTGCCCTGTTCCTTGACGTCGATCGCGTGTTCTTGCTGGCAAACTGGCTGAAATCTTTCTCTGCCGCCTGGAATCCTCATTGAGCGCGCCCAATCTGACCCTCTCGAGAAATCCGCTCCCGTCGTGCTGAGGAAGTACTCAATCCCGCGACCAATCGATTCAGTTCTTCTACATAGGCCTGCGAAATGGCGGCTGCCCGCTGTGGACTCTTATCGGTGACATTGATGGAGATGATTTGGCTCTTCCGATCCACAGAGATGGCAGTATGTTGAGATAGAGCCTTTCGCGCATCATCCATGCGACGGTTGAATACAGTTTCTTCAGGTCAAATTGCTGGATAAGTTTGTCTTGAACAGTGCGACTGCCGAGGATGCCGACAAAAACGTCGCTCGTGCTTTTCAGTCCCAGAGATCAGCTCGCAATTCCGGTAAGGCTACCGCCGCCGACCGCCCCGGCTTTGCCCCGGACATCGCCGCGGCAGCAATGGCTAAACCGGAACTGGATTGATTATCGGGTGGCATCAAACCGGGACATCGTTCATAACGGGCTGGAATCAGAAAGCAACGAGCGTGCTGGCGAGCAATGTGCGGAGAGCGAAAGCGGAGCAGCATACGACGACGAGCCCAGAGTAACTTCAGAACTCGAACGTTCGCCTACCTGGAATCTGAAACCTCTTGACGCTCGGCGTCTCCGGAGAATTCGTCTGTTAGCTCTGGCAAGGGCTGACGAACAGGGCACCTCCCGAATATTTCACTGCCGTCCTCCGCTTGAAGACATGACTGGCGGAGCATCACCCACGGAGGGCGGCGCGCCGACTCTCCCCGTAGCTGAGACCAGTCCTCCGTCAAATCTGCCGCACCGCTCCCTGGCGGCAGCCGTTCATCCAATGGTCGTTGCGAAGATTGGAGGATTTCTGTTGCACCTTTTCTCCTATTCCTTGCTCAACATAAAGCCTGGCCCTAATGACTCCATTGACGGGGCCAGAACGTCACCTCAACGGTCGATGTCCAGTTTGACTGCGGGCCTGGGGCCAAAATCGGAGCGCTCCATTTCTCATACT
>ERZ1370068.4970-contig-4015_pt1 | contig 52224 bp, 80 predicted proteins | sample MGYA00561227_ERZ1370068 | MGnify/ENA primary metagenome ERZ1370068 (study PRJEB38410, sample SAMEA6850437) | metagenome | study: Metagenomic assessment of the ecological functions of the soil: analysis of the soil microbiota associated with the... | reverse complement strand
GTAATACTTCGTTCGGTTACGTATTGCTATACGGGCAAGGTTGGACTCGCGAAAGTCGTGCTTGCGCGATCGCGAAGATCTCGTGCGCAGTGTTCCCGCTGGAGAACGGCATCGTGCTGCAAAAACTTCGTTACCCGGCCGAGATACGAAAGATGGCCGAAGTTCCGGACGTCGAGAAAGAGACCAAGCTCGACAAGAGGGAGCTGGACGCTGGCCACCAGCCTGGTCGAGCAGATGGTCACTTCATTCGCCGATGTGGACACGGTCGATCACTACCACGAAGCTCTGCGCAAGCTGATCGATTCAAAGATCAAAGGTAAGAAGGTCACCGAATTTGAAAAAGGTTGAAGACGTTCCGCACCTCGACATCACGTGACCGCGCTCAAAAAAGAGCCTCGCAAGCCTCTTCACGCAAACCCATGGTCAAGGCCGAACCCGCCGCCAAGAAGAAAGCTGCGCTCACGTTGGTTAAGGCGAAGCCCGTGGCCAAGAAACGCAAGGTGGGGTGAATCGCCGCTGGCAGTTTTATGTAGCCCAGGCGTTTACGCCTGGGTTGACCGATTCATTCACATTGATCAGCCTCCTTCGGGAGGCTTGCCATCTGCGCTTGCTAAAAATCTTGCCTTGATCTGCCTGCTAATCTGGCTTTATGAAAATGCCGATTCTGACCTGGTGAGAGAATTCACTTTTTCTGTAGCCCAGGCGTTTACGCCTGGGTAAACGATTGAGAGAAATCAATTAGCCTCCTTCAGGAGGCTTACCATTTCCAGGAGGAACATATGTCCCACGTGTTTCACCAACTCTATTACCATTTCACCTGGGCCACTCACTCGCGCGAACCTTTAGTCGATCGCGTCTGGCGCCCACAGCTTCTCGAAATCATCAATGAAGAAGTCCAGACTCGTGGCGGTTTTCCGATACGTCACAACGCTATGCCCCGATCACGCGCATCTACTTTGCCGATTACCACCAACGATTCTCATAGCTGAGTTTATTGGTCAGGTTAAAGGTGCGACATCTTTCCGTGTTAACAAAGAGATTCGTCCACGATTCAAGCTACATTGGCAAGAGGGCTATGGTGTTGTGACGTTGCGTAAAGATGAAATTGAAAAAGTCGTCACGTTACATTGATCGTCAGGAAGAACATCACCGCCGTGGAAGCGTTTCAGAGTTACTCGAGAGGTGCGAGATTGAAGAAGATGATTGGCTAAAGCTTTAGAAAAGCCTCCTGAAGGAGGCTCGGTTGAATCAAATCAATATCGCGATCCCAGGCGTAAACGCCTGGGCTCACTGAAAAACCGCAACCCGGTCGGGCCGCCTGGGCTACCCAAAAACAATTCACACCGGTCGCACTGCCTTCTGAAACGCTTTCACGCCCAGCGTATTCAGAGACTTCCCCTTTCTAATCCCCGCTCGCCGCGCGATTCCTACGCCAAACTTCAGGTTGTTCAGACGCGCCGGTTGAATGAGCATCGACTGAGATCACGAATTTTATCTTTCGCTTGCGCGCTTCCCGCAACCAGCGCGGCTCCATGTCCAGACGATAAGGATCGCCGTTAATCTCCACGGCCGCGCGCGACTCGGCAATCACATCCAGAATCTCTTCGACCCGGCAATCAAACGGCGGGCGCGCCTGGATCTTGCGACCGAGCGCGTGCCCCCAGATCTTGAAGACCGGTTGGCGCATCGCCGTCACAATTCGCTTCGTCATTTTGTCTTCATCCATCTTGTAACGTGAATGAATGCTCGCGACGATCACATCGAATTGCTCCAGAATCCAATCCGGATAATCCAGCGAACCATCGGCCACGATATCGGATTCGGTTCCTTTGAGAATCTTTACTTTGGTTTTTTCCTGAACTTCGTCGATCTCTTCCCACTGCCGCTGCAACCGATCGATTTTCACGCCACCGGCATAGAACGCTGTCGGCGAATGATCGGTGATGGTGATGTATTTCATGCCCAAGCGCTTCGGCCGCGGCCACCATCTGTTCGACACTGTGCTTGCCGTCTGAATAAGTCGTATGGCAATGGACCATGCCGCGAATGTCGTCCGCAGTTACCAGGTCTTCCGGAATCTTGCCGGCGAGCGCGGCTTCGATCTCGCCGCGATCCTCGCGCAACTCAGGCGGCACGAACTGCATGCCGAGGCTTCGATAAATCTGAGCTTCACTCTTCAGTTCAACTGCTTTGGTTTTGATGATGCACGCCGGAGGCGTACGCCATTTCCGTGGCGGCGAGTTCGTCAGCTTTTGCAGATGTGCCTGAGAACCGGTCGCATTGAAAAGCGCGACCGCGAAATTCTTCTGGTGTGACGGCGATCAAGGTCGCCTTGAATCCTTCGCTCAGAGTCACGACTACCCGACCCGAAGCTTTGCTCCTCCGTACGCATCGACCGGGGAAACGCACGAAAATGATCTAACCAGGGCCTGCGGCTTTTTCGCACTGGCAACGACATACGATTTGAGAGACGGTTTCTTTCCAGCGGCGCAGCGAGCCGACCAAACTCTGCCTGACCGAAGTCGCGCGACGATTTCAAGCAACTCAAGAATGGCTCTCACCGGCGCGCAGCGCCTGGTGAATGTGAATTCGCTGTTCACGATTCTGGCTGGCGGCAATCGCTGCTAAGAGTTTTGGCTTCGGTCGTGGCGCTAAAGCCTTTGATGTCGCGCAGCTTTCCCGCTTCGGCCGCTGCTTTCAGTTCCTGGACTGAGGTAATGCCCAGCGCTTCATGCAAGCAGCTGGACTTTCTTCACACTCAGACCGCGGACACGCGGTCAGCTCGACAATGCCCGGTGGCATTTCGCGCGCGCAGCTGATTTAGCAACGAGGACTGGCCCGTGGTGTAAGAGTTCCGCGATCTGCGTCGCCAGCCCCTTGCCCAATTCCCTTCACGAACGTCAGCCGATTCTGGTCGATCAACTTGCCCAGGTCTTCGGTCAGCTCGGCAACGGATCGCGCGCCGGACTTGTACGCGCGAGCCTTGAAATATTCTCGCCGCCCTTCAACTCGAGCAGAGTTCCGATCTCCTGCAAAGCAGCGGCAATCGCAAACTTGTCTTTGATTGGTTTCGTCATGATGCGCTCAACAGAAAAGCAGTCTATGGCATGCAGAGTGCCTTTGATCCAATCGCAACCATCAAAAGTAGTTTCGCGACAACAAATCAAGATAGTTGCGAGGATTCTGTAAGAATGGCGAACGAACTGCGCACCGAAGTCGAACAGGTCAAAGAGCAGGAAGATGTTAAGCGGGCGCTGAAGCAGACCAGCAATCGAGGTGTAGCGCCGTCCAGTCCGGTCTGAGGAGAAATTGAGATGAGATGAAATTTTTCGCAAGTTCGCTAACGCCGTCTCACGAAATTGTGGGGACGTCATGGGTCTTTATCTACCAGCCGTGATGGTGGTCGTCTTATGGGCCATTTCCGGCCCGATGTTTCATTTCTCTGACACCTGGCAACTGGTCATCAATACGGGCACGACCATCATCACGTTCCTGATGGTCTTTCTAATTCAAAACACGCAGAACCGCGACAACAAGGCCATCCATCTCGAAACTGGACGAGCTCATTCGGGGCGTCAAGGGCGCGCGCAACGGGTCTGGTTAACCTCGAGGACGCTGTCTGATCTAGGAGCTCGAAAAATTGCACAAAGAGTTCGAGCGCATTCATCGCGACAATCCGACACTGCAACACTAACGGTTCGCTTATGACCAGAATCGAAACGCTTTGCGCGCAGGGCATTACCCGGTCCGGATCGCCGAAAGGGCTTTCGCTATCAAAGCGCGCTGACGGGAAGAAGCCGGCTCGTGCTGACCTCGATCGCGAATCCGCGATTTGAAAATCCCGCCGGCCTGGACGGATGTGTGCATCAACTCGAATGCCGGGCGGAGACTGTGCAGGCAGTCGGCAAAGATGCCGCGGGTCGTTGGCAATACCTCTATCACGACAAACATGTCAGGCGCAGCGAAAGAAAAAGTTCGAGCGGTTGATCGAATTTGCCGAAAGCCTGCCGGCGCTGCGACGAACAGTGGCCAGGAGCTGCGACAGCCTGGCCTGTCACGCGAGCGGGTGATGGCCGGCATCATGAGAATCCTGTCAACCAGTTTTATCCGCCCAGGCAGTCAGGTTTACGCCAGCGAGAACGGCAGTTATGGAATTGCGACCCTGCGGCCCAAACACGTGCAAGGTTAAAGGAGACACGATCATCTTCGACTTTCCCGGCAAATCCGGCGTCAAGCAGCATCGGGAACTTCGCGACCGCCGCGTGGCCAGGCTGGTCGAGAGAGTTGCTGAAAGGCAATCGGCGCGCGAAGTCTTTGCCTTTCGTAACGGCGACGATCAGCTGGTTGATGTGAAGCGGCGTCACATCAACCAATACATAAAGGAAATCATGGGCCACAACTTTTCGGCGAAGGATTTTCGCACCTGGGCCGGCACACTTGATTTGCGCCTGTGCTTTTGGCCCAATCGGCGGAAGACGTAAACGGTAGTCAGGCAATGCGAAAACGGCAGTGGGCCGCTGCGATTAAAGAGACCTGCCGCAGCGCTCGGAAACACGCCGGCGGTTTGCCGCAAGTCGTATGTCTGTCCGCGCGCTCTGGACACAGGTTCGAAAAGGGCGCAGTGATTGATCGTCTGTTTCCGCAACGTCGGTGATGTCGTCAACTATCGCGGCGCAACGCTGCATCCAGCCGAGAAGGCCTTGCTGAAATTTCTCAAATAGCAATCACATCAGGGTAATTAACGTTGCTTTGCCCCGAAGGGGCTGCTTGGTTTAACGCCGTAGAGCGGCGAAATGCTTATAAATAACGATTATCCCAATATCCATTAGAAAAAGTGAGATCAAGAGCGTTCCTAGTTCTATAAACTTTCGCGCCTAACGCACTTTTACGTCATCACGCAACAAGCTGCGGAGCAGCGATCAGAGTTAAGCCCAAGGCGAGGGCTCTGCGAGGGCATCTATATAGTTAACTCACCAGGGCATCTTGCAGAATTCAATCGCGGTATGAATCCCAAAGGGATTTCGTCCTTCAGCCCAGGGTTGGCGTTTTTCAGCCAACCCTGGGAGATAAAGAAATCAATTCGCAACCCTGAAAAGGGTTGTGTCGGTTTTGGATCTTGCTTGAACGGTCGCTGACGCAACCCCGTCGGGGTTGGATCTCTTGGTTCTGCCGTTCCCCAGGGTTGCCTGAAAAACGTCAACCCTGGGCCGAGGACTGAATCACCTTCGGGATTCCCATACCGGTTTACCCCTGATTAGATTCTGGTGAGTTAACTATATAGATACTCTCGCTGGAGTCTCGCTGGGCCAACTCTGACCTGCTTCGCAGCTTCGTTGCGTAATTTACTCCCACGATGAGATGTGATCCAGAGATTATCTATCGCCCCTTCGGGCTCGATCACCTTAAGCTGCGTGACCCAAGGCTCGCAAGCCTCGCCTTGGGCTTAACTCTGATCGCTGCTCCGCAGCTTGTTGAATGATCACGTCCAACGATGAGGGTTAATCGAGAGAGAGAGCGCGCGCGCGAGCATTATCGCCCCTTCCGAAGGGGCTACGCTCAGTGTGGACCGCAGACGGGTGGTGATAAACTGCTGGCACTTTCGGAGGTCCCCATGAAGCATCTTGCGTGCGTTTGTCGTTTGCACTCTTCTCGCTCGTCGTTACTTCCACCGCCCTTGGTCAATTCAATGGTCAATACAGCAAGACTCATTTTCAGCGATGCGTTGGCGTCTGGTAGGACCGCATCGCGCCGGACGCGTGACTACGTGTCGCGGGAATTCCAGGCAAACCGGCGATCTATTATTTCGGCACGCCGGGTGGCGGAGTTTGGAAAACGATAAACGGCGGCCGCGTCTGGACACCGATCTTTGACGATGCTCACGTCGCCTCGATCGGCGCGTTGGCGCTGGCGCCTTCGAATCCGGAAATCATTTACGTGGGCACCGGCGAGAAAGCGGTCGGCAACGGCATTTACAAATCAACCGACGCCGGCAAGACCTGGAGTCACATCGGTCTCGACGATACGCGTTACATCACCGGCATCGTCGTCGATCCAAAAGATCCAAACGTGGTGGTGGTTTCAGTCCGCGATTATTTCGCCCCCGGGCCGGCGCGTGGCATCTTCAAAACTACGGACGGCGGTAAGACCTGGAAGAAAGTCCTCTTCAAAGACGAAAGACCAGCGTCGTCGATCTCGAGGTCGCACCCGACGATCCGCGCACCGATCTATGCGGCTACTTACAAACTGCAATTTGATGTCGCCAACCGGCGCGCGCTGGGCGCGGAATCATTCGATTTTCAAGTCGACCGATGAGGGCGAGACCTGGCAACAATTGAGCGGCGAGGGTCTACCAGCCACCGGCCGCGGAACTATCGGTTTGGCGGTGGCGCCGACGACCAAAGGCAATCGCGTCTACGCGATCATCAACTCCGGTTTCTTCCGCTCGGACGATGGCGGCGCGAACTGGAATCGCAGCACCAACGATCCGCGCATCACCGGCAGCACCTTCTTTGGCAAGGTCTACACGGATCCACTCAACCCGGACATTGTTTATGTGATGCAGACGTCAATGTATCGATCGCTCGACGGCGGCAAAACCTGGGAGTCATACAAAGGCGCGCCCAGCGGCGAAGATCAGCATGTGCTCTGGATCGATCCGCTGGATACGCAGCGAATGTTTCTGGGATCGGATCAGGGCGCGATCATCAGTCTCGACGGTGGCCACACCTGGAGTGATTGGTTCACGCAACCCACCGGTCAGTTTTATCACGTGATCACTGACAACCAATTTCCCTACCGGCTGTATGCTGCCCAGCAAGACAGCGGCTCAGTCGCCGTCGTCTCGCGGAGCGACTTTGGCAGAATCACGTATCGCAATTGGTTCTCAACCGGCGCGTTCGAAAGCGGTTACATCGCACCCGACCCGCTGGATCCAAATCTGATTTACTCGGTGGGATGGTACGGTTCGGTGTTTCAGGCTGAATCGTCAAACCGGGCAGATCGCCACCCTGTTCGGACCCGGGGCGAGGTACCGTTACACCTGGGAGACGCCACTCGTCTTTTCGCCACAGGATCCGAAAACGATGTACCTCGGGCATGCAGTTTGTCATGAAGACCAGCGACGCCGGACAAACGTGGCAGAGAGATCAGTCCGGATCTGACCGACCAAAAAACCCCAACCAAATGATGTGGGCGTGATCCAGGCAATCGCTCCGTCGCCGGCCAAAGCCGGCGTGATCTGGGTCGGCACCAGCAGCACATCTGGTGCAACTCACGCAAGACAACGGAGCGACATGGAATGACGTTACGCCGCCCGATTTGCCCGCCGGCAACAACATTACTCTCATCGAGGCTTCACCAACTGATGCGGCCACGGCTTACGTCATAGCCTCAGTCTTCGTAGGATCCCAGCCGTTCATCTTTGCCACGCACGATGCAGGCAAGACCTGGCAGAAGATCGTGAAAGGCCTGCCTGATAGCGGAATCGCTCGCGTCGTGCGCGAAGACCCGACGCAGAAAGGTCTGGTTTACGCCGGCACCGAAACCGGGGTTTACGTGTCCTGGACCGGCGGCAACGATTGGCAGCCGCTGCAGCTTAACCTGCCGACTACCTCGGTGCGCGATCTGAAAGTACACGGCAGCGATCTGGTGGCCGCAACTTATGGACGCGGACTCTGGATTCTGGATGACCTGTCGCCGCTGCGTCAGGTTCAGGACGTAAAGCGGAATGCGAGTTGGTTATTCAAACCCGCGACGGCTCTCCGGGTACGCTTCGACAACGATCCGGATACGCCGCTGTCGCGATGACCTGCCGGCAGGTGATAATCCGCCCGAAGGCGCGATCCTTTATTACTACCTGGCGTCTCCGGCCAAAGAAATCACTCTGGAAATTCGCGACAGCCAAAGGCGAAGTAGTGCGTCGCTTCTCAAATCAAGCTGCCGCCCGCCGGACACCAGGCCCGCGAACGTTCCGGATTATTGGTTTGCGCCGCCGGATGTGCTGACCACCAACGCCGGACTGAATCGCTTCGTCTGGAATCTCGAGTGGCCACATCCGGACGCGTTGACTTACAACTTCCGCGGCCGGCACATCAACTACATCGAATACACGTTGCCCGATCACGCGGTGCCGGGCAAGACGCCACGTTATCAACCGCCCGGGCCGCTGGCCGTGCCGGGCGCTTACGAAGCCGTGATGACCATTGACGGCAAGGTGTATCGCCAACCGCTGACCATTCAGCTCGATCCCCGAGTTCGGGTTAACCCGGGCGATCTCGAAGCTCAGCTTCAAATCGCGCGAATGATCGATGATTGGATGAACACTAGCTATCGTGCCTATAACGACATTGCCGGCTCTGCGCACAGCTTTGGCGGAGGCGGCTAAAGACACTTGCCGATAAGGCAGCGCAGGATGATCTACAGAAGCTGGACAAAGAGCTGGCCGAGCTTCAGGAAGGAACTAGCGACGCGCCGGGCTTTGGGGCTGTCAATCGTGATGTAACCAGTTCGTCTCAATGATTCCAGAGTGCCGACATCCGCCCGGCTAAATCGATTATCGAGAATGCGCCACACCTTCATGCGTTGCTCTTAAGAATAATCTGACACGCCTGAGACAAATCTATGAGGCGAGATTGGGGTCGCTAAGAAACTTGAAATCGTCATCGTTCGTGCTGCCTGCGGTTCCTAACGATCCGCGATGTCTAACTGACGATCTCTTGATACCGTCGGCTGATCACGTCCTTGCAATAGGCCGTTAACGTGCCTATAAGTACTTCCGTCACCCAATACAGTTATTTGGTAAATAATGTGCCGGAGACTTTAAATGAGACGCACGATATTTTGTTTACTGCTGATTGGCAGCCTGGCCATCCTGACGGCGAGTAGCGCCAGACTTCGTAAAGGCGTCGATTGCGCAGACGCCGGCGCCGAAACCTGCTGAGGTAAAAATCGATCCGAAAGTTTTTCGATGAACTTGTCGGACAGTACTCGCTGGATACCAATCCTGACGTCGTGCTTTCATTCTTTCGCGAAGGCGATAAGTACTACTTGCAGGTTACCAGTCAGGGCCGGATCGAAATCTTTCCGCGAGCGAATCCAAATTCTTTCTGAAGGTGCTGGATGCCGACGCCACCTTTGTGCGCGACGTCGCAGGGCAAAGTGTCCACATGCTTTGGCGGCAGGACGCGAATAAGTTCACGACTAAGCGCATCAGTAACGTTCCGATCATTGAACTCCCGATCCCGTTTGATCGCCGCGAAGAAATGATTCGCATGCGCGATGGAGTTGCGTCTGCACACTCTGATTTTCATGCTCGAAGGACCAGCAGCGAGTCGTTGCCGATGATCTTCAGCCGGACTCCCTACGGCATCGGCCAATCATCTTCGGACAGCATCAACCGCCGCTACAAAGAGCTGGTCGCGGACGGATACATTTTCGTGCTCCAGGACATTCGCGGCCGTTACGGATCGGAAGGCGAATTCATGATGAACCGGCCTGCGCGATAAGAAGGATCCAAGGGTCGATCGATGAAAGCACCGACACCTACGACACGATCGATTGGCTGGCTAAAGAATGTGCCGAAGAACAATGGCCGGGTTGGCATTCTCGGAGTGTCTTACGATGGATGGCTTTCGCGCCGTGGCCACGGTTGACGCGCATCCGGCGCTGAAGGCCTCTTCGCCGCAGGCGCCGCGACCGACACCTGGCTCGGTGATGACTTCTTTCACAACGGCGCCTTTCGGCAAAGCTACGGCTATGAGTACGTGAAGATCGATGGAGACGTCGAAAGAAGGTGCCGACGTTACTTTCGACAAGGATGCCTACGACTGGTATCTGGAAAAAGGCGCGCTCGGCAAAATCACCGAGCTGAACGCCGGAAAGTTTCCGACCTGGAACGCTTTCGTCGCGCATCCGAGTTACGACGATTACTGGAAAGCCCGCGGCGCCGGCAATTATCTCAAGTCAACGCACGTGGCTACGCTGGTCGTCGGTGGCTGGTGGGACCAGGAAGATTTCTACGGTGCGTTGGCGACCTATGCGACGCCTGGAAGAAATTTGATAAGAGCAACCACAACTTTGTGGTGCTCGGGACCGTGGAACCACGGTGGCTGGGGCGGATTCGGACGAAACCTCGGCGACGTAAACTTTGGCAGCCAGACCGGAGTTTATTATCGCTCTCAAATTCAGGCGCCGTGGTTTGCTTACTGCTTAAAGACAAGGGCAAACTTACTCAGCCGGAAGCCACTGACTTTTCAAAGCGGCAGCAATCAATGGATCAACTCCGATCATTGGCCGCCGAGGGAAGCAGCGTCGCGCAATCTCTATCTTCGCAATGGTAAGACGCTGTCGTTCGACAAACCGGTCAACGGCGACGACGCAGAGTCAGAGAGCTATGTTTCCGATCCGGCGAATCCAGTTCCCTATCGCAAACGGCCAATTCAACCGACTTACGGCCGCGGCTCGAGCTGGTATACGTGGCTGGTGCAGGACCAGCGATTTCTTGCCGGACAGAAACGACGTGCTCACCTGGCAGACGCAAGGTGCTGGATCAGGATCTGACTGATCAGCGGCAATGTCATTGCGCATCTGTTCGCTTCGACCAGCGGCACGCGACAGCGACTGGGTCGTAAAGCTAATCGACGTCTATCCTGATAATAATCCCGCGGATCAGAAAATGGCCGGTTATCAGTTGATGGTCGTCGATGAAATCTTTCGCGGTCGTTATCGACAGAGTTTTGAAAAGCCGTCGGCAATTGCCGCGAATCTGATTAATGAATACGTGATCGATCTGCGGGCTAATAATCACACCTTCAAGAAAGGTCATCGGGTGATGGTGCAAGTGCAAAGCACGCTGGTTCCCACTCTACGATCGCAACCCGCAGAAGTTCGTCGAGAACATCTTCAAGGCTCAGCCCTCGGACTATCAGATTGCGACGCAGCGCGTCTATGAATCAGCGCGCTATCCATCGCGGGTGACCTTGCCGGTAGTAGGTAAATAGGAAAAGACTGGAGCGCAACCGTCTCCGGTTGCCAATCACTGAAAGCGCAGGACGCTCGCGCTCCAGTCAGAATGAATCATGCACAACTAATTCTTCTTTGTTCACTGATCGTCGGATGCACGATTTTTGTGGCGCCGGCTTACGCACAACCGGGTGGTGGCAAGACTACCGAGACAACGCCCAAGCCTCCGGCCAAAACCACTACCAACACCAGCACAAAACCGGCAACGACATCTCCGAAGGTCACTACCACTCCGAAAACCGGAACGTCGCGCGGGCAGGCCGCTTCAATCGAAGGAAATGGTGGACCAGCGGAAACGACTTTGGCGCTTCAGAAATCATCTTCACCCAAAACGGATCGTCGGTTACCGGGCGAGATTCGTTACGCTGACGGCCGCACCGGCACGCTCACCGGCACGATGGCCGGCAAGCGTTTGCAGAACACCTGGACCAACTCGGCCGGCGAGCGGGAGCGGCTGGCTGGAGCTGAGCTGGAACAACTTTCTCGGCGGTCCGTGGAACAATCAAAGAGTGCGCGATGGCTCGTGGACGATGATGCGGATCGAAGGCAAATGGTGTTTGTGGCGGCAGCCGCGATCGCATTCGCACCGTCACCCACAACGCGCGCGGCGAGGTCGTTGAGCGTGACAGAAGACGGCACGCGCAACGACGGTCGCCTGGATGGGCCATGGCTGTATCTTGATTCCGGAGACGGGATGACGATCAAAGGTGAAATGGACTTTCACTGCCAACCGCATGAACTGGTCGAGCGGATTCTACTGGAGTTGGTGCGGGCGGAACTGACAGGTACGCACGCCTCCGGCGTGCTGCCTCAAGACAAGCAGGCACGCCGAGACGTGCGTACCCATGAAGACAGTCGGCATCGTTGGCGGCATCGGTCCTGAATCGACGATTGAATACTATCGCTTCATCATCGAAGGCTACCGCGAACGGCAAAGTGGCACGGGCATCCTGCCCGTGGATTCTCACGCGCAAGATGCGCCGTGCCACAAGCTACCCTCGATCATCATCAACAGCGTCGACCTGAGCCGGCTGATCGCCTGGATCAATGCCGGCGAACTCGAGCCGTTCACCGATTATCTGGCCGCCGCAGTGGAACAGCTCGCAGATGCCGGCAGCCGACTTCGCGGTATTAGCTGCGAACACCCCGCATATTGTTTTCGATCAGATTCGCGAGCGGTCGCGTCTGCCGCTGATTAGCATCGCCGAAGCGGCCTGCGACAAGGCGCGCGAGTCGGGATTGCAGCGACTTGGATTATTGGGCACGCGCTTTACCATGGAGGCGAAGTTCTATCCTGAAGTCTTCGCTCGCGGCGGGCTCGACGATTGTCACTCCCAACGAAACCGAACGCGACCTTCGTCAATGAAAGTATTTCGGCGAGTTGCTGAAGAACGTCTTTCTGCCGGAAACGCGTGATCAATTGCTGGCAATCATCAACCAAGATGAACCAGCGCGATGCAATCGACTGGTTTGATTCTGGGCGGGACCGAGTTGCCGCTTGATTCTGCGCGGGGCTGACAGCGACCTTCCCTTCCTCGATACCACCCGGATTCACGTCGCCCGAATTGTCGATGAGTTGCTCAGTTAAGTGCTAGAATCCTCCAATCAACTCCAGGGTCTCGGGGAATTTTCATGAAGCTCCTAAAGTCAGACGGCAAGTTCGCTCATTATCAACAACAGTCTGCCTCGCGGCCCTTCTGAACGCGACCTCGACTGGCTCAGCAGCCTCAAAAGCCCGCTGACGACGATGTCCTTCGCGTCAAAACCGAACTGGTCCAATCAGCGGTGACCGTCGTCGACAAGGACGGACGTTTCGTCAATGGTCTTAGTCGCGATCAGTTTGAATTAATCGTTGACGGCAAGCCACGTCCGCTCAGTTTCTTTGAGCGGGTGACCTCGGGCAGCCCGCGCGAGCAACAACTGGCCTCACTCGGACAAAGCCGACGGACTCAGCTGCGAAAAACTGAGAGACGACGCCAGTGAGTCAAAGGCCGCCGGATACGTCTTCTTCATCGATGATTCGCACTTGTCGCCTGACAGCATGAATCGGACCCGCCAGATGCTGCATCAATTCCTCGATGACGGGATATGACCCCGAAAGACACGGTCGCGATTGTCTCGGCCAGCGGCCAGGTCGGGTTCCTGCAGCAATTTACCAATAACAAACAGGTGCTCGAGGCGGCGACGGGACCGGCTCAACCCGCGACCCTACGATGCGCGGTGGCTTTGGCACCGGCAGCACTAGGATGACTGAATACCTGGCACTCAATATTGAAACCGAAAGATCCGACAACACGGATTCTCGGGTTACTTATGTGGCAGAGTGTCATGAAGCAGAACATGCCGCCCAAGAGATCGGCGGCTTATTCGCGACGTTGATCGCTGCGCTCAGCGAGAACCTGTGAAACTGACGTCAAAGTCCAGTGCTCGGGCGCGTTCTGATGCAGGCCGGCGACATATTACTCGCAACATGTATGCGTCGCTGGAAAACCTCATCCGTTCGTCGCGCGCGCGTGCCGGGCGCAAGCTCGCGTTCTTTATCTCTGACGGCTTTCTCATGGATGTCGGTCCGCAGGCCGCCGAGCCTGCGCGACAAGCTCGATCGGGTCATCGACGCCGCGACCCGCGCCGGCGTGGTGCAGTCTACACGATCGATGCTCGTGGCCTGAACACGAGTACCGTCGTCGATGTCGCTAACAGCAGACCGCGACACGGATCCGCGGACCCGGGTCGTCGCCACGGCGCATGATTGGTGAGATCGCCGCCACGCAGGACGCCATGAACGCCCTGGCCGGAGACACCGGCGGACGCGCGTTGCGCAACATGAACTATTTCGATCGCTGGGTCGACGAAGGTGCTGGACGAAACGTCCAACTATTACCTGCTCGCCTGGCGCCCGGAAACTGAGCGATGAAAGGACGCCGAAGTTTCGGCACGTGAAGATCAGACATCATCGGACACCCGAACTGACGGCTCGCGCGCCCAAGGGTTACGTGACCGGACCGCAGGCGACTGAAACGGCCAACTCGCCGATCCCGAAACAGGCCGCGAACCACGTCTGCCACGGTTGAAGATGCCGAGATTCGCGACGCCCTCTCTGATTATTATCCGAGTGCGGCGCTGCCGACAGTCTTGTCGCTTACCTATCTGAACACTCCGAATGAACCAAACCGTCCTGACTTCATCGATTCAGGTCGCCACCAATCGCCTGACCTATGGAAGCGACGGACAGCAACCTGCCTCGTTAAGACTTGCCGGGGTGGTGCTGAACGATAAAGGGAAAATCGCGCACAGCTTCAAGAATCAACTGAAGCGTCAAACCGCTGAGTGGACAATTGGATTCCGGCTCAGTTCTCTACAACGAGCCGACCGCCGCTGGCTCCGGGGATTTACCAGGTGCGCGTCGCCGCGCGTGATGAAAGAGCGGGCGCGTCGGCAGCGCCATGGAGTGGGTGGTGATTCCGGACCTGACGAAGAAGCAACTGACCTTGAGCAGTTTGCTACTCGGCGGACAGGTCTTGGACAAAGCGTGCCAACAAAGATGGTAACGCTCAGGTACAACTCAGCGTCGATCATCGGTTCGTCGCGTTCTTCGCATCTGCCTTATTGGGTGTTTGTGTACAACGCCAGGCGCGACTGCGTCCGGCAATCCAAATCTGACCGTCAAATCTGAAATCAAACGCGATGGCCAGCTAATCGTCGCGGCGCCCACCCGAACCGCCAAAGAACGGATCGCCTGATCCGGATCGGATTCCATTTGGTGATGACCTGTCGCTGAAAAATTCGTCGGCAGGAAGACACGAGCTATTAGTGACGATTGTTGACCTGGTCGCGGGCACGAGCATTGTTCAAAGCATCGCGTTTGAAGTTTTTTAGTTCGCCAAGTTACTCAAGAACGTTCTTGATATGCAGCTTATCCGCCGCCTGCCGCGCTGAAGAAATTTCTCAAGCCGTACGATCCTGAGATCAGGGATCTCGCTCTGCAACTTCGCGCCCTGGTGCTCGAAGAGATGGCGCCCGTGCTACGAAAACATCTATGACGCCTACAGTGCGGTCGCCATCGGTTACGGCACCAGCGACCGTTTGAAGGATGGCAGTCTTCCATATTGCCGTCTATTCAAAGGCGGTGAACCTGGGCTTCAATGATGGCGCGACCTCGACTGACCCGAAGGGCATCCTGCTCGGATCGGAAATCGAATCAGGCATATCACGATCAAGACGCCGGACGATTTGAAACGGCCCGAGATTCGAGCTTATGTTCGGCGCGCCCGAAAGAAAGCAATCGCCGATGCCGGCAAGCTCGGCGAACCCGCGCCGGCGAAACCGAAAGGCGTGATCTCGACGGTAAAGGCGATCTATCCGAAAAGCGGCGGCCGAAGTAGAGCGGTGCGGAGCCTCGGGCTCGCTTCGATCTCAGTAGAGACCCCGAAGAGCTCGCGGCTTCGCCTCAAAAGTATTATATCCTCGTCCGCGAAGCGGACTGAAAGAGAATAGCCCAGCGCTTCGGCGCTGGGTGACGCGATAGGCTCCCTGGAGTCCGTGAAGCGGACGACTGAACAAACCTATGAACCTGTCTCGCTTAAGACTCAGGGCCGTTTCACGGACCGCATGTACCTCTCCATCAATCCCACCGATGAATCTGGTGGGCTATTGTCATCGTCGGCTTCGCCGACTTTTAAAGCAAAGAACCCTTTGGCGAAACATCTTGTGTCCAAAGCAGTGAAAGGAAATTCCGATGATTAAGAGATCAGCCTCCGTACTTGTTTTCCTCGCGTTAATGGCAGCCGTCAGCGTGGGCCGCAAACGGACCGGCCCATGTGCCGACGCTTGACGATCTGATTACGCTGAAATCAATCGGCGGCACGCAGATATCTCCGGACGGCAAATGGATCGCTTACACGGTCACTTATGGCGATTTCAAACAGGACGCCTTCATCACGCAGATCTGGCTGGCTGACAGCGCCACGCGGAAAGAGTTTTCAATTGACGCGCGGCGACAAGTCATCCACCGATCCGCGCTGGTCGCCCGACGGAAAATGGCTGGCCTTCTTGAGCAATCGCCTCGAAGACCGAAACCAGATCTTTGTCATCGATCCGAGCGGAGGCGAAGCCCAGCAGCTAACCAAATCCGAAACCGCGATTGGCAATTTCTGCCTGGTCGGATGACGGCAAGACGATCGCTTACACTGCCAACGAACCGACGGCCCAACCCTTGAAGGATCGCAAGGATTACTACGGTGACTATGACGTCGTGCGGCAGGGATACAACTATGTGCACCTTTGGACGCTGGACGTGGCCGAAGGGATGAAAGCGCCGGTCGCGGGCAAGCAACGCACCAAGAAAAAGATTTCAGCATCGATTCGTTCGCGTGGTCGCACGATGGCGCCAGCATCGCCTTCAGCGCCACGATCAATCCCGATTTGATTCAGGGCGTGACTTCAGACATTTATGTGCTGAAACTCAGTGACGACTCAGTGAAGAAGATCGTGGATCAGCCCGGGCCTGACAGCAACCCGCGATTTTCGCCCGATGATAAGCAGATCGTTTTCTCTTCAGCGATGGGCGAGAAGATTTTCTTCGCCAGCAACAACAGACTGGCGCTGGTCAGTGCTCAGGGTGGGCCGCCGAAATCGATCACGGACAGCTTTCGACGAAAATCCCGGCCTGCATCGAATGGAAAGCGGACGGGATTTACTTCGCCGGATCGGAAAAGACTGCTTCCCACCTGTTCCGCGTCGATCCGGCCAGCGGCCAAAATTACCCGCGTCTCACAGCCTGATAATCTGATCGCCGGATCGCTTTTCACTCACCCGCACCGGAGACCGCCTGGCATTCACCGTCGCTTCGCCGACCAGCATCAGCGAAGTGTTTGTCTCTGACATGCGCCGGTTCGCGCCGCGCAAGCTCACCGACCTGAACGAGCAAACGAGCGCCTTCACCCTGGGCACACGCGAAGTCGTCTCGTGGAAGAGCCAGGACGGCGCGACCGTCGAAGGCGTTCTGATCAAGCCGGCGAACTTTGACGCCACCAGGAAATATCCGCTGCTTTGCGTCATTCACGGAGGACCAACCGGGATCGACCGGCCCATCCTGCTGACGCCGGACACGCGTTACTATCCTTCAGACATCTGGGCTGCCCGCGGCGCGCTGATTCTGAAAGTTAATTATCGTGGCAGCGCCGGCTATGGCGAAAAGTTTCGCAAACTGAACGTGCGCAACCTCGGCGTCGGCGACGCCTGGGACGTTCTGTCGGGCGTCGATTTTCTGATCGCCAAGGGCTGGGTCGACAAGGACAAAGTCGCCTGCATGGGCTGGAGCCAGGGCGGCTACATCTCGGCATTCCTGACCACCTCGACAGATCGCTTCGTGGCGATTTCGGTAGGCGCGGGAATTTCGAACTGGGCGACTTACTACTACAACACCGACATCACGCCTTTACGATCAATTATCTGGGGAACGATCCGGCCATGGACCCGGCGATTTATCAGAAGACTTCACCGATGAGCTACATCAAGACCGCCAAGACACCGACCCTGATTCAGCATGGCGAACTCGATCGCCGCGTGCCGATTGCCAACGCGTATGAATTGCGTCAGGGCCTGGAGGATCGCGGCGTGAAAGTCGAGATGGTGGTTTACAAAGGTTTCGGCCATCGCCATCACGAAACCAAAATCGATGCGCGCCGTGATGCAGCACAATCTGTCCTGGTTCAATCATTACATCTGGGGCGATCCGCTGCCGGACTTTACCGGCGCCGGAAATGCCGAAGAAGGAAACGAAGGATGAAAAGGCTACCAACGAGAACTGACCAGCATGAGCTGACTTGCTCAGCCGATTTGATCGACAAAAGCCATGGCCGGCTGAAAGAACATACCGAAGTGAATATGGCATGAAGATCGCTTTGCGGGTCGTTGTGCTTCTCACTTTTGGCCTGCCGATGCTTGCGAGCGAGGCGGCCCGTCAGTGCGCCGGCGAAGGGAAACCGTGCGAGGAGTATCGAAGGCCTCAGTCGTACTTGCGGGCGTCGTTACCGGAAGTGCCAGGGTCAACTCTGAAAGAAGGTGACTATACTACCTATGAAGGTTGTCGATCTGGCAAAGTGGACCCGGCGTACAAAGCGGAACTCGGAGGCTCGACAGTGCAAGTCGTTACCGGATTGGGTGACTCTGATTGGTGGGTTTGGTTTCAGGTTGGAGAGAAATATCTTGTGCTCATGCTTTCGCAACCGAGGACAACAAACTCGGAAACCAGTATTCTGTACCAGGACCCGTCCCTTTATCCGAAGCTGACGACGACCTTTGACTACATCGCGGGATCGCTTGCCCCGCGGGGTTCCATATACATTCGGCGCAGGTCAGCCGGCGTGATCAATACGCGGAGATGGCCGTCACAAGCCGGTTGAGGGCGTCAAGATCATTATTGAGGGTCAATCAAAGCGGACTGAAGTGATCACTGACAGCAAAGGACGACATATAGAGCTCAGTGGCCGCCGCCCGGCGCGTACAGATTGAAGATCAAACCACCTGAAGGTCTCGAGCATATACAACCCCGAGCGAGAGACCACCGCATCTCGATCGCGGATGTGCCGAGGTTGGTTTCTGGGTAGAACCGGATACGCGGATAACCGGAAAGGTTTCCGACCTGCAGAGCAAACCACCTTCGAATCTGTTGATCGAGCTTGTTCCGGCAACGCCCGCATCGAATCAGCTCTTATCCTCAGCTTCGTCCGGAACGGATAATGAAGGCCGGTACGAAATAAAGCTGGTGCACCCCGGTCGTTACTTGTTGGGCGTGAGAATCTGCGGCTCAGCAGGTTCCACTTATGTGCCGTATCCTCGCACTCTACTATCCGGGCGTCCCGGATGAATCGCGCGCCACGATTAATCACCATCGCCGAGGGCGAAGTGATCAACGACGTCGACTGGCAACTCGCCGCCGGCCCTGATCGAGACAAAACTCGCGGGCGTGGTCATCTGGCCCGACGGTCAGCCAGTTAAGGGAGCTACCGTCTGGCTAAAGGAAATAGAATACGCCGACAAAGACATGCCTTACCGCGTGACTATACAGGTGAGCAGGGTAAGATTTCTCCTTCAAGGTCTATGCGTGGAATGAAATACAGCCTGTTGGCCATTTATGATTCTTGAAACCAAAGGCAAGCAGAAGCGATCCGCTGTATTGAAATCAGGGTCGCCGAAAACCCTGAAGTGGTGAAGTTGGATAATTAGCCGCGCGCGGATGGTCCCATGACCATCCTGCTTTTGTGCGCAGTGATGCAGCACAACTCTGTCCGGCTCAACTCATTACATCTGGGGCGATCCGCTGCCGGACTTTACCGCGCTGGGATGCGGAAGAAGGAACCAAAACCAAAAGAGGACGAACCAACGATTAGTAACCGCGGCGCGAGCAGCGAGACATCGATTGAAACGTGGTCTCTGGAGAGGAAGAAGAGGGTGCGAAAGAAACCGGCTGTCTCTGAGCATGCTGGTTGGTCTGCTGGGAGTAGGTTCCAGCCTCAGCAGTGAAAGTTTACCGCACTAAAAGCGAGGGTCTGGCCAGTGACGTTAAGGTCTACGAGACCAGCAGCGAAGGGCTGGCGGACTGTCTCATCTACGTGACCAGCAGCGAAGGGCTGGCCAGCGGTGACGCCAAGTGGTACTTCGTCACCAGCGAGGGGACTGGCGGACGTGAAAGCTCACTTCACCAGCAGTGAAGGGCTGGCCGACAAGAAAATCTATTTCACTAAGAGCGAGGGTTCGGCCAAATGCGATGTGGACTGGAAGGGATACAAAAAGAGTATGGCCGAACGGTTCGGTGGGCTGTGACCTCGGCCGGGTCCGACTTCGCGCTGATACGAGATTTGGTTCTCGGTCACCCGGTCGTTGCAGTGCCTGAAGCGCGCCCGGGTATTGAGCAGAGTTAATAAATGGCTTTGTCGCTTTCATTCCTGAATGCTAACAAGAAGTCGAATTTATTGCGTTTGCGTAGTTGGCCTCATCAGCCTCGCCTGTGGCGTGCATCATGTCCACGAGAGTTCTTCTTCAAAAACTTCTCGATGCGTGATCCGGTAACGAGCAACAAGGCCATCATCGCAAGGATTTCACTCGTGACCCGGCCGGTGGTGGTGGCGGGGTGCGGTATTGGCAGCTGGGCCGGAGGATCGGCGGCGGCGGAAGTCGCTTTCATTCTCAGAAGTCCGATGGCTTCGCGTGCAGGTTATCGTCTAATGAGCCGCAGGGTCCCGACGAAGAACGGCTGGAGCTACCCGGTTGAGATAAGCCAATTGGAAGATTCACTGTCGGAAGCTACGGCGCCAGATCAAAGAGACTGGTAGTCCCGATCCACACAGCTTCTATTTCTCGTATGACATCAAAGATATTCAGGGCCGAATAAAAGTGTCAGGTCAAAGGATCGGTGGTGATTTCTACAGTCTGCAGGCGGCAGTCTCGGAAGAGAGCAAATGAGCCTGTCAGCAGCCCCGAACCGTAAGTGAGGCCACCTTGTAAGATCCAACAGAGCTTGAGATTAGAGTAGCCCCTGCTGAGGCGCGCTTCTCAGACTTGAGGTCAGTGCTCATCGGCGTAAGCAGACGGGATCAGATGGCATGTCGCTTCGGTTGCTTCCTTAACCCATCCCGCTGACGCGAAGACAGGTACTGACCCGCGTCATCCACATTAATCATGCGCCAATCAATCTGCTTTAATCTATTGATTCTTTATTGGCTCCGCTTGCGCCCAGCCCAAAATACTCGCGGCTCCGACGGCAAGCGCTGCGCGTCGCGCTCGTCAAACAACCTTACTCACCAACCGGAACTTCCGTTGGACCAAACACCATGGCCAACGGCGGCATTCAGCAGATTCTCGCCGGCATGAACACCAGTCGTGCGCGTTGAAGAAGTCAGCCTGACGCCACAGGAACTCACTGAGTACGGCGCCTGGAAGAAGCTGGGCTGGGCGCTCGGTCACTTCTCAGACATCGTCGCAAAGAATGAACGTGACGGATATTTCACCGTCGGCCTGCTTGGCAACCTGCCCGTCGATGCCGGGACTGGTCGCGGGATTACAGCATTCAGGACCGGACGGGAAAGCCTTTGAAGATTGGGATGCTCTGGCTGGATGCCCATCCTGATTTCAACACGCCAGAGACGACCCGCAGGCGGATCTCTGGGCGGAATGCCGGTGGCCGTGGCCACTGGTCGCGCGCTACAAGGGATGAGGCGCGACGCTCATCTCGATCCGCCACTCGATGATCGATTCGTGGTGATGGGTGGTGTACGTCTGACCGATCCGCTGGAGCAGGAGCTGCTGAACAAGTCGAAGATCGAGCAGGTGAGCGTCGATGACTTGCGCAACCTGACGCCGGCCGTGTTCGCGCAGCTTGATCGACTGAACAAACTCACCGACAAGATTTACATTCACATCGACATGGACGTGCTCGATCCGCGCGAGGTGATGGGCCACGGGAACAAAGTGCCGAACGGACCTTCGAGCGAACAACTGGCGCGCCTGTTTGAAGAGATTTTCAAGCGTTATCCGAAAGCGTCGGCGATTGGTTTCGCGACGATTCCTTCCACGGATGAAGGCGGACTTTCGATTGCCGCGCTCAATCGCATGATCGAGGGCGCGATCAAAGGATTGAAGGCCCGCGAGACCCGGCGTTAAGATGCGCTGCTGGTATTTCGTCAGGAAGGGAAAGCAAAATGACTAAACCAACCCCTCACTTCTTGCTGGTGCTGGCAGTGATTTCTGCTGCCGCCTACGAAGCCCTCCGCGCAAACTTCGAAACCAACTGAGCCATCGTTCCAGGAGCTGGTAAAAGAGGTGCGCTTATTACAGAAGCGAAGTACGGCGATTCGGAACTGCGGTTTACAAAACCCAGATTATGATTGAGCAGACGGAAGTTGCCCGCCTGGCTCGAGGATTAAGCGATGTGCGAGGCCAACTTGAAGAAACCAGATCAAAACAACAGAAGACCAGAGAGTTGCTCAGAGAGATGCAAAAGGAAGTAGACAGCGGTGTAAGGAGCCCCAGAGGATCTCAATGGCGATGACCGCTGACCTGGCCTCCCTGGCGCAAAGTGAGCAGCGACTGACAGAGACCGAGGCACAGATGGCAAATGAACTCCTGGAAGCGCGTGCAAAGCTGGCGGAACTTGAGAAGCAGCTTAACGCACCTCGATCGTGACACCCTGGCTCCCGAGTAATCATTCAATGCCATCAGCTGCGAATCGCGATATAGTTTGGGCTTAGAATCATTAGTCAACAGTCTGATCGGAGAATAATCGATGCTTCAGATACGTCGGATGGTAGCGGCTTGCGGCTGCGGCCGCTTCGCCTTTACCAGCCCCTTTGACCCGGGCGCAACAATACGACTCCAGTCTCTACTCCGGCCTGCGCTGGCGGATGAATTGGGCCGTTCCGCGCAGGCCGCGTCAACGCGGTTACCGGGGTCACTGGGCAGCCGGACACTTTCTATTTCGGATCAGTCGGTGGCGGCGTCTGGAAAACCATCAACGCCGGCCGCACCTGGACACCGATTTTCGATTCCGCTTCATCGGCCTCGATCAGGGCAATCGCGGTCGCGCCTTCCGATCCAAATACGATTTACGTCGGCACGGGCGAAGCCGACATGCGCGACTCGATACAGTTTGGCGATGGTATGTACCGATCGAACGACGGCGGCAAGACCTGGAAACACGTCGGCCTGGAAGATACCGAAACAGATTGGCCGCATCATCGTCGATCCAAAGAATTCGAATCTGGTTTACGTGGCGGCGCTCGGTAATGCCTACGGACCAAACGCCGATCGCGGCGTCTATCGCACTCATGATGGCGGCGTCACCTGGGAAAAGGTGCTCTTCAAGAATAACGACGTGGGCGCGATCGATTTGAACTTCGATCCCACGAATTCGCAAATCATTTATGCCGCGCTTTGGAACGTGCGCCGGCCACCCTGGTTTATTTATGCGCCGGCCAACGGACCCGGCGGCGGCATCTTTAAATCAACCAACGGCGGCGCGACCTGGAAACAGATCGATGAAGGCATTCCGTCGAAGGCCGCGGGCGAATTGGGATCTCCGTTTCGCCCACAAACCGTAACCGAATCTACGCCGCGGTGGATGCGAAGGACGGCGGCATTTTTCGCTCGGACAATGCCGGTTTGACCTGGACCAGGCTCTCCAACGACAAACGCCTGTGGGACCGCGGCTGGTACTTTGAAAAGATCACCGCTGACCCAAAAGACGCCGACACCGTCTATGTCATGAACACGTCGATGTACAAATCGACGGATGCCGGCAAAACCTGGACGGCCATCAAAGGCGCACCCGGCGGCGACGACTATCATCAACTCTGGATCAATCCCAACGACCCGAAACGGATGATCCTGGCCAGCGATCAAGGCAGCATCGTTTCCGTCGATGGCGCCCAGACCTGGAGTTCCTGGTACAACCAACCGACGGCGCAGATTTATCACGTCGCGCCCGACTATCGCTTTCCTTATTGGATTACCGGCGCGCAACAGGACAGCGGCGCGGTCGGATCGCCTTCACGCAGCCGTCACTCTGAAATTTCCAATCGTGATTGGGAAGGCTTGTGCTCAGGCGGCGGAGTCAGGTTACACGCGCCCCCGACCCTCTGCATCCGGAGATTCTTTTTGGCGGCACCGTCTCGAAGTGCAACGTCCTCACGGGCGAAACGAAAATGTTTCTCCCGAGCGTGGAGGCACGCCGGGACAGTTTCGTCATGCCTGGACGCAGCCGCTGGTCTTCTCGCAGGCCGATCCGCGATCGCTCTATTTCGCAAACCAATTTCTTTACAAGACGACAAACGGCGGCGAGAGTTGGACCCAGATCAGTCAGGACATGACGCGCGAAGATCCCGGCGTGCCGGAAAATCTGAATGAAGCAGCCGCCGCCGACGCGCCCACTGACAAGCGTCGCGGAGTGATTTACACGATCGCGCCATCGCCTTTGCGCGCGCAGAGGATCTGGATCGGGACGGACGATGGCTTGATTCACTTAACCAACGATGACGGCAAGACCTGGCAGAACGTCACGCCTGCCGGCCTCACGTCGTGGAGCAAGGTCGCGATGCTCGAAGCTTCTCACTTTGACGTGAACGAAGCGTACGCCGCGGTCGAGCGACATCAATTGCAGGATTACGAGCCGCACATCTATCGCACGCGCGACTCCGGTAAAACCTGGACCGAGATTACGAATGGATTGCCCAAAGGAATCTACGTGCAAACGGTCAAGGAGGATCCGGAACGGCGCGGCCTTCTGTTTGCCGGAACTGAGCGAACGGTCTTTGTCTCGTTCGATGATGGCGATCATTGGCAGATCGCTGCAGCTAAATCTGCCGCCCGCGTCGATGCGCGATCTGGCCATTCACGAGAACGATCTGATTGTCGGCCACCCATGGCCGCGGCTTTTGGGTCATCGACAACATGAGCGCGCTGCGGCAGATAAATAACGAAACTCGGCGCAGGCGCGAGCTGTTCTGTTTCAGCCGGCGGAGGCAATCGAAGTCATTCCCGGCAGCGACAACGGCACGCCGATGCCGCGTGATGAACCTTTGGCAGAGAACCCGGCTGCCGGTGCGGCGATTGATTACTATCTGAAGACGAACTGCGAGCGGCCCGGTGACGCTGGAGGTTCGTCGATCCTTCCGGTGAAATGGTTCGGCGTTACTCCAGCGAAGATAAGTTTCCGCCAGCCGAATCCTGACACGCTGAACATTCCTGCGTTCTGGGTTCGCACGCCAGAACCTCTTTCAACACAGCCGCGGGAATGCATCGATAGTTTGGGACTTTCGACCCCTCCGCCAGCGAGAGCGGCTGGAGGTGGCGGCGGCGGTGGCGGCTTTGGTCGCGGCGCTGCATTAGCGCTGCCCGGTAACTACACGGTAAGGCTGACTGTTGAGGGAAAGAGCTATACGCAGAGCTTGGTGTGTGAAGACAGATCCGCGGTCGAAGTGAACCGGCAACTGACATTAGAGCGAGTAATGCAATTCAGCTTCAACGTCGGCGTCAACGAAAAGCATCGGGTCGATTTTTCGTTCGACCAATTCATCGGCAATCTGGAGATTCGTGTTGACGGCCAGCCGGGCGTTGAAGGACTTTCGCATGTTTTCGCTCAGCCTCACCAAACGCTACGAATTCACTGTCGGCGTGTCTGAGGAGCGCACGCCGTTGTCATCGAAAAAAGCGAAAGCTTTTTCTCTGGCAGGCCTCCGTCCCGCAGCAATATCGCATCTTTATCGATGGGCAATTGGTTCAGACTTACGAAGGTTCCTGAGCGCGGGGAACCTCGACGCCCGACGCTAGCGTCTAACCAGGCATCGCAAAGTCCGACAAACTTTAGATTGTCATAAGCGGCTTCCATTTGCGTAGTGTTCATGGCTAGTTGCCGGCACTTCGCTGATTGAGGCTTCCTTGCCATATTCTGCTGCTTCCTCTTTCATCAGCTCCGCGATTCACCGTGCGGATGTCGTGACGCCGGTCGCCAGGACTGAGCCGGACGTCAACACAGCTGATTATACCCGCCACGTCGAACTACTCAAGAAGCGGCTTCCTTCGCCGGATTTCACCATTGTCGTGCAACCTCCGTTCGTGGTCATTGGCGACGAACCGGCTGAGGCTGTCAAGGAACACTCCGAACGCACGGTCAAGTGGGCCGTCGACAAGTTGAAGCAGGATTACTTTTCCAAAGATCCGAACGAGATTCTCGACATCTGGCTTTTCAAAGACGCGCCTTCGTATGAACGAAACGCGCTCGCCTTGTTTGGCGACAAACCTTCGACGCCATACGGTTATTATTCGAGCCGTCATAAAGTCTCTGATCATGAACATCTCGACCGGCGGCGGCACGCTGGTGCATGAGATTGTTCATCCTTTCATCGAAGCGAACTTTCCCAACTGTCCGCCCTGGCTGAACGAAGGGCTGGGCTCGCTGTACGAGCAGAGCGGCGAGATCGACGGTCACATTCACGGATACACCAATTGGCGTCTGCCCGGGCTTGCAGCAGGCGATCAACGCCGGACAGGTGCAGTCGTTCAAATCTCTCTATGTCTCTCGACGCGAGTTCGTTCTACAACGACGACCGCGGCACCAATTACGCGCAGTCTCGTTATCTTTGTTATTACCTGCAACAGCGCGGGCTGCTGGTAAAGTTTTACCGCGAGTTCCTCGCCCGGCAGAAAACTGATCCGACGGGCTATGCAACTCTGCAGCGAATTCTCGTGGCCAGAGACATGGCCGCGTTCAAGCTGAAATGGGAAAAATACGTTCTGAGTTTACAAGCAGGGTTACGAAGTGACCGTGCCTCGCGTCGTAGGTACGCACGCCTCCGGCGTGCTCTATTTTTCGGGGCGTCCGTTTTGCCTCCCTCCGTTGGGAGAGGGTTGGGGAGAGGGCATAGTACGGCAGGCTTGTAATAAATTCACCGGGCTTACGCCCGTCGAGACGAGCCACCAGTCGATTCTGCAACGCCGTTGATGATTTAACGCATTGCGGCAAGCCCGTCAACGCGGTGGTTGCACTTTTGCAGCTAGTTCTCTCTCCCGACCCTCTCCCAAAGGAGAGGGACGTAGACTGTACCGCGATGCGTTTGACACTCACCCCTGCCTCGTAGTAGCGTGCGATACACAGCTTATGCGCACAAGTTTTTCGTCGCTTATCACCTCAAATCCGCCATCAATCAGTCAGGAGATAGTTTCATAAGTTGAAGCAAATCGAGCTTCCACCCAGGGGCCTGGAAACGCTGTTCGGCGTTCACGACCAAAACATCAAATACCTCGAGTCGCTGCTCGACGTTCAAATCAACGGCCGCGGTCACAGCCTGGCTGTGGACGGCGATCCCAAAGACGTCGCCACCGTCGAACAGCATTCTCGACAGACTTCTCAGAACTCTTCGCTGAAGGCCGGCAGTTTACCGACAAGGAATTGCGCGAGGCGTTTGCGCAAATCGCCGAAGACCGCGCCTTACAGCCTGCGCGATTATTTCACCCGCTCGCGTTTCAGCCCGGCCGGCAAGAAAGCAGGTCGCGCCAAAGTCGGCGATGCAGCGCAAATACGTCGAAGCCATCCAGCAACGCGACATCGTCTTCGGCATTGGACCGGCGGGCACGGGCAAGACCTATCTGGGCGTGGCTATGGCCGTGCAGGCTCTGATGCAAAAGCAGGTGAATCGAATCGTGCTGGCCCGGCCCGCGGTCGAGGCGGGCGAGAAGCTCGGCTTTCTGCCCGGCGATCTTGCAGGAGAAAGTCGATCCTTACCTGCGGCCGCTTTACGATGCGCTCTTCGATCTGGTTGATTACGAACGCGTCACGCGGCTGCTGGAAAAGCAGGTCATCGAAATTGCGCCGCTGGCCTTTATGCGCGGGCGGACTTATCGGATGCGTTCGTGATTCTGGACGAAGCACAGAACACCACCAGCGAACAGATGAAGATGTTCCTGACGCGCATCGGTTTCGGATCGAAAGCCGTCATCACCGGCGACGTAACTCAAATCGATCTTACCAACCGGCAAGCGCAGCGGCCTGGTCGAAGCTGAACGCGTTCTGGCAGGCATCGAAGGCATCGAATTCGTTTACTTCAGCGACAAAGACGTCGTGCGTCACAAGCTGGTGCAGATGATCATCAAAGCCTACGAGACGCATACAAAGAAAAGCGAGATTTAGTGTCAGAAGCCCGACCGTCAGGGAGGGCTGGTTGCGATGAGGCCCTCCCTGACGGTCGGGCTTCTGACACCGCGATGATCGAAATCATTAACCGGCAACGAACTCGAAAGATCAACGCGAAATCAACGCGTGAGTTTGCCGCGCGCGCCTTGCAAGCAATCGGAAAACAGTCGGACGTGACCATAGTATTCGTCAGTGACGGCGCGATTCGTAAGCTGAACAAGCAATTTCGCGGCAAGAACTACGCCACGGACGTACTGTCGTTTCCAGTCATGCCGAGCCGTTTGAAGATGAGAATCAATCGAACCTCGGCGAATTAGTGATCTCAGCGGCATCGCGCGGCCGCCCAGGCAAAACAGAACGGCCTCACCTTTGCGAATGAAGTGGAACAGCTAATCCTTCACGGGTTGCTTCACCTGTGCGGTTACAATCACGAGACAGATGATGGGAAATGAATCGATTGGAGCTGAAAACTGCGAAAGAAATTGGGGATTTAGACTTTCATTCACACCTCGCTTCAGCGAGGTGACTGTTAACGGGCATCTTGGCCCAGCCGTTTAACGAAGCCTTCGCCTCGCTAAAGCGAGGCCTGAATGAGATAGTCAAATCCGAAAGAAAAGCTCGCCGCTTTTGTCTATTTCCCGTTTACCATTTACCATCTATTCGCCTCTATGGAAATTGAATTAGCCATTAGCTTCGTCCTGCTTTTGGTACTTACGTTTCTGGCCTCAGTCGATATGTCTTTCGGCCAGCTTAGCGACATCGGCCTGCGCCGTTTGGCCGCCGAAGCTGAGGAGCATCCCAACGCGCGCCACGCCCCTTCCTGAAAGCAGATTCTCGAAAACCGTGCGCGCTTCAGCTTCACCGCTTTCAGCTGCGATTCAAATACTGCTCGTTATCTTTACGGTGCTGGTGACCTTCATCGCGCTGCAATGGCTATCCACCAACATCTGGTCACTGTTTATTGCCCTGGCCATCGGCCTGGTGCTGGCCGGCATCTTCCGTCAATTCATTCCGCGTTTGATCTCTCTGCGCAACCCGGAAGAAAAGTTCTCTACTTTCTGCCCTGGCTGCGACCGTTCTACAAGCGTCCTGGCGTTTGCGGCCGAACCCTGGCATCGCTCATTCGATCGGTGGCGAACGCAGGAAGAGACAGAAGATACCGGCGATGATGAAGAGGACGACGCATAACGAGGATGATATCGAAGCCTTGATCGATGTCGGCGAGGCCGAAGGAATCCTCGAAGAGGAAGAGCGCGAATTGATCCAGTCGGCGATTGAATTCGGCGATACCAGCGTCGGCGAAGTGATGACCCCGCGGACGGGAATCGTGGCCCTGCCCAAAACCGCCACCGTGCGCGACGCGCGGACGCTGATCATCGAATCGAGGCATTCGCGCCTGCCCGTCTATCGCGATCAAATCGACAACGTCGAGGGGATTAGTTTATCTGCGAGATCTGCTGCCATCGTTATCCATGGGCACCGCGGATGCTCCGATCGCGCCGTTCATTCGGCCTTTCTATGCTGTGCCCGAAACCAAACCCCTGGCCGAACTGCTGGCCGAAATGCAGAAGGCGCACGTCTACATGGCCATTGTCATCGACGAATATGGCGGCGTCGCGGGTTTGATAACGGTTGAAGATATTCTCGAAGAAATCGTCGGCGAGATCGAGGACGAAGACATCAGCGGCGAACAGACTAAACAAATTACTCCGGCCGGCGACGGAGCTTATGAAGTCCTCGGGGCCGTCGAGATTGGCAAGATCGAAAAACTGTTCAGTATGGAGATCGCGACGGACGATTTTACGACCATAGCCGGGTTTGTGATCGCCCAAAAAGGGAGCGTGCCCAATCAGGGTGAGCATTTGAGTTTCCACGGGCTGGATGTCGAAGTCCTGGATGCAGACGAAAGAAGGATTTCGCGTTTGCGATTGAGACGAACGGTCGAAGTCGAGGCCGCGAAGGTGGTGGAAAACGGATGAAGGGTACTCTACGAAAACTAGCGGTTCTCATAACGCCCGACTTCTCGTAACCTGGTCTGCGAGTCTTGCGGCAACAGCTTTCATGTGGCGCGAGCCTGAAGGGTTGCTGGTGTGCCGAGATCACAACTAGCGACGAGGTCCGAGCAGAATTGAAGAAGAGGTACCGCGATTGTATCTGTCGCGATTGTCTTGAGCGCATCGGTACGCACGCCTCCGGCGTGCTTGATCAGTAACCAACGATACGCAGCGCCTGCGGCGTGCTTGATCGGTAACAGCACTCCGGAGGAGTGCGGACCCTATGGAGGTTAAGATGCAAAAGTGGGAATACAAACTGGTTGAGGGCTGGCTGACTCAGGATCAACTCGAGACTCTGGGAAATCAGGGATGGGAGCTGGTCACCACCGTCGTGGGAATGGGAAATCGAAACATGGCCTTCTATTTCAAGCGGCCACTTTCAAATTGAAGTTGGTTTTGACGGTTGACAACAGTAAGCCGACTCGCCGACTATTCTTTCTTCACGTTCTTTCGGGTCCGACAAACTTTAGTTTGTCGCAATTGCACAGATTAGTGAGTGACATCGACAAACTAAAGTTTGTCGAAACCATAAAAATTTTGGCAAAGAAGCAAAGCAAATTCCTGCGCGGACGCCGGATCGATCCGAAACCAATCGCGCCGAATACCAAGCTGGTTGATCTGATCGACAGCACGTTCGTTGCTTACAACGCCGCGCGTCTGCGTGAAGCTTGCTGGCTGTTTGCGCAAAGATGCTCGAACCCGACGTCACTGTGGGCGTGACGTTAACGGGCGCTTTGACACCGGCAGGCCTGGGAATGTCCGCTTTGATTCCCCTGATCAGGGCCGGGTTCATTGACTGGATAATCTCGACCGGCGCGAATTTCTACCACGACACGCACTTTGGCATCGGTCTGGCGATGCATGAAGGCAATGCTTCAACATCCGACATTGTGCTGCGCGCCGAAGAGGTCGTGCGCATCTATGACATCTTTTTGATTACTCAGTGTTGCTCGACACGGATTCGTTTTTTCGCCGGGTCATCGAAGCGCCGGAGTTTCAGAAGTCGATGTCCACTGCCGAATTTCATTACCGCGTGGGACGGTACGTGCTTGAACGCGAGCGCAAGCTGGACTAAAGAATAAATCGCTGCTGGCGGCGGCCCACGAGTACGCCGTGCCGCTTTACACTTCTTCACCCGGCGATTCGTCGATTGGCATGAATGTCGCGGCCAAGGCTTTGCAGGGAAATAAGTTAGCTTTCGATCCGTCGCTCGACGTCAACGAGACGGCCGCCATCGTCCTGGCCGCAAAGCGCGGGCTGATTCGCGATCGCGCCAGTACCGACCAGCGTTAAGAAGGGCCGTAAGAAGCAGTCAGGCCGCTCTGCCATTTTCATTCTCGGAGGCGGCTCGCCCAAGAATTTCGCCCTCCAGACTGAACCGCAGATCCAGGAAGTGCTGGGCATCGATGAGCGCGGGCACGATTATTTTCTCCAGGTCACTGACGCCCGGCCGGATACCGGTGGTTTGTCGGGCGCCACTCCCGGAGAGGCCGTTTCGTGGGGCAAGGTCGATCCCGAGCGTTTGCCGGATGCGGTTGTCTGTTATCTCGATTCGACGGTAGCCCTGCCGTTAATCACCGCCTATGCTCTCGCCAAACACAAACCGCGCGCGCCGCGCCGGCTTTACCAAAGACGCGATGAGTTTATGAGTTTGCTGCTGAGCGAATACAAGAAATCAAGCAGAAGGTAGTTTCCGGAGCATGCCGATGAAAACCGTCAAGGGGTCGATCGCGAAAACTGTCCAGCCCAGCTATTACAACTGCTCGAAGTGTCCCGCCTATTGTTGTTCGATCTACGAAAGAGTTCAGGTTACGAAGCGAGATCTGAACCGGCTGGCGAAATACTTTGGCGTTGATTTTGAAACTGCTCAACGGCGATTCACGACCAGCTGGCAAGGCGAGCGGATTTTGCGGAGGACGGCAGATCCGATTTTTGGCAAGTCCTGTAAATTTCTTAATCCGGAAACGCGGCAATGCACAATTTATGATGGCCGCCCTCAGGTGTGCCGCGAATTCCCGAGCGCGCTCGCTGCGCTTATTACGACCTGCTGCAATTCGAGCGCTCACAGCAAGGCGATGAAACCGTTCTGCCTTTAGTGCAGATAACCTTCCGGAACGGCAAAAGTAAGGAGTCAGAACCGGGAGCGATAGCGACCGGGTTAGGCGGCGGCAGGCAAGCTGCCTGCGTACCGACCAAAAACTTATGCGTGACCTATTATCAAAATGATCGATCGCGAAGTTGACGTGGTTTGCACCGGCACGTCCAGTCTCCGCGGCAAGATAGTGAAAATTGAAGAGGGTGTGCTTCAACTCAGCGACGAAGAACGACAACGTCTGCTATGTTGCGATAGATAAGATCGTGGCTGTCTGGGAAAAACGCGACAAGGATCGCCATCCTGGATTCATATTCCAGTCTTAGCTGGCACAGAGATTCGTCCTCGGAGTAAGAAAGGCCGCCGCGGAGTTTCCCGCGGCGGCCTTTTTCAACTTTAACTGAGAGCCTCTGGCCCTCTCGTCTAGGGCTCGTTATTCTCTTCAACTGCAGCGGCAATTGGGGCGGGTTTCGCCGGCCGTGGCTTGACGGCCGCAGCCGGCGTGGCGACGGCCGGTGGCACACGGCGGAAACCGTCGACGCGCGACAACCAATACTCGTTGAAAGGCGAATACATGACGCCGCCATGTCTCGCCGAATGATAAAACCCTTTCTCATCAACCACGATGCCCACGTGGCTCAGATTGCTAAAGAACACCAGGGTGCCAAATTTGTATTGTTCACCTGCCGGCGGAACCTCAAACGTGGCCCAGTAAGAGCGCGCCGGACCGCGCTGGAAATTCATCCCAATGTCCTGGAAAGCGCGCCACACGAAGCCCGAGCAATCGAACTCCTCGGGCCCGGTACGGTTAAAACGATAAGAAGCGCCAAGGTGGGACTGCATGGACGTTAACAAAGACTGATCGAAACGGGTGGTCAAGTTGATCGCCGGCACAATCGGCGCGGGCCGCGTCACGATGGGCGTCACCGTTCGAGGTCTTCGTTCTTCCAACGGATTGACAACTGCAGGCTCGATCTCTAAACGGATCGACCCGCTCCCGTTAACGGTTGTGGTTTGACGTGGTTCGGTTTCGCTGCTTTGAGCAATCACGGCTCCGGTAAAAACCATAGTCGCGCAAACGACAAGCAGGCGGGGAAATAGTATACGAGTATTCAAGGGGTTGCTCGATCTCCTAACCTAAATTTTTCTTTCTATTACCAGCAGTGAGGTGGGACAAACGATTCTATCTTCCAGGGCGGATCGCCACAACAACCAATGTGACTGTTTCGTGATAAAGCATCAAAGTGAGGGAGGGAGTGAACCGATTGGGTTCAGTTCGGGGCGCGCCCGAAAAGTATTTTGAGTAACAAAAATCGCAGCTTCGTTTCGACTACGAACAAAGGCCGTCACATTGACCACATTGAGATCTGCGAGATCGCTTCTTGTGATCTAAATCCGGGTCCAGCAAGTCAATGTCCCGCTGTTAATCGAGCCCCGCATCGAGAGAGAAGAAAGGAGGGCTGCCAATACAATGCCAATGCATTGACTAGCGAGACCAACATTTGCGCTCATTGTGAAACCTGCGGAATTGTGATTTAACGCATCCTGAGGCAGATGCGAGGACGAAGGGAGCAACCTGCTCGCCAGGCCATTCTACCGAACGGCCACGTTTGAGCGCCAGACTTTTATTTAGGACAGGTCAGGTAGCCCTGCTTTTGATTATTCTTACTAACGATTCGTCGGATCAATTGAACACAACTGCTTTGAACTACGCCAGGGAGAGCGTCGTTAAGACGGGCCAACGCCCTCCCCGGCCGTCGGGGCTGCGCGCCGGCCTAACGTTGTAGTTCGACCAGCAATTTCCTGTTCAATTCAGGGTCGAGAGGGTTCGAGCAGCCGGCTTTGAACCATCGCTGACTCACGATCGCCAATTTCAAGATAAGCCAGGCCCAGATTGTAATAGGCCTCGGGCTCGTTGGGTTGCAATCGAGCGGCCTGTTTATAGGAAGCAATCGCATCGTCGAATCTGCCGCCGAAATAATAGGCATCACCAAGTTTGTTATAGGCCTCAGCGGACGGCCGCAGTTGCAGCGCCCGTTTGTAGGCGCGGATCGCTTCTTCGTTGCGACCCTGCTTTACTTTGCAATAGCCGATTTGAATCCAGGTCTCGGGGCGCCGGGGTTGCGATTCGCAGCAGTCTCGAAATAATTGAGCGCGCTGTCATAGTTTCCCAGCCACAATGAATCAATGCCGCCGCGATACCACAACTCAGCCAGTAGTTCTGGCTGGTTCGTCGACTTATTTCGCGTCGAAATCTGATCGAATGAAATTAACTCTCCGCGCGCGAGGGCCGCGATGCGCGAAACACCGAGAGCCAGATTAATATTTTGACCGTTGGTTACTTTTACCGTGACTATGCCAATCACCTGGCCGCGCATATTGAAGAGAGGACTGCCGCTGTTGCCGTGTGAGACGGGCGCCGTGACCTGAATGATCCGGCCCAGGTCCGGCACTTCGCGGATCGCCGAGACGATCCCGTCACTGACTGAACCCTCCAGACGTAATGGATTTCCAATCAGAAATATTGATTCACCCTCATCGGGCAAACTGGTTGTCAGATTGAGCGGGTTTGGATCGCTCAGCCGGCAATTCGACCCGCAGCAGCGCCGGGTCGGCCTCGTCGTCAACTGCCAGCGCTCCCGCCACTGGATAAGTGCGGCCCTTCCCTGTCAAGAGTGTGAATTTCTACTGATGCGCGTTCTTGATGACGTGCATGTTCGTCACCACTTCGCCCGTACGAATGAAAAAGCCGGTGCCGCTAATCAACGGCTCGCCTTTAACGTCGTAAGTCAGGACCGAAACGACTGAAGGCTTGACGCGCTTAACCAGTTCCGGAAGGGACTCCGCGGCGGTGTTAGGGTTGTCGAGGTATTTTGGTTCGGTTACCGAAGCTCTGACCTTGCGCTATCTGAAGAAACCCGAAGACGCAAACGACTAAAGCGAGACGGGGGATGGTTCTTTTCACTACGACCTCCTACTACCAACAACACTAAGACCGAAGCGCGCGACAAACCGTGTCGAGCTATTAAAATTTGCCGGGAGTATTAGAATTTTGAGCGACGTCGCGTTCGAGCGAGAGACTCAGGACACGTCAGGGGCGCCGACCTCGCGGGGATAATAGCGCAAGTTTCCGCCGTTGGAAAGGATTTTGTGTCAAAAGTTTGTCGCCCGAGGGCAGTTTTGTCACTAAGAGACCAGCGACCGGGCCTCCCAAACTTCCCAAAACAAAAAGCCGGTGAAGCTTTGTGCCTCACCGGCAGAAACAGGCGGGGAAGGATAAACGGTCTACTCTTCTTCGATTGCGGCAGCCTCGACCACCTCTTCTTCGGCGTCCAGATTGGCGTCGCGTCTCGAGATCAGCACGTCTACGTCGGCCATCGTCAACCGTGGCGCACCACCGTGTGGTGCCACTAGCTGGGGAATCTCGACGCCGCCGAGAATCTCCAGCAGACTCGTCCGCTTCCTCACGCTCGGCCTCTGCCGATAGTCTCGTCACTGATCGATGTCGACGTTTCGGTAATACTCCATACCCGTACCGGCTGGAATCAACCGCCCCATGATGACGTTCTCTTTCAGGCCGCGCAGGTAATCGATGCGTCCGGAAATGGCCGCTTCGGTCAGCACGCGAGTGGTCTCCTGGAACGACGCCGCGGAGATGAACGAGTCAGTTGACAGTGAAGCCTTCGTGATACCGAGCAACAATGGCTCGGCCTGAGAAACTTCGCCGCCCTCGTTGTTCACCCGCTCGTTTTCGTCGGTGAAGCGGAAACGGTCGACCTGTTCTTCCAGGAGGAAGTCTGTATCCCCAACTTCCTTGATTTTCACCCAGCGCAACATCTGCCGGACGATCACTTCGATGTGCTTGTCGTTGATGTTTACACCCTGCAGGCGGTAAACCTCCTGAATCTCGTTGACGAGATACTCCTGCAAACGCTGCATACCGAGTACGCGAAGAATATCGTGCGGATTCAGCGGGCCATCCATCAACGCTTCGCCGGCGCGTACGCGATCGCCTTCCTGCACGTTAATGTGCGTGCCGCGCGGAATGTCATAATCCCGCTCCTCAGCGTCGTCACCCGTAACGATCAGCTTACGTTTGCCCTTGGAAATCTCACCCAGCTTAACGACGCCATCGATTTCAGACATGATGGCCGTTTCAGCCGGCCGCCGAGCTTCAAACAACTCAACTACGCGCGGCAGACCGCCGGTGATGTCCTTGGTCTTGGTTGTTTCGCGTGGAATCTTGGCAATGATATCGCCGGGCTCCACGTCTTCGGCGTCCACCACCATCAGGTTCGCGCGCACCGGCATCTGGTAAGTCTTCAGCATCTTGTTGCTGGCGCTGCGAATTTCCAGACGCGGCTGCTTCTTCTCATCAGGCGAGTCTTTAACAACCATGCGCGACTGGCCGGTGACTTCGTCGACCTCTTCGTCAAAGGTCACGCCTTCTTTCAAGTCCTGATACTTAACGTGACCAGCGACTTCGGTGAGAATCGCGAACGTGAAAGGATCCCAGGTCGCCAATAGCTGATCCTGAGTCACGCGTTCGCCGTCCTCAACCAGAATGTGCGCGCCGTAAACAATCTGATAACGCGCCGCTTCGCGACCGCGGTCGTCGATAATTGTCAGCGAGCCATTACGATTCATAGCGATGCGCTCGCCCTTGCGGCTTTTAACGGTTTGGAGGTCAAGATACTTTATTGTTCCGTCCTGGCGAGCTTCGTGTTTCGAAGACTCTTCCAAACGCGCCGTACCACCGATGTGGAACGTGCGCATGGTGAGCTGCGTGCCGGGTTCGCCGATCGACTGCGCGGCAATCACGCCCACCGCCTCGCCAATTTCTACCGGCCGTCCGGTTGCGAGGTTGCGACCGTAACACTTGATGCAACAACCGCGACGCGATTCGCAGGTCAACACCGAGCGAATGCGCACGCGCTGCACGCCGGAACGTTGAATCTCCGACGAAAGGTCTTCGTCAATTTCCTGATTCGACTCAACGATCACGCGGCCCTCAACCGGGTCAATGACTTCTTCAAGCGCGATGCGGCCGACGATACGATCACGCAACGACTCGATCTCCTCACCGCCTTCAATAATGGCGCTGGCGGAGATGCCGCGCAGCGTGCCGCAATCCGGTTCGCTGATAATCACGTCCTGCGCCACATCTACAAGCCGCCGTGTCAGGTAACCTGAATCCGCGGTCTTCAACGCGGTGTCAGCCAAACCCTTGCGCGCGCCGTGCGTGGAAATGAAGTACTGCAGAACGTCCAGGCCTTCGCGGAAGTTTGCCTTGATTGGCGTCTCGATGATTTCGCCCGAGGGCTTGGCCATCAAGCCGCGCATACCAGCGAGCTGGCGAATCTGCTGGGCGCTGCCGCGAGCTCCGGAATCGCTCATGACCAATATTGGATTCAGCTCTCCGGAAGATTTCTCGCGCTCGTCCATCGCCTTGAACATTTCCTTGGCGACCTTGTCAGTCACTTCAGACCAGATGGCGATGACCTTGTTGTAGCGTTCGCCGGAAGTGATCACGCCGTCGAGATACTGTTGCTCAACTGCGATGACGTCCTTTTCCGCCTTATCAACCAGAGGCTTCTTCGCATCAGGCGTGACCAGATCGTCGATGCCGATGGAGATACCGGCCTTGGTCGCATAAAGGAACCCGAGGTTCTTGAGATCGTCAAGCATCTTCACGGTCATCTCATGGCCGAGACGAATGTGCGAATAGTTGACCAGCGACTGCAGTCCTTTTTTCTTCAGCGTGCCATTGAAAAACGGCAAGCCCGGTGGAATCGAGTCGTTGAAGATAACTCGGCCAACCGTAGTATCGATTACACGGCGCACGTCTTCCTGCACGGCAGCGCGCAGAATGTCCTGCGGATCGTGTTCCTGCGTCAGGTCGATCAAATCTCCCTGAATGCGCAGCTTGATGGGCGTCTGCGTTGTCACTTCCCTGGCATCCAGCGCCAGTAACACTTCCTCGAGCGATGCGAACACGCGGCCTTCGCCTTTCGCGCCGGCCTTGTCACGCGTCAGATAGTAAATACCGAGAACGATGTCCTGCGAAGGTACGGCGATTGGCTGACCGCTTGCCGGACTGAGAATGTTGTTGCTCGAAAGCATCAACACCGCCGCTTCGATCTGTGCTTCCGGAGAAAGCGGAATGTGGACGGCCATCTGGTCGCCGTCGAAGTCGGCGTTGAAAGCAGTACAGACGAGCGGGTGAATCTTGATCGCCTTGCCTTCAACCAGCACCGGCTCAAACGCCTGAATTCCCAGACGGTGAAGCGTGGGCGCGCGGTTAAGCAGCACCGGGTGCTCGCGAATTACCTCTTCGAGGATGTCCCAAACCACCGGCTCCTGACGCTCAACCATTTCGCGCGCCTGTTTGATGGTGGCCGCATGACCCTGCTTCTCGAGTTGGTTGTAGATAAACGGCTTGAACAGTTCGAGCGCCATCTTCTTCGGCAAGCCACACTGGTGCAGTTTCAACTCCGGACCAACGACGATGACCGAACGTCCCGAATAGTCGACGCGCTTGCCAAGCAGGTTCTGACGAAAGCGTCCCTGTTTGCCTTTGAGCGTTCCGCTCAATGACTTCAAGGGGCGATTGTTGACGCCGCGCAATACGCGGCCACGACGGCCGTTATCAAACAAAGCGTCAACCGCTTCCTGAAGCATGCGCTTTTCGTTGCGCACGATCACTTCCGGAGCACGCAACTCCATCAACTTCTTCAGACGGTTGTTGCGATTGATAACGCGACGATAGAGGTCGTTGAGATCCGAGGTAGCGAAACGTCCGCCATCGAGTGGCACCAAGGGGCGCAGCTCGGGTGGAATCACCGGAATGACGTCGAGAATCATCCACTCCGGACGATTGCCTGACTTCAGGAAGCTCGTCGCCACCTTCAATCGTTTCGAATACTTGAGTTTTTCTGCTGCGAAGTCTCTTCTCGCATGCGCTTGCGCAGCTCGATCGAGAGTTCCTCCACCTTAACCATTCCCAACAACTCTTTGATCGCTTCCGCGCCCATCTTGGCAACAAAGGCGGCGGGATAATCGCGGACGAGTTCGCGATAGCGCTCGTCGGTAAGCAGCTCGCGCTCTTTGATTCCGGGAACATCGCCCGGATCAATGACGATATACGATTCGAAGTAAAGAACTTTTTCCAGCTCGCGCAGGGGAATGTCGAGCAGGTGACCGATGCGCGAAGGCAGTCCTTTGAAGAACCAGACGTGCGAACACGGGCTGGCCAGATCGATGTGACCTAAACGCTCGCGACGCACCTTCGCCTGCGTCACCTCCACACCGCACTTGTCGCAGATCACGCCGCGGTGCTTCATGCGTTTGTACTTTCCGCAGAGGCACTCCCAATCCGCGACCGGTCCAAAGATGCGCGCGCAGAAGAGTCCGTCACGCTCGGGCTTAAACGTGCGGTAGTTGATCGTCTCCGGCTTTGTCACCTCGCCATGCGACCATTGCCGGATTTTGTCCGGCGAAGCCAGCGAGATTCTAATTGCCTCAAAGTCAGGAGCTAATTGCGTCTTCTCTTGTTGAAATCGAAACACTTGATTTTCTCCGTTGTCGCTTACAACAAACCAAACATTTTTGACTTTGGTCTTAGGCCTTTGGTCTTTGACTTCTACGTCGCAGCCTCGGCGAAGCGCAGACAGAACAAAGACCAAAGTCCAAAGACCTAAGACCGATCTATTCTGCTGCGCTGGTAATCAGCGCCTCGCCGACACCTTCTTCAATGCCGTCCCCGTTGCCAGGCACTTTCTTGTTGATCAACTCCACGTCCAGGCAGAGCGACTGCAGCTCGCGCACCAACACGTTGAACGATTCCGGCAGGCCCGGATCAAAATCAGCCTCGCCCTTGACGATCGCTTCGTAAATCTTGGAACGTCCGGCTACGTCGTCTGACTTCGCCGTCAGCAACTCCTGAAGAATGTGAGCAGCGCCATAAGCTTCCAGCGCCCAAACTTCCATTTCTCCAAAGCGCTGACCACCGAATTGCGCCTTACCACCCAGTGGCTGCTGCGTGATTAGGCTGTACGGCCCAATCGAGCGAGCGTGAATCTTGTCGTCGACAAGGTGTGACAGCTTGAGCATGTAGATGTAACCGACGGTTACTTTCTGCTCAAACGGATCGCCGGAGAGTCCGTCATAAAGAATTGCCTTGCCAGACTCATTGATGATTTCCGGTAGACCCAGCTCCGTCGCCCTGTCGCCGGCAAGTTTGAGCTTCTGCTTGATCTCGGCTTCAGTTGCGCCGTCAAAAACCGGCGTAGCAAAGTGAACTCCCAGAACGCGTGCCGCCCAGCCAAGGTGCGTCTCCAGAATCTGCCCCACGTTCATGCGCGAAGGCACACCCAGCGGATTCAGAACGATTTCAACTGGAGTACCGTCTGGCAGGTAAAGGCATGTCCTCTTCCGGCAAGATCCGGGCAATGACACCCTTGTTGCCGTGACGTCCGGCCATCTTGTCGCCGACTGAAAGCTTGCGCTTCATGGCGATAAAGACCTTCACCATCTTGATCACGCCTGGAGCGAGTTCGTCGCCCTGTCGCAGCTTGGCAATCTTCTCTTCGTAAATATCCGAGAGAATTTTGATTTGACGCTCGGTGCGATCCTCGTATTCGCTTAATCTCAGCGCCTACGTCCACTCGCGTAGAGGCCATCTGCACTTTCCGCAGAACCTTCGCCTCAATACCCTCGAGCATCTCGCGAGTAATGGCCACGCCCTTGGGAATTACCACCTCTCGGTTGACGGTCAGGTCGGCGGAAAGCTTGCGCCCTTCGAGAAGCTCGCGAATGCGCTGGTCGCGCTGTTCACGAAGAATTCCGTGTTTCATCCTCGAGGTCGCGTCGCAGCCGATCTTCTTCTTCCTGTTCGATGGCCAGCGAACGCTGATCTTTTCCTGACCCTTGCGCGTGAACACTTGAACATCCACGACCGTGCCATCGATTCCCGGAGGCGATACCAGCGATGCGTCTTTCACATCACCGGCCTTTTTCACCAAAGATCGCTCGCAAAAGCTTTTCTTCGGCGGTCAACTGGGTTTCGCCCTTCGGTGTCACCTTGCCCACCAGAATTGAACCGGGTTTGACCTGCGCGCCGATGCGAATGATGCCGCTATCGTCAAGATCGCGAAGCATGTTTTCGCCGACGTTCGGGATGTCACGCGTGATCTCTTCCGGGCCCAGCTTCGTGTCGCGAGCTTCGATTTCCAACTCCTCGATGTGAATTGAAGTGTAGTAATCGTCCTTTACCAGGCGTTCGGAAACGAGAATCGCGTCCTCGAAGTTGTAACCGCGCCAGGGCATGAAGGCCACCAGCACGTTGCGGCCCAGCGCCAGCTCGCCGCGATCGGTACAAGGCCCGTCGGCGATTACCTGTCCCTTAGAAACACGTTCACCCACGTGAACGATCGGACGTTGGTTGATACACGTGTTCTGATTTGAACGCTTAAACTTGATCAGCGTGTAAATGTCCGCTGTCACTTCGCGAGAAATCGTGCCGTCAACGTTGTGATCGGCCTTGATGATCGCGCGTTCTGAGTCAACGTAGTCCACCACGCCATCGCGTTTCGCCGTCACGACCGCACCCGAATCGCGCGCCGTAGTCTTCTCCATGCCGGTGCCGATGTGAGGCGCCTCCGCGCGCAGCAACGGCACTGACTGACGCTGCATGTTCGAACCCATCAGCGCGCGGTTGGCGTCGTCGTTTTCGAGAAACGGAATCAACGAAGCGGCAACCGAAACCAGCTGCTTCGGCGACACGTCGACGTATTCAATGTCTTTACGCAGAGCCAGAATAAATTCGCCGGCTTTGCGGGCGGCGTTACGGTCGTTGATGATGTAGCCAGTTTCGTCCAGGTGAATATTGGCCTGACCGACGACGTGCTTATCTTCTTCCCAGGCTGTCAGGTAAAAAGGCCACGGCTCAAAGTCGGCCTTGCGAGCGCCGGCGCTGACCTTCCTGTTAATCTTCTCGACCTCTTCCAGCGGCAGATGCTCGCCGTGCTTCAGCTTCGTATCACCGCCGTTGAGTACGCGAACGTATTCAAGAACCTTACCGTCCGTCACCTTCCGGTAAGGAGCTTCGATAAAGCCAAACTCGTTGATACGGGCAAAGCAAGAGAGACTGGAAATCAACCCGATGTTCGGACCTTCAGGCGTCTCAATTGGACAAATTCGGCCATAGTGAGTCGGGTGAACGTCGCGGACTTCAAATCCAGCGCGCTCGCGCGACAAGCCGCCCGGTCCCAGCGCCGAGAGACGGCGTTTGTGTGTAATTTCCGAAAGCGGATTGGTTTGATCCATGAACTGCGAGAGCTGGCTGGAGCCAAAGAACTCACGCACCGCGGCAGTCACGGGCTTGGCGTTGATCAGGTCGCGCGGCATCGTGGTCTGCATTTCCTGGTGGATCGACATCTTCTCCTTGATCGCACGTTCCATGCGTTCAAGGCCGATGCGAAACTGGTTTTCGAGGAGTTCGCCTACCGCGCGCACACGGCGGTTGCCGAGATGGTCGATATCATCCGCCTGATACTCGGACGGGTTCTTACGCATCTTCAACACATAAGACACCACCTCGTAAAAATCTGTGGCTGAGAGCAGTGGATCGTTTATGCGATCACGCTCCGGCTTACCCATCTTGATGTTGAACTTCAGACGTCCAACGCGCGAGAAGTCAAACTTGCGCGGATCGAAGAACATCGCTTCCAACAATTTGTAAGCCGTCTGGACGGTCGGCGGATCGCCGGGACGCATTTTGCGATAGATTTCCAGCAAGGCGTCAACCGGCTTGGTGATGACGTCCTTCTTCAGAGTCTGCGCAAGAATGGCACCGATATCATCGCGCTCAGGGAAAAACACCGAGAAACTGTCGATGCCGCCTTCGACGATCTCCCTGCAGCTTCGCCGGCGTGATTTCGTTATTGGCTTCGAGGATTACCTCGCCGCTCTCTTTGTTGACGATGTCCGAAAGCGCGTAGGCGGCCTCAAACTGCGAAGTCTCCATTTCGACCTCGCCGATGTTTGCCTTGCGCAGGCCTTCGAGGGCCGAGGTTGTAACCTTCTTACCGGCGCGAACGATCGGATCGGGACCGCGTCCCTTAATCTCAAAATCCACCTTCATGCCAACCAGGCTGGTCGGACCTTGTTCGGGCACCTGGATCATCAGACGCCCGTCTTCGACTCTGATCTCATCGGTTACGTAAAGCGCGCGCAGGATGTCTTCATCCGCAAACGAAGCGTTCTTCACCCTCTCTTCGAGGGCGGCGTCGCTCTTCACGAGCTTGCCGTCGATCTCCTTGCCGAACCAGAGGCCAAGTGCACGCAGGAAAATCGAGGCCAGAAACTTGCGCTTGCCAACGCGAACGTAAAGCAGGTTTTCTGGTCGTATTCAAATTCAACCCAAGAGCCGCGGTAAGGAATGATCTTGGCGATATAGATCGCGCCGCGTTTAAAGAAGACGCCAGGAGAGCGATGCAACTGAGAAACAATTACGCGCTCGGTGCCGTTGATGATGAAAGTGCCGTTATCAGTCATCAAAGGAATTTCACCGAAGAACACTTCTTCTTCTTTGATGTCACGAATCGAAGCGCTTCCGTCTCCGGATCCTTGTCGTAAACGGTCAGGCGGATTTCACCTTCAGAGGAACGCTGTAACTCATCCCGCGTTCCTGACACTCCTGCTGATCGTGCTTATGCTTCAACCCGACAGGCTCACCGCAGTTTTCACAGAGCTGGGGGCGCACCGAGTTAAAGGTTCCGCACTTGTGACAAAGCGTTTCACCCGCCGCCAGAGGGATTGACCTTGATGGTGGAACCGCAGTGCTTACAATTGGCGCGCAGGTAGTTCAGGCCCTCGAGCCGGCCGCATTTGCACTGCCAGTTTCCGATCTGATACTCGACGAAATCGAGGGTCGCGGTGCCGCGAAAATCGGAGATGGGAAAGACCGACTGGAACACAGCCTGGAGTCCGGTGTTCTCGCGCTCTTCCGGCAGGAAATCCATCTGCAGAAAGCGGTTGTACGACTCGCGCTGAATCTCGATTAGATTCGGGATTCGCACTGCCGTCGGAGATCTTGGAAAAGTCGATGCGCTCAGGCGCTTGACTGGTGCGCCTTCCCAAACCTGTATTAACTGAATGAAGCAGATTTCCTTGCATGAGAGGTTCCTTATTAGAATTTCTGAATGCGGATCTCGGATTGCGGAATCCAAAACCCACAAGCGCGGTTTCAAATCCGCAGTCTGAAATCACCAATCCGCAATGCCTGAAGACACCAAGACGCGGTCAGAGCGCACAAAGCCCCGACCGCTTTATCGTTAAAAAGCGGCTGATTTCTCGTCGATTTTTTCCGAATAACGCCAGCGCCTCAATACTCTCTTAACTTAACCACCAAGTCTCCGAGTGTCAAGCCACCACCACCACAGTTCAAAGTCCCGAGTTCCAGCGCCCAACGTCCGGAGTCACCGCTTACTCAGTGACTTTGGACATTGGACTTTGGACTAATTTATTTGACTTCAACAGTTGCGCCCGCGTCGGCAAGCTTCTGCCGAACTGTCTCGGCTTCTTCTTTCGACACGCCTTCCTTCACCGGCTTTGGCGCCGCCTCGACGAGATCCTTGGCTTCTTTCAAACCAAGTGCCGTAACTTCGCGCACAACTTTGATCACATTGATCTTGTTGCCGCCAACGGCCTGCAGGATTACGTCGAATTCGGTCTTCTCTTCCGCCGGAGCCGCAGCTTCGCCGCCGCCACTGCCGCCGGAGCCGCCACTGCGCTGCCGCCGCCGAAACGCCGAAAGTCTCTTCCAGTTCCTTCACGAGCTGTGAAGCCTCCAGAAGCGTCATGCTCTTCAAAAACTCAATTACATCTTCACGTGTTGCTGCCATGATTGCCTTTCTATCCTCCTCAAGGGTTCTGATTCGATTGCGAATTTCAGATTTCGGATCGTCTTTTTCCTCAATCCGAATTCCAGAAATTCGCAATCCGAAATTCTAGCTTCAATTTGCAGCAGGAGAACCCACGGTACCGTTTCTGCCGGTTGGTTGCATCTCATCCGGTGAACCGTCGAAGCCGTAGACGACCTGACTATCGTCAAGCTCTTTCCGCGTCCGGCCCCTGTCGCTTATTTCTTGAGATCTCAGAATTTCAGATCTCAAATTTCAAAATCCAAACCTAGGCGGCTTCGCGCTTTCTGATCACCAATCTGTTTGACCACGATAGCCAGGTTTCGCGGCACCGCCGACAATACGGTGACGAGTCTCTGCGCCTGCGCGTTGAGCAAGAACATGACTTTCGAAATCAATTCTTCTTTGGAAGGCAGGCTGGCAATCGCTTCGACATCTTTCAAAGCAACCACATTGCCTTCGACGATGCCCACCTTAAACTTGAAAGATATCCGGGTTCGCCTTGGTAAACTTGGCGATCGCCTTTGAAAGACCCACTGGATCTTCAGTGCTGAGAGCTACAGCGGTTACGCCTTTAAACTGATCAACGGCCTTTTCCAAAGCCGTGCCTTCCGCAGCCTTGCGGGCCAGAGTGTTCTTTACTACACCGTAGCTAACTCCCGCTTCACGCAATTGATTGCGGAGTTCCTGATCCTTCGGGACGGTCATGCCCTTGAATCCGACCAGCATTGCCGCTTTGGCGTTCTTAAACTGCTCTGTGAGAGCTTCCAAATCTTTTTGTTTCTGTGCCTTGGTTTTCATCTGTAGCTCCTCACCTATTTAACGTAAGCCGCTTCATCGATCAACACGCCCGGACTCATCGTTGGATGCCAAATTGACTTTCTTTACATACCTGCCTTTGGCGGTCGACGGCTTCGCCTTTACCACAGCCTCAAGCAGCGAGCTGAGTGTTGTCTCGAAGTTTGTCAGCCTCAAATGAAACTTTGCCGACTGGCACGTGAATGACGCCCGTCTTATCGACGCGATACTTCCAACCTTGCCGCGCCTTGGTTTCCCTGACCGCGGTCTTAACGTCGAAGGTTACGGTGCCGGTTTTAGGATTGGGCATCAGACCTCTTTGGGCCGAGCACCTTTTCCCAGACCACCGACGAGTCGCATCATGTCGGGAGTAGCAACAACGGCATCAAACCTGCCAGCCGCCCTTGATCTTTCGACCATGTCCTCGCCGCCGACAAAATCGGCGCCTGCCTCTTCGGCTTCCTTAATCTTGTCGCCCTGGGCGATCACGAGAAACGGTCTTCGATTTGCCGAGACCGTGTGGAAGTACGATGGTGCCGCGCACCAGGCTGATCGGCCTTCCGCGGATCGACCTCAGCCAAAACCGTCAACTCGACCGTTTCATCAAACTTCGGCGAAGGCGATCTCCTTAACCTTATCGACCGCTTCGTCCAGGTTGTACTTGCGCCCAACCTCGATCTTCTCCGCCGCCAGGTTGTATTTCTTTCCGTGCTTTTCATTTCTTACCTCCGAGGTTCATGCGAAGAATTGCGGAACTCGATCCTCTGAGTCTAACTCTCCTCCTCTCTAAAGGCGAACCGGAAATCGGAAAACGAAAATCCGCGGTCCGAAATTCGCAATCTGAAGCTTACTCGATCGTTAAACCCCATCTGCCGGGCTGTTCCTGAGATGGTCTTTATGGCCGAAGGCCAAACTCGTCGTATTCAAATCCTGAAGTCTTGGTCTTGGCAATTTCTTCGATCTTGGCCTTTGAAATCGTGCCGACCTTTCGCGGTTAGGGCTTGCCCGAACCTTTGAAATCCCCGCCGCCTTCTTCAACAAATCCGCCGCCGGGGGTGTCTTCGTTTCAAACGTGAACGAGCGGTCAGCATAAACTGTGATGACCACCGGAATCTTCAGATCCGGATCCATCTGCGCGGTCTTGGCGTTGAAAGCTTTGCAGAATTCCATGATGTTTACGCCGTGCTGGCCGAGCGCCGGACCGATAGGCGGCGCCGGGTTTGCCTGCTACCGGCGGAGAACCTGCAGCTTGATGTAACCTGTAATTTTCTTTGCCATCTTCATTTCCAGTTGGCGGTTCCGATGCCGATTGAACTCTTACAGGCCGCGTCGATTGCCATCACATAATCGGCAATTGGCATTCGGCAATAATTGCTATTCTTCTTCCGCAGATGCACTTTTTCCGCGTCTGGAAGTTTAACTCCACCGGCGTTGAGCTTCCGAAAGTGGTGACGGTCACCTTCAGCGTCGATTGTCTCATTTACTTCCTCATGCGCGGTGAAGCTCTGGAATGGCCCAGAAGCTTCAATGCGCTGCGTTTCACCGACGAATCAGAGCTTCACGGTTTACCGGGTTTTTCCCGCCCGCTTCGATGTCGTCCATGTACAATCTGATCGACTTCTTGTGGTATTAGCGGCGTGGGGTTATGTCCACTGAAACCATCACCCTTCGGCGTGAAGCGATCAGCCAGCTATTGAAAAACGTTTATCCAGGGATGTGGCCCGCTCATCACGTCGATCACGCACCCAGCACGCCAGCGGATAGAACATGCGCGATGGCTCTGATCACCTTATTCCCGCATCTCAGCGACGGTTTCAGGTCACGGCGCTTCGTAATCTCGTTTTACGAGATCTGTTATCGCCACGCGCTCAGGCTATCGCCGAACCTTCTTCTCGTGCCGAATGTGCCATTATGAACCACTGCTGCGTCAGCGCTTCCACAGCGATTGAAACCGTCAGCCCAACTGAGGAGTTGGATTCTGGATTGCTCAGAGAAATGACAGATGCGATCTACCAGGAACAAGTATGACTGCGAAAAGATCGCACACCAGAGGTAGCGAATCGTAAGTGTTTCTTCCTTCGCCGAAAAATGGGGACACGCCACTTCATTTCCACTTGCACGTCTCTGAAAAAAACTGAGCCGTACGACCGAGCAGGCCAACCTGGTCGCTCGGCCCGCCTTCACCGACGCGCTCCTTGCCCTCAGCGCCTTCGCCCAAAAACAGAGCGCAGCGCGACAAAGGGGAGAACGCTATCTGGTTTCCATATCATCGCGGCTCTGGCTAGCACAACAATAATTAAGCTGCCAGCGGTACCAGTTGAACGGACTTTCCGGTTTGCGGAGACGATTGTAACGGGTGACACTACTTACCTATGCAAAGGGGTGTCAGTGCTTTGGTATCCGGGGTACCCAGTCTGCAATATTCAACCGACCCCGGCACAGACCTGGCACTACTTCGTTTCCAGCCTTGATCAGTGTGTTTGCATTAACAAGCGACATGAACTTGTGAACTCAAGCCTCAATCCGGCGTGAATCTTTTTATTCTTGGTCGTTGCATGGTTACGGCTTTTTTAGAATCGATACATGAAGAACAATATTATCGCGTAGCATTTTCTTGTTTTCAATTTCGTTCAATTTCAACTAACTAAAGACTTTCGCTTGTCTTCACAACGCGTTTTCCAGTCGGCAAATCACAACCAGTGGAAATCGGCAATGCTTACTCGGTGGTAATCAGACACCGTGCCGGCTCTACCGGAGTTCGTCCACGCCTCACGGATGGCGAACCGCAGTCGCTATATCGCATTGCAGGCGCGATCAGCTCGATCTCCATCGCCCACGTTATCCCGGCATCCACCATCTCCACCCTCGATGATCGCCTCGTCACGTCCGTCGAAATCCGGTAAAACTGCGGCCAGTAACCCCAGTGAGAACGGCGTCAATGATAATTAGCGCTTCTTCCACTTCGTCAGCACATGCAGCCACCAGCCCCGAACTTCGTGTGCGTTGCAATGCTCCCGAAGGCTTCGCGATTACCTGCCGCGCTCTCAATGTCCGCTTGCTCATTCCGCACCATGCAACCAACGTTGTCGCCGCCATGCCTGAATCAGCAACTTCTGCTGAACATCTCTCCACGCCGATAACTGCCGTCGTGCGCGTCCCGGATGCCCCACTGTTCCACGCTCGCTTGTGACCATCCGCGCTCGATCGGCCCGTCGCCGCGTGCCGCAGCCTGAATCGTCGATGTCTTCCACCGGCATTAAAGCGGCTTTTCAACGTCGCGTGCTGGCGTCGCCGGGATGTAACTGTCGACGTCCATCGCTCTTCGACTGTCTTCTCCGTTCCCAGGTCACTTCAACGCCTTCGTAGCCGCTGCGTCTGGTATGTCGTCGCGGGAAACTCATAAGCGCTCAACGGCTCTCGGCTTCAGTTCACCGGCTCGGCAACTCGCATCTGCGTCGACCGCGTCGCATTCATGAACCACAACCATCGCGCCGGCACCTGGCGGGCCCAGCGAATCATCGCTCCACGCGTCTGCGGCATCGGGCCATCCGTCGCGCCTTACCGGAATCGCACCGTCCATCACGCTGCGCCCGTGATCATGTTCTTTACATAGTCAGCGTGGCCCCGGGCGATGACGTGCGCGATGCACCGCCTTTGGTCCTCGCCACTCCACGTGCGCCGTGCCGATCGTGACCTCGTGCTTTTTCTTCCGGTGCTTTATGTCCCGATCAAGCCACGAACTGCACCATAGGATTGTTCTTTTACAGCACCTTCGTGATCGCGCCGTCAAGGTCGTCTTCCGTGATCCGCGTGCCCAATCGTCCCGATGTTCACGTGCGGCTTACTTCATCGAATTTTTCCTTTGACATATCTTAATTGGCCTCTTCAACCAAATGATCAGCACTCGCTGCCACAAACCTCAAAATTACGCGAGTCAAAAGCCTTTGGAGCCCGCGATAGAGGTTTTGAACCGCGTTTTCCTCGCCACCAAAGATGTACCCTGAAGGCTACGCCGGGGCCACCAAGGATGGCGGATCAGAAGGACGATCTACGCCCGAGCCGCGCTCGCGCTTTCATCTCATTTTATTGCTCTTCGGCACCTTTTTCGGGCGGACGGATTCGACTCGCGACCCTCGGCGGAAGGCGATTATCTCTCAACCAAACACCCGCCCATCAAACGATTGCGGATTGCTATCCGGTTACGTTCAATCCGCATTTAAAATCTCATTCAAATTTCCTACTGGTGCGAAGTGCGGATTCGAACCTGTAAGGCGTTGGCTGCCGGGTTTACTGGCCAGTGCCGGCTATTACTCGACCACCACAACATCTATGTCAGTTAGCAGTGGCAGACCGGCGAGAGGGTTTTGAACTGAAACCCTCGATTTCGTCGGGTATACCTGTGAAGATACGCCGGCACCTTTACAAAAATTTTAAAATAATGTAACACCGACAAAATGCGGATACTACTGGCCCGCATGCAGAAGAGCGCCGAGTCGCAGTCGGGATTACGATATCGCCCAACGCCACGGCGCTCAAAAGCGGGTTTGAGTCGAGTTCTTTTCCGGAGGAACGAAATCTGGAGGCCAGAATCGAGATTCAAGACTTCTATCCGACTCGGCGAACCTGATCCGCGAACCGCGAACAATCGCGTCTGGCGGGCGGCTGCGAACTTGTAATCCAGTGTTGATGGCAAGGATTGGCCCCGATAAAACGCTGATTTGAAGTAACCCATACGATGAGGTGGATGGTGGCGACCGCGTGAAGCATCGCCGCCTAATATGCAGAGCCAGCACCAAGCCAGTCGCTGCGAAAGCTGATGGAGTTGGGCGCCGAAAAGGTGTTACAACGCCGCCTCCAGTTCAGGCGCGGACCGAAACAATCGCCGGGAAGGACATCCGAGTTTCCCGCTGGCGGGATACTACCGGCAACGCTCGAAACAATCAAAAGCGCCGTCAGGACCTGTTGCCAACATTTCGCTTGCCATCTTCGACAGCTCGGGATCACCGCCATCAACCGCGCCGAATCAGACACAAGCCGTCACGCAGCTCCCGCCCGATGATGATGCTACATTTTTGCCGCGCCAGTTGATTCACCAGCCGTCAAGCGCCACCGGGATCAGCGGTTGTCGGCGATGGGATCCAGCAGTTGACCGCAGGCGCGATCGCACAGTTTCCGGCTGCGAGCGAAGTGACCGTCAAAAATCTGAAATCGCGCAAGCCCAGGAAAAGAGCGACGCAAAATATGAGCGCGACGGACGAAACCAGTTTCGGAAAGCGGGGAATTAAAGCAGAACAACGACAAGCGGGACAATGAATTCTGGAGACGTCAGGCTATTTCTGGTTCACAACAATTCGACGTCGAGATCTGCTGGCGAAATCATTTGCAGTCGAATTTTGAGTTTATGACTCTATTTACACGAGGACGACTGTCAAAGAAGGATTACGAAAGGACTGATGCGCTGAAGACCAGTTCCCGAATTCCTTTGACCGCCACGCGAGATCTTTGCGTCCGCGCGGTAAACGATAACCGCAAAGGACGCAAAGCGCAGATCCGCAAAAATAAACCATCGGCGCATTTACCAGGGCTAGCCGCACGTTTTCGAGCATTGCCGCTCCAGTTCAACGCGCAGATTCCGGGGTCTGCGACTCATCGAGATATGCTGACATGGGCGGACTCAGGATCAGTTCTGCGTCCTTGAGCTTGTCGAGTCGCTCGCGGTACTCGCATCGGCAGATATACTTCTTCCGGGGTTGGCGCAGTTACCGTCGGTGTGGAAGTCGCCAGGCCAAGACCGCACCAGACCGGCCTCCGCCAACTTTCCGCCATATCTCGCGTGTGCGGCTTGAAGCGTAACGTTCGTTCTCTCAGCCGCTTCGGTGTTTTGCATCAATCGCCACGTTGATATCGGCGCGCAACTCGGATCTTTACTTGCTCCGGCGCCATGCCCGTATCGATTAACTCCCGGCGGAAGGGCGTTAGCCGGCAAGTCATTAAACAGCCCGGTTTGGATCGATGGCGTCGTTCAAATGGTTCAGGTGCCTGCCAGCTGGTTACCCGATCTGGTCTGTCTGTTTTCGTCACTCTTTGGGAACTTAACTGTCACTTTCGTGTATTCAATGTCCTCCCTGAAGGTGCAGACGAGCTTACGGCCTCGGATCGGCGGAAGCGAAGGTATTCACCTAAACAGAGCGATGCGAATTTTGCGCCAGCAAGTACTGTTTTTCCGCCATCGCTGAGGTCGGTTGAGCTGGCGTTAGACACGTCAAAATTAGCTCCGCGTAATCCCGGCATTCCGAGGTGGTGGTTCAGCATAACTGATTTCGTCGCCAGACGCTCCAATTCGATCATGTTGCGTTTCTCGCGCAGCTCATCATGTTAGCGGGATCTCCTGCCGGGCCTCATAGGCGCGGCAGTTGGACGCAGCGTTTCTCACGGTTCGAACGGTGCTTCATGGATGATAGACAAGCCAGCGCCTGAGAGCGGATTTACGCGATAACCGCGGACCGGCCATGGCGGGCGGAAACCAGGACGATGCCGCTAACGCGCCGTCCCGGTGTGAGCACTGTAGCCAGTTTCAATCGCGCCCTGCTCTCCCTCAGAAACTTGGGTCGAGGTCTGACTGAGACCTGGAACGGTCAAGCGCCGCCTGCCGGTGCT
>ERZ1370068.7961-contig-6848_pt1 | contig 52233 bp, 51 predicted proteins | sample MGYA00561227_ERZ1370068 | MGnify/ENA primary metagenome ERZ1370068 (study PRJEB38410, sample SAMEA6850437) | metagenome | study: Metagenomic assessment of the ecological functions of the soil: analysis of the soil microbiota associated with the... | reverse complement strand
ACGACCGGCGTTGTCGGCTTCGGACGTAGCCAGGCGGCATCGCCCGTGCGGCAGGTTCGGGAGGCGTTTGAGGAGCTCGTCGAGCTCGGCCTCGACGCCGCGATGTCGTTCTCGAGCGTCGACCTTCTCGCCGAGCGCCTCATCTCGTTGCGGAGCGGGGTGGCGTCGCCGCTCCCTTATGACCTCGCCGATCTTCTTCGAGCTGTTGCGGTGGCGCCGAGCCTCGACTGGGTGACGAGCGCGCGTTTTTCGTCGAGCGCGCGTAGCGTGTCGAGCGCGGCGGTCTGGCTCGCTTTCTGGCGGATAGGTTCGGGCGACGAGCTCGGAGGTTCCGGCTGGCTGGGTTCGCGCGTGGTGGCGCGGATTCTAAAGGCGCGGGTGCTATCATCGCCCGTCCGCCATGTGGATAAACTGCGTGTCGCGGGCGGCCGCCGGCTCACGGGTCGCGAAGGTCCGCCGTCGGCGGTCGAAGAACGCGGCGCTCCCCGCCCTGGCCGCGACGCCTCACCGAAGACAAGGTCGAGCTCCAAAACCTCCCGCGCGTGCGCGACGTGCGCACGATGCTGCGCGTGCTCGAACAGCTGGGAGCCAGGTCGATGACCGCGGGGACGGACGCGGCCTCGATCCACGTCGCAGCGGGTCCAGTCGTTCGAGGCCCCCTACGACCTGGTCCGGACGATGCGGGCTTCGGTGCTCGTGCTCGGGCCGTTGCTCGCGCGGCTACGGCCGCGCGCGCGTGTCTTCCCGGGAGGGTGCGCCATCGAGGAGCGACCGATCAATCTCTCCACATCGACGGGCTGCACAAGATGGGAGCTACGATCGCCATCGAGCACGGGTACGTCCAGGCGACGGAGGCACCGGCTCCACGGGGCGTCGATCGCCTTCCCCAGAGGACCGTCACCGGAACCGAGAACCTCATGATGGCGGCGGTGCTCGCCGAAGGGACCACCCACGCTTTCCAACTGCGCCCGCGAGCCGGATCGTCGACCTCGCCGACCTCCTGATCGCGATGGGCGCCTCGATCCGTGGGGCCGGAACCGGGGATCTCATCATCGAAGGCGGGCAGCCGCTCCACGGCGCGGTCCCGCACCGCGTGATCCCGGATCGAGAGGCGGGCACCTACCTGATCGCCGGAGCGCTCGTCGGCGACGACGTCGGGTCTGTGGCGCCCGCACGGATCACCTCGAGGCGCTCCTCGAAAAGCTCGCCTCGTGCGGCGTCGCGGTCGCGGCGACCGCCGATGGGCTGCGCGTCGCGTCGCCGCCCGCGCTCGTCGCGAGCGATCTGCGCACCAGTCCGCCCCGGATTTCCGACCGACATGCAAGCGCAGTACATGACGTTGATGACCCAGGCCCAAAGGCGCCGCGCTGATCGCGCGAGACGGTCTTCGAGGCGGCGTTTCATGCACGTCGGCGAGCTCCAGCGCATGGGGGCCGACATCCGCATCGACGGGCGCTCGGCGGTCGTCGCGGTCCGACCCGCGTCTCACCGGGGCGCAGGTGATGGCGACCGACCTGCGCGCTTCGGCCTGCCTCGTGCCTCGGCCGGGCTCGTCGCCGACGGGCCGACGGTCATCGACCGGGTCTATCATCTCGACCGCGGGTACAGAGTCGATGGAGACCAAGCTCGGCGCGCTCGGGGCGTCGATCGAGAGATTCGCGCATGAGCCGGCCTGCATCTTCTGCCGCATCGCGGCCGAAGGACGTCCCGCGCGGCATCGTCTACGAGATGGCGACGTCCTCGCGTTTCGCGACCTGAGCCCGCAGGCCCCGACGCACGTGCTCGTGATCCCGAAGCGCCACGTCGCGTCGCTCGACGATCTGGTCGGAGGCCGATGCGCCGCTCCTCGGGGCGATGATGCTCGCCGCGAAGAAGGTCGGCGCCGGCGGCCGGGCTTGGCCGCTGGCGTACCGCGTCGTGTCCAATTGCGGCGCCGACGGCGGCGACAGAGCGTGGCCCACGTCCATCTCCACGTCTCGGGCGGCCGGCCGATGGCCGTGGCCTCCGGGCTAAGCTGCCGCCGCCGAGCGCATGAGCCGTCGCGCCGCGGGACTCTCTCCTCCATCCGCACCTCGCTTCCCTGCACGTACGGTGGGCTCGACGCCGCCGCGCGCGGATTTCTTCGCCTGGGCTCGAGAGGCAGGCGTTTCCGTCTGGCAGATCCTCCGCGTGCGGCCCGCCGGGAGCAGGACGCTCCCCTACGCGGCGCCCTCCGCGTTCGCGGGCGACGCCGTCGTGGTTTCCGCGACGGCGAGCCGAGCGCGCCCCAGGCGTTCGCCGCGTTCGCGCGGCGAGCACGCGGCGTGGCTCGACGACTGGGCGCATGTTCGCAGCCTTGAAGGAGACGCCACGGCGGCCTTCCTTGGTTCGCCTGGGACGAGCTGCGCGCTCGCGACCGGCGGCGCTCGCCGCCAGTGCCGCGGCGCGGACGCGACGCGATCGCGGGTCAGCGTCCGCGCGCAACACCGGTTCGTGACGCGGCTGGCGCGGCCGGATGCAGGGAGCGTGCCGCGCGACGCACGGGATCACCGATCCTGGGCGACGTTCCGATCTACCCGGCGCTCGACTCGCGCCGACGTCTGGGCGCACCAGGACCTCTTCCACCTCGACGACGACGGCGCGCCGACGAAGGTCGCCGGCGTGCCCCCGGACTTACTTCTACCGACACCGGGCAGCTGTGGGGAATCCGCTCTACCGGTGGGACCGGCTGCAGCGAGACCGGTTACGCCTGGTGGATCGAGCGTCTGCGGCACGGCCTTGCGTTTCACGACGAGCTGCGGCTCGATCACTTCCGCGGAGTTCGTCGGCTACTGGGCCGATCCCCGCCGACGCCGAGACCGCGGAAGACGGCGCGTGGAGCCCGGGCCCGGGCGCGGCGCTGTTCGACGCGGTCGGCGCCGCGCTCTGGGAGGCTGCCCGTTCGTCGCCGAGGATCTTGGGCGTCATCACCGAGGACGTACCGCGCTGCGCAAGTCGCTCGGACTTCCAGGCATGCGGGTGCTGCAGTTCCGGCTTCGATCGCCGGCGACGGCGACCATGCGCCGCACCGGCTCACGCGAAGACGTCGTCGTGTACACCGGCACCCACGACAACGACACGACGCGCGGATGGTTCGCGTCCCTCGACGCGGCGGCACGGGCGCGCGTTCTGGGCTACCTCGGAGGGACGGCGGACGACGTCGCCGTCCGCCTCATGCGCGCGGCGTACGCGTCGGTCGCGGATCTGGCGGTGGTGCCCCTCCAAGACGTGCTGGAGCTCGGCTCCGAAGCGAGGATGAACGTTCCGGGCGTGGCGGCGGGGAACTGGAGATGGCGCGCGCCGTCTCACGCGCTGACCCCGGAGCGCGCGCTGAGGCTGAGGAGGCTCGCGGAGGAGACCGGCCGCGACTGCTAGAATCACGGTTTCACGGAGGTGTCGCCATGGACAACCCGGTCATCGTCAGCGCGGTCCGCACCCCCATCGGAAAGTTCCTCGGCACGCTCGCAGGCGTTCCCGCGACCGAAGCTGGGCGCGATCGTGGTGCGAGAAGCCGTCCTGCGCGCCGAAGCTCGTCCCCGGGTCAGATCGACGAGGTCATCATGGGCAACGTCGTCAGCGCCGGGCTCGGTCAGAACCCGGCGCGTCAGGCCGCGATCTTCGGCGGTATCCCGGACACGGTCCCCGCCATGACGGTGAACAAGGTCTGCGGCTCCGGGCCTGCAAGGCCGTCGTGCTCGCGGCGCAGGCGATCAAGTGCGGCGACGCCGAGATCGTCGTCGCGGGCGGCATGGAGTCGATGTCGAACGCGCCGTATCTCATGAAGAACGCGCGCGGCGGCTTCCGGATGGGGAATCAGACCGATCTACGACGCGATGATCCACGACGGTCTCTGGGACGCCTACAACGACTACCACATGGGGAACACCGGGCGAGGTCGTCGCCGAGCGCTGGAAGGTGACGCGCGAAGACCAGGACGCGTGGGCGCTCGACAGCCACAAGAAGGCGATCGCCGCGATCGACGCGCGGCGATGTTCAAGCGCGAGATCGTGCCGGTCGACGATCCCCAGCAAGAAGGGCGATCCCGTCCGGTTCGACACCGACGAGTCGCCCGCCGCGAGACGACGATCGAGGCGCTGCAGGGCGCTGAAGCCGGCGTTCAAGAAGGACGGCACCGTCACCGCGGGGAACGCCCCCGGCGTCAACGACGGCGCGGCGGCGGTCGTCGTCGACCTCGAAGGCGACGGCCAAGCGCCTCGGGCTCGACCGCGCGCGCCGAGATCGTCGCGTACGCGTCGATCCGGGCTCGCCCCGAGCTCGTGATGATGGCGCCCGAGAAGGCGGTGCGGATGCTCTGGGAGAAGACGGGCTGGACGGCCGACGGCGTGGACCTCTACGAGTTCAACGAGGCGTTCGCCGGTGCAGCAGGTCGCGCTCGCAGCGCGTCCTCGGGTCTGAACCCGGCCAAGCACAACGTCCGCGGCGGCGCGGTCGCGCTCGGCCATCCGATCGGCGCTTCCGGGCGCGCGCATCCTGACGACGCTGCTCCACGCGCTCGAGGACCGCGGCGTGTCGAAGGGGATCGCCGCGCTCTGCCTGGGCGGAGGGAACGCGGTCGGCATGGCGATCCGGCGAGACCCGATGAAGGTGCGAACGCTCGGGGTCGTCGGAGCCGGGCAGATGGGAAACGGGATCGCGCACGTCGCGGCGCAGGCCGGCCTTGCGGTCGTCATGCGCGACCTCGACGGACGCCTTCGTCGGGAAGGGGCTCGACACCGATCGCGAAGAACCTCCAGCGCGGCGTGGACAAGGGGAAGATGACGCGCGGCCGAGAAGGACGCGGTCGTCGGCAGGATCAAGGGCACGACGAAGCTCGAGGACCTGGCGGGCTGCGACGTCGTCGTCGAGGCGGCGATCGAGAAGCTCGACGTGAAGCTGGAGCTGTTCAAGACGCTCTGACGGCATCGCTCAGCCCGGGGCGATCCTGGCCACGAACACGTCGTCGCTCCCGATCACGAAGATCGCCGCGGCGACCAGCCGGCCCGACAAGGTGATCGGCATGCACTTCATGAACCCGGTGCCCGCTCATGAAGCTGGTCGAGGTGATCCGCGGCCTCCAGACCTCGGACGAGACTGCGGCCGCGACGAAGTCGCTCGCGCGAGGCGATGGGCAAGACGCCGGTCGAGTGCCGCGACTTTCCCGGCTTCGTGTCAGCAACCGCGTGCTGATGCCGATGATCAACGAGGCGATCTTCTGCCTCCACGAGGGCGTCGCCGACGCCGGCCGCGATCGACACGATCATGAAGCTCGGCATGAACCACCCGATGGGCCCGCTGACGCTCGCCGACTTCATCGGCCTCGACACCTGCCTCGTACATCCTCGAGGTGCTGCACGACGGGCTGGGCGACGACAAGTACCGGCCGTGCCCGCTTCTCAAGAAATACGTCGAAGCCGGCTGGCTCGGGAAGAAGTCCGGGCGCGGGTTCTACGACTACAGGCGAAGCGCAAGGCGGGAGCGCCGGCCTGATCAAAGACGCAGGAACGCGCCTCGAGATCGCCCTCGCGATCGTCGCGCGCGACGGCTCCTCCTGGTCGCCCGGCGCGCAGGCAACCAGCACCTCGGCGGGAGCGTGGGAGTTTCCCGGAGGGAAAATCGAAGAGGGCGAGGAGCCCGCCGCCGCCGCGCTTCGGGAGCTCCGCGAGGAAACCGGGCTTGCCGCATCGAGCGCGGTAGCCGCTCCTCATCTTCGTTCATGATTACCCTGACCGGCCGCCTGCGCTTCCACGCGTTCGTCGTGAAAGACGCCGAGGGCGACGTCGCCATCGACGGAGACCGCGCGTTCTCCTGGGTGGCGCCGTCGTCGCTCGATGCGCTCGAGATGCCGGAGGCCAACCGCGCGATCCTGCGCGCGCTCCGATGGCGGCTTGCGTGAGCGAGCCGCAGACCGTCTTCGGCGTAGGAGAGCGCGATCGCGGCAAGCGGCTCGATCAGTTCCTTCACGAGCGGATCCCCGGTTCGTCCCGCGCGCGGATCCAGCGCGCGATCGAGGAGCGCGTCACGCTCTCGTGGGGCGTCGTCGCCCCGCTCGGCCACGCCGGTCCGGCCCGGCGGCCGCGTCGAGATCGGGCACACGCCGATCGTCGAAGAGATCGTCGACGTTCCTCTCCCGGTCTTGGCCCGGGGACGGGATGGCTCGGCCGTGGACAAGCCCGCCGGCCTCGTGGTGCATCCGGTGAATACCGTTCGCGACAACTCGTTGATCCGGATGCTGCGCCGGCAGGAAGGCTCGTCCGAGCTGCGATTGGCCCACCGCTTGATCGCGAGACGACCGGCGTGCTCCTCTGCGCCTTCGATGCCCCGACCGCGAGCGTCCTTGCGACCGCGTTCGAGCGCGGTCGCGTGCATTAAGGAATACGTCGCGGTGGTACGCGGCGACGTGGAAGGCGATGAAGGCACGATCGACATGCCGATCGGCGAGGGCGACCGGTCTCGTGTTTTCGTCCGACGCGAGGTGACGGCGGACGGCGAGCGCGCGGTGACGCGCTGGCGCCTCGAGCGGCGCCTCGACGGCGCCACCCTCCTGAGGCTGTTCCCCGAGACCGGGCGGCGCCACCAGCTCCGCGTTCATCTCGCGGCGGTCGGGCACACCGATCCTGGGCGACATTCTGTACGGACGGCCCGACGCCGATTACCTCGACCTGGTGAAGGGAACGCGCGGACGCGCGCCGGGAGGAAGGCGGGCCCAGGCGGCATTCTCGCACTGCGCGCGGCTCGTCTTCCCGAATCCGACGGCGAGTGGGACCGTCGAGGTGCTCTCTCCTGCCGCCCGACTTCGACGAGATCGCTGCGGCGCGTGACCGCTGCATCTCCGTTGGATCGCTCTTCTGGCTCTTGCCGTGGCACCCTACGCAGGTGCGCATTCATGCGCCGCTGCTCTACGATGACCGCACGCTGCTCGACAACGCGTGGCTGTCTCCACGAGGCGGGGCGCTCTCGGTCTTCCAGCACGACTACTGGCACGGGACGAAGCACGCGGGCTCCGACCTCTACCGCCCGCTGACCATCTTGTCGCTTGGCGTGGAACATTCAGGCGGCGCCGACGAAGGAGGCGATCCGCTCGGTCAACGTGGCGGCGCACGCGGCCGCGACGCTCGCGTTGTTGTTCTTCCTGCTGACCGCCTTTCACGTCGTCCCGCGCCGCGTGGATCGGCGCCGCGCTGTTCGCCGTGCACCCCTGGCGAGCGAGGCGGTGCTGTGGGCGGTCGGCCGCGCGGAGATCTTCGCAGCGCTTTCGGGATTCGTCGCGTTCGCCCTGTTCGTGCGCCTGGCCCGCGAGAGCGGGCCCGGCGGGAGTCCGGCTGGCGCTCTCCGTCGCGGCGTTCTTCGTCGCCCTGTGCTTCAAGGAGAGCGCCGCGGCGTGGCTCGTCATCGGCGCGGTCTGGGTCGTGCTCTCCGGAGCGAAGGTCCGTCTGGGCTCGCGTCGCTTGCTACCTCTCCGCCTTCGCAGCCTACGTCGCCCTGCGCGCCTCCGTCGGTCGGCTTCGCCCGGCACGACATCCCCTTCGTCGACAACCCGCTGGCCGTCGCCGGCACGGCGACGCGCATGGCGAACGCCGTCCTGCTGTTCGTGCGTTACGCGGGAAGATGCTGTGGCCGCGGCTCGCTCTCCGATCGAATACGGCTTCGACCAGATCCCCGTGATCCCCGCCGTGCCGTGGGGAGCGCGCGGCCGCGCTGTCGATCGCGGCGGCCGTCGTCCGCGGTCGTCGCGCTGCGTCGGAAAGGCGCACACGGCCGCCGCGTTCCTCCTCGCTTGGGTGCCGGCTGCGCTTCGCCGTCACGGGGAACTTCGCGTTCCCTATCGGGACGATCTTCGCCGAGCGGCTCGCGTATCTCCCGCTCGCCGGATTCTGCGGCCTCGCCGGACTCGCCGCCGCGGCGATCCCGGGCGCGTCGTTGCGGGCGGCCGCCGTCGCCGCCGCCCTGGTCGTTGTGTGCCGGGCGTACGATCGCGCGGGAGGGGATTATCGCGACGTCGCGACGCTGTCCGAAGCGACCGCCGCGGGCTTCCCCTCGCGCCGTCAAGGCACTGGTCAACGCCGGCGCGCGGTCGACTGAGACAACACGACGCGGCCCGCGCCCTCCCGCTGCTCGAGAAGGCGGTGGCCATCTGGCCCGACTACGCGCGGGCTTGGGAGCTTCTCGCCGAGGCCTACGCCGCCACAGGGCAGCCCGGGCGGGCGGACGAGGCGAACCGGCGGGCGAGCGAAGCGAGGCTGCGGGCGTCGCTCCGCCGACGACGCCGTTATAATCGCCGCTCCCGGTCTCCTCGCCGCGAGCTCCACATGAACGCCGTTCTCCGCCGACTTCTGGAGCATCCGCTCCTCGGACCGAAAATCGTGCACCACCGGCGCGTGCCCAGGGCGTCCCGCCGAGTTCGCCGAGCTGGTCTCGCCGCTGCCTCCGGAGCTCCGATCGGCACTGTCGGCGACCGGCATCGAGCGGCTCTTCACGCATCAGGCCGAGGCGCTGGATGCCGTGTCCTACGGCGAGAACGTGCTCGTCGCGACGCCGACGGCCTCGGGAAAGTCGCTCGTCTTCGCGGTTCCAGCGCTGTCGGCCTCGCTCGAAGGAAACGGCGCGACTTCGCTGTTCCTGTACCCGACGAAGGCGTTGGCGCAAGACCAGCTCGCAGAGCCTCTCCGCCCTCGCCGCGGCGACCGGGCCTGCTGCGGCCTCCGTGCGTCGCGATCTACGACGGCGACACCCCGACCACCTGCGCCGCAAGATCAAGGAGGATCCTCCCGACGTGCTCATCACCAACCCGGACATGCTGCATGCGGGAATCCTCGCCTATCACGCCGACTGGTCGGGTTTCCTGGCGAGGCTCGCGCTTCGTGGTGCTGGACGAGCTCCACGTCTACCGCGGCGTATTCGGTGCGCACGTGCACCACATCCTGCGGCGGCTGACGCGCGTTGGCCGCGATGTACGGCGCGCAGGCCGCAGTTCATCGCCGCCTCGGCCACGCGTCGGGCGTCCGGGAGAGTTCGCGGCGTCGCTCCTGTCGGCGCCGTTCCGCGTGGTGGACCAATCGGGCGCCCGTGCGTGGGCGCGCGACGTCGTTCTCATCAATCCGGTCACCGTGTCGCCGTACACGGCCGCCGTGCGGGTCGTGGTCGAGGCCGCGCGCGCGAGGGGCCCGCACCATCGCGTTCACCAAGGCGCGGCGGATCACCGAGCTTCTGCACCAGTGGCTCGTCAAAGAGGCCCCGGAGCTGGCGAGCAAGGTGGCCCCGTACCGCGCGGGCTACCTTCCCGAGGAGCGGCGTGCGATCGAAAAGAAGCTCTTCGCCGGGCAGCTGCTCGCAGTGCTCTCCACGAGCGCGCTCGAGCTGGGGATCGACGTCGGCGGCCTCGACGTGTGCGTGCTCGTCGGCTACCCCGGCTCGCGGACGTCCACCTGGCAGCGCGTCGGACGCGTGGGGCGGGAAGGGAACGACGCGCTCGTGGTCCTGATCGCGATGCCGGACGCCCTCGACCAATACCCGGTCGCCCATCCCGACATGCTGTTCGACGGCGCGTTCGAGCGAGCCGTCCTCGATCCCTGGAACCCGGCGGTCGCCGGGAGCGCACCTCGTGTGCGCCGCCGCCGAAGAGCCGCTCTCCGCCGACGAGGTCGAGGCCTTCGGCGCGCGGGGACGGGCGATCGTCGACGGACTCGTGGCGAAGGGTCAGCTCGCGCGTGATGCGGAAGGCCGCCGGTTCTGCTCGTACCGCCGCCGTCCGCAGCGCGACGTGAACCCCGCACCGCGGGCAGCCCGTTCGCGATCCTCGAGGCGGACACCGGCAGGCTGCTCGGAACCATCGACGCGCTGCAGGGTCTGGCACGAGTGTCATCCCGGCGCGATCTACCTGCACGCGGGGCAGTCGTACCGCATCGACGAGCTTGACGTCGACCACAAGCGCGCGATCGCGCGCGCGCTTCGCGCCGACTACTACACCGTCGTGCTCGGCGAGAAGGAGACGCGAGATCCTGGAGCGGCTCGAGGAGCGCGTGCTCCCCACGCCGGCGGCGGGATCCCGATCGGCTACGGCCGCCTCGAAGGTCACCGTGCGGATTCGCGAGTACCAGAAGAAACGGCTCTTCGGGGGCGAGGCGATCGCGACGCACCCGCTCGATGTGCCGCCGCTGACCTACGAGACGACCGGACTCTGGATCGAGATCCCCGGCGCGCTGCCCACGCTCTGCGCGGCCGACGAGCTTCACTTCATGGGGGGATCCACGCGGCGGAGCACGCGATGATCGGATTGTTCCCGCTCTCTCGCGATCGCCGACCGCGGGGACGTCGGCGGCATCTCCTACACGGCGCACCCTCAGCTGCCGGGGCCCGCGATCTTCCTCTATGACGGCGTGCCGGGAGGCGCCGGGCTCGCCGAGCGGGCGTTCGCCGAGCTCGACGGCTTGCTGAAGAAGACGCGCGAGCTGATCGACGCGTGCCCCTGCGACGCGGGTGTCCGGCGTGCATCCAGTCTCCCAAGTGTGGCAACGGGAACAAGCCGCTCGACAAAGAGGCGGCCTTGCGCGTGCTGCGCGTCCTCCTGGGGAGCTGGCGATCGATCTTGCGCGCGGTCGTCGAGCCGCCGATCGCCCCCGCGCCGCGCCCGGCGCACAAGCACGGCATCGCCCGCGGGGTTCCGGCGCTGCCGGCTGAGCCTGCCCGCAGCAGCGGCGGCGGTCTCCGGGCAGACCCTCGTCTTCGATCTCGAGACCCAGCGCTCCGCGTCCGACGTCGGCGGATGGGGGTTTGCGTCCAAGATGGGGCTGGCCCTCGCGGTCGTCTACGACGTCGCCCGCGGGGCCTACCGGACCTACTACGAGACCGACGTCGATCGCCTGCTGCTCGACCTCGTGCTCGCGGACTGCGTCGTCGGCTTCAACATCGACCGATTCGACCTCGCGGTGCTCTCCGGATACACCGAGCGCGACCTCTCGCGGATCCGCACGCTCGACCTTCTGGGCGAAATCCACAAGCGCGTGGGGTTCCGTGTCTCGCTGAACCATCTCTCCGAGGTCAACCTCGGAGAGTCGAAGGCAGGCGATGGGCTGCAGAGTCTCCAGTGGTGGAAGGAAGGCCGCATCGACCTGATCGAGCACTACTGCCGGAAGGACGTCGACGTCACGAAGCGCCTCTGGGAGCTGGGCCGCTCGCAGAGGTTCCTCCTCCATCGCGACAAGGCCGGACGCACCCTGCGCATCCCCGCGGAATGGTCGTGATGCGCATCGCCGTCGTCCTGGCCGCCGCAGGCGCTCGCGGCCTGTCGCGGCCCTTCGCCGACGATGACCTACGACCTGCCTCCTAAGTCGTGGCAGGGGCGCCATCGAGCACGAGCGGCGCGAGAGGACGCCTCGTTCGCGTCCGATGCCGACTCTCCGATTCCCGAGGCCGCGCGCGCAGCGTTCCAGGGCTTGGAGTACTTCCCTCCCGAGCCGGCGTGGCGCTACGCGCGGTTGGGTCGAGCGCTACGCGCAGCGCGACGCCGATGACGATGGTGACGACCGGAGGTAGGTCGCGCCCGTGCGAGCGCTGGGGGCGCGTGACCTTCGTGCGCGAGGGCCAGCGTGCTCCGCTCCAGGTCTATCGCCTTCTCGATCTTCCGGCGCAGCCCGGGAGGCAGAGGATTGTTCCTTCCGTTCAAAGACGGAACCTCGGGCAAGGAAACCTACGCGGCCGGACGCTACGTCGATCTCGACGGTCCCGACGGCGGCCCGTTCGTCCTCGATTTCAATCGAGCGTACAACCCGTCGTGCGCCTACGGCGAGCCGGAGCGGTTCCAGTGTCCGGTGCCTCCGGCCGAAAACGCCCTGGCGGTCGCGGTCACGCGCGGGCGAGCGCAGGGCCGTCGGCGCGCAGGCACGGAGCGGCGCATTGACCGCGCCTCGCGGCCCCGACGCGCCGATCTTCCTGGTCGGGTTCATGGGCTGCGGCAAGACCACCGTGGGCCGCGCGCTCGCCGCTCCGGCTGGGCTGGGAGTTCGCCGACACCGACGAGCTCGTCGAGCGAGCGGAAGGACGCTCGGTCGAAACGGTCTTCGTCGAACGCGGCGAGGGAAGGTTCCGGGAGGCGGAATGGGAGGCTCTGCGGTCGCTTTCGGGGCGCGCAGGATCGTCGTCGCCACGGGCGGAGGCCTGTTCCTGGGGGTCGCGCAGCGCGCAGCTCGTCCGCGCCTCCGGCTGGTCGTGCTGGCTCGACGCGCCGCTCTCCGTCGTCGCGTCGCGCCTCCAATCAGGTGAGCCGCGGCCTCTGTGGCCGTGCTGCGGACGCGCTCGCACGGCGGGCGATGTTCGAGCGGCGCAGGGCGGCGTACGCGCTCGCCGACCATCGCATCGACGCGTCGACGGGCGGACCCGACGAGCTCGCGCACGGCATCGAGGCGCTCAGAAACTCGCTTTGGCGTTGATTTGTTCAGTAAAACGTTCATACTTCCGGCCGTCTCATCCCATTCTTGGAGGACCATTCGATGACGAAGACCGAGTTGATTCAGATGTTGTCCGACGCGACGAGCTCCGACCGCAAGAGCGCGAAGATGTTCCTCGAAGGGCTCACCGGGGTCGTCGAGAAGACGATCAAGAAGGGCGGCGAGGTTCCGATGAAGGGCCTCGGCAAGTTCAAGGTCGTCAAGCGCAAGGCGCGGATGGGACGGAACCCCGCGACCGGAGAAGCGATCAAGATTCCCGCCAAGACCGTCGTCCGTTTCACCGTGGCGAAGGCCCTCAAAGATCTCGTCAAGAAGTCGAAGTAGACGTCTCCCGCGTGCGGCTGACCTTCTCGGTGCCGCCGTCGGGACTCGTCCTGGCGATCCCCGGCTTCGCAGGGGCCGGGGATCCGCGGCTTCTCTTCGATGTTCAGCCCGCGGCCGTCTTCGTGCTCGAGAACGGCGGCCGGCGTGACGCCCTCCTGACCTCGACGTGCGCAATCCGGGCGACCGGAGAGTGCGCGTCGAGCGCGTCCGTGCTGACCTATCTCGAATCCGATGCGGCCGTGGCGACGCTCGACCCGGCGACGTCGATCTTCACGCGCGCCGGACTCCTCTCCGATCCTCGCGTCGAACCGGGCGCCGCCGACCGGTGGAGGGGCTGTGCCTGTCGCCGCCCACCGCCGCAACGGACGGCGCGCGGTTCGAGTTCGACTCGGTCGTCCGCCACGGCATGCGGGTCTCGCGCGCGACGCAGGTCCTCGACATCGCGCTTCGCAAGCCCGTCCACCCTCCGGTCCTCGCGCTCCCGGTCACCGGCACGTGGAGAGTCTCGCAAGGGCATGCCTGCAGAACAGAACCATCGCCGCGGCCGGCTCGGCGGAGGAGTTCGCCTGGGACCTGGTCGCGGTGAACGAAGCCGGCCGCTCCGGCGCGCCAGGCTTCGAGGCTCGCGCACGCAACGAGGCGAGCGCCACGTTCGGCCGACCGGTGCTGTCGCCGATCGGCGGAACCGTCGTGTTCGTCGCCGATGGCGTGGACGACAACGACGAGCTCCACGACTTTCCGCGGCGCAGTCTCTGTCGAGGCGGCGCGGGCGCCACGCTGGATCTTCGGGAACCACGTCGTCCTGGATGCGGGAGGCGGCGTCTTCGTTCTCCTCGCGCACCTCAAGAAGTACTCGATCGCGGTCAAGCCGGGCGCCCGGGTCCGTGAAGGGGACGAGCTCGCGCGCGCCGGGAACAGCGGCAACACGATGTTGCCGCACGTTCACGTCCAGGTGATGGACCAGGCCGATCCCAGCGATCCCAAGGTCTCCGGCGTTCCCGCGCTCTTCCGCGACTACCGTCGAGGTGTCGGCGAGCGGGGAGGGCCCGCTGCGCGAGGCGGTGGTGAGGAAAGTCGCCTTCGGCGATCCGCCCGAAGGCGCGGTCGTCCTCACCCCGGAGCCGCGAAGAAGCCTTAGGCGTCGGCGGCGATGTCGGTGCGGTGATGCTCGCCGCTCCACCGGATGCGCTGCTACCGCCTCATACGCGCGGCGCCGGGCGGAGGGACGTCGGGGCCGGTTGCGGTGACGCCGAGAACGCGCCCGCCCGCCGTCACGACACGTGAGGGACGCGTCGCGATCGGTGCCCGCGTGAAAGACCGTCACGCGGCTCAGGCGCTCCGCGTCGTCGAGCCCCTCGATCGGATTGCCCCTTCGCGTAGGCGCCGGGGTAGCCGCCGGCGGCCATGACGACGCACACGGCGGCCTCATCGCGCCAGGCCAGGGTCATCGTCGACAGCTCGCCGCGCGGCGCAGGCGGCGAGGACGGCGAGCCAATCGCCGTCGAGACGCGGGACGAGCACCTGGGTCTCGGGATCGCCGAAGCGCGCGTTGTACTCCAGGACCTTCGGGCCGTCGGCCGTCAGCATCACGCCGATGAACAGCACGCCGCGAAACGCGCAGCCTTCGTCCGCCAGCCCGCGCACGGTCGGGCTCACGACGGTCTCGCGAAGGACACGACGCGAGGTCTCGTCGAGCCAGGCGGACGGGGAGTACGTCCCCATCCCTCCGGTGTTGGCCCCGCGATCGCCGTCGCCCACACGTTTGTAGTCCTGGCAGGTCGCAAGCTCGAGCGACGTTCGCCCGTCGGTCAGAACGAAAAACGACGCCTCGCGGCCCCTCAACAGCTCTCTCGATCACGATGCGGCGTCCCGCGGCGCCGAACGCGCGCCCGGAGAGCATCTGCGCGGCGGTGTCGCTGGCGGTCGCGGCGTCGTCGGCGATCACGACCCCTTGCCCGCGGCGAGCCCATCCGCCTTCACCACGAGCGGATAGCGGACGTCCCCGGAGCGCAGGTAGCGCGATGCCTCCGCGCTCGCCTCGAAGATGCGGAAGGCGGCGGTCGGGATCCCGTGGCGCGCCATGAACTCTTTCGAGAAGGCTTTGCTCCCTTCGACCTCGGCCGCGGCCGCCGAAGGCCGAAGACGTCGAGCCCCGCCTCCCGAGGCGGTCGGCCGATCCCGCTACCAACGGGACCTCGGGACCGACGACGACGAGATCGTAGCGGAGGCGACGGCCTCGGCGACGAGCGCGTCCACGTCGTCAGCGGCGATCGGGACGCGCCGCGCGTGGCGCTCTGATCCCGGCGTTGCCGGGGGCGCAGGCGAGATCGGAAAGCAGAGGGCTCTTGCGGAACGCCCACGCGAGGGCGGCTTCGCGTCCGCCGCCGCCGATGAGGAGAACTTCAGTGCGCAGCCGCATCCGCCGGGGGCACAGCCCCCAGCCGCGGCCTTCTTACCGCCCGTCTTCTCGGTGCCGCCCTTCTTCTCGGTGTCGCCCGTCTTCTCGGTGCCGCCCTTCTTCTCGGTGTCGCCCTTCTTCTCGAGGAGTGGAGCCGGAACTCCGTGCCGGAGGAGGAGGACGAGGAGGAGGACGACGACGACGAGCCTCCGAGGCCGCCGTACCCCTCGTTGTACCATCCGCTCCCTTGAGCTGGAAACGCCGACCGCGAGATCAGCTTTTCGAGGGGGCCGGAGCACTCGGTGCACTTCTTCAAGGGCTTGTCGCTGATTTTCTGGATCACTTCGAGGGTGTGAGCCGCACGACGTGCAGCGGTATTCATAGATCGGCATGCGGAAGATTCTGGGATTCGCGGCGGAGACTGTCGAGAACCACGGTGGCCGCGAGCTTGTTGATCGCTGAGCCGCAAGTCGCTCTGCCGGCTTAATTTGCACGCGAAACTGCGTGTACGGCGTACGCGTGCCGGACCGAATTAGCGTCGGGTCCTGCGGTCACGGACATAGCAAGCCGCTACTCTGACCGATCGCGTGATCCGCTCGCGCGAAGCTCGAAAACCTGAACCCAACGCTATTTCGGTCCGGCACCGCGATCCGCGAGAGGTGTTTTGTTGCGCCGGCGGAATTCCGAGCTGCCTTCGGCGATCAACAAGCTCGCGGCCACCGGTGGTCAAGAACGGGCCCGCGCCTTGGGCTGCGGGCGAAGTAGAGGGCGAGCGCCGAAGCCAGAGATTTCGCCAATCGCTCGCGGTCCGTGGCGCGGCTCAGAGCGCCGCATCCTCGTCGTTATTGAGGTTGACCATCTCGACCAGCACCTTGGCGGGGACGATGTTCCCGCGAAGCACCGCAGGAAGCCACACCTCGCGGCCCCGGATGACCCGCTCCCGGATCGGCTGGTAGGGCTGGATGGGGAGGTCATCCTTCCGAGCGCCGTCACGATGGCGGCCGCGAGCTTTCGGGAGACCGCCTCCGAGCGCAGACGCTCCCGCGACGTGAAGCTGACGCGCGGCTGCTCGCGAACTTCCTTGAAGCGCTGGTAGGTGGACGACGAATAACCCATCGTGCCGGTGCGGAAGCTCGCACCCGGCACGTAGATCATCGCCCCCGTAGCGAGGGTATGCCGCGCGTCCGCGTGGAGCGAGACGAACACGATCTTGTCGGGATCGGTCCCGCTCTTGACGAGCCGCCGGATAGACCGAGTTCGCGAGGTACCAGCGGAGGTTCACTGCGACCGCGGTCTCACCGTCCTCCTCGGCGAGAAACGGAGGCGTGGTCAGGACGGCGCGCCGCTTGTTCCAGGCGAGCTCGTCCGCCGACCCCGGCGCCGACGGTTTCCCGGGATCGTCGAGCGTCATGAAGACCTTGGCGCCGGTGTGGGATTCGAGCTCGCGACGCAGGCGGTTGGCCACGTCGAGGACGTAGTCGTGCTCGCGCACGTCGTGGGCTCATCGTGCCGGGGTCCATGCCGCCGTGGCCGGGGTCGATGATCACGGCGACGTTCTGCAGCCCCCGCTTGGCTTCCTTCGGCGGACGCGCGGCGAGCTCGCGCTCCATCGCCGCTTTCGCCTCCTCGACATCCTTCTTGCGCGCGTCGGATTCCGGGAGGAACTCCGGGTCCGAGGACGTCGAGCGGGATCTTGATGAGCCATCCGGCGGGAATATCCGTCAGGTCCCGGATGCCGCTCCTCGCCGCGATCGTCCGCGCGAGCGATTCGACGTCTTCGGCGCCGTGCGCCCGGTGTACCGGAGCACGACGGCGGAATAGAGGGCCTCTCCGGGCTTGAGCCGGTAACCCGCGAAGCGGCCGCCGGCATCGGACTGGTAGGTCAACGTGCCATCCTCGGACGTCGGCGCCGGCTTTCAGCGCGTCGTCGAGCAGGCTCGCCGGGATCCGCACGACCTGGCCCGGAGCCAGCTCGGGCGAGGACAGCCCGTTCACGCGCGCAGGAGCTCCGCGAAGCGCGCGCCGTCGCCCGTGAACCACAGCGCGACCTGCCACAACCCCTCGTCGTAGATCGGCAGCGGGACTCTTGCGGGCGACGTGGAGCCAGTCGCCGCCGTCGGCGCGATCCTGCGGGAAGACGCTGCGGAGCACGAGCGCGCGCGACTCCGTGCCGAGGAGATCCAAGGGGATGCGGAAGAAGCCGTCCTCGGTCCGGGTCTTCGGATCCGCGAGGGAGGCCGCGAGGCGGTCAGTGCGCACGGGGAGCGGCTCGACGCGCCGCGCGAGCGACTTGAGATCCTCGTCGGGCCGCGGCTTGATCCTCGAGCACGAGCTCGCGCCCCGCCGCGAGGCGGACACGCAGCTCGCGGCCGAAGCGTGAGGACGACGTCGCTCGGCAGCGGGTGCCGCGGCGATCCCGATCGCCGCCGCCGCCGCGATGATCCGTCTAGAACTCAGGGGTCACCTGGAATTGATATCCCGCCGGCGGCGATCCCGCGACGGCTTGCACGCGTGAGGTGGCGCGCCGGGATGCGACGATCCGTTCACGGTGGCTGATGAGCGTGGTGCCGCCGGAGCCGGGGAGGGCGCCGCTGATCTCGGCGTCGATCGTCACGAGGTCGCCGGCGATCGACACCGGCAGGACCGTGAGGCGAACGGCTTCCAAGCCGGCATTCTGTCCCAGGCGGAAGCTGTACTCCACGGACTGTCCGGACGAAGGTGTGGAGCTCGTTGGTCTCCAAGAGCACGACGCGGTCTCCATCCACTCGCTCGATGCCGATCATGAACTGACCGGGGCGCCGACCGTCACGGGGGCCGGACGACGGCGCGCTCCACCTGCTCCCCTGCAGGGTCAAGAGGATCCTCCGGTCGCCATCGCCGAACACCTCTGAACAGCCCCGACCCTTCCTCGCGCGAGGCGGATCTCCCGCGACGCCACGACCGGCGCCGATCCGACAGCGTCGATCGCGACTCGCACATCAGAGACCGCCTCACCACCCGGCGCCAAGGAGGTCAGCCGGACGTCGAGGTGGACGCGTGACGGACGCTCCTCGGGACGCCACGGAACGACGAGCGTCGACCGGAGCCTGGGAGATTCGGCCCAACTTCGGTCTGCCGCGTTTCCGCCGCGGCATGGCTCTTCCGTCCTCGACCGCGCAGCGCGTACCGCCAAGTTGAACGTGCGTCTCGACGCCCACGGCGGGCGTCGCCCGGACGCCGCGCGGAGTGAACAGCGCGGCCGCTGCGGCCAGGACGCGGAAGCTCCTCATGCCGCGCATCTTATACGATGCGGAGCGCGGTTGACAAGATTCGAGCCTGGACCCTAGATCGGCTGACGGGTCCATGCGAGGGGCCGCGGCGAGGGGCGATATGGCTTCGATCCGTTCCGCCCACCACCACTCCTTCTTCTAATGTCATGGTGCGCCGCCGCTGAGCTTGGCGCAGCGCCTCGCCCGCGGCCGATCGTCCCTCACCGCCGCCACGCCTCGGGGGTCGTGCGCGACGATGCCGGCGCGCCTCCTCGAAGGCGCGGAGATCGTGGTCCTCGCGCCGGAAGGACGTCCCGGCGGGTACCGCGCTCCGCGCCGTCACCGACGCCGGCGGTCGCTTCGTCGTCGGATCGGTCGCCCCGGCGTCTACCGCGTCGCCGCGATCAAGACCGGATACATCGCCGCGATCGGCACGCGTGAACACGATGCTTCGCCGTCGATCGACCTCGTGTCTCCGCCGATTCCCGGCGCCGGGACAGCCCGGGGCCGAGAACGCGTCCGCCGATTTCCTGACGCTCCGGGTTCCCAAGCGAAGCGTCATGATGCGAGATCGATGCGCGCGACTCGTTCGCCTCGAGCGAAACCGGCGGGCGTCCGGGCGTTCGCGGCCCGGGTCGAGGATTCGCTCCGCGGAGAGGTCGATCACATGGTGGCGGTCGGACGTGGCGGCCCGGAGCGTCCGGCGCATCGTCGAGCCTCGAAGGGAACGGCGAGACGCGCATGCGCGTCGCCGGGACTTTGGGCGAGCGCGGGCGCGATCCAGCTCCACGGCCGCCGCGGAAGCCTGATTCGTCGTCGGCATCGTCGCCTGCCGCCGTGAGTCGCGGGGCGTCCGGACGTCGACCTCGATGTCTCCTACGACACGAGCGTCGACGAGAGCGTGGCGATGCGCGCGTTCTATTCGGCGCCGGCGATCTCGAAGTGCGGCGAGCGGCCGGGCACGCTCGGAGTCGCGGGACCGGCAATCCCAGCGGATCGTGGGTATCGACGCCGCGCTGGCGAAGAAGCAGATGGACTGCTCCGGCGTTCGCCGTCCAGGTCGGCTACCACGACGCCAGCCTCGAGCTCGGCGCGCCGAACTCCGCTCGGACTGGGACGCGACGCCAGGGGACGCTCCGAACTGGGCGATCGGCGCCGAAGGGTCCTACGAGAACCTCGTCGGCGACTGACATCTCTGTCCGCGCTCGGGGTCCGCGCCCAGCTCCTGAGCCTCGCGGCTCCGCAGCGCCCGGCCTCGGCTGCCCGACCGGACGCGTTCGCCCTCGACGGCACGACCGGCTGGAGCGTGCTCGTCGATTCCGAGGATCAGTGGACGCTCTCCGGCCCGTTCGCCGTGACCTACGGCTTGGCCGCGCGTCAGACTTCGACGGCCCCGGCACGATCGACGCTGACCGCCGCGCGTCGGCGGGTCGTGACCGGCGGCCGCATGGATGGCGCGCGGCGGCGTCCCATTTCGCCGGGCGATCCGCCGATCGCCGCGCTCGCTGGGCTACGACGTCGAGGCAAGAGACGCCGTCCTGACGGCAGCGTCAACCTCGGGCACGCGGGCTTACGTGCCGTCGCGTGCGCCTTCGTGGGAGCCGTCGAGACGGCCTCACGGGCTTGGAGCGCCTCTACGTCAACGACGGGTTCGCCTCCGACCGCTAAGCCGTCGCCGTCGATCTCGAGCGCGATGGGGCCGTCGGCGCACCGTGTCGTTCCGACTGGCGCGCGCGCGGCCGCGCCGAAGGGGCGCCTATGCGCCGCGCTCGGACGACGTCCTCGTGTCGTCCTCTCTGGCCGACCGCGCGCTCGATCGGACGACGCCGCGCGTCCCGGCGTTGCGGGCGCCGCGCGGCCGGCTCCAGCGTCTCGCTCGAGTACCGGGCGATCCGCGCGAGTACGCGCTCCGAGGCGGATTCCGCAGTAAGAGTGACGCGTTCTCGCCAGAACTCGTCCGGCCTCGACGTCGCGCAGGAGCCTGCCTCGGTTCGCCGGGCGGGCGCGCCGCGTGCCGCTTGATGACCGCCTCGGAGCGCCGTGGGGCACGGGTCGCATTGTATCCGCGCCGGAACTCTCGCGGACGCGCGGCGCTTCGCCGCGGAGCGCAAGCAGGCATCGGCGCCGGGCCTCGGCCGGCGTTCTGACGGTCGAGCGGCTGCCGGGAGTGAACGCGGTGATCCGCCGAACGCAACGCGCGCGCAGCGTTCGTCGCCGTCGTGGCGGCCGCGGTGCTCCTTCCGGGCGTTCGCCGTCGTCGTCCTTCAGCAGGCGGGTCTCGCAGCGCGAGCCGTGGGCCGGCGTCGAGTGGGGCCAATCGACCGGTGCGGCGATCGCGCCGCGACGGTCGGAGCCTCGCGAGGCGCCTGGCGGCGGACGCCGTGGAGTCCGCGCCCGGCGACGCTCCTGTATGCGCTTTCGACGGCGAGCCGGTCGGCGTAGCTCCAGTGCCGCCGAGACGCGCTGCGGCGCGCCCGGCGCGCGACCCCGATCGCCCTCACGCGCCTGGCGGCGGGCGATCGCGCCGCGTCGACGATGACGCCGTTCTGGTCCCGGCGACGCGGCACGCTGCTACGCCGCTCTACGGCTACCTCGCGCTCCATCGGCGTCGCGTGCTTCGCGTCGTCCCTGCTCACCGTCTTGAAGTGGCCGAGCGTCCGCGGCGCGGCGCATCTACGGCGTGCGCTCGGGCCTGGTGTCTGTCCGCTCAGCTGACGCTCAGCCAGACCGGTAGCGCCGGGGATCCGTTCGACTCATGGTGCACTGGGCCGGCTGTCGTCGCGGGCGCTCTGCGCCCTGCGCTGCCGCGTCCATCTTCGCGTGGACGCTGCCGCCCGTGGAGACTCGCTGGGGTCGGCGCGTCGGTCCTGACCGCCGGCGCACGCGGTCGCCGCCGCGGCTCGGATCGCCGAGGATCGCCCGGATGACCGGCCCTCGGGGGCGCGTACCGCTTCGCCGAACCCGGTCGCCGCCGCGGCCTGGCACGACCGCGTGGGACTGTTCCTGTACCGCCAGCATGGTGCGTCGCGATCGGCGCCCGGGCCATGACGCGCGTTCTCACGGACCACGTACGCGGCCGCAACCGGAGCCAGCTGCCAGTGGATGCGCCGTGGGGCATCGGGCTGGGATCACCCGCTCGCCGCTGCCCTACGTCGTCCCAGTGGGCGCTGGGAGCCGCCGTCTCCCCTTCTGGACCGACCTCGCGCTCCTGCCCCCTCGCTCGCCGTCCCGCGTCGGCGTTCACGCGCGTGGCTGATGGCTGCGTTACCGGCCCACTTACCCCGACCCGACCTTCAGCCTGAGGCGCGACCGGCGGTCGTCGCGCTTCGGCGCTGATCACCGTGGGCGCGTACGCCGTCGCGCTTCTTCATCGTCCTGCGCCGCTGGTCATACGATCCTCGACCCTGCCCGGAAGCCGTGTGCTCGGATTCCGCGCGGCGCTCGTCACCGCCAGGCGTCGCGTACTGACCCACGCGGCGCGCTCTGGGTTCGCGAGTGGCGTCGATCGCGCGTTCTACCGCGCACGCTACAGCTACCGGGCGCGACCCTGCTCGAGTGGAGCCGTCGAGCTGAACAGCCGAGACATCAGATCCACGTTCGCGCCTCACGCGTCTCGAGGACCGCGTGCAAAGAGACGCTCAGCGGTTCCGTCCGCCGCGGTCCTGGTGCGCGGGTCCGGCCGCCGCTTCGAGCGCCCGGGGGGTAATGGCGGCGGCGCATCGCGCTGCGAGTCTGATCGCGCCGCGATCGACGTCCTGGAGCGGCGCGCCTCCCCACGCCGTGTCCGCCGGCGGGAGCTCGAGGGCATGGCGGAGGCGCGCCACGTCTCGGCATGAAAGGTCAGCGGGTCGCCTGATCGCGCTGCCAGGCGGTCGCGGAGAGCGCTGAGCCAGGCTTCCAGACGCTGCCTGCTCGAGACGAGCAGCGCTGCTCGCCACCCTGTGGCGCTCCACGCCGCCCCGGCCGATCGCAGCCGCGCGCGTGGATGCCTGATGGTGCGGCAGCACGCGGCGCAGGTCGAATCGCCGGGAAGGCGCTCCGGTGAGCGCATTCTCGAAAGCAGCGCGGCGTCGGCTTCGCTGCTCGCTCGACGCCGAGGGCCGCATCCGCGCCTGGAACCGCCGCCTCGGAGATCTACGGGCTTGCCCGCGAGGTGAGCGCCCCCGGCAAGCCTCCTCCGCGACGCGAAGCTTTGCCCGCACTCCGATCCGCCGGATCGAGCGCGAGCCTGGCCGCCGTCGGCCCGGGCGCCGAGGCGCGCGATCTACCGCCACGCGCTTGGTCGACCGCACGGCCGGCGCGCATCGTCGTGAATCCTGGCGCTGTCGCCCGATCGAGGGCGAGGGCGTCGACGGCTCGCGCGTCGTCACGTCTCGACGACATCACCGCGCCCACGTGAAGCCAGAGAGCAGTGGTGCTGCAGCAGGGAGCGCCTCGCGTCGTTTGGGGCTCGCTGGCCGCCGGCGTCGCGCACGAGGTGAACACGCCGCTCACGGGCATCTCGGCATACGCGCAGCTGTCCTCGATCGATATGGAGGCGGACGATCCTCGTCCGGGACACGTTGGAGAAGATCGAGATCCAGACGCGGCGCGCCTCGACGATCGCCAACTCGCTCCTGAACCTCGCGCATCCCGAGCGGCTCGGCGTTCGAGAAGCTGACCCTGAACGACGCGGTGGAAGAGGCACGTCGCCTCGAGCGCTGGTGCGCGACCGAGCGCATCGTCCTCAGCATGGACCTGGGGCCCGAGCTTCGGAGGTGCGGTCATCGAGGCAAGCTCCAGCAGGTGCTTCTGAACCCTCCCGTCCAACGCGCGCGACGCGGTCAGAGGCGGCGGCCGCATCGTGCAGGACGGTGCCGGTCGGGGTCGCGGGTGGTGCTCGAGGTCGAAGACGACGGCATCAGGATCTCCGAGCACGGACCTGCCGCGCATCTTCGATCCGTTCTTCACGACGAAGGGGCGGGGCAAGGGGACAGGCTTGGGCCTGGCGATCAGCTACGGGATCGTGCGCGAGTACGACGGCGCGATGCTGGTCGAGAGCGTGCCGGGCCGGTTCACCCGCTTCCGCATCGAGCTGCCGGTCCACAAGCCCGCGCGCGTCTCGGCGTAGTGGTAACGGCTGCTAGGATGCAGGGTGATGCCGCCCGAAACAGCCTACGCGCTTCACGGTCGCATCCTGATCGTCGACGATGAGCCCGTCGTCGCCGACGTCTGGGAACGCTGTCTCCGCAAGGAAGGACACGACGTCGCGACCGCTGCGGACGGCGCGACGGGACGCGGGCTCATCGAGGCCGGCGGCCCTTGGGACGCGATCCTTCTGGACGTGATGTTCCCCGATGCGAACGGCCTCGACGTGCTGCGATGGATCAGGGATCGCGATCCCGACGTCGCCGTGCTCATGATCACGGCGTTCGGCACGGTCGAAAACGCGAGTGACCGCAATGAAGCTCGGCGCGTTCCACTACCTCACGAAGCCGTTCAAGAACGAGGAGGTGCGCCACCTGGTCGCGCCAGGCCGGCGCGAACGACGCGCCTGAGGACCGAGAACAAGGACCTGAAGCGGGAGCCTCGAGCAGCGGTACCGCTCACGAGAAGATCGTCGGCAAGTCCCGGGCGATGCAGGGAGGTCTACCGCTTCATCGACCAGGTCGCCCAGTCCCGCGCGACGGTGCTGATCAACGGAGAGAGCAGGACGGGCAAGAGAGCTCGTCGCGCACGCGATCCACCGGCGAAGTCCAGCGCGCGAACGACGCCCGTTCATGATCGTCAACAGCCACAGCATCCCGACGGAGCTCCTCGAGGACAACCTGTTCGGCAGCATGCCAAGGCGCGTTCACCGGGGCCGGGCGCTTCGAAGATCGGCCTCCTCGAGGTCGCCGACCGCGGGACCGTGCCGTTCGACGAGATCTCGACCGTCACGCCGGAGGTCCAGACCGAAGCTGCTTGCGCGTCATCTCAGGACAAGGAATTCCTCCCGCTGGGCGCGCTCGAGAACAGGATCGTCGACGTCCGCATCATCGCGGCGACCAACGAGGACCTGAAGCGGCTCATCGAGGCGGGCTGGTTCCGCGAGGATCTCTACTACCGGCTGAACGTCATCAGCGTCTCGATCCTCCGCTGCGCGCGCGCGTTCGAGGACGTCCCGATCCTGGTCGAGCACTTCCTCGGAGAAGTTCAACGTCGAAAACGACAAGAACGGTCGCCCGCGTGACGCGTCGGAGGTGCATGCGACCGGTTGCTTCGCTACCCGTGGCCGCGGCAACGTTCGCGAGCTGCGAGAACGTGCGTCGAGAGGGGTGGTCGTCGCTCGCCCGCGGAGACGAGATCGGGATCGACCTGCCTGCCGCCGCGACCTGTCGCGGCGCGTCGCATGCCGGACGCGGCACTCGCTGTCCGAGGGCGTCCGCTTCTACGACGCCGTCGGTCGATTCGAGCGCCAGCTCATCGAGGCGCGCTCCGCCGCAGCGGGGGTTCAGAGCAGGCGGCCGAGATCCTGGGCCTGAAGCCCACCACGCTCAACGAGAAGATCAAGCGGCTGGGGATCCTCGTCTGACACCACGGTGGCCGCGAGCCTCGTTGATCGCCGAGAGCAACTCGGGGCGTAGACGTCGCTCGCGCGAGATTCGAAAACTTGAACCCGACGCCAGACTTAGGTCCGGCACGCGTACGCCGTGCACGGTTTTCGCTTGCCAGTTTAGTCCGCAGAGCGATTGCGGCTCGGCGATCAACAAGCTCGCGGCCACCGTGGTTTAACCCCTGCCCCGGGGTGCGGGTCCTCACACCGCGCCCGGTGGCCTGAGAGGCGGCCGCGAGCCCGAATTCGAGCTACATATCTATCGCGAACGGCGGGGGCGTGAGAGTTGACGAGTCCGCGAAAACAGTGATAAATACTGAACGGTTTCAGCGGCTCGACTTGGGAAGAGGGGCGTCGCGACGGTCCCGGCGACCGGCGACCGGACAATAGGTCTCGGGAGGGCAGAGCACCATGAAGATGGTCCGCGTATTCGGGGCGCTTGCGCTCGCCATGTTCGCCGTCACGCTCGCGTCGGCTCAGGCCACGGGCGGGCTGAAGATCCGGGTCATCGACAACTCCGACAAGTCCGAGGTGATCGGCGCTGCCGTCACCTTGAGCAACACGAACAAGCTGGTCGCGACCTCGTCGATCATCACCGGGGCGGACGGCGTCGCCCTCTTCCCGGTTCTTCGCGCCGGGCAGGGCTACGATCATCACGGTCATCATGGATGGCTGCGCCGGCATCCGCCAAGACGCCGTCGTCACCAACGGCACGACCAGAGACGTCGTGGTCGCGCTCGCCCCCGAGCACGTGGAGAAAGTCGTCGTCACCGGCCGACAAGGGGGCAGCAGGTCGACCTCGACTCAACGAGACCTCCACCAAGTTCACCTCCGACTTCATCGCGGACCTCCCCGGTGGCGGGCCGCTTCTACCAGAACGTCCTCTCGCTCGCCCCGGCGTTCACGACGACGACGGCGACGGCAACCCGAACGTGAACGGCGCGCGTGAGCGCGACTTCAAGACGCAGGTCGGGGGATCAGCAACGTCGACCCGCTGACCGGGACGTTCCTCAACCTCGTCACCAGCGATTCGATCGAGGACCTGACGGTCATCACCGCTGCGGCGCCGGCGCCGAGTTCTGGCGCGCGCAGGGCGGCTTCGCCCAGATCATCCAGAAGCAGGGATCGAACGATTTCGAGGGCGTGTTCGGGATGCTCTACTCCTCGAAGCTCCTGGACGGCAACGGCGGCCACCGAGCACCCCCGACAACCTCATTCCGGACTTCTACCTCTACCAGCCGTCCCTCCAGGTGTCGGGGCCGATCGTCAAGGACAAGCTCTGGTATCGCCTCTCGCAAGAGCTGATCCTGCCGCGAGGACCCTTGATGTTCGCCGCGGGCGGCTGACGCTCAACACGCTCGGGACGCGCCGCTTCTCCGACCGACAACCAGCTCACATGGCAGGTGTCGAATCGGAACAAGCATCGCGTTCAACTTCCGGGCCGACCCGCTGACGCAGACGAATGTGGGCATCAGCGCCATCAATCCGTCCAGTTTCCTCGGGAGCAAAGCTCGGAGACCGGCGGACCGACGTACACTGCCGACTCTGACCGCGCCGTAGCTTCAGCTCCAGCCTGCCGGTGGACTCGACGGCGGCCCATCAGGGATTCCAGCTATCCTTCACGCCGATGGCCCGGGGTGTGTCCAACCCTCACTGCGTCCCGGACGGCAACTACTCTTTCGCCGTTTACGATGCTTCAACGTCTCCAGCGGCTTGCGTGAGCGGCTCCCCTCGCTGCGGGATTGGCAACGACTCGAGGCAGCGCTTTGACGGCGAAGAGCGACGCCACGTACCACAAAGGCCGGATGTGGGGCGCGAACCACCAGTTCAAAGTCGGCACGGTCGTCGAGAACGCGAGCGCTACTTCCGCTCGCCCGAGCGCAGGCCGAATTTCTTCTCTGCTTGTGTCCCGGATTGTCGACCGGCGGTGGGCCGGCACAGGTGGAACCGGCGACCATCACCACCTCCTCGGAGCCGTTGCAGCCGCGCAGCGCGCGATCGGAAACACGTGGGGCATCTACGGCGAGGACATCCTCCGGCCGATCTCGAACTCTCCCGGATCAGCGCCTCGATTGCGCATCGAGCAAGAGAGCATCACCGCGAGCGGATTCATTCCGCCTGACCCGCAAGGCGATTCCGATAAGATCCCGGCTGAAACCGAAGGGCAAAGTCCGGCGACCCGGCTCAGCACGATGTACGCCACGTTCGTGGCGTACGAAGACCGGCTCGGCGCGCTGAGCCGCCGCCGCGGCCCAGTTGCCCGACTCCGCCTCGGTTCCGGCGGTTTTTACATTCAACAGTCACCGCGGCAGCGTTACCGCCAGCCTGAGAACATCAACCTTCACAACCTGAACTTCTCCCCCGCCTTTCGGTCGGGTGGGATCCGTGGAACGACGGCAAGACCAAGTTCTCGATGTCCGCGGGACGGTTCTACGACAAGATCTTCCTCGGCGTCGTGACGACCGAATCGGAGCCGGTGCTGGCGAACTTCCGCATGAAAGCGGCCAACGACGAATTTCCCAACAACGCGGCGTTCATCCCTCCTTCGCGTATTCCCAAGTCGATCGCAACTTGAAGACGCCCTACAACGACGAATACTCGTTCAAGGCGGAGCGCACGTTCCTGCAAGAGAACACGATCTCGCTCACCTACATCCACCGGAGCTTCAAAGACCAGCTTCAGGACAAAAACGTCAACCAGACCCCCGGCGATTGGGGGAAGTGTTTCATCGCGTTGGGCCCCCACAGATTCGTAGCCGCTGGTAGGTAGTCCCGGAACGGGCCCCATCACCGATCCGTACACCGGGAGGTGTATCAGGACAACGATCCCGGCGTCGGGCGACGGAAGGCTCGACGACTGCACCGGAATGACCGTCCAGCTCGACGGGGGACGACGGCGGTGGGACTGGCGCCGACAGGGAATATCGACGTCCCAACGGCCCGACACCATCGCGGACTACTACGGTCCTCAACCCGGCGTGGGGCGACACCATCAACCAGATCGGCAACTACAACACGTCGAAATACGACGGCGCCACGCTCGAGTCCAGTGCGCCGCCAGTACAAGAACTGGCAGATGGAGGCTCCCTACACCTGGTCGAAGGCGTCGGGCGATTGCGGAAGACTTCAACCTCGCCTCGGCGACGACCCGCTCCACGCCTGCAGGACGAAAGCGGGGCTATCTTTCGTACTGACCGCCGGCACTCGCTGAAGGTGAACGCGACCTGTTTGACGCCGTGGGGTTTCCGCCTCGGCGGGACCGCGCAGTGGGAATCCGGCCTGCCCGCACTCGCTCCTTCTACCGCGACACGGCGGGATCGGTTGGCCCTGCCCCCTACGGCCGTCAATTTCGGTCAGACGTACCTGAGCCTAGCGCATCGCGTTACCTTACGCATCAACGCAACGATCAGCGCAACCCCTCGGCGTGGAACTTCGACGCCAAGATCGTCAAGGAGATCAATCTCCCGAAGGGGATGAACCTCCAGCCTCGACGCCGAGATCTTCAACCTGCTCAACGAAGATACCTACAGCGTACAACAATTTCACGGAAGAGCGGCCAGCAGGTCAACGGCACGAATGAAGCGTCAGCGGCGGTTTGGCCGGACAGTACCAAATCGGCATGCGCCTGGCGTTCTGAACGCTCACGTGGTTCTGACTTTCGATCGGAGGCCGCCACCGGGCGGCCTCTCGTCGTTTCGGAGGCCGGCGATGCGCGCAACCCTCGCGGCGATGATCCGAGGCCTGCAGGCGCCGTCGCCCTGACGGTCGCGACCGGTGGCTCGGCGCCGTCGCTCCGAGATTGGCGCGACGGCCCGGTGGCGAGCCTCCTGACGGCCGAGGAGTACCGGGAGTTCGGCAGCTTCACCACGGATGACGCCCGAGGGACTTCATCGAGGGAGTTCTGGCGGGTGTGGACGCAGGCTCGAGCGCACCGCCCGGCGTCGTACCGCGAGATGTTCCAAGATGCGCTGCGCGCGACGATCGACGACCGGTTCAGGACCAGCGGTCCGGGCGGCTGCGCGAATCTGATCAGGGCCGCGTCTTCCTCGCCTTGGGTGAGCCCGCGTCCGATCGCGGCACGAGCCGGGGAAGCGTCAACGCCTCGAGAGGGAGATCTGGTCCTACGGCGACTCCACCGCGGATCGGCGGTCGACGATGCCGCTGCTCGCCATCGTCTTCTACCGATGCACGGACGGGTCGGTATCGTCTGGACGGCTCGTGTGCGCGTCGAGCGGCAACCCCGTCCCGGTCGCCTACGACGCAGGAGCTGAGCCGCGATATACCGCAGGGATGCAGGACGAGAACCCGGCGTCCGCGGCGGACGGCGGTGCGCGACGCTCAGCTGGTTCTCAGTGCCGGTCCCGGGAGGCGTTCGCCACGTCGTCCAACCCGGTCCCACGCTCGGCTGTCCAGCGGATCTGACGATCGCGGCGCGCGAAGGCCGGCGACTCGGGCGGCCCCGATGCGTACGCTCTGGAAAGCTCACGTACTCTTTCGGGCGGGACGGCGATGGTCCTGACGCTGCTGAGCGTCGAGCCCTCGCCGCGATGAAGCGACGGGGTCTGCGCCGGCGGCGACCCGCGCCGGCAGTCAGGGGGCGTCGACGTCGAGAACGAGACGACCGGGGGAGGCCTGTCTCCCAATGCTCGGCCCGCGACGGTGGCGCCCGATCTCTGTTCCGGGCACGCGGCGACGGCGCGGAGCCTCGCGTTCTTCGGCCGGGTGTATCTCCAGCCGGGGACGGACCTACGCGGTCGCTACGCGGTGAAGGACGGTGCGCGGGATCGGAGTCTTCGTGAGGAACGACCTCGTCGGTGTGCCCGCTCGCTGAGCCACGGCTTTTCCGGTCGGCCCGATCGTCCCGGCGGCAGGACGTTCGGCCCCGCGGTTCCGCGGGAACGACCGCTTCCAGATCGGCTCGGAGGAGGTGGTTCCGAAGGTCGGGGCCTCTTCCGCAGGAGCGGTCTCCTTCGCCTCTACCTTCAGGTCTACGACGCCGCGCTCGCAGCCGCGAGACGCGATGCCGCGCGTCGACGTGGTCTTCCGCTTCTATCCGTCTGGATCAAGCGGGCGCGACGAAGCGCCTCGGGAAGCCGTTCTCGGTGTCGCGGCGCGACGGGCGCTTCGATGGGGCTTGGCGCTTCCGATCGGCGACTGGCCGACTGGGGCCGTATCGCGTCGTGGTCCAGCTTCACGACCGCGTCTCCGACGCGCGCGCGACGGCAGGAGGTCGTTCTCCATCGCCGACGAGTAGAATGCCGCCCGATGCGCATCTTCTTCAACACCCTGACCGACGGGATCGAGGACTCAGGAGCCGCGCGAGCGCCGGGCGCGTCGGCCTGGCTACACGTGCGGCCCCACCGTCTACGACTTCGCGCCACATCGGGAACTTCCGCACCTACGTCTGGGAGGACCTCCTCCGCGCGACGCTGAAGTACCTGGGCTTCGCGCGTGACCCAGGTGATGAACATCACCGACATCGAAGACAAGATCATCACGAAGGCGCTTGGAGCAGGGCGTCGACGCCTGTCCGAGATCACCGAGCCGTCTCATCGCCGCGTTCTTCGAGGACCTCGACCGTCTCGGGCATCGAGAGGGCCGGAGCAATACCCCGCGGGCGACCCGAGCACATCCCGGAGATGATCGCGCATCGCGCGAGGCGCTCGAGGGGCAGGGCTGACCTACGTCAGCCAGGGATCGTCTGTACTTCCGGATCGACGCGTTCCGGCCCTACGGCCGCCTCTCGAATCTCGAGAACCGCGAGATCAAGGTCGGCGCGCGCGTGGACAGCGACGAGTACGACAAGGACGACGCGCGCGACTTCGTGCCTCTGGAAGGGGCACAAGGACGGGGAGCCGTCGTGGGACAGCCCCTACGGCCCAGGCCGGCTGGCATGGCACCTCGAGTGCTCGCGCGATGAGCATCGAAGTACCTCGGGGAGAGCTTCGACCTCCACACCGGCGGCGTGGACAACATCTTCCCGCACCACGAGAACGAGATCGCGCAGAGCGAGGGGGCGACCGGGCCATCCCGTTCGTCAGGTACTGGATGCACGCCGCCCACCTGATGGTCGGACGGCGAGAAGATGGCGAAGTCGAAGGGGAACTTCCACCATCCGCGACCTGATCGCGAGAGGCCACGATCCGCGCGTCATCCGCTACCTGCTGCTCACGACGCACTACCGCACGTCGCTCAATCTACGTTCGACGGGTTGGCGCGCGCGGCCGGCGAGCTGGCGCGCTTCGACGTTTGTTCGCCCGCCTCGACGAGGCGAAGCTGGCGCCGGGGCCGCGACGCTGCGTTCGACGCCAAGGTCGCGGCGATCGAGACGAGGTGCGCGCCGCCTGCGGCGACGATCTCAACGTCAGCAGCGCGACGGGCGGCACTGTTCCGCGCGGTCCGGGGAGGCGAACGCGGCTCTCGACAAGAACGAGCTGCCGGCGGACAGCGCAGGACCTCCGGGAGACGTCGGCCGCACGCGGACGGCGTCTTCGGCGTGCTCGTCAAGAAGACCAAGGAGCTTCTGGGCCCTGAGATCGAAGCGCTGATCGCCAGCCGTCAAGAGGCGCCGGCGCGCAAAACTTCGCGGAGTCCGGATCGCGCATCCGCGACCTTCTGGCCGCGCAGGGGGATCGTGCTCGAGGACACCCCCGCGGGGGTGCGGTGGCGCCGCTGCTGACGGGTGGAATCCGCGGTTGACGGCGGTGTGGATTGCCGATCGGAAACCGGTCCGACCCTCCGCCCTCGTGCTGCGCTCCCGTGTCGAGACGACGATGCGCTCGCGATGGCGGACGATCCGCGACGCCGTCTGGGTCAGGGAGGGGAGGCCGCTGCTGCGCGCGGCTTCGCCGCGCGGGGCTGACGATCGTCGCTCGCGGTTTTCGCGCACGTTGCGGCGAGATCGACCTGGTCGCCAAGGAAGGCGCGACGCTCGTCTTCGTCGAGGTGAAGACCCGGTCGGGGGACGGTCCGGCCGCCCCTGCGGACGCCGTCACTGCGGAGAAGCGTCGCCGGATCGCCCGCGTCGCCTGGCTCTTCCTCGCGCAAAACCGCTGTTGTTAACGGGAGCCTTGCCGGCTCCGACGTCGTCGAGGTCCAACCCGATCGAGGCTCCTGGCGCGTGCGGCACATCCCTCGACGCGTTCCGGCCGGGCGATTGATCTGGACCCCGGCGCCTTCGCTATCCTCCCCGCCCTACTGCGGGAATAGCTCCAGTTGGTGGAGCACGACCTGCCAAGGTCGGGGTCGCGGGTTCGAGTCCCGTTTCCCGCTCCAACCCCCAACCCGAATACGGTGTATGGAAAGGACCATGAAACCGGTCCGTGCGCTCGGTGCGCTCGCGCTCACGACGCTCGGCGTCACGCTCGCCTCCGCCCAGGCCACGGGCGGCTCAGAGTTCGCGTCATCGACAACTCCGACAAGTCCGAGGTGCAACGACGAGCCTCGGTCACCTTGAGCAACACGCAACAAGCTGGTTGCGACCTCGACGATCATCACCGGCGCGGACGGCGTCGCCCTCTTCCCGGTGCTTCGCGCCGGGTCGGGCTACGTCATCACGGTCATCATGGACGGCTACGCCGGCATCCGGCAAGACGCCGTCGTCACCAACGGCATCGACCAAAGACGTCGCGATCGCCGCTCGCCCCCGGAGCATCGTCGAAAGGGTCGTCGTCACCGGAGGACAGGGTGCCAGCTGGTCGATCTCGACTCCAACGAAACGTCGACGGTGTTCTCCTCAGATTTCATCGCGGACCTCCCCGTCGCCGGTCGCTTCTACCAAAACGTCCTGTCGCTTGTCCCCGGAGTTCAAGACCCGGACAAAGACGGGAACCCGAACGTCAACGGGGCTCGTGAACGCGACTTCAAGACGTTAGTCGGCGGGATCAGCAACGTCGACCCACTCACCGGCAAGTTCCTCAACCTCGTCACCACCGACTCGATCGAGGCCCTGACGGTCATCACCGCCGGCGCGGGGGCCGAGTTCGGGCGCGCCCAGGGCGGATTCGCTCAGATCATCCAGAAGCAGGGGATCGAACGAGCTTCGAGGGCGTCTTCGGATGCTCTACTCGTCGAAGCTCTTGGACGGTAACGGTGCCACGAACAGCCCCGACAACCTCGTTCCGGACTTCTACCTCTACCAGCCGTCCCTTCCAAGTGTCGGGGCCGATCGTCAGGGACACAAGCTCTGGTATCGCCTCGCAAGAGCCTGATCCGCCGCGAAGACCCGCTGGTGTTCGCCGCGGGGGCGACGTCGCCACGCTCGGGACGCGCCGCTTCTCCACGGACAACCAGCTCACGTGGCAGGTCTCGAACCGGAACAAGATCGCGCTCAACTTCCGGGCCGACCCGCTGACGCAGACGAACGTAGGAATCAGCGCCGTCACTTCGTCCACGTCATCGGAGCGGGTCGAAACCGGCGGACCGACGTACACGCTGACCTGACGGCGCCTTACTCCCCAGCCTCGCTCGTGGACTCGACGGTCGCCTACCAGGACTCCCAGCTCGTCGTTCACTCCGATGGCGCGGGGCGTCCCCAACAACTGCGTTCCCGGCTCCAGCTTTCTCCCCGTACCAGTGTTTCGACGCCGCAAGCGGGCGCCGTGAGCGGCTCGTCGCCCGCGACTGGCACGATTCGAGGCAGCGCCTGACGGTGAAGAGCGACGCCACGTACTACAAGGGCCGGATGTGGGGCGCGATCCACCAGTTCAAGATCGGGTTGATCGTGGAGAACGAGCGCTACTTCCGCACGCTGGAGCGGAGGCCGAATCTTCTCAAGAGCACCGGTCTCGCGGTGGGCGGCGGAACGACCGTGACCAACTACAACGTCACCGCCTCCCTCGCGCCGTTCAGCCGGCAACGGGCTCTTGGGAACACGTGGGGATCTACGGCGAGGACATCCTCCGGCCGATCCCGAAACCTCGATCACGCTGGGATTGCGCGTCGAGAGAGAGAGCATCACCGCAAACGGCTACGAGCCGCCTCGATCCGCAGGGCGATTCCGACGCGCCCTGGCCGCGACCCCGGGCTGGACCCCGCGTCGCAGGCTCCCGGTCATGTTCGCGACGTTCGTCGCGTACGAAGACCGGGTCGGATCGAAGGCCGCCGTCGAGGCCTCAGCTCCGGAATCGACATGGCGGATGGGGCTTTCTACGCCCAGAACTCACTCTGGCAGCGGTACCGCCAGCTCGGGAACATCAACATTGACAACTTGAACCTCTCCCACGCCTCTCCTTCGGTTGGGATCCGTGGAACGACGGCAAGACCAAGTTCTCGATCTCCGCCGGGCGGTTCTACGACAAGATCTTCCTCGGCGTCGTGACGGCCGAATCCGGAACCGGTGCTGGCCAATTTCCAGACACGGGTGGTCCGCGACACGTTCCCCAGCACCGTCACATTCAACCCTACCTTCAGCTATTCGTTCGCCGATCGCAATTTGAAAACACCGTACAACGACGAATACTCCTTCAAGGCCGAGCGCAGGTTCCTGCAGGAGAACACGATCTCGCTCTACTTACATTCACCGCAACTTCAAGGATCAGCTTCAGGACGTGAACGTCAACCAGGCGCCCGGCGACTGGGGTCGGTGTGCTCATCGCGTTAGCGGCTCGATGACCGAGCCGATGGTCCGCAGTCCGGGACCCCGACCCTCACCGACCCGTACACGGGCATCGTCTACCAGGACACGGATCCCGGCGACGGGGACGGCATTCTCGACGACTGCACGGGCAATATCGAACGTATCGTCCCCTAGGTCCCGATGGGGAAGGATCGGGAATCCCATCGAGCGTTCAGCGGCCGGACTCCGTCGCCGACTATCTATGTGCTCAACCCGGCGTGGGGCAACATCTTCAGAATCGGCAACGTCAACACGGCTCAAGTACGACGGCGTCACGATCGAGTACGTCCGCCGCCAGTACAAGAACTGGCAGATGGAGGCGTCCTACACGTGGTCGAAGGCCGAAGGCGACGCGCGAAGATTTCAACCTCGGCTTTAGGCGACGATCGCTCGACGCTCCAGGACGAGACACGGGCTATCTCTCCTACGACCGCCGGCATTCGCTCAAGGTCAATGCGACCTGTCTGACGCCGTGGGGTTCCGCCTCGGCGGAACGGCTGCTGTGGGAATCCGGCCTGCCCTACTCGCTCCTGTACCGCGACGCATCGTCGTCGGTGGCGCTGCCGCCGTACGGCGAGTTCAGTCAACCTTTCACGAGCGTTCGCACCCGGTACGTGACCCACCAACGCAACGATCAGCGCAACCCGTCGGCGTGGAATTTCGACGTCAAGATCGTGAAGGAGATCAATCTCCCGAAGGGGATGAACCTCCAGCTCGACGGCGCGATCTTCAACCTGCTCAACGAAGACACTTACAGCGTTTACAACAACTTCACGAAGAGCGGCCAGCAGGTCAACGGCACGAACGATGCGCAGCGGCGAGTTCGGCCGGACGTACCAGGTCGGCATGCGCCTCGCGTTCTGACTCAGGCCACCGGATCGGGCCGGTGCCGCTCCGCGTGATACGACGAGCGGACGAGCGGTCCCGACTCGACGTGCAGGAACCCCGTGGCGAGCCACCTGGTCGCCGTAGGACTCTGAAGGCGTCCGGGCGCGCACCAGCGGCGACCGGAGGTGCTCCTTCGTCGGCTGGAGGTACTGGCCGAGCGTCGACGACGTCGACGCCTACGTGCCGCGAAGGTCGCGCATGACCGTCCAGGATCTCCTCGTCGCCGCTCGCCCATGCCCCGATGATCGAGGTCTTCGACGCGCAGGCGGCGAGGCGCTCGCGGTCGCGGCGCTTGACGGCCGCAGCCAGCAGGCCGACCGAGCCGGCGTAGCTCGATCCCGGCCGCGCCGTCTTGTACAGGCGCGGCACCGTCTCGACGTTGTGGCGCGAAAACCGCGGGGCGGCGTCGAGGACGCGTCGAGCGCTCCCGCTTTCTCTTGAAGTCGGGGGTGAGCACCTCGACGGCGCACGTCGGGATGCGCGCGCGGATGGCGGCGACGACGTCGGCGAAGTGCCGCAGCGCCGCCGTCCGGCAGGTCGTCGCGGTCGACGCTCGTGATCACCGCGTGCGTCAGCGCCGAGGCGGGCGACCGCCTCCGCGACGTGCGCCGGCTCGTCGCGATCGACGCCCGGCGCTCGGCCGCCCGCTGTTGACGTTGCAGAACCCGCAGCGCCGCGTGCAGGTGTCGCCCAGGATCATGAAGGTCGCCGTGCCCGCGTTCCAGCACTCGTAGATGTTGCGGGCAGCGCGCCTCCTGGCACACCGTGTTCAGGCGAAGCTCCGACACCATCGAGCGGAGCTCGCGGAAGCGTCTCGTCGGTGCGGATCGTGATCCGCAGCCAGTCAGGCGCGGCGGCGGCTCGTGCGCGGACGTCCTGCCCATCAGGCAGCGCCTCTCGCCGTCGCCAAGCGGCCGTAGCCCAGAGGCTTCCGCAACCCAGGCGGCCGGCCGTGAGCGGCGACCGTCTCGCGACTCCGCAGGCCCGGGCTCGGCTCCCAGGCCGCGGACAGCGAGGTGCACCGACCGGCTGCGCGATCCCGCAGGGCACGATCGGCGTCGAACCCCGACGAGGTCGCGGGCCGACGTTGAGCGCGAAGCCGTGGGACGTGATCCAGCCGGTGCAGATGCGCACGCCGATCGCGGCGAGCTTGCGCGTCGCCGACCCAGACGCCGGTGAGGCCCGGCGACGCGTGCGCCGCCACGCCGAGCTCCGGCGGCCGCGGCGCGATCAAGCCTTCCTCGAGCTCGCGCAGGTAGCGCGTGGGCGTCGCGCCGGTCGCCGGAGCGCGACGATCGGGTAGCCGACCAGCTGTCCGGGCCCGTGGAAGGTGACGTCGCCGCCGCGTCCGGTCTCGTGGAGCTCGATGCCGGACGCCGCGCAGCTCGTCCTCCGGGACGAGGACGTGCGCCGGCTTCGGCGCCGCGCCCCAGCGTGATCACCGGCGGGTGCTCGAGGAGCAGAGCGTGTCGCCGGCTGCGCCGCGCCGCACGCGGTCGACGAGGCCGTCCTGCAGCGCGCACCGCCTCCGCGTAGGGGACGCGGCCCGAGGAAGCGCAGCGAAGGCGGCGTCAGAGCAGCGATTCGTCGAACTCCTGCAGGTCCTTCTTCACCATCGCCAGGAACTGGTCGGCGACGGCGCCGTCGACGACGCGGTGGTCGTAGGACATCGACAGATACATCATCGAGCGGATCGCGATCGCGTCGTCGACGACGACCGGCCGCTTCTCGATCGCCGCCGATGCCGAGGATCGCGACCTGCGGCTGGTTGATGATCGGCAGTGCCGAAGAGCCCGCCGAAGATCGCCGGGGTTCGTGATCGTGAACGTGCCGCCCTGGACCTCGTCGGGCTGCAGCTTCTTCGCGCGCGCGCGCTCGGCGAGGTCGTTGATCTTCGCGGTCGAGCCCGGCGATCGACAGCTCGTCGGCGTTCTTGACGACGGGCACGATCAGCCCCCAGTCGAGGCGCGACCGCGATGCCGATGTTGATGTCCTTCTTGTAGACGATGTCGTTGCCCGTCGACCGAGGAGTTGACGACCGGCCAGGCGCCGCAGCGCGTCGCACGCCGCCTTGACGAAGAACGGCGTCATCGTGAGCTTGGTGCCGTGGCGCTCCTCGTAGGCGCGCTTGTACTTCGCCGCGCAGCTTGCCACGATGCGCGTCATGTCGACCTCGAAGACCGAGTGCACGTGCGCCGAGGTGCGGCGCGACTCGATCATGTGCTCGGCGATCTTCTTGCGCATCGCGCGACATCGGCGATGACGCTCGACGCGCGCGCCCGGCGCGAAGGTCGTGACGGCGCGCCGGGGCGGGCGTCGCGGGGCGCAGCCGCCGCGCGGGTGCGGCGGGGCCGCGGACGCGGGCCGCGCGGCATCCGCCCTGCGCGATGAAGTCGAGGATGTCCTTCTTCGTGACGCGGCCGCCGGCGCCCGTTCCGGGACGCTGCGATCGGGATCGATGCCGTGCTCCGCGGCGATCTTGCGCACGACCGGCGAGACGAACGCCGCCTTCGCCCGTGGCCGCGGACCGCCGCCGCGGGCAGCCGCGGGCTGGCGGCGCCGGCGGCTGGCGCTGCAGGCGGAGGGCCGACGGGCCGGTTGGCGGCTGCGGCCCCGGCCCGGCCGCGGCAGCGCGTGCGGCGACGCGGCGGTGCCGACGCCGCGACGACGCCGCGGCGTCGGTCTCGAGGACGGCGACGACCTGGTTGACCGGCACGGTCTCGCCTTCCTTGTTCTTGATCTCGACCAGCGTGCCGGCGGCGGGAGAGGATCTCCGCGTCCACCTTGTCGGTCGAGATCTCGAACGAGCGGCTCGTCGCGATCGACCGTGTCGCCGACCTTCTTCATCCAGCGGATGATCGTGCCTTCGGCGATCGACTCGCCCATCTGCGGCATCACGACGTCTACGCGCATCGTCGTCTCTTGGGGCTTCGCCCCGACTCAGATGTGGATCGCCCGGCCGTGCACCGCGAGCGCCGCCTCGCCCATCGCCTCCGACAGCGTCGGGTGCGCGTGCATCGCCTGGAACAGCGACTGCGGCCGTCAGCTTCGAGGTTCGAGCGCGGCGATCGCCTCGGAGATCAGGCTCGGTCGCGTGCGGGCCGATGATGATGCACGCCCAGGATCTCGTCGTACTTCTTGTCGCGTGACGATCTTCACGAAGCCCGCGCGTGTCGTCCGAGGATCCTCGCCTTGCCGATCGCCGAGAACGGGAACGTGACCGACCGCGACGTCGTAGCCGCGCTTCCTCGCCTTCGTCCTCGGTCAGGCCGATCGAGGCGACCTCGGGATCGCAGTACGGTGCACGACGGGATCTTGTCGTAGTCGATGCGGATGCGGCGATCTTCCCCGGCGGCGTGCTCGACGGCGACGATGCCCTCGTGCGAGGCGACGTGCGCCAGCGCCTGCGTCTTGCACGATGTCGCCGATCGCGTAGACGCCCGGCGCGCCGGTGCCGCATCAATGCCGTCCACCTCGACGAAGCCGCGATCGAGTCTTCGACGCCGCGCCTCGAGGCCCGAGATCCTCGGTGAGCGGACGGCGGCCGATCGCGACGAGCAGCACCTCGGCCTCGAGCGTCCGACCGGCTTCCGTCCTTCGACGGCGGTGCACTGTGCACGCCGTCCTTCTGGATTCGACGACCTTCTCGACCTTCGTGCCGGTGTGCACCGCGAGCCCGCGCTTCTTGAACGCCTTCTCGAGCTCGGCGCCCAGCAGCTGCGTCCTCGATCGGGATCAGGCGCGGGAGCAGCTCGACGATCGGTCACCTTGGAGCCGAAGCGTCGCGTAGATCGAGGCGAACTCGACGCCGACCGCGCCCGCGCCGAGCACGATCATCGACGCGGGGACCTTCTGGAAGCTCGAGCGCGTGGTCGGAGTTGATGATCTGCTTCCCGTCGAACTCGACGCCCGGGCAGCGCCGCGGATCACCGAGCCCGGTCGCGACGATCGTGAATCTTCGTCTGCGAGCGTCTTGCGTCGCGCCGCCGGCCTGCGCGACCTCGACCTTCCCGGCCCCGCCAAGCCGGCCGCGCCCGGGGACCAGCGTCACGCCGTTCTTCTTGAAGAGGTACTCGACCCCCTTCACGTTCGACGTGACGACCTTGTCCTTGTACTTGCTGCAGCGCGGGGATGTCGAGCTCCGGCCGCCGCCACCTTCACGCCGAAGCGCCCCGGCGTGGCGCGAGGTCTCGAGGACCTCGGCGGCGTGGAGCGAGCGCTTTGGTCGGGATGCACCCCAGATGCAGGCACGTGCCGCCCGGACGCGGGGCCATCTCGACGACCGCCGTCTTCAGGCCGAGCTGCGCGCGGCGCGGATCGCCGCGACGTAGCCGCCGGGGCCCGCTGCCGATGACGGTCAGATCGAACGTCGCGTCCGAGTTGGCCACGCTTTCGCGTCTCCTGTCGGGAAGGGGACCGGGACTCTATCGCCGCCCCCGAGGGGCGTCAAGGCGAACGAGCCGATGTGTTACGATTCGCAGCCGATGGCCGCAGGTGACGATCCGCTGATCCTTCACGCAGCGCTACCCGGAAGGGGACGCCCGCGAGTCGGCGTACTACGACGCGCATCGACGATTTCGTCAACTGGGGCCGCAAGAACTCGCTCTGGCCGATGCCGATGGGGCTCGCCTGCTGCGCCATCGAGCTGATGGCGACCGTCGGCCCGCGCTACGACCTCGCGCGTTCGGCGCCGAGGCGCTGCGCTTCTCGCCGCGCCAGTCGGACCTCGATGGTCGTCTCGGGAACGGTGACCGAAGAAGATGGCGCCCGTTCCTCAAGAAGATCTACGACCAGATGCCGTACCCGCGCTGGGTCATCGCGATGGGAGCCTGCGCGTCGTCGGGCGGCATGTACCGCTCCTACTCCGGTCGTGCAGGGCGTCGACGAGATCATCCCCGTGGACGTCTACATCAGCGGCTGCCCGCCGCGCCCCGAGGCGCTGATCGAGGGCGTCCTCGAGATCCGGCGCAAGATCGAGCGCGGCGTCAAGAGCGCCGCCGAGCGTCCAGCGGCGCCGCGTCGCTCGCCGCGCCGCCTGAGCGGACAGCCGCCGAGCATCCCGTGCTGCTCCGCTGACCGGACGAGATCCGCGCGGGACGGGCCGATCTCGTTCGCGCGCTTCATGGACCTCGCCCTCAACCATCCGCGAGCACGGCTACTACGCGCGCGGGCCGGAGCGGCTCGGACGCGGCGGGCGATTTCTTCACCGCCGCGCGACGTCGGCCCGGCGTTCGGCGCTTGCCTCGCGCGACAGCTCGCGTCGAGATGGACGCGCTCCTCGGAGTCCCGGCCCCGTTCCGCTACGTCGAGCACGGCGCGGGAAGGGGACACCCTCGCCGCAGACGTCCTCGACGCGCTCGCGGCGGACTCCAGACTTGGCGGCACGCTGCGACGCGCTCGTTGATCGACAGGAGCCAGGGATGCGCGAGGCCGCGAAGCTCCGCGTCCCAGGCGCGCGCGTCGAGCGCCGACGCCGTGGCGGTCATCGCGGGCGGTTCGGAGCTGCGTGGTCGCCGTCGAGCTGCTCGACGCGCTGCCGGTCCATCGCTTGCGCCGCCGCGGACGGCGCGCTTCGCGAGGTCGATGGTCGCGGTCGAGGGCGACCAGCTTGATCGAGGTCGAAGGCGAGCCGGGAGACGCCGTGCTCGCGCTGGGCCGAACCGCTACGGCGCCCCGGCCGAGGACGGGGACGAGGGCGAGGCCTGTCCGGCGCTGGAGCGCGGCGCTCGGCGGCTGCGCTTGCGTCGATCGATCGAGGGTTCATCCTCATCGTCGACTACGGCCACGAATCGAGGCGGCTCTTCGGCCCCGCGCACCGGCGCGGGACGCTCCTGGCCTACCACCGTCATCGCGCGAACGAGGAGCTATCTCTCGCGCGTGGGCGAGCAGGACTTGACCGCGCACGTCAACCTCACCGCGCTTCACTCCACGGCGGAGTCGCTGAAGCTTCACACTCGAGGCATCACGACGCAGAGCCGCTTCCTGGTCGCACATGGAATCCTCGAGGGGCTGGATTCCGAGGAGCCGGACGCGTTGACGGCGACGAAGCGCCGGCTTCAGGCGAAGCAGCTGCATCCATCCGCACGGAATGGGCGAGACGTTCAAAGTCGCGGTGTTCTCGAAAGCCATGGGCCCTTGACCGCCGGGTATACTCCGGTGCATGCCCCCCGCCTCACCGGTGACCGCGCTCTTCCATCAGCGAAGCTTCTGGACATCCGGACTTCGTCTGCGCGCCTGAGGTCGCAGACGTCGCTCTTCCTCGCGGAGCAGCTCCAAAAGCCCTTCTGCTCGAGGGGCCGCCGGGCGTCGGCAAGACGGAGATCGCGAAGCTGTGGGCCCGGTTCCACGACGTCGAGCTCGTGCGCCTGCAGTGCTACGAGGGGCTGGACGAGGCGAAGGCGCTCTACGAGTGGTCGTACGGGAAGCAGATGCTCTACGCGCAGCTCCTGCGCGACAAGACGGGGCAGGTCCTCGCGGGCGCCGCCGACCTCGATGCCGCGCATCGCGCATCCTGCGCGACGAGGCCGACGGATTCTTCTCGCGCGACTTCCTGCTCCGCGCCCGCTGCTTGCAGGCGATCACTCTCCGAAGCAGCCGGTCGTTCTGCTGATCGACGAGGTCGATCGATCCGACGAGGAGTTCGAGGCGTTCCTTCTCGAGGTCCTCTCGGACCATCAGGTTTCGATCCCCGAGCTGGGCACGATCCGGGCGGCGACAGCCCCCGCGGGTCGTGCTCACGAGCAACGACACGCGCGAGCTGTCCGACGCGCTCCGCCGGCGGTGCCTCTATCTCTACGTCGACTATCCCGTCGCTCGAAGACGAGCTGCGCATCGTCGAGGCGCGCGTTCCGGGCCTGTCGGTCAGCCTGACCGAGCGGATCGTTCGCTTCGCGCAGTCGCTCCGCAAGGCGGACCTCAAGAAAGCGCCGGGGATCGCCGAGGTGGTCGATTGGGCGCTTGCGCTCGTCGCGGTGGGCGCGGACGGCATCTCGTCGACGGTGCTCAAGAAGACGCTCGGCGCCTTGCTCAAGAATCGCGACGACGTCGAGCGCGTCCTGGCCGACCCGGCCCGATTCCGCGGATGATCCCCGCTCTCGTGCGGTTCGTCGGACACGCTGCGCGCGGAGAAGCTCGCCGTCTCACCCGCGGAGCTTCTCGATGCAGGGCGCGCGCTCGACCTCGTCGATCTTACGCGTCGGGCGGAAGCTCGCGGCCGCGCTCGCAGGCCACGCTCGCCAAGGACCGGCGCGCGCGAGACGACCTTCGATCGGCTGTTCGACCGTTTCTTCGCCGTCCCTCGCGCGCCGGCCTCCGGCGAGCGACGCGGAGCAGGTCGCGGGGTTCAGGAGGCCGAAGCCGGCGGGCGAGAACGAGCGCAGGAAATCCGGAAGTCGAAGCCGCCCGACGAGGCCGCGCCGGCGCGAGGGCGATCTGGCAGCTGCTCGAGGGCACGCGGCACCAGGGAGCGGCGCGACGGGAAGCTCAGGCGCGCCAAGCTCCGGACGCTTCCGCGGAGAGCGCCGATCCCGAGCAACGAGACCTGGCGAAGCCGATGACGACGGCGGAAGAGCGCGTGATCGCGCGCGAGGTGCCGCGCCTCGTCGCCGCCGCTGAAGCTCGGCGTCGCCGGCGGACGATGCGCCCCGCTCGGGGCGGCCGTGGCTGCGGCGGGTGATGCGCGACAACGTCGCTCAGCGGCGGCGTGCCCTTCGTGATCCCGGTTCGCGCGCCGAAGCCGCAAGCGTGCTGAAAGTCGTACTCCTCGTCGACGTCTCCTTCTCGGTGGCGCGGGCGGCTGGTTTCTTCCTCCTCATGGCGAGCTCGTTCCTCACCTTGGGCCGGAAAGCTCGCGTGCTGGCGTTCGTGGACCGTCCGGTCGTGACGCGACGGAAGCCATTCGCCGATGGGCGCGCGCACTCGACGCCTCGCAGACGCCGCCGCGTGCGCCCCGGCGCGGCGGCGCCGAGCCGCTCCCGGGCGATGGAGATCCTGTCGCGGGGGTGTCGTTCGCCGACGTCCTCGGACGGCCTCAAGGATCCTCAACTCTCGACGCCCCTTCGGATTACGGGACCGCCTTCCACGCGCTTCGGCACATCGCGGCTGCAGGCCGCGGGCGAGAACACGCAGTGCTCTTGATCCTGGGCGACGGCCGGACGAACCGCTTCGATCCCCTCGGCGTGGTCGCTCGAGGATCTCTCGCGCGGGTGCCGCGCGGTGCTCTGGCTCGTTCGGAGCCGAGGTCGCGCTGGGGGACCGCGGACTCGCGGCTACCCGACTATCTGCCCGTCCACGGATCTGGTCGTCGAGGCGACCGATCTCGCGAGGCTTCGCGCGCGGGCTCGCCGAAGCTCGTCAGAGGCTCTGAGGTGGCCGTCCCCGCGCCCGGCACCGTCGTCGCATGGTGGAGACGACGCGATCGCGTTCGGCGTTGTCGTGTCGGAAGAGAAGCGGCGCGTCGTGCTCGTCACCGCGGACGGGCGCGAGGAGCGCGTCGCTCCGGCGCGCGTCGTTGCATCGCTTCGTCAGGGCCGCCGCTCCGGTCACGCACCCCCGAAGGGCGGCGTGAAGCCGCTTCCGGCGCAGCCTGCGATGGCGAAGGCGGTCGCGGGCGGTCCGCCGCGATCGACGTGGCGACGCTCGTGGGACCTGACCAGGACGCAGATCGAGGAGCGGTTGGCGAGGAGACCCTGGCCGACCTTTGCGCTTGGCCAGCGGCGATCCGAGGCCGCTCTCGCGACCGCGCTGGCTCTCGCGAAGGACGGCGTACGCTGGTGCAGCAAGCCGACCGGCTGGCAGCCGCGCGCCGGGACGCGCGGTGCGCGAGATCATCGCGTCAGCGCGAGCAGGCCTCGCGCCGCGCGCGGTCGAGAGCCGAAACGCTCGATAGCGCTCGCCGCGGCCGTCAGGGACGGCGGCGTCGTGGAGCCGCAGGGCTCCGAGTTCGAACGACCGCGTCGTGCAGCGCTGACCTCGCTCTGCCGTTCCTCGACTTCGACGCCTCGAGAAGGAGCGCGCCCTCGCGATCGAGGCTCTCGAGGCCGCGGGCGCTAGGAGATTCGTCCCCTGAGGTGCCGCCTTCGGCTGCTGCGCGGATCGGGCGCTTCGCGTCGGATGACGAGAACCTGGCCATCGACGAAGTTCGAGCTGCGCACGGCGTTCGGCGACGACACTCTTGCGGCCGCGGAGGCCGCGGCGAAGGCCGGATTCGATCGCACCGGACGCGCGATCTGACCCACCCTCACCGACGCTCACCATCGACGATCCGACCACGCGCGAGATGCGACGACGCGCTCTCGCATGCAGACCGCCGCAGGCGCGATCGTCGGGATCCACATCGCGCGATCCCTCGCGCGTTCATCGCGGAAGGGGACCCGGTGGACGTCGAGGCGCGCGCCACGCGGGAACGACCTGCTACTTCCCACGAGCGCAAAGCTCCTCCATGATTCCGCCAGGCCTCCCGAGGGGGCGCGGCCAGTCTCGCAGCGGGAGGAGGATCGCCCGGCGCTGACGCCTTCGCCTGCTCGACAGCGACGGCAGCCACCGGCTGGCGTCGTCGATATCGCTCGCTCGGATCGTGCGCGTCGCTCTGTTCACGTCTCGATCACGACGGCGTCGACGTCGTGCTGTCCGGAGAAGGCCCGTACGCACGGCGCTGCTCGAGCGGATTGTTCGAGATCGCGGCGACGCTTCGAGGACGCGGTTCAGGCGGGAGCTCCGGGCCCGATCACGCTCGCGCGCTCGGAAACCGAGATCCGCGTCTGCCGGACGGTTCTGCCCTCTCGCCGCGCGGCGCGATCCCGGGACCCCGGCCCAGCGGCTCGTCTCCGAGGAGCCATGGTGCTCGCGGGCGAGGTCGCGGCGTGCGGCTCGAGAAGCGCGGCGTGCCCCGCGATCTACCGCAGGCAGGCGGCCCCCGACGGCGAGGCTTCCCCGAAGCCCGATCCCTCGCAGCCCGCGGCCGTTCTCACATCGCGGCGACCCGGCGCCTGCCTGAAGCGCCGGCGAGGCTGGCTTGCCAGCCAGGCGCGCATCACGCGCTGGGCCTCACCGCCTATGTCCAGGTGACCTCGCCGCTCCGGCGCTACCAGGACCTCGCGATGCGCCGTCAGATCGTCGCGGTGCTCGCGGGACGAGCCGCCGCACTCACGACGCCGCCGCGATGCAGCTCCTGCCAGTGCGAGCCACCGAGCGCGCCGACGGCCGAGTGGGCGTCGCGCCGAGCGCGCGATGGACCGTGTTTACATGTTCGCTCCAGTGGCTCGAGCGATCGACGGGGCACGGTCACCGGCATCGTGGTCGACGTGCCGTCCAGCCGCGCGCCGTGGTCGTCCTGGACGGACGCTCCTCGAGCAAACCCGTTCCCGCGCTGGTCAGCTGCCGATCGGCCCAGCGGGCTGCCGTTCGGTTGAAGATCGTCGCGCGCCATCCGATCGGGCCGACGTCGCTGGTTCTGCGTGCCGGCCTGAGAGGACTCCGCCCAGATCCGGCGACACTGGCATGGCGCGGCTCGACTGGGAAATCGGGTTGCATGGTAATGACGGCCTGCAAGCGAGGTTCATCCGGCGCAGCGAGCACTGCTCGCGCCTGCGGAACCTCGAATACTTCACCATCGGCTGGAACGCGTCCTCGAAGGGGTGATCGCGATGCTAGCCTTGCGCACGCCGCTAACGGCAGCGTCACGCGCTGCGTTTGGGTTCGGCATCGACAGTTTCGCACGAGAGGCGCCTCGGGTGGCGTTCTACTCTGGCGTCTCTCCTGCGGAAAGAGCGCTGCACCGGTGAATCACGAGGGTGGTCGAGGAGATCGATCGCGGCAGCGCGCGCAAGCTGGTCGGCCTCTCGCTTTTGCTCTGCTTTCCGGTCTGTGCGTCGTCATGGACTCGGCGTGGACGCTCTGGCGCCGCGAGAGACCTGCGAGCCAAGCCTGGTCGGAATCCAGCGCCTGCACCGCGTGTGTCGATCGGAGTCATGCGTGGTGGCTGGCCCGGGGCTAAGCGGCGCAGCCCACGTGCTCGGAAGCCGCGCGCGCTGCCAGTCTCGACTCTTCTATCAGACCACGGCCTGCTCCACCACCGTGTGCTTTTTCGATCTTCGTTCTCTGCGAGGGTTGGATTCCGAGACGCGGCGTTGGAGCTACCGGTGGGTACATGAATCCAGCCGCCGCGCTCGAGAATGGTGACCTGGTTCATCGATCCGCGAGGGAGAGCGGCGTGAGCGAGAGCGGAGCACGGGAGTGTTTGGGCTGCTGGGCGCCGGTGTGCTGACAACGAATTATCCCCCCAATGCCGGACTTTGGAACCATCCCGCCGAGCGAAGGGGAGCGAATTCCCTCCAGAGACCACGTCGAAAACTCCGCCGGGTACACGACGTCCAGCACCAGAACGAGCGTCCGTGAGTCCGCCGATCATCGGGGCGGCGACGCGCTTCATCATGTCCGCGCCCGTTCCCTGGGACACCATGATCGGGAGGAGCCCCACGAACGCCGCCGTCACGGTCATCAATCTGCGGCCGCACCCGCTTCGACGGCGCCGTGCACGATCGCCTCCGTCGAGGTCGGCCTTCGTCCTCATCAGTCCCGCCTTCACGCGCTCGTCCCACGCCAGATCGAGGAACAGGAGCATGAAGACGCCGGTCTCGCGCGTCGAGTCCCATCAGCGCGATCAGCCCCACCCACGTCGCGATCGAGACGCTGTACCCGAGTGCCGAAGAGCAGCCAGATCGCGCCGATGGCCGAAAACGGCACGGCGAGCAGCACGATCGAGGTCTTCACCGCGGATCCGGTGTTGAGGTAGAGCAGCACGACGATCAGGAACAGCGTCAGGGGAACGACGAGCTTCAATCGCTCCTTCACGCGCTCACGAGGTTCTCGTACTGGCCGCTCCACTGGAGCGCGATACCCGGCGGGAAGCGTCACGCGCGACGGCGACGCGCGCTTGGCCTCCTCGACCCAGGAGCCGATGTCCCGACCGGCGATGTCGACGAAGACGTACCCGGCGAGCAAGCCCGTTCTCGTCGCGGATCATCGCCGGGCCCTCGGTACGCGTGATGGTCGCGATCTGCGAGAGCGGCACCTGCGCGCCCGTCGACGTCGCGCACGAGCACGCGGCCGAGCAGGGCGGGATCGTCGCGCAGCTCGCGCGGATAGCGCACGGCGACGCCGTAGCGCTCGCGTCCTCTCGATCGTCGTCGTCAGCGGCTCGCCGCCGATCGCGCCGTCGCGACGACGCTCTCGGCTTGGCGCACCGAGATCCCGTAGCGGGCGAGCGCATCGCGGTCCAGGTCGATGTCCAGGAAGTAGCCTCCGGCACGTGCGCTCGGCGAAGACGCTGCGCGTGCCGCCTGATGTCGCGCACCGCGAGCTCGATCGACGCGCCCAGGCGCTCGATCGATCTTCAGGTCCGGGCCCGAAGACCTTCACGCCGACCGGAGTCCGGATCCCGGTCGCGAGCATGTCGATCCGGTTGCGTGATCGGCATCACGAAAGCGTTCGTGACGCCGGGAAACTGGAGCTTCTCGTGAAGCTCGGCCTCGAGCTTCTCCCGCGTCATCCCCGGCCGCCACGCCGAGCGCGGCTTCAGGAGCACCGTGCGTTTCGACCATCGACAGCGGCGCCGGATCGGTCGAGGTCTCCGCGCGCCCCGCCTTCCCGAAGACGCGCACGACCTCCGGCGTGTCCTTCAGCATCGCGTCCATCGTCTGGAGCAGCCTCTCCATCTCCGTCACCGGAGACGCCCGGGCAGGGTGATCGGCATGTAGAGGAGCGTGCCCTCGTCGAGCGGGGGCATGAACTCCCGGCCGAGCCGGAGGTAGACCGGCACCGTCGTCGCCACGAGCGCGAGCGCCACGCGCGATCGTCGTCTTCTTCCAGCGGAGAACGGCGCGGCAGACCGGCTCGTAGACGGCGAACAGCAGGCGGCTGATCGGGTGTCTCTCCTCCGCGTAGTAGGTGCCGACGGCGACGGCGTTCCACAGCCGCGCCAAGAAAGCGCGGGCGGAACGACAACGGGTCCATGCGCGTGAAGAGCATCCGCATCGCCGGATCGAGCGTGAGCGCGCAAGATCGCCGCGATCGCCATGGCCAGCGTTCTTCGTGTAGGCCAGCGGCTTGAAGAGGCGCCCTCCCTGATCGACGAGCGTGAAGATCGGCAAGGAACGCGACCGCGACGACCAGAAGCGAGAAGAAAACCGCCGGGCCGACTTCCTGGAGCGCGCGCCAGGCGAACCGCGTGGAAGTCCCCTTGCCGGCCGCCGTGGTGCCACAGCTCCAGCTTCTTGTAGGCGTTTTCGACCTCGACGATCGCGCCGTCCACGAGGACGCCGATCGAGATCGCGATGCCCGGCGATCGACATGATGTTCGACGTGACGCCCAGCAGGTACATCGGGATGAAGGCCAGAAGCACCGCGACCGGGATCGTCAGCGATCGGGACGATCGCGCGAAGGGATGTGCCACAGGAACAGCAGGATCACCAAGCTGACGATGACGAAGCGCGGCGATCAGCTCGTGCTTTCAGGTCGCGATCGACTCGTGGATCAGGCCGGAGCGATCGTACGTCGGGACGATCTCGACGCCCTCGGGGAGCGAGCCTGGACCTCCTCGAGCTTCGCCTTGACGCGATCGATCACCGACAGCGCGTTCTCGCCGCTGCGCATGACGACGATGCCGCCGACCGCGCCGCCGTCGCCGTCCAGCTCGGCGATGCCGCGGCGGACGGCCGGACCGGTCGTCACCGTCGCGAGATCGCGCAGCAGCACCGGGACGTCCCGTTGCCGTCGCCTCCCACGACGATCTTCTCGAGGTCCGGAGACGGAGCGGGCGTAGCCGCGCGCGCGCACCATGTACTCCGGCGCCGCCGATCTCGACGAGCCCGCCTCCCGCGTCGCGCGTTCCCGTCGCGCACCGCGCTGAGCACGCGCTCGACCGGGATCTTGTAGGCGAGCAGGCGGTTGGGATCGACCTGCACCTGGTACTGCTTCTCGAAGCCGCCGATCGACGCGACCTCCGCGACCCCGGGCACGGCCTGGAGCCAGTAGCGGAGGTACCAGTCCTGGAACGAGCGCAGCTCGGCGAGATCGTGCTTTCCCCGTGCGATCGACGAGGGCGTACTGGTAGACCCAGCCGACGCCCGTCGCGTCGGGCCCGATCTCGGTGCGCACGCCCTCGGGGAGCCTCGGGAGGATCTTGCTCAGGTACTCGAGCACCCGGCTGCGCGCCCAGTAGAGGTCGGTCCCGTCCTCGAAGATCACGTAGACGAACGAGTAGCCGAAATCGGAGAAGCCCCGAATCGCCTTGACCTTCGGCGTCGCCGAGCAGCGCCGTCGTGATCGGATACGTCACCTGGTCCTCGATGAGATCCGGGCTCCGGTCCCAGCGCGAGTACGACGATGACCTGCGTGTCCGACAGGTCGGGGATCGCGTCGACCGGGACGCGGTACAGCGGTCTGGACCGCGAAGCCGACGGCGACGGCCGTGACGAGCAGCACGAAGAACTTGTTCCGCGCCGACCAGGCGATGATCCGCTTCGGTCATGCGCTTGGCCCACGGCGAGCGCGGCCTTCAGCTTCGATTCCGCATCGACGAAGAAGTTCGCGGCGGCGAGCACGTTGCTCGCCTCCGGCGAGTCCCTTCGCGTGATCTCCCATCGATCGGGAAGCTCCAAGCCCAGCTCGACCTCCGCGGTTCGAACGAGCCGTCGGTCGGGCTGACGAAGACGACGTTCCGCGTGCCGGATTGCAGCACGGCGTCCTTCGGCACCGCCAAGCGCGTCCCGAGATCGGCGTGCAGCTCCACGTTCGCGAACATGCCCGGCCGGAGCGCGAGGTCGCGGTTGTCGAGCTCGACGCGAACCTTGACCGTCCGCGTCGTCGGCATCGACGAGCGGCGACACCAGCGACACGCGTCCGCGTGTACGTACGTCCCGGAAGGTACGACAGCGCGATCGCGGCCTCTGCCCGTCGTGCACGAACGGAAGCTCCGATTCGTAGACATCCGGCGAGCACCCAGACGCGCTCGAGATCCGCGATGTCGCAGAAGACTCGTCGCGGACTCGATCCGCTTCGCCGTGGCTGACGTTTCTCGCCGTGATCGTGCCGGAGACGGGCGAGTACAGCGTGACGATCTTCTGCGCCTCGCGCGTTCTCGCGAGCTCGACGATCTGCGCTGCGCGTCATGTCCTGGAGCAGGAGCCGCCGGCGTCGCCGCCTCGACGAGACGGTCCGCGTCGGCGATCGACGTCCGGCAGTCGACGACGCGACGCGCGCGCGCTGGTCGAGCGCGACCAGGTACTCGCGCTGGCTCGCGAGAAGCTCGGGCGAGTAGATCGTCAGCAACGGATCGCCGCGCCGCACCGGTCTCGCCGACCGCGCCGGCGTGGAGGTGCTCGATCCAACCCTGGATCTTCGTGTGCACGTGCTGCATGCGCCGCTCGTCGATGGCGACCTGTCCGACCGCGCGCACGGTCTTCGTGAACGGCGCGACCTCCGCAGGCCACCGTGCGCAGCGCCGAGCAGCTGCCGCTTCCTCGCCGGACAATGCGCAACGGGGCAAAACCTTCGCGTCTCCGGCGCCCGCTGACGGCTCGTCGATCCTCGCCGCCACCATCGCCATTCCCATCGAGTCGTTCCCGGATGATCGGAGATTTCACCCTGGGTTCATCGTCGGATGCGGTAGATCGTGCGCTGTGCAGCGCCGGGCATCCGTCGACGCCGTACCAACGTCATCTGGCAGATCGGACATTGCCCGGGCTTGTCCGAGACGATCTGTGGATGCATCGGGCAGTGATAGAGGGCGCTCTCCGTGTGAGGCGTCTGCCTCGCCGGTCACGTGCCCGCGCGTGTCCCAGCGAAGTACCCCAGAGCGACGTCCGCCGGAAACGGCGACCGCGAGCGCTACGACGATCAGGCAGCCGTCTTCATTGCGACCTCCTCGGTCCGGACAGTCCGAGCAGCGTCGTCCCCGTCAGCGGCTTCGAGCGACGCGATCGTCTCGACGCGGCGCGCCTGAGAGCGTGAGCTCCTCACCGCGGGTCGCTGGTCCACGCGTTCGAGATCGTCCAAGACCAGGACCATCTCGGCCCGCCCCGAGCCGAACGCCGCCATTCGCCGATTCGAACGCCGCGAGGGCCTGCGGGGACGAGCGCCTCGCGGTAGAGGCGCACGGCGGGCATCGATCGAGGCGGACTTCGGTGCCGCGAGCCCGCGCAGCGCTTGGCCCGAATACGCACGACGGCTTCGTCGCGCTCGTGGTCCGCCGCGGCGCGCTCAAGCTCGGCGCCCGCGATCGCGCGTCTGCTGCTTGCGGTCCTTCCACACCGGGAGCCGCACGGAGAACCCGCCCATCACCATCGGGTCGAGGTCCGCCTCGGAACTGATAGGCGGCAAGCCACGAGTACGTGGGCTTCACCTGAGCCCGCGCGTCGTCGAGCGTCGCCTCGGCGCTGTGTTCTTTCGCTGCGGCCTGGAGCACGTCGGGGAGTGACTCGGGCAGGGCTTCCGCGGAGCCGATCCACGTCCATCGCGCCCATGACTTCGGAAGCTCGCCGGCTTCCCGAATTCCACGTCCTCTGCGCGACCGACGGCGGCGCCGAGCGCGATCTCCGCCAGCCGTCGGGCCAAGGACAGCTCTTCGAGCTCCAGGTCCACCCGGCGGACGGTGGACTGTGCGCGGATCAGCCCTTCCTGGGACCCTCTCCCCACTCGTAAGCAATACGTAACTGAACGAAGTACAATGC
>ERZ1370068.6977-contig-5924_pt1 | contig 52254 bp, 71 predicted proteins | sample MGYA00561227_ERZ1370068 | MGnify/ENA primary metagenome ERZ1370068 (study PRJEB38410, sample SAMEA6850437) | metagenome | study: Metagenomic assessment of the ecological functions of the soil: analysis of the soil microbiota associated with the... | reverse complement strand
TTGTACTTCGTTCAGTTGCATGTTGCTCGCATGAGATCGCGCTCCGTATGAGGATCCCCAGAGGCCGATGATCCCCGTCCAGGACAGGACGGCACGCCGACCCCGCCAGGCGGCCATTCTCTTCGCCGCCTCTCCAGGCCGGTCGTCGGCCGCGACCGTCAAAGGGTCGCTGGACATGTGGTCGGCGACGAGAGGCATCGTCCTTTCAGATCAGCTCCTCCAGCAAGGCGTCGACCCGGCGGCGCGATCTCGTCGCGGAGCCGCCGGACGTCCTCCGGGCGGTCGACCGGCCGGGTCGTCGAGCTCCCAGTCGACGTAGCGCTTGCCGGGGATGTAGAGGGCACTCGTCGCCGCAGCCCATCCGCTCGACGAGCGTCGGCCCGCTCGGCGTCGAGCCGGTGGGGGTGCGGGCGTCCTGAGGTCGATTCCGAGTCGTGCATCGCGTCGACCACCTCCGGGTGGACGTGGGCCGCGGGTCTGGTCTCGTGCCCGCGGGCTGCCTCATTAACTCGGGAGCCCTTTGGCGAAAGGGCGGCTGCAATCTGCGAGCGCCCGGCGTTCTGGACGCAGTTGAACAGCACCTTCGACCTGGGGTCATCCTCGCGGTTTCGGGTATCGGTTGGTGAAAAACGTTCCACGTCGAACGGGTTAGCATCCACAGATGGAGAGACGAGTCGAGCGACGCGTAAGCTCGACGCTCCAGCCGGCTTTTCGACATGCAGACCGCTCATTGAGCCTGTGGATGAGCGCGCGTTCGACGACCGTTTTCGACGCGCCGGATCGCATCTGGCCTCGCCGGACTCGGCTGAACGAAATCGCCTGAAACGGAAGGCGTCAGCAGCTCGCTCCCGCCCAGCGGGGGCGACGCACACGCTCACTGTCGCGGGGTCCCTCGCAGCCGCCGGACGTACTTCGCGAGCTTCTCGCCGGCGTGCTGCGGGAACGGCAACTCGGCCGCATCGCGACTCACCGGACGAAGAGGGCTCTCTTCAGTGCGCCAGAACGGTCACCAGAGGTGGCAAAAATTGTGGCTCAGGGACGAGATCGCTGTCATGGAGGGCAGCGAGTCGAGCGCAAGCTCAGTCAGCTGGGTGTCCTTGGCGATCGCCGACGATCGTGTGGGCCGCCGCCTCTCAGCGCCTGCTGCGACCAGCGCGACGAGGACAGGCCGAGTCGGCTCCGCCAGCCGTATTAGGCGAGGGCTCGTCGCCGCTCGAGCAAACACGAGGCGTGCTGGCGGCCCAGCTGCGAGAGATCCTCCAGCACGACCCGGGCACGCGGCAGCGCCGATCCCGGTACGGATGCGTGTCGCGACCCGGCGTGCGCGGGCCGTACTCCGGGCGATCGTCCGCCTCCTCGAAGCGGGTGGGCGATTCTCTTCGCGCCGAACTAGGCTGGCAGCTCGGCTCCTCGCTCAGGAGGTCCGAGATCTCGATGTACTCTAGCCCACTGCCCGCGAGGAGACGGCGCGACTCGGTGACGGGGAGGAATTTGCGGCGCAGCGGATCGTCCACAGTCTCGAGGCCGAGCGGAAGCGCAGGGCGCGCTGCTGGAGGCCACTCAGGTGGGCGCTATGCCGCGCTCCTCGACAGGCTCGAGCAAGCGCGCTCGCTCCTGTCGGCAAGGAGGGTCGCGGTTGCGCTCCCGGCGCTGGCAGCTGCCGAGTTCGAATCCTGTGGAGTTGCGAGCAAGCTCGATGCCTCCCTCTGCGACGGACGAGGAACTTCATCGCTTACGCGTCAAGGCGAAGAGCCCGGTACGCGGCTTCCGAGCTGGCCGAGCCATTCGCCGGCGGCGCAACGGCTCGGCTTCATCGACCGTATCAAAAGCCAGCGAAAATTGCCCCGGTTAAACAGCGCTGCTCAGCAGGCGGCGCGGCTCCAGCCGTACATCCGAATCAGCATCCGCCAATAGGCGCGGTTCATATTCGCGACCGTGCGCGCGGCATTCAGCGTGCTATCCGCCCAGGTGGTCGCGAGCTCCGTCCGGTCCTGTTTCGTCAGGTCGATGGTGCCGGTGGATTCGCCGTGGCGGAACACGAGCTGCGCGCCGAACTTGTTGGCGAGCGCCCGCATCGCCTCGTTCTGCGCGCCGGTGGTGATCCGCAGGCTCTGGTAGCCCTTGGCGCGCGCCTCCGCGATCAGCTTGCTGAACAGGATGCTGCCGACGCCCCGCCGCCGCACTGAAGCCTCGACGCTGAAGGCGATCTCCGGCAGCGAGTCCGGCGATTGCTCCGGCGGATGCAGTTCGGCCGCGCCGCGCACCACGCCGTTCTCGAAGTAGGCGATGATGATCGTGCCGTCGTTGGCGCATTTCTCGGCGTAGCGCTCGATGAAGCTGTCGTCCATGAAGCCATGAAAGCGATCATGGCGGCTGCTGCGATCGAGCCGCAACAGATGATCGCGCAGCAGCGGCAATTCTTCCTGCTGGCTCAGCGTGCGCACGCTGCTGTTGGCGACGCGGCCGGCAATGTAGTGGTGAGGTACATATCTTAAACTCCTCTGAGAGAAGCCCTCGAGGAGGCGTCAGATCCCTAGACCACCAATATTGTGCATCGCAACATGAAAATTCAAGCCCGGATTTCGTATACTGCCTTAAATAATGGCAGTAATTCCAGCGGATTAACGCGCATACTCTATTAACCAATTGTTAACGCTGGTCTGCCCGGCGCAGACTGGGCATGGGGATTGCTTATTTCTGAACGAACCAGGCTTTAGACGAACACTCGGATGGTTCGTGGAGGTCCGTCGTGGCTGTCGTGCTCGACACGAGTTCTTGCCTTCCGGATCGCCGGCTTGCGGTGTGGCAGGACATCGTCTGCGACACTTTCGTTGGCCTCGACTGCAAATCGGACATGCGCGGCGCGTTCTGGGGTGCGGTGTCGCAATCAGCGATCGGACCGGTGGCGTTCACGCGGGTCGATTCCACGCGCCCAGCGGGTGTTCCGCACGCCGTCGCGAATAGCGCGCGCCAGCGAGGATTTCGTGCTGGTGGCGCTGGGCAACCAGCGGCGTGAACGGCGTCTTCCAGGACGGCCGCGAGGCGATCGTCTCCGCCGGACAATTCGTCATTTACGACACCACCCGCCCCTACGAGCTGCGCTTCGACGACAGCTTTTCGCAGACCATCTTCCAGATGCCGCGCAAGCTGCTGCAACAGCGCGTCGGCTCGTTCGATGCGTTTGACCGCGACCACATTCGCCGGCGATCGTCCGCTCGAACGGCTGACCTGCGATTTCGCGCGCAATGTGAGCAGGACGATCGACGCAGGTCGATCCCGCCACCGCAAGCCCGCCTGCTCGACCAGGCGCTCGACCTGCTCGCGATGACGCTTCGCCGACAGGCTGCATGCGCGCCTCGCCGGACCAGTCAGTCTCACCGATCCGCGCTGCTCTATCGCCTCAAGAATCATATCCTGACGCATCTGCGCCGATCCCGAACTGTCGATGCCGCGCGCCGCGCGCGGCCACGGAATCTCGCCGCGTTACGCCAGCGATCTGATGGCCGCCGAACAGACCTCGTTCCGCGGCTACGTGCAGATGCAGCGGCTGGAGCGCTGCAAGCGCGATCTCGTCGACCCCGCCCACGCAGGCTCGGCACATCGGCGACATCGCCTTCGCATGGGGCTTCAACGACCTCGCCCATTTCAGCCGCATCTTCAAGCAGCGGTTCGGCGTCTCGCCGCGCGAATGGCGCGAGCAGCCGCGCCAATAACGCTCTTCCGATCCGGCTCCCTCCTTCCTGCCACGCCACTGCGGCGTGCGCGGCGTCGCCATCCTCGCCGCGTTAAGACAAGTTTTCGTTCCGCCGCGGACAAAGCGGCGCGCGTCCGCCATGGCTGTAGGCTTGCGACCCAGCGATTGTCGGTCGCCAATGCGAAAGGATGATGCGATGGGTCTGGTTCATCAGAAATACAAGGTGCGCGGTGGTTCAGGCGGCGCCGGTCTTTCTCGATCTCGATGCAACCGTGGACAAGACCATCGCGCTGATCGAGGAGGCCGCCGCGCAAGGCGCGAAGCTGATCGCGTTTCCCGAAACCTTCATTCCCGGATATCCGTGGCAGATCTGGCTTGGCGCGCCCGCCTGGGCGATCGGCCGCGGCTTTGTGCAGCGCTATTTCGATAATTCGCTCGTCATTTGACAGCCCGCAGGCCGAGAAGATCCGCCAAGCCGTGAAGCGCGCCAAGCTGACCGCCGTGCTCGGCGTGTCCGAGCGCGACGGCGGCAGCCTCTATATCGCGCAATGGCTGATCGGCCCCGACGGCGAGACCATCGCCAAGCGCCGCAAGCTGCGGCCGACCCATGCCGAACGCACCGTGTTCGGCGAAGGCGACGGCAGCGATCTCGCGGTCCACGATCGCGCCGACGTCGGACGGCTCGGCGCGCTGTGCTGCTGGGAGCACCTGCAGCCGCTGTCGAAATACGCGATGTATGCCCAGAACGAGCAGGTTCATGTCGGCGCCTGGCCGAGCTTTTCGCTGTACGACCCGTTCGCGCATGCGCTCGGCCATGAGGTCAACAACGCCGCCAGCAAGGTCTATGCGGTCGAGGGCTCCTGCTTCTTCCTCGGCCCGTGCGCGGTGGTCTCGCAGGCCATGATCGACGAGCTCTGCGACTCCCCGAGAAAAGCACGCCTTCCTGCATGCCGGCGGCGGCCACGCGGTGATCTACGGGCCGGACGGCAGTTCGCTGGCCGAGAAACTGCCGCCCGACCAGGAAGGCATTCTGTACGCCGATATCGATCTCGGCATGATCGGCGTGGCGAAGAACGCCGCCGATCCGGCCGGGCACTATTCGCGGCCCGACGTCACGCGGCTGCTGCTCAACACCACCCGCGCCAACCGCGTCGAGCATTTCACGCTTGCCGGTCGATGCCGAGGTCAGCGAGCGAAATCAGGCTTGCAGGCCTGACGCTTCAACTCTGCAAGAGGAGCAGGCCGATGGAATCCGCGATCCCCGAGCATCTGCAAACCGCCCGAACGCGTCACCGCCGCGTCCGCGACGATTATGCGCCGCCCTACCCGTCGTTCGTGGCGCGCGCACAAGCCAAGCGTGACGCGGGTGGTGATGGCCTATTTCGGCCTCCAGATCCCGCGGTGCGCCCTCAGACGCCGCGGAGCAGGCGATTGGCGCGGCTCGCGTCCGTTTCGCAGCCGCATGACGGCCCAACGCATTGGGACCGGGCGAGCTATGTCGACGAGGCCGGTCTTCACGCAACGTCGTGACGGTGGCCTACTGGGACGACCGCGTAAAGTTCGATCGCTGGTTTCCGGCCGCGCGCGAGCGGCTGGACCGGCGAGCAGCGGACCACCAACGGATTCGGCACGCTTCATCGAGGCGCTTTACCCATCCGTGGAGGGCTACGAGACGCTGTTCTCCTCCCTGGACAGGCCCGAAGGCGTCGCGGTTCTCGCCGACGGCATGAGCGGCGAGGTCTCGGAGCACGCCTATTGGGGCGGCATGCGCGACCGCATTCCCGTTGTCCCAGACCAGCGAGATGGCGCCTTCAGGCGCTGCCCGCGCCGATCCGCGACGGCGCGCGCATCCGGATCATCCCGCACGACAATCTCTGCCTGATCCGGTCGGGCCAGGATTGGGGCGACACCGAAGCCGCCGAACGCAAGATGTACCTCGGCGATGTCGAGCCGGTGCTGCGGGAAGGCATGGACTTCCTGCGCGACCAGGGACGCTCGATCGGCTGCTACGCCAACCGCTACATGACGTGTCGTCGGCACCCGACGGCACGCGCGACCGAAAAATCCTACGGCATGAGCTGGTGGAAAAGCCTGTCGGCGCTCGAGCGCATGGGCCGAATCGCACCCGACCCACGTCAGGATATTCGGCGCCGCCATGAAATATCTGTCGACGCTGGGGCCGGCCGCGAAGCTGCGGCTCTACCACGAAGTCACCGTCGCCCGCGCCGACGAACAGCTCTTCGAATATGTGGACTGTCATCCGCAAACCGGGATGCTGAACGCCGTGCAGACCGTGGAGGCGGCCTGACAGCTACAGCACCATCTGGGTCTGGGTCACGACCGCCACGAGCTTGCCGTCCTCGGTCTCCAGCCGCGTCTGCCAGACCTGGGTGCGCCGTCCCCGATGCACCGGCGTCGCGGTGGCGATCACGGTCGAGCCCTCCTTGGCGCCGCCGATGAAATTGGTCTTGCTCTCGATCGTGGTGGTGCCCTTGGCATCCTCGGGCAGGTTGATGACGGTCGCCGCCGCGCCGACCGAATCCGCGAACGCCATGATCGCGCCGCCGTGAATCGTATTGCCGCAGCGTGCAGAGATCCGGCCGCACCAGCATCTGCGCCACCACGCGATCCATTTCGGCTTCGGTGAAGGTCACGCCCTTCAGTTCCGCAAACGGCATCTTCATCGACTGGATTTTTCGAGCGGCGTCATGCAGTCCTCCGGCTTTTCTCTTTCGAAGCGATCTTCTTCAAGCAGAATGGATGGTCGCCGGTAAATCAGGCAATGACCTCCGAGGTAATGGCTGCCGTGACATGGCGACCGGTAATTCGGCATATCGTCCGCCATGCGCCAGTTCCCGCCCCGCCGGATCGTTTGCCTCACCGAAGAGACCGTCGAGACGCTGTATCTGCTCGGCGAGCAGGACCGCATCGTCGGCGTCTCCGGCTATGCGGTGCGGCCGCCGCAGGTCCGGCGCGAGAAGCCGCGGGTTTCGGCCTTCATCTCCGCGGACATTCCGAAGATCCTGGCGCTCGAGCCCGATCTCGTGCTGGCCTTCTCCGACCTGCAGGCCGACATCGTCGCCGACCTGGTCCGCGCGCGGGCGTCGCCATCCACGTCTTCAACCAGCGCGACATCGCGGGCATCTTCGCGATGATCCGCACGCTCGGCGCGCATGGTCGGCGCGGCCGGAGCGCGCCGATCAACTCGCCGCCGAGCTTTGAAGCAGCGCCTCGCGCGATCGCGGCGACGCCCCGGCCTGCGGCCAAAGCCAAGAGTCTATTTCGAGGAATGGGACGATCCGCTGATCTCCGGCATCGGCTGGGTGTCCGAACTGATCGAGATCGCCGGCGGCGAAGACGTGCTGCCGAAACTGCGGCTTCAGCAGGCCGCGAAGGACCGGATCATTTCGCCGGACGTCGGTGCGCGACGCCGCGCCCGACGTGATCCTCGCGTCCTGGTGCGGCAAGAAGGTCGTGCCGGATCGCATCCGGCAACGTCCGGGCTGGAGCGATATCCCGGCCGTGCGCAACGACCGCATCGTCGAGATCAAGTCGCCGATGATTCTGCAGCCGGGACCGGCGGCGCTGACTGACGGGCTGGATGCGATCGTGAAGGCGTTGTGGAGCGTTGACTTACCCAGGCTATTTCTTGCGACTTGCCCGCGTCCTTGACGTCCTTGAAGGTTTCGAACTCGACATTGTAAAGCTCGCCCTTCACCCTCTCGACCTTGCGGATGTAGATGTTCTGAACGATATCGCGGGTTTCGGGGTCGATCGAGATCGGCCCGCGCGGACTTTCCCAGGCCATTCCCTTCATCGCCGCGATCAGCAGATCGCCGTCCGTCTTGCCTCCGGTCTTCTTCAGCGCCTCGTAAGCGAGATGAATGCCGTCGTAGCCGCCAACCGCGACAAAGCCCGGACGTGAGTTGAGAGCCTTCTCGATAGCCCGCAACAAACTGCTCGTTGACAGGCGAAGGATGGGCTGCCGAGTACATGTGCGCGGTGACGGTGCCCAGCGCGGCATCGCCCATGTCGTTGAGCAGGTCGTCGTCCATGACGTCGCCGGGACCGATGATCCTGATGCCGCTCTTTGTCGAGGCCGCGCTCGGAATACTGCTTCATGAAATTGCCGCCCTGGCCGCCGGGCACGAACACGAACATCGCGTCGGGTCTCGCATCCGTCATTCGCTGCAGGAACGGCGCAAAATCGGGATTCATCAAGCGGCACCTTGACCTCTTCGACGATTTCACCGCCGGCTGCAGTGAAGCGCGCCTTGAAGAACTGCAGTGCAGTCGTTCCCAGGAGCATAATCGGAGGTCAATGTCGCGACCTTCCTGATGCCGTTCTTTGCCGCCCAGATCGCCGATGATGACGGCGGACTGCGCCAGCGTGAAACTGGTCCGGACGATATGGGCGACCGTTCCGTCACGATCGAAGCGCCGGCCAGCATCACGATCTCTGGAATTTTGGCCTGCGTCGCCAGCGGCGCCGCCGCCAGTGCGGCCGGCGTGATGCCAAGCCGGCGATGATCTGACCTTGTCGTTGACGATCAGTTCCTGGGCGATGCGCCTGGTGTTATCAGGGATTGCACCATCGTCCCTGACGATCACCTCGATCTTCTTGCCGGCAACGATGTCGCCGTGCTGTCCGCATGTAGAGCTTGACGGCGTTATCAAGCTGCTTGCCGGTCGAGGCCTGACCGCCGGTCAGCGGCACGATCAAGCCGATCTTGACCGTCTCCCGACCCGATCGCCGCGGAAGGCCCCCATCCAAAACCGAAGGCTGTGAGCAGACAAGCCAGGATTTGCTTTCGCATGGCGCGTTCTCCGGCAGAGTTGAAAGAGCCCTACTCCGCCGCAAACGAGATGGTCGATCGGTCGTGATTCGCCGGATCCCATACGCCCCGCCGCAAAGATCTCGTGCTCGGCGATCCAGTCGAATGATTGTTCAAAGACTTCCTTCGAATACGTCTCGAACACGATCCGCTCGCCCGGGCCCCAGCTGCGCGTATCCATGACGGCATGGAAACGCTCCGGGAATTCGTTCTTGTAGTAATGCGTATAGAGTTCCGGCCGCAGATCGATATCGCGCTGCGCCCGCTCGCAAGGCGCGGAAGTACCGCCTGACGTCTTCGGGATCGACCGTGCCCTTGATCATGGCCGCAATCATGAAGGTGGTATCGATCACCTTGCGGAAGCCCAATTGCTCGGCGAGATAATAAGGCCCGTTGAATAGCGCCGCCGCCGGGCTCTTGCCCTCGATCAGCTGCGCCATCCGATGAAACAGCATGCCGTCCTCGAACGTCAGGTTGATCTCGCCTGCCGCCATGTACTGCTCCAACGCCTGGATGGTCGAGTAATGGCTTCCCGATTGAAACCCGACCGAGATTGGCACGCCCGCAAGATCGCGCGGAGTGCGTATCGGGGAATCGGCGGGAACGAAAATCCCTGACGGGCGCACCGAATAGACATCGGCGTACAGCTTGGCGTGGCCGTTTGAGGCCGCCACGTTCACCGTCCAATGGCAGGCGCAGCTGACATCGGCTTCGCGCCCCTTCTCGATGCTCTGGAAGGCGCCCTCATTGACCTTGTTGTGATGCTGGCCGGCCGTTGAGCGGATCAATTCGCGGAATTCGTAGTCCAGGCCTTCGGCGCGGAAATAGCCCTTCTCCTCGGCAACCCATTCCTGCAGCCGGAAGTGCGGTTCGATGACGAATTTGCTCACGGCGTATCTCCCTGAAGCGCACCATTTTCAAGTTTCTGTTGACAGGAGCCTATCCGATAAGCGTCATTGCCGCCATGTCCATATGGGAATAGATGATATGGCCGATATTGCATCATCCGAATTGAACCTGAGAGAATTGCGGATCCTGCACGCGCTGCTGCACGAACGCAGCATCACCCGGACCGCAGAGCTGCTGGCGACCACGCAGCCCGGCATCAGCAAGGTGCTGCGGCATCTGCGCGCGCAGTTTGCCGATCCGCTGTTCGTCCGGAACGGACATGCGATGCAGCCGACGGCCAAGGCGCTCGAAATCGCGGATCAGGTTGCGCACGCTGCTCGGCGTCGCCGACAGTCTGCGCGCCTCGGCTGACCGGCCTTCGATCCCGTTCGATCGGACCGCACCTTCAGTCTGCTGCTGACCGATGTCGGGATGATCCGCTTCCTGCCTCCCCTGATCGCGCACGTGGCTGCCATCGCGCCCAGGGTCAATATCCGGGCGATGCCGCTGGACTCACGCCAGTTCGAACTCAAGCTGGAAGCAGGTGAAGCCGATCTGGCGCTCGGCGCCTTCCAAAAGCCCCGCGCCATTTGCGGCGTCAGCGATTGTATTTCGACGGCTATGTCACCGTCGTCCGGAAGGGACATCCCAAAATACCAGCGCGTGCGGTCGCGCGCAGGCTTTCTCGCCCAGCGGCATATCCTCGTCACCGCCTCGGAGACCGGTCATGCCGCGCACGGAACCGCCCAGCGTGCTCGCTTCGCAGATATAGCACCGGGGAATATCATGTTACGCGTGCCAAGCTTCATTGCCGGCGCCATCGTCGCGGCGGAAACCGACGGGCTCACCACCTTGCCGGCCAATCTGGCCAAGCGCGCTTGCAGGGCCGCTTGGCCTGGCGGCATTCGAAACGCCGATCGCCCTGCCACGCATCGAGATCACGCAATATTGGCACGAACGGTATCATCGCGATCCCGCGCATCGCTGGTTCAGGTCGATCACCTCCGAACTCTTTGGCGCAACGGCGAGCATGCGCGGGCGGACCACCGCATCAGATTGATCCCGATCAACTAGATCTTCTCCACCCCGCACCATTCCGCGATGAACAGCGCGGTCGCCTTGGTCGATTTCCGCAGCGAGTCCAGATCGACATATTCGTTGAAGCCGTGCATCGCCGCGCCGCTGCGCGCCGAAGCACAGGCTCGGGATGTTGTAGTTCAGCCCGTAGAACCGCGTATCGGTCAGCGCGGTGAAGGCGCGGTCCGGCACCGTGCCGCCATAGACCGCGCCAAACGCTTTGCCGAATGCGGCTTCCGGTTCGGCGGAATCCGTCAGCTCATAGCCCTCCGACAGAAAGCCCGACCATTCCACCTGCGGCGGATTGTTGGAGAGGAAGCGGTGGTCGCGCGCGGCCGCCGACACGCAGGCCAGAATCTCGTTCTGGCAATCGGCGATCGACCAGCCCGGCAGCATCGCGATCCGGCAATCGACGTCGCACCAGGCCGGCACGCTGGAGGCCCAGTCGCCGCCCTTGATGATGCCGGGATTGAAGTTGATGCGGATGCGTCGACCGCCTTGAAATGGCGGTCCGTCTTGGCGCGCTCGTTCCACGTCGGCTTCGAGCTTCTGCAGCGAATGGATCAGATGATAGGCCGCCATGATCGCGTTGGCGCCGGAGCCGGCCTCGAACACATGCACGGGAAAGCCGCGCACCTTCAGGCGAAACCAGATCACGCCGACCTGCGAGCGCACCATCGTTGCCGCTGGTCGGCTCCGGGATGAAGCAGGCGTCCGCGCGGTAGCCGCGCTGCAAGGTCGAGAGCGCGCCGACGCCGGTGGACTCCTCCTCGATCACGGACTGAAAGTGAATCCGCGCCGGTCGGGCTTGCAGGCCCGCCGCCTTGATCGCATCCAGCGCATAGAGCGCGCCGATGGTGCCGGACTTCATGTCGCAGGCGCCGCGGCCATACATCCTGCCGTCCTTGATGACCGGCGAGAACGGCGGCGTCTCCCACATGTCGAGCGGCCCTGCCGGCACCACGTCGCAGTGGCCCTGCAGGATCAGCGATTTGCCGGCATTGTTCGCAGGGCGGTAGGTGCCGACCACCGTGCGCGCCCTGGAGAAATCATGCTCGATCGGACCAAAGCCGCGCAGATCCTTCAAATCCTCGACGTCGATATGCCAGTCGTCGACCTCATAGCCGCGCTGGCGCAGGAGATCGCCGATCATGTCCTGGCACGGCCCCTCGGCGCCGCGGGTCGAGGGGATCGCGACAAAATCCCTTGTCGTCGCCAGCTGCGCATCAAAGCCGGCGTCGACGGCGTCGAGGATTTTTTGTTGCGTATCGGTCGTCATGCGGCGGCTCCAGTCGCGAATTCAAGGAGGTCGGGAGCGCGCACCCTACCCCGATCTCAGCCGCCGGCGTAATGCGCAAAATGCGCATCCCGCAATGCATCTTCGAGCAGGCGGCCTTCCGAATAACCGCGCAGCGATGCCGGACGCTCGACGCCATCGAGAAGCCGCGGACAGGGTTCCGGCGCGCCCAGCACGGTGCGCACCGGAATGCGCTCGGCATAGATCGGGCAATGCATAGTCCTCCTCGTCGTCGCCGACGCCCTTCGGCGCGGATCTTGGCGGACGCCTGCTTCGATCTCCATCGCGATAACGGATGTCGCCTTGATCTCCTGCACGGTGCTTTGCCTCAAGCTCGCGGTACGATCGGGGAAGAAGCGGTCGACCATGGCGACCAGCGCGCGCTCCTTCTCGGCGGGATCGGTCGACGAGATGGGCAGTACCGAAGGCCATCACGGCGCGATAATCGGCCGAGTGATTGAAGCCGCATCTCGCCAGCACCAGGCTGTCGAGATGCGCGACGGTGAGACATGCGCGTCTGGCCGTCAGACTGGTTGCGCAGCATGCGGCTCGCGCTGCTGCCATGCCAGTACAGCGTGTTTCCTTCCCGCCAGAAGAACGTCGGCGTGCAGTAAGGCTGGCCGTCGACCACATAGGAAACGTGACAGAGCATCGAGGCGTCCAGCAGGCCGTGAATCTTCGCCCGATCGTAGGAGCCACGCTCGTGCAGGCGCTTGACGCGGTTGCGCGGCGACAACGGATAGGAAGTGGTGGTCTCGCCTTCGATCGTCACGGCAGCTCCTCTCGGGATTGGTCCAGTCGAGAGAAGTTGTACCGGCGAATTTGGTCTGCGATAGTGCCAATTCGATGCGAAAAATTCCGACCAATTCTCCGGCGACGCGGCGCAAGGCCGAGCTTCCGCTCGACCTCGACGGGCCGCACGTCACCGAGGATGCCTCCTCGCAGCACCGGCTCTATCAGGCGCTCTGCCACGCCATCACAGGCGGAATCGCCAAACCCGGCGAGCCGCTGCCGCCGCAGCGAACGCTGGCAAAGCAGACCGGTTTTCGCCGCAACGCCGTCACCTCGGCCTATGAGCGGCTGATCGCGGACGGCTTTGCGGTAGCCACCGTCGGCTCCGGCACCTTCGTCGCCGCACGCATTCCCGCCCGCGTCAACGACGCGCGCAAGACCAGGATCGCGATCGAGGCGCCGCAGCAAGGCGCGCTGGCGCTCGGCTGCACGCATATCGATCGAGAGGGCGCTGCAGCGCTTCAGGTCGTTTGCCGGCCGGCGCATGCGCGCCTTCGGCGCCGAGCACCTGCAATACGGCGACCCCAGGGGCAGCCGCGAGCTGCGCGCCGCGATTGCCGATCATTTGCTGTCGGCGCGCGGGCTGCGCTGCGATCCGGACCAGATCATGCTGGCGTCGGGAACGCAGCACGCATTGCGGATCGTGCTGGGCGCGATCCTCAAGCCCGGCGATCACATCTGGTGCGAGGATCCCGGCTATCCCGCCGCGCGAAGAGCGATCGGGCATTATGGCCTGCGCCCCGTCTCCGTGCCGGTCGACGCATCAGGCATGATCGTGGCCAAGGGCCGGGCGCTGGCGCCGTCGGCGGGCGCGGCCTATGTGACGCCGTCGCACCAGTTTCCGCTCGGCGTGCAGATGTCGATGACGCGGCGGCTGGAACTGCTCGACTGGGCAAGGGAGGCGAGCGCCTTCGTGATCGAGGACGATTACGACAGCGAGTTTCGATACGACGGCGCGCCATTGCTGTCGCTCGCCGGCATCGATCACCTCTCGCGCGTCATCTACCTGGGCACGTTTGCAAAGACGCTGTTTCCCGGATTGCGCATCGGCTATTGCGCGCTGCCCGAGCGGCTGGTCGGGCCGGTGACGACGGCCCGCGCCGCGCTCGACCGCTTTCCCGGCACGCTGCTGGAAGGCGCGGTGGCGGACATGCTCAATTCCGGCGCGTTCGCAGCCAACCTGCGCAAGGTGCGCGGGATCTATCGCGAAGCGCGCGACGTCCTGGCTTCGACCTTGTCGGCGGCATCGGACGGGCGTCTTTCGGTGCCGGTGCCGTCGCAGGGCCTGCATCTGGTCGCGCGGTTCGATCCATCGACCGATCCGCTGGTTGCCGCCAAGGCAAAGACCGAGGCCGGCGTCGCGGGCTGGCTGCTGGCGGAAACCTATTTTCGCGCGCGCCCGCTGCCGGGCTTTGTGCTGGGCTTTGCCGGCCACCCGCTGCCGCAACTGATCGCGTCGGCCGAACGGCTGGCGAAGTCATCGCTGGCTGCCTTGCAGACAAGTCGCAAGCCGAACAAGGGTGGAACCGGCATGGTCAAACGGCCGAAAGCCGCGACCTGACCGCGCCGCGTCGGCCGGCGCCCTATCAGAATCGCCGCCGCGTCACTAAGCTCAACGCCTGATTCAATATCACGGCGGAAACACCTGGATGCCCGGCAATCGCAACGTTCTGTATCTCGTTATCGGCGTGTTGATCGTCGCGGTCGGCGTGCTCAGCTACAATCTCTATAAGGCCAAGCAGGAACCCGAGGGCCTGCAGATCAATGTCGGCCCCGATGGGCTGAAGATCAAGACCAAGTGAGGGAAGCCGATTTTGACATTCACGAAGGCCGTGCCCCGATACCTTGCCCTGCCCGCCGCCCTTGCCCTGTGGCTGATCGCAACGCCCGCCGTCGCGCAGACGTTCTCACGTGAGCAGGACATTGCCGACCTCCGGCTCGGCCAGCGGGCGTCTGGTCGACGATGGATCGTGCCCCGCCGGACAAATCAAGGAAGTCATGGGCTCGCAAATGACTGACGACCGGCGTGCTGCGCACCCGCAAATGCATTCAGCGGCTGGGGACGAAGAAGCGATAGCGGCGATCGCCTCGTTAGCGTCTAGAACATGCCGTTGGTGTTGGCGGCCTTCTCCGGAATCTCCTGCGCGACGTCCCAGTGCTCGACGATCTTGCCGTTCTCGAGCCTGAAAATGTCGACGATGGCGCGGCCGCGCGCCCTTCTCGCGCACGCTGTGAACGTGCAGGATCACGTAGTCGCCGTCGGCGAAGGCGCGCTTGATCTCGCTGCGCGAGTCCGGGAATTTCTCCCGCAGGAAACCGAGGAACGCCTTGAAGCCCTCGATGCCGTCCGGCGCCGTCGGGTTGTGCTGGATGTAGTGCGGCCCGAAAAACTTCGCGGCGGCGTCAAAGTCCTTCTTGTTGAGGCCGGCCTCGTAGAATTCGAGCACGGTCTTCTTGTTGGCTTCCTGTGTCGCCGCATCGGCGGCGAGAACCGGGGAAGCAACGAACGGCAATACGCCGATGAGGCCGATGATGATGGATCGCATGGTTGCCCCCTGTGCAGTCTGTTTCCGAGTTTGAGCCCCAACCTACCAGCTTCCGCATTTGGCGACGACCCGCGCCATAATGCATCGCGTTCGCGCGAAAGTCTCCTTTCCGCTGCAGTGGCTGGCTCACGCAGATCGCCGACCGGCCATCGCTTGCAATGACCGTTCCCGGCGTGTCGAGGCTGAGAGAAATGTGGAGCTAAGCCGCCCGACGTCTACTTGTTCGTCGCCGGCTCGAACATGCACTGCAGCGTCGGCTTGGCGATCTTGGTGAAGGTCGGGCCGATCTCGGACTGCTTCGACGGCGGCACCCACGCGGTCTCGATGGTCGGCACCCCGGTCTCGCTGATGCCGCGCAGCAGGCGCTTCGCGCAGGTCGGCATCTTCCACGGTCGCGGCGGCGTAGTCGTGCAGGCAACCGCAAACGCTTTCGGGATGCGCCCAGCGCCCGACCATATGGGGCGCGCAAAGCCGCACGAACTCGCCGCGCGGATCGGGCACCTTGAACAGGGAACGGAACGAGGTCTGCGGCGGCTGAAACTGGACCTGGGCCTGCGCCGCGCCGCTGAGAAGGAGGAACGACAGCGATTGCAGCGGAACAGATGCGTACCAACACATATCGGGACCTTTATCGGCGATCTTTTTGCAAAACGGACTTCTTTGCAAAAGTTCCGCCACGCTTAGTTGGCGGCCACGACCATCGGCTGGGACGCAGGGCTCGCTACCGGCGAGCCATGATAGGCGAAGGTACCGACGCCCGGCAGGCTGCTGGTCGGAAGAACCAGCCATCGAGGGACCAGCCAGGATGAAGGCGAAGGCGAGGATGAAGCTGGTGGTCCGCATCTGACTTGTCTCCGGTTGTCCGTGGCCGGCAGTGCCTGCCGTCTCGTTGGGAACCTGATAACCGTCGGCTGTTTCCGGACATCTGCGCCAAAGCGGAAAATGGTTTCGTCGCGCGTGGAGAATTGTTTCGTCGGCCCTGTCCGGGACGAAACAATGGCCAGAAAAATTCAATGAATTCAGCCGCGACGCCCTCACGTTGAGAAGGATCAGGCTGAACCCGGAAAACCGAGCCATTGGGGCCACTTTTGCCATCGCTTCCGTGGATGAGTACGGCCTCGTTCACTGGCCGACTGGATGAACCGAAGGCCTCGGTCCGGCCGACTCAGATCGAACGCCGTGCAACTTTGCGCGTGCTTGTGCGTTGTGACCCCTTCCTCAACAAAGGATAGCAGTCGTGGGTAGTGGCAACATCGATGTTGGCAGTGCAACCCCGACCCGCAAACCCGGCCAGCCGGTGGAGCGCCGAGGGAAAAACCTCAGAGCATCCCGTGAGCCCTTGTGGCGCGATGTCGCAGCAAGGCGGCGAATTTCGCGGCAATGTCTCGGCGCCGCAAAAATTCGTGCATCTGGTCGGTTGCCGTGAGCCGCAAGGTCGGGCCCGGCCAGGAGGCCCGCCAATATTCCAATCCGGTCAAACGGTAAGCCCAAGCCCTGAACCCGGATCCGATCCCGGATCCCGGCTGGCATCGGACTTACTGGATGAATTCACCGCATTTCTGAACCGCGGCGTCGGCGGCCCCCAGGGCATGATCGGCACCGAGGACGTCGAGTTTTTGGGTGAACCCTCGATCAGCCTGTCCGAATAGACCATGTAGACCAGCACGTTGCGCTTGGCGTCGCAGCCGCGGACGATCTGCATCTTCTTGAAGAACAGCGAGCGGCGCTGGCGGAACATGTCGTCGCCCTGCTCCATCTTGTGCTTGAAGCTGGATCGGGCCGATCTGGCGGCAGGCCAGCGAAATATCCGAGACCTCCTCGGCGAGGCCCGAGCCAGCCCTTGAAGCCGCCCTTCTCCGGCACCGTGAAGTGACAGGCCACCCCCTCGACCTCGGGGTCGTCGACGCGCATAGGTCGCGAGCTTGTCGTTCGGGCTCAGCCACTTGAACACGGTCGAGCGGCGAAAGATCAGGTCGGGCTCGTCGGCGGCCGACGCCGGGCCTGCCTGCCACAAGCACCAGCGCCAACACCCCCAAGGCCAGACTTCTCCACTTCCTGTCACACTTAACGATGGCCTTGGATGTCATTGATATCTCCGCTGAAGGGCTCGCCGCCTATGTAGTGGCGGAAAGCCGCACAGGAAGACCGCCGTCCGGGTGCCGGCCGAGCGACCCAACTGGCGGCTCGTTTAACGGAATGTGAGGCTTTTTTGCTACGATTGGGGCGAAAAGCGCTGGAATTAGAAGGCCTACGCTGGTGAACGCTTTTCGCCTCTGCGACAACAAATAATTATCGGAAGCAGTAGATTCGAGTAACCGGATTTGAGGATCAAGCGCGTGAGCGGGCATCGGTTTTTCAGTGCGGGTATTGCGGGCGCAACGAGTTCCAAACCAGCGATTTTGGCAGATAGCGATGCTGACGGCGGCCGGCACCATGGCTGCCGCTCCCAGGCAGATGCTGCCGCCCTGTTCTACTGGCAGGACTCCGATCCCAGCTACTACCGGCCGGCGCCGATGGCGCAGCCGCGCAAGCCGAAGGCCCGCCGGCCGTCCGCCAAGACCGAGGCCGCCATCAAGGAAACCAACGCCAAGCCGCAGGGGCCGCTGATCATCGCGGTCTCGATCGACCAGCAGAAGGTCCGCGTCTACGACGCCAACGGCCTGTTCGCCGAAAGCCCGGTGTCGACGGGCATGAAGGGTCATTCGACCCCGATGGGCGTGTTCAGCGTCATCCAGAAGAACAAGATGCACCGCTCCAACATCTACAGCGGCGCGCCGATGCCTTACATGCAGCGCATCACCTGGTCGGGCGTTGCGATGCATGCCGGCGTGTTGCCCGGCTATCCGGCATCGCACGGCTGCATCCGCATGCCGATGGCCTTTGCCGTGAAGATGTGGAACTGGACCAGGATGGGCGCGCGCGTCATCGTCACGCCCGGCGCAGATCACGCCCGCCAACTTCTCGCATCCGTTGCTGGTGGCGCAGAAGGTCGTGCCGCAGCCCCTCATCGCCAACGATCCGGCGACCGACGCGCCCGCGGTGAAGAGCGACAAGGGCGCGGACGCAGGCCCTGCGACCAAGCCTGCGAATGCCAAGTCTTGCGCATTCGGAGGCGAGCCTCGATCTCCGACCGACCGTCGGCCACGCGGCGCCGTTGCGCGAACAGACCCACACCGCGGATGCCAGCAGCGCCATTGCCGGCGATCAACGCCGTCGTGACCATGTCCGATGCAACGCCGTCTGCAGCCAAGGTTCAGCCTGCCAGCGATGCGCCGAACGCGGAAGCAAAGGCCGGACGCGACGCAATCCGAGCCGGCGGTCGAATCCGCGGCCGACGCCGAGCCATGCGAACCGACGTCACGCCGGCGAGTCGCGTATGCGACGGATCGAGCCGGCAAGCCGAAGCCGAGCAGTCGGAAGCGAAATCCGACGCAGTGAACGTCGAGGCTCCCACGGCAGCGATCACCAGACGAGTCGCCAGGACTGAAGCGCCGAAGATCGAGGAAGCCAAGGCTCGCTGACCAAGCCACTGAACCAGGCCAGCTGAATCCAAGGCCGCCGAAAAGCCCGCCGAGCCCGTCAAGGCGACCGCCGATGCGCCGGCTGCACCAGCCGTTGCACCCGACGTGAAGAAGGATACGGCGCGTCTGCCCGGCGCGGACAAGGCCGCCGCAAGGCCGAACCGCCCAGGCGTCCCGGCCAGATCGCGGTGTTCGTGAGCCGCAAGGATTCCAAGCTGTACGTCCGCGAGAACTTCAAGCCGCAGTTCGACGTTCCGATCACCATCGCGCCGAGCGACCGGCCGCTGGGCACGCACGTCTTCACCGCCGAGGCCGACAAGAAAGATCCCAACCTGTTGCGCTGGTCGGTGGTCTCGCTGCCGGTCACGGCGCGCAATGCGGCCCGGACCGACGAGGACGACCGCGCTGCACGGCGCCGCAAGATGGCCGGCGGAGCCGCCGAGGCCAAGCCGCTGCCGGCGCCGAACAGCCCGGCCGAGGCGCTGGACCGCATCACCATCGCTCCCGAGGCGATGGCGCGGATCGCCGAAGTCACTGAGCACCGGCAGCTCGATCGTGGTGTCCGATCACGGCATCAACCAGGGCGGCGAAACCGGCGAAGGCACCGACTTCATCGTGCCCCTGCGGTAGACCCCATAACGGCTTGTTGAGCGGCGGCGGCGCGCGCGTTGCGCTATGCTGTGCGCTGTTGAACCGCAGCGCGAGGCTTTTCATGATGGACCGCAGGAGCGTGATGATCGGCGGCGCTGGCCGCGATCGCAGCCGTCGCCTCGAACAGGCAATCGCTGGCGCAGGCCGGCATGAGCCGGATCACGGCTTACGCGTTTTCGTTTCCGGGATTGGCCGGCGGCGATATCAGGCTTTCCGAATTTGCCGGCCGGCCGATCCTGATCGTCAACACCGCTTCGCTCTGCGGCTTCACGCCGCAATATGGCGGGCTGCAGGAATTGTGGACCGAGTTTCAGCGGCCGCGGCCTGATGATCATCGGCGTCCCTCCAACGATTTCGGCGGCCAGGAGCCGGGCGGCGCGGCCGAAATCACCGCGACCGCGCAGAACCACTACAGTGTCGCCTTTCCGATCGCCGCCAAGGCCGTCGTGAAGGGGCCGAACGCGCATCCGTTCTACAAATGGGCGGCGGAGGCGCGGCCGAAGGATGTTCCGCGCTGGAACTTCCACAAATACCTGATCGGCCGCGACGGCTATATCGCCGACGTCTTCCCGAATCCGTCGAACCCGTGGATACACGGGTGAAAACCGCCATCGCGCGGGCGCTGGCCCAAAGCGTTTCCGAGCGAAGTGGCTAGCGGTTCGCGTAACGGAAACGCGTCAAAGACTACAAGCTCCTGAATTAACCGGCCGACAAATCGGCTGGGCGTAACCACAGCCGTTGCGTTGGCGCAGCCGCTCCAACTAGGGTACTATGAGTCGGGGCTGGAGGCAGACCGGACGACGGCAACGCCGCGACCGGGAGCGGGATCGAATTTAGGGAAAACAAGATGCGTATTGCGGCAGGGTTGATCTTTGCAGGCGCGGTTTCGCTGTTGGCATCGAGCGCGGCGTGGTCGCAGTCGCCACCCGCCAAGGGCGCGGCTGCCGCCGCAGGCCGCGCCGGCCCCAGCCCCTGCCGCGGCGCCGCGCCGCCGACCCGTCCGCCCTGCAACAATCCGAACGCGCTCGGCATCGGCCGCACCGTCGAGATCGACACGACCGGCGGTCCCGGTTTCGGCTTCGAGCATTTCAAGGAGCTCGACTTCCTGCGCGACAAGGAAGTGGTGCTGACGTTCGACGACGGCCCGTGGCCGGTGAATACGCCGTCGGTGCTGAAGACGCTGGCGGAAGAATGCACCACCGGCATCTTCTTCCCGATCGGCAAGCACGCCACCTACTATCCCGAAATCCTCAAGCAGGTGATGGCGGCCGGCCACTCCATCGGATCGCACACCTGGTCGCATGCCGCCCTCGTCAACAAGAAGCTGACCGAGCAGCAGCGCAAGGATGAAATCGAAAAGGGTTTCAGCGCCGTGAAATGGGCGCTGGGCGGCAAGGCGCCGGCGCCGTTCTTCCGTTTCCCGGCGCTGCAGCATCCGCCGGAGATGGTGACCTATCTCGGCACCCGCAACATCGGCGATTTTCTCCTGCGACCTCGATTCCTTCGACTTCAAGGCGAGCAAGGCGCAGACCATCATCGACAACGTGATGCGCAAGGTCGAAAAGAACGGCAAGGGCATCATCCTGATGCACGACTTCCAGAAGCATACCGCCGAAGCCCTGCCCGAGCTTCTGAAGAAGCTGAAGGCCGGCGGCTACAAGGTGGTCGCGATGCGCGCCAAGGCGCCGGTGCAGACCATCGCCCAGTATGACGAGGACATCGTCAAGGATCTGAAGCTGCCGACCGTGAGCTCGCGCCCGGTTTCCAGCGTCGTGCAGACGATCTCGGAATAACGCGGCGCGACACAGGCCAGTGCCGGCGCTGCGCATCGAAGGCTACGTCATCGTCTCCGCGGACGGCATGCTGGCCGACGCGCGCAACGTCATGCCGGACGAATTGAAGTTCGAGGGCGACAAGGCGTTCTTCACCGCCGCCCTCGACCGCGCCGACCTGATCCTGCATGGCCGCAATTCCTACGAGGACCAGCCGAACTCGCCGCGGCGCAGGCGGATCATCCTGACGCGGAAGGTCGAGGCGATCGCGCCCGATCCGGCCAATCCGAAATCAACGCTGTGGAATCCCGCGGGCGCGTCGTTTGAAGCCGCCTGCGATCATGCGGGCGTTGACTGCCGGCACCGTCGCCGTGATCGGCGGCCCCGGCGTATTCGGCATGTTCATGGACCGCTACGACGAGTTCTGGCTCTCGGTCGCGCCGCATGTCCGCCTGCCCGGCGGCGAGCCCTGCTTTCCCGGCGTCCCTGCCCGCACGCCGCAGCAAATCCTCGCGGCGCACGGCTGCACGCTGGCGAGCCGCAGATGCTTGATGCTGCGAACGGGTTAGCGTCACACCGTGGCGGCGCGGCGCCTAGAGCGTTTTCCAGCGAAGTGGAGACCGGTTCCGCGTTAGAAAACGCGTCAAATCAAATCAACGCCCCGTTCCGATTCCATCGGAACGGGCTTTAGTAATTGAGACTACACGTCCCCGTAGGCCGGTTCATTCGGCCGCGGACCGCGGCCGTAGCCCGCGATCATGAACAGCGCGCCGATGATCGACAGGTTCTTCAGGGCGTCGATCAGCGTCTTGGCATTTTCGGGCGCCGGCTGGTTCCAGAAATCGTGGAAGTAGAAGGTCGTCGCGATGACGAAGAAGATCAGCAGGATCGCGAAGAAGCGCGCGGCGAAATTGACCGCGATCATCAGGCCGGCGAGGATCTCGAAACCGCCGACGCCGCAACGCCAGCAATTGCGGCATCGGCATGCCTGCCATGGTTTCGAGCTGCGAGGCATAGGGCGCAAGCAGCGCCGGAATGGTCACCTTGGTCGCGATGAAGTCCGCCGTCTGCTGAATCGCGAAAAGCTTGGTCGCTCCCGTGTACATGAAGAGGACGGCGAACAGGACTCGCCCGAAGGTAACTAACGCTGGCATGGGATCGGCCTCACTGAATGGCATGCAAAGATAACAGGCGGCGCGAAACGATTATGGGCGTTTCGCCTCCGCTTTCAAACGCTCAAATCGAAACCATCCGCGCAGGGGCCTGCGCGGGCCAAACCCAACCTGACCTTCTGATATAAGCAGAACCAAGGCGCTTTCTTGATCATAGCGTTTTCAAGCGAAGCCGGTAGCGGTTCACGTGAAGAAACGTTCCAGAACGAAACGGCTGGATCCCCGGTTTGATTCGCTCTGAACCGGGATCTACCCGAACAAGGTCGGCTGCTGCCGGCCCGCGCGCTCCTGGGCTTCGACGGCGGCAACCGCCGTCATGTTGAGCACGCCGCGCGCCGTCACCCCCGGGGTGAGGATATGCGCCGGACGCGCCGGCCCGATCAGGATCGGCCCGACCGGCAGCGCATCCGCCAGCGTCTTGATCATCTGGTAGGCGACGTTGGCGGTGTCGAGGTTCGGCATGATCAGGATGTTGGCATCGCCTTCGCAGGTTGGAATGCGGCAGCACGAGCTTGCGCGCCGCGGCCGAGAGCGCGGTATCGCCCTGCATCTCGCCATCGGCCTCGATCTCCGGATGCTTTTCCTTCAGAAGCGCGGTGGCGCGGCGCATCTTGCGCGAGGAGTCGGTATCGTAACTGCCGAAGTCGGAATGTGACACGAAGGCGACGCGCGGCTTCATGTTGAACCGCTGCACGTGGATCGCCGCCAGCGACGCCACCTCCGCGAGTTCCTCGGCGCTCGGATTGGGCCGCACCTGCGTGTCCGCGATGAAATAGGAGCCCTTGCTGGTGATCATCATCGCCAGAGCCGCGAAATCGCTGACGCCGGGCAGGAAGCCGATGATCTCGCGGACATGGCGCAGATGGCTCATGTAGCGGCCTTCGACGCCGCAGATCATGGCATCGGCCTCGCCGCGCACCACCGCAAGTGCGGCGATCACGGTGTTGTTGGTGCGAACCACGGTGCGCGCGGCCTCAGGCGTGACGCCGCGCCTTCCGGCCATGTCGATATAGGTCTGCACATAGGAACGGTAGCGCGGATCATCCTCGGGATTGACGAGATCGAAATCCTGCCCGGCCTTGATCGAGAGGCCGAACCGCTTGAGCCTGGCCTCGACGACGGAGGGACGCCCGACCAGGATCGGCCGCGCCAGCTTTTCCTCCAGCACGACCTGCGTGGCGCGCAGCACGCGCTCGTCCTCGCCCTCGGCATAGATCACGCGAACCGGCTGGGTCTTGGCCTTGGCGAACACCGGCTTCATGACGAGGCCGGAGCGGAACGCAAAGCGCTCCAGCAGCGCGGTATATTCGTCGAAATTCTTGATCGGCCGCGTCGCCACGCCGGATTCCATCGCCGCTTTCGCCACCGCCGGCGCGATGCGCAGGATCAGCCGCGGATCGAACGGGCTCGGAATCAGCGAGCCCGGACCGAAGCCTTGCGTCTCGCCGCTATCAAACCCGCGGGCCACCGCGTCCGACGGCGGATCGCGCGCGAGCTGCGCGATCGCGTCGACGGCGGCATGCTTCATTTCCTCGTTGATGCTGGTGGCGCCGACGTCGAGCGCGCCGCGGAAGATGAACGGGAAGCACAGGACGTTGTTGACCTGGTTCGGGAAGTCGGAGCGCCCGGTGCAGATCATCGCGTCGGGGCGCGCCTTGCGCGCCTCGTCCGGCATGATTTCCGGGTTCGGATTGGCCAGCGCCATCACCAGCGGCTGGTCCGCCATCGACTTGACCATCTCGGGCTTCAGCACGTTGGGCGCGGAAAGCCCCAGGAAGATATCCGCGCCGCCGATCACGTCCGCCAGCACGCGGGCATTGGTCTTCTGCGCATAGACCGCCTTCCAGCGGTCCATCAGCGTGTTGCGGCCCTCGTGCACCACGCCGTCGATGTCGCAGACCCAGATGTTCTTGCGCTGCGCGCCGAGCGAGACCAGAAGATTCAGGCACGCGATCGCGGCAGCGCCGGCGCCCGAGCAGACGATCTTCACATCGGGCAGCTTCTTGCCGTTCAGCAGCAGCGCGTTGGTGATCGCCGCGCCGACGATGATGGCGGTGCCATGCTGGTCGTCGTGGAACACCGGGATCTTCATGCGCTCCTTGAGCTGCGCCTCGATCTCAAAGCACTCCGGTCCCTTGATGTCCTCGAGATTGATGCCGCCGAAGGTCGGCTCCAGCGCCGCCACCGTCTCGACCACGCGCTCGATGGTGTCGGCGGCGATTTCGATGTCGAACACGTCGATGCCGGCGAATTTCTTGAACAGGACCGCCTTGCCCTCCATGACGGGCTTCGAGGCCAGCGGGCCGATATTGCCGAGCCCGAGCACCGCGGTACCGTTGGAGACCACCGCAACCAGATTGGCGCGGGCGGTCAGCGACGCCGCTTCGGCCGGATTGTTGGCGATTTCGGTGCAGGCCGCCGCGACGCCCGGCGAATAGGCCAGCGCGAGGTCGCGCTGGTTGGCGAGCGGCTTGGTCGCCTGGATCTCGAGTTTACCCGGCCGCGGCAGCCGGTGATACGCCAGCGCCGCGGAGCGGAGATCTTCAGAATAAGACGACATGCGTCTCCCCACGGGCTTTCCGACCCCGAATTACGTTCCGAGGCCGGTCTTCATTCGAACCGTTAGTTTTGCGGCAGATTGAGCCGGATGTGAAGCACGAGCAACCACTTGGATGCAACATCCGGGAACGCCGCCATCAACAGGGACTGCATCGACGGAAAGCGGCAAATCCGGTAGCATATATCGTCTCCCTACCTCATCCCCTTGACCGACAATATGGCAAATTTGCCTCCCGCAATGTCGGCGATCCGGAGCACAACTAATGGTAAAGATACTGACTGGGCTTGGCCGCCGCGGTCGTGATCGCGGTGGGCGGCTTCTTCGGCTTCGAGTTTTATACGCAGCACCGGATCACGAGCGAAGTCAGAGACCGCGTTCGAGCAGATGCGCGCGGGCGGCGGCAAGGCAAGCCACGGCAAGGTGTCGTTCGACCTGCGCAGCCGAACGCTCAGGATCGCCGATATTGCGACTGAATCGGCATCGCAGCCGCCGGTGCGCATGAAGATCGCCGGCGTCACAGCCGCAGGCGTCGGCCAGCCGGACGCGGGCCGTTTCTCGGCCGACAGCATCGAAGCGTCAGACATCGAAATCGGCGCCAACATTGCCGGTCCGGCGGGCGGGAGCCTTTCCTACAAGATGCCACGGGTCGTAATGAAGGATTATTCCGGCCCCGTGGGCCTGCAGCGGCCGTCGGCTCCGGCATCCGTCATCGAAATGTATCGATCCGCGCTCGAGCAATTCGCCGCCGTCTCGGCGACGCGTCGGTTTCGGTCCCGAGCATTACGGGGACTATCAACTTCGGCGCCGCCATGTCGGGCGAGTTCGCCTATTCGGGCATGGCCATCCAGGACATCAAGGGCGGCAAGATTGCCGCCATGCAGGTCGAACGAGCTAACTTTTACGGTCAACACGCAACAGGCCGGCAAGGCCGACAAAATGACCGGCGAGATCGCCAATCTCAGCTCCCGCGATTTCGATGCCAACGCGGCTGCCGCGATCCTCGATCCGCAGAAGGCCAATGACGACCGCTATTACACCCTCTACGGCAAGACATCGGCCGGTCCCTACACCGTCACGTCAGCGCTAGGCCTGCGCATGCGCATCGACCAGATGACCATCGATGGCGTTGGCGCGCGACCGTCACGGCTGCAATTGCCGGCGTTGCTCGCGATGATACAGGCGGCCGGGACTGCATCTCCGACGCCTGCTCAAACGCGCGAAATGATCGACAAGATGGCCGCGCTTTACGAGGGCATGCGGATCGGAACCGCCGAGATGCGCGGCCTTTCGGCCGAAACACCGCAAGGCCCGGTCAGGCTCTCAGCGATCCGGTTCAACCTGGAAGACGGCAAGATCGGCGAGTTTGCAGTCGAAGGGCTTGATACAAACACGCCGAAAGGACCCATCAAGATCGGACGCTTCGCGCTCAAGTCGCTGGATATCGCCAACTTCATGCGGGTATCGGCGCAGTTCGCGAACCCGGCGCAGCCGCCCTCGCCTGAGCTGATCGCCGGGCTGTTTCCGCTGATCGAGGGCGTTGAGATCAAGGGCGTCGACGGCGCCATTCAAGAACACCGGCAAGTTCGTCAACCTCGACGGCTTCGACCTGAACTGGGGCCAGTTTGTCGGACCCATTCCGAGCAAGGCGCGCCTGACCGCGAAAATGACCACGCCGGTCGATGCGACCGATCCCTGCCATGAAAACGCTCATCGCGGCCGGGCTGGATACGCTGTTCGGCCGATGCTGATATCGGCGCGGAATGGACCGAGGCGGCCCGCAGCTTCGTTGTCGACGTCCCGAAGCTCGAGATCGGCGGGCTCCTGAAGGCATCCGCGCGGGTCGCGCTCGCCAACGTGCCGCGTCAGGTATTTTCGGCCAACGCGGTCCAGGCGATAGGCGCGGCGGCGCAGATCGAAGCCGGCACGATCGAACTCACGGTGCGCGATCTGGGCGGCGTCGATGTCGGGGTCGCTCAATATCGCCCGCACCCAGAACGTCAGCCGCGAGGACGCAAGAAAAGCGATCGCTCAAAGCATCAGGAGCACGCAGCAGCGAGGCACCAACGCCATGCGAGGCGATCAGGGGCGCGCTGGTCAGCTTTGTCGAGACCCCGGGACAAACGCTGATGCATCAAGCTGACGCCGCGCGCCAAAGTGCCGGCGATGCAGCTCATCCAGCTGCTGAAGACCGACCCGCTGATCGCGCTGGCGCAATTCCGGATCGAGGCTTCGACGGGGCTGTGAGCTATCAGCCCTTGTCCGGCAGATTGAGCCGGATGTGAAGCTCGCGCAACTGCTTCGTGCGTGACCTCCGACGGCGCGCCCATCAGCAGGTCTACGGCCCGCTGGTTCATCGGGAACAGCGAGATTTCGCGCAGGTTCGTGGTGCCGCAGAGCAGCATGACGATGCGGTCGACGCCGGCCGCCATGCCGCCATGCGGCGGGGCGCCGTACTGGAACGCGCGGTACATGCCGCCGAAGCGCTCGACCGACGTCCTTCTCGCCATAGCCCGCGATCTCGAACGCCTTCACCATCGCCTCGGGCCGGTGGTTGCGGATGCCGCCGGAGGCGATCTCGTAGCCGTTGCAGGTGATGTCGTACTGGAACGCCTTGATGGTCAGCGGGTCCTGCGTTTGCAACGCCTCGAGGCCGCCCTGCGGCATCGAGAACGGGTTGTGCGAGAAGTCGACCTTCTTGTCTTCCTCGTTGTATTCGTACATCGGAAAGTCGACGATCCAGGCGAGCTCGAACCGGTCCTTGTCGATCAGGTTCAACTCCTCGCCAAGCCTTGGTGCGCGCGAGCCCGGAAAACTTCCAGAACTTTTCCGGGATCGCCGGCGACGAAGAACGCGGCATCGCCTTCCTTCAGGCCGAGCTGCGCGCGGATCGCCGCCGTCCGTTCCGCGGCCGATGTTGTTGGCGAGCGGACCTGCGCCCTCGCCGCCCTCGCGCCACATGATGTAGCCGAGCCCGGGCTGGCCCTCGCCCTGCGCCCACGAGTTCATGCGGTCGCAGAACGCGCGCGAGCCGCCGCCCGGTGCCGGGGATCGCCCAGACCTGGTTCTTCGGGTCTTCCAGCATCCGCGCGAACACCTTGAAGCCGGAGCCGCGGAAATGCTCGGAGACGTCCTGCATGACGATCGGATTGCGCAGATCCGGCTTGTCGGTGCCGTATTTGCTGCAAGGCTTCCGCGAACGGAATCCGCGGCCAGCTCTTGGTCACCGGCTTGCCCTTGGCAAATTCCTCGAACACGCCCGTGACGACCGGCTCCATCGCCGCGAACACGTCGTCCTGCGTGACAAAACTCATCTCGACGTCGAGCTGATAGAACTCGCCGGGCAAGCGGTCGGCGCGCGGGTCCTCGTCGCGGAAACATGGCGCGATCTGGAAGTAGCGGTCGAAGCCCGACATCATCAGGAGCTGCTTGTACTGCTGCGGCGCCTGCGGCAGCGCGTAGAACTTGCCCGGATGGATGCGCGACGGCACCAGGAAGTCGCGCGCGCCTTCCGGCGAGGACGCCGTCAGGATCGGGGTCTGGAACTCGAAGAAGCCCTGCTCCTTCATCCGCTTGCGCATCGAGATCGACGATCGCGCCGCGGGTCATGATGTTCTGGTGCAGCTTCTCGCGACGCAGGTCGAGGAAGCGGTACTTAAGCCTGATGTCTTCAGGATATTCCTGCTCGCCGAACACCGGCAGCGGCAGTTCAGCCGCCGGCCCCAGCACCTCGATCTCGCTGACATAGACCTCGACCGCGCCGGTCGGCAGTTCCGGATTGTCGGTGCCGTCGGGGCGGCGGCGCACCTTGCCGTCGATCCGCACCACCCACTCCGAGCGCAGCTTTCTCGGCGTCCTTGAACGCCGGCGAGATCCGGATCGGCCACGCATTGCGTCAGGCCGTAATGGTCGCGCAGATCGATGAACAGCACGCCGCCATGGTCGCGGATGCGATGGCACCAGCCGGACAGACGGACGGTCTGGCCGATGTCGCTGTCGCGGAGCGCGCCGCAGGTATGGGACCGGTAACGATGCATGGAATTCCCAAAAACAGATGTCGGAGGATCAGAATCGGGGGCCAAGGCCTGCCCGCGAAGAGCGTCGAGGGTTTACCCGACGGCGACCGGCGCGGCAACCGAATGCGCCCTCAGCATTGGCCTTCAAGAGCGGCTGCAAGCCCGGAAAGCGACGGAAAATCAACGGACCCCTTGAACCGGCCGAGCCAGAATCGATTGTCTATTCCCGGCGCATGCCTATCTTGAGGCCATGACGGTCCATTTCCCGTTCCAGAACACCTATGCGGCGCTGCCGGCGAACTTTTCGCGCCGCGTCGCGCCGACGCCCGTCGCCGTCGCCGCGGCTGATCAAGCTGAACCGGCCGCTCGGCGATCCATCTCGGTCTCGATCCCGATCGTGCTCGCTAGCCCGGAGGGGACCGAAATCCTCGCCGGAAAACGCGTTCCCGACGGCGCGGACCCGATCGCGATGGCCTATGCCGGCCACCAGTTCGGCCATTTCGTGCCCCAGCTCGGCGACGGCCGCGCCATCCTGCTCGGCGAGGTGATCGACGCGGACGGCGTCCGCCGCGACATCCAGCTCAAGGGGTCCGGCCCGACGCCGTTCTCGCGCCGCGGCGACGGCCGCGCCGCGCTCGGTCCGGTGCTGCGCGAATACATCGTCAGCGAGGCGATGGCGGCGCTTGGCATCCCGACCACGCGCTCGCTCGCCGCCGTGATCGACCGGCGAGCGCGTGATGCGCGAGACGCCGCTGCCTGGCGCTGTCCTCACCGCGCGTCGCGTCCAGCCATATCCGCGTCGGCACGTTCCAGTATCTTCGCGGCGCGCGGCGATACCGATGGCGTGCGGCGGCTGGCGGATCACGTCATCGCCGGCACTACCCGCGAGCTGGCGCATGCCGAGCGCCCCTATCACGCGCTGCTCGAACGCGTCGATCGCGCGGCAGGCCGATCTGGTCGCGCGCTGGCTGCTGGTCGGCTTCATCCACGGCGTCATGAACACCGACAACACCTCGATATCGGGCGAGACCATCGATTACGGTCCGTGCGCCTTCATGGACCATTACGACCCCGCGACAGGTGTTCAGCTCGATCGACGAGCTGGGCCGCTACGCCTACGCCAACCAGCCGCGGATCGCGCTGTGGAACCTGACGCGGCTCGCCGAATGCCTGTTGCCGCTGTTTGCCGACGAGCAAGGACAAGGCCATCGAAGAGGCGCAGTCAGCGCTCGGCGATTTCGCGGAGACATTCACCGCCGCCTATCAGGCGGGCCTGCGCAAGAAGCTCGGCCTGTTCACGGCGCGCGACGGCGATCGAGGCGCTCGCGCAGGACCTGCTGGACGCGATGGCCAAGAACCAGGCCGACTTCACCCTCACCTTCCGGCGCCTGAGCGACGCCGCGCTCGATCCCGGCTGACGATGCGAGGTCCGGCGATTGTTTGCCGATCCCGCCGCCTATGACGAATGGGCGGGACGCTGGCGGCAACGGATCGGCGACGAGCCGCAAGATCCCGCCGCCGACGGCAGGCCGCGATGCGGTCGGTCAATCCCGCCTTCATTCCGAGGAATCACCTGGTCGAAGCGGTCATCGAGGCCGCCGTGAACCGGCGACGATTTCGCGCCGTTCGAGGAGCTGCTGACGGTGCTGTCGAAGCCGTATGAGGACCAGCCGGCATTCGCGGGCTATGCGCGAGCCGCCCGAGCCGCACCAGCGCGTGCTGCAGACGTTTTGCGGGACGTGAAGCGTTAACCGTCGATTCAACATTCGCTGGAGCGATTCGCGCCGGCTGCCAGGAATTAAGAAATGGTCAATCGCTTCCCCGACAAATCTATCGGTTTGTTGGGGAATTGCCGTGGACGCATTGGTGTTTGAATTCATGGGATTGGCGATGCTCGCGCTTTGTATCGTCGTGCTGGCCATCCCCTCGCGGCGACCGGCCTGCCCGGCACATCCGCGACACACTGACCGATCCGCTTGCCGAACGCGATTGACTGGATCCAGGCCGCCGTCGGATGCATCCCGATGGCTTAGAGTCCCGGTGAAAAGTCGCTGTCAGGCGGAAATGCAAGGCTCGAATTCGCCGCAAGACCCTTGACATATCAGCGCTTTCGGCAGAACGCCGTTCGCAGAAGCGTTATGGACCGTTCATGGATCTGATTACCACCACTTCCGGAACTCGCCGCGGCATGCGCCCGGCTCGCGAAACACCCGGTCATCACCGTCGATACCGAATTCCTGCGCGAGACGACCTATTATCCGCTGCTCTGCGTGGTGCAGATGGCGAGCGCCGAGGAAGCCGTCGTGGTCGACACGCTGGCCGAAGGGCATCGACCTCACGCCGTTCTTCGAGCTGATGGGCAACGAGAAGGTGCTGAAGGTTTTCCACGCCGCCCGCCAGGATATCGAAATCGTCTGGCATCAGGCCGGCATCGTTCCGCACCCGATCTTCGACACCCAGGTCGCCGCCATGGTGCTCGGCTATGGCGATTCCATCGCCTACGACCAGCTGGTCGAGCGCATCACCGGCCATCGGCCCGACAAGACCCACCGTTTCACCGACTGGTCGCGGCGGCCGCTGACCGAAGAGCAGATGCACTACGCGGTCTCCGACGTCACCCATTTGCGCGATGTGTTCACGGCGCTGGACGCCGATCTCGAAAAGCGCGGCCGCAGCGACTGGGTGAGCGAGGAAATGGAGGTTCTGACCTCGCCAAAGACCTACGACTTTCACCCCGAGCGCGCATGGGAGCGGCTGAAGACGCGGGTCCGCAAGCCGAAGGAGCTTGCGGTGCTGATGGAGGTCGCGGCCTGGCGCGAGCAGGAGGCGCAAAGCCGCGACGTTCCGCGCAGCCGCGTGCTGAAGGACGATGCGGTCGGCGACATCGCCACCCATGCGCCGACCAGCCTCGAGACGGCTGGCCAGTCTGCGCTCGCTGCCGAAGGGTTTTGACCGATCGAAATGGGGCGCTGATATCGTCGCCGCCGTGCAGCGCGGCATCGCGCGCGATCCCGCACAGCTGCCGAAAATCGAAAAGCCGCGCGGCAATTCAAACGGCGCGGCGATCGTCGAGCTGCTTGAAAGTTCTGCTGCGGATGACGTCGGAGCGCCACGGCGTCGCCAGCAAGGTGATCGCGACCGTCGACGATCTGGAACAGATCGCCGCTGACGACAATGCCGACGTCGCCGCGCTGCACGGCTGGCGCCGCGAGCTGTTCGGCGAAGCGGCACTGGTCGCTGAAACAGGGCCAGCTGGCGCTGGCGATCGAAAGCGGGTTGTCGGCGTCGATCGGAACGACTCATAATCGCGTTGCGAAAATCAGGCCCCGCCCGACCGGCGCCTAGTCATCGAACTCGCCGAACGGCTTGCAAAGTGACCGTTGGCGCAGGTGAAAGTCGCGATTTTTTCGCTCATACCGCAATCTTGCTGCGTCGCTTCCGACGAGGTCCGGGGCTTCCAGGATGCCGGCGTAGTTGCCGATAACCTTGACCACCGCCAGCTTGTAGGAAGCCGCGATCGCCGACGCCCGGGACGCTCTGCAGGCAACGGCATCGCTGACGATCTGATAGCGGTGGCTGCGGTGAAAGCCGTCGACGACGGTCGACAGAATGGTTTCATCGACGGAAAATCCCAACAGCACGCAGCGAATGTTTTTCATGTTCGCACATGTATTCGGCGAACCGCGTCGAACTGTACGCCGACGGCAGCGGGTGCTCGAAGGTGAGCTCCCCGGCCTCGGTTTCAGGTCCGGCGATCCAGTCCGTCAGGTTCGACGCCGGGTTGAACCACGCCGCCTGGGCGATCCGCTTCAGATGCATGACCGGCCAGAGGTTGCTGCGCCACAGCGTCATCAATTCGAGGCAGCGCGACGTATATCGCCTCGGCGTCCGGTGATGACGTGGCGGCGGCCTTCGGTGAGATATTCGGTCTGAAGATCGGCGCAGACCAGGATCGGCGGATCGTCGTGCATGGAAGCCATCGTATTTCGATCTAAAGTCATCGTTTCAGCCGAAGCGCCGCGGCGCAAGCGGCGAGGACGCCGCGCGACCCGATGAAATGTCGAGAACGCCGGGCCTGTCCCAATCGCCCTCCGGCCGGATGATCACATAAGGATCGCTGTCGAGCGTGATGGCGTCGGCGCCCGGCTCGATGTCGAGGACCATCTCGGTGTAGGAGAAATCGGAAAAAGTGATCTTGCGGTTATGACCGAGAGGCTTGGCGCCGAAATGTGCCCAGAAGTCCACCAGCCGGTCCTGCGCCTGACCGTAGATTTTCCTGAACCCCTTGCGCTTGATGTAGTCGACGCTCGCCTGCACCAGCTTGAACTGACACGCGCGAGCGTCGGAACTGATGACGGACGGCGAGACGTTCCGACCTTGGCGAACTCGCCAAAAATCGCACCGAAGGCAGCCCGCAGGTTCGGTTCCGACAAAGCCGATGAAGTGCGCCGCGACCAGATCGTTGCCGTCGAATTCTTCCTCGATCGGACAATCCTGCTCGGCCAGGTAAACGGCCGCGCGAATGGCGGTAACCAGCATCGAGATCGTTGGGATCGCGCGCGATCCGGATCGAGATCGAGCGCGCGGTTCGGATTAGTCGACGGATGGCAGTCTGGTGCCGTGCATCTGCAAAACTCCTTGCTGAGATATTCGAGGCCGGCATGTTCGGCGGAATACGCTTCAGGGCCGCTCGTAACTCCAGAGATCGGGCTGGTAGCTCGGGATCGGCGCGAAGCCCGATCGCGATCAGCAAATCGCGGCCTGCCGGCGTCGAGGGCTGGGCGAAATAATCGGCGCTGGACAAATCGCGGCTTTCGCAAATATGCTGCGACGTTTCCTAATCCGACAACCGCACGCCCATAGCCGGCGAGCGCCCAGACATAAATGGCCGATACTTCCTCACTTGCAGGCCGCGCGCCAGAAGCTCAGCGGCCAGGATGTTTCAGATCGATATCGTCCGAGCAAGAGGGCATCGTGCCCGCTGCAATTGAGATACAGGAACGCTATTCCGCCGAGCAGGTTCCCCGCACGTTCAAAAGCAAAAATCGACTCCGGATCGTCGCGCAAGAAATTGCGCGAGGCCGTGCTCTGCAAGCGTTGACTCCTGGAATTTCGCGCCGGGCAATCGCCGCCAGATCGACCAGGTCGCCGAGGACGTCGCCAGACTGACTGGCGATTGCGGACGTCGACGAAAGCCTGTCCAACTCGTGCCGAGCGGCGAAATCGCCACTTTCCTCGAAACAATTTCTGCATCTAAGGTCCCCTTATGTGCAACGGTAACCCTACCTGACGACGGGATGACGGGTATGCAGCAACATGTTGCATCGGGGTGCTGCATCGAGGCAGCACAGGAGACCGAAGATACTCTCAATGCGTCATGGGAGGATTTGCGGAGCGTTTCTGCTGTGCACGCGCCATCAGAGGCTTCCGGAATGCGGCGGAAGTCCTGGGAATGACCGGCACGACGTTGATGCGGAAGATCGACAGGCTTGAAGAAGAATTGGGCTTCAAGCTGCTTTTTGCGCGACCAGTCCGGCTTGTCGCTGAGTGATGAAGGACGCGCTTTGCTGTTCGACGTGGAACAGATGGAGCGTCTCAGCTTCAATGTCTTTCGCCGCGCATCGATGTCGACGGACATCAAACGGCACGGTGCGCGTCGCCGTGACGGAGGGACCGGCAATTTCTGGGTGCTTCCCAGGCTGATCGATTTCAGAAAACCTATCGAAAGATCATGGTCGATCTTCGCTGCGCAATGGAGCAGGCCGACGTATCGCGCCTGGAAGCGGATATTTCGATTCAATTTGAGCCGACCGACAAATCCCGACCTGATCGTCGACCAAGCTCGGCAGGCTTCACATCTATACCTTCGCGTCGGAGGCCTATCGCGATGCCTATGGGCTTCCAAAATCCATTGCGGATCTCAGGAATCACCGGATCGTCAAGCAACATGGCGTGCAGCTCGACGAGACCGGCTATGCACGAATTTTGGGCTTGGACATCGCTGGAAGGGATTGTCGGCATATCGACCAATTCCAGTGTCGCGGTTCTCTACGCGCATCGAGCGAGGCGCAGGCGTGGGATTTCTGCCGACGTCCGCCATTGCACTCGGCGCACCTCTGGTCGCTATCGATCTTGGGATCAACTATCACATGGACTTGTGGCTTACCTATCACAAGGAATTTCGCAACTCCGATCGCCACAAGATCGTGATCGAATGGCTGAAGAAGATCTTCGATCCCAAGGCCTACGCTTGCTTTCGTGATCAATTCATTCATCCCAACGACCTTACGCCGCTGATGCTCAGCTCGCGACAGAATTTCGGGCTTCAGGGTACACCGCACCAAAGCCATTCTGAACGGCGTATCACTGGCGAGCCCGACGCGGCGCGCAGTTGCGGAGCTACCACTTCAACTCGACGCCGACAGTCCCCTGGTGCGACTGCACCGCGGCGCGAAATTTGCCGTCATAGTTGAGATAAAGGCGCGCGGTATTGCTCAGGCTGAGCGACGCAGACGCGCCGGCATCCGCGCCATATCTGCTTTCGCTGATGCCCTGCACCGTGATGCTCTCGGTGCCGAGGCTCACCGTGACCGAACTGAAATTCTGGGAGACATTGTCGATGAACTTGCCGTAGGCGGACAGATCGAAAATCTTTCGACCGAAAATCCAGTAATGTCCGATCTCCGCACCCAGCAGGATCCGTGAACGCTCCACCGTTGCACCGCTCGCCATCACCGGATCAAGACCCGCCCAGTTCCTGAAACGATGCGGTCGAGGCGCGCACATATTCGAACGCGGCCTTCGGCACGATGCGGCTCTGGTCGAGGCTCCAGTAGTAGCTGAGCTCGGTCAGCGCGCCGTCGATGTGGGCGTTGTAGTCGGCGCTGGCAAAGCCTGCAAGCCGGTATCGCGGCTCGAATTGACCTTTCCGAAGCCATGCACCAGCGCGATGGCCCAGGTCCATGGACCCCTGTCGACCGAGGCGTTGGCGCCGATCTGGGTGAGATCGAGCGTTGCCGCCTGCAGCGCCAACGGGACGTCGATCGTGGTACGGCTCTGGTCGACCGAAACGCCGACGTTGACGCCGGGCGCAACGCGCGCGCCGAGCCTCGCGACGCCGCCCCAGGTCTGACGCCGGTCGCCGACGAAATCGCCCTGCGCGCCGGTCCTGGCCGAGATTCCGTAGGCCTCGCCCCAGGTCCGGAAACGCGGCGCGTCCGTGGCTTCGGACGCGCCGCCGCCGCCGGATTGCTCCTGCAAGCGCGCGGCCGAAACCGTATGACGCCTGATTTCCAAGGCGTTCCAGGAAATTGCTGCCGAGATTCGTCACGGCCGCGCCGGCCGACAGATCGGAATTGATCGATCCAGTCGGCGATCGGCGTTGGCGGAGGCGCGGCGGTGTTGGCGGCCGTGGAGCGCTCTGCGGCTGAGCAGCAACAGGCAGGATCATGCGAAAACGATGGCAACGGCCACCGCAAGCCTGCGACCGGCTCTGATCTCCCTTGCTCGCGAAGGCCGCGATGAGCAGCACATGAATGCTATTTCCAGAAGGAGGACCAGCTCGGCAAAAAATGCAAAATCCCATCGGCCGATGGCCGATTTGCCCCCAGTTCTCAGGGAGCGTCAATCGGCCTCGGTCATTCGCTAAGAGGCGATTAGCCGGACATTGTTGTTCCGCTGCCACAGGTCGCGAGGAGCGATCTCGTCCCCGACCAGTTTCCCTAGCCGCGCCAGAAGCTTGCTAACGCGCAAATTTCGTGTTGCAATATCAGGCACAATCGGATCTAGGCCGTTCGACTGTGCGTTTCGCGACTAAGAAATTGAGCAGACATCCGGAAGCCCGCTTGTGGCGTGGCACGCAAAAGCGTGGCCACGTCTTTTTACGTCTGAGACCAGGAGACAGGCGATGCAAAAGGCACCGTCAAGTGGTTCAACCCGACCAAGGGTTATGGGTTCATCAAGCCGATGGCCGGCGATAAGGACGTGTTCGTCCATATCTCGGCGGTCGAGCGCGCTGGGCTCTCAACCCTCAACGAGAATCAGGTTATCGAATATGACCTTGTGGAAAATCGCGGCAAGACCTCCGCCGAAAATCTGAAGGTCTCTTAAGCTTCGTCACGATCCGCGCAAGCAATCCTGATGCACCCCCGGCCCTCGCCGGGGATTTTGTTTTCATGCCGTTGGCTCGGTGGCCTGATTGATGCGAGCATCCGGCATTCGCGCGCCTTGATGATGCCGACCACCGTCTCGTTGGTTGGCGTCGCCACCCCTAGCGGCTTGCCGAGGCGAGGGATCGCGCCGTTGATGGCGTCCACCTCGCACCGGCGGCCCGCGTTGTAGTCCAGCAACATCGAGGGGCGCGCATCGGGAATTTTGCCGCCGAGTTTTCCGGATGTGGTCGATCGGATCGCCGACGTTCAGGCGGACGTTCGAAGCCTTCGCAACCGCGATGGCTTCTTCGGCACAGCGCGCGCGCCACGCCCCAGGCATCCGGATCTCCGAGGATTTCGCCGACCGTCAGGCCCGTCGTGCAAGACGTGCCCGAAAAGGCGACGTTCATGATCAATTTTTCCCAGACCATCTGCTTGATGTCGTCGAACAGGGCAACCTTGAAACCGGCCGATTCCCAAATCTTGGCGGAGGCCTGCAAAAGCTGCTTCGGCAGCCCGGCGAATGCGCCGGAAGCGGATCATCTCCATCCCGTTATGATGGGCATGCCCCGGCGCCCGTATCGAAGCGCCGAAACCCCCGACGACACCGACGGCAAGACGATCCGCGCCAAGTATCGGCGCCGCGATCTCCGGCGATCCCAGGCCATTCTGGATGGTCTGGACGATCGTCTCGGACCCAGCAACGGAAGACAGGAACGCGCCGCCGCCTCCACATCGAAGGCCTTGGTGGCAATGATGACGAGATCGCAGGGTCCGATGCCGTCTGTCGTTGTCGAGGCATGAATCGGCACCGTGCGATCGCCGCTTGCGCCTTCGCAACGCAGGCCCTTGGTAGCCATCGCCTCGGCATGGTCGGGCCAAAGCGTGACCGCGTGAACCTCATGGCCGGCATCGACCATGAGCGCGGCATAGACCGATCCCATTGCGCCACAGCCGACAACCGCAATTTTCGCCATCTTACTCTCCGTGCGAGCGGCCCGACGGCTGCAGCAGGCCTGCCGCGGGCGAGATTAAAGTAGCGTCGGAACTGGCGCTGCCTGCCGTTTTGCAGGTATCGCCGTCGAGCCGGACCAGACCGCTGCGGCAACCAGCCGCAGCGCATCCGGGGTAGATGCGGTGTTCGATCTCAAGGATCCGCGCCGCCAGCGTGTCCGGCGTATCGTCATCGCGAACCGCGACCGCGCCCTGCATCACGAATCGGGCCGGCGTCGGTTTCCGGAATGACGAAATGGACGGTAGCGCCGGATATTTTCACGCCGGCGTTCAGGGCCTGGCCATGCGGATCGAGGCCGGGAAACGACGGCAGCAGCGAGGGATGGATGTTGAGCATCCGGCCGTACCAGCGCTGCACGAATTCGGCGGTGAACAGCCGCATGAATCCGCCGAGACAAATCAGCTCGATCCTGTGTCGGTCCAGCGCCGACTGCAGAACCGCCTCGAACGCCGCGCGGTCCTTGCCGAACGGCTTGCTTTCGATGGCGACGGTCGGGACGCCGCTGCCGCTTGCCTTTTCGAGACCGCCGGCATCGGCGCGGTTGGAAATCACCGACGACGATCTCGGCCGGGAAATCCTCCGCCGTGGCGGCCTCGATCAGCGCGGCCATGTTCGATCCGCGCCCGGAAATCAGGATTGCGACGCGGCGTTTCATGCTCACCATGCGATCGATCTCACGTGAGATCGAGATGACCGTTGTAGACCACGCGATGTTCGCCCGCGGCCGGGATCACTTCGCCGAGCAGCGCGACGCGTCTCGCCGCCCTCGGTGAAGTATTTCGGTCACCTGCTCGATCGCATCCGGCTTCACGATGGCGATCATGCCGATGCCGCAGTTGAAGGTGCGCAGCAGTTCGAGTTCGGCGATGCCGCCCTGCTCGGCCAGCCACTTGAACACCGGCAGCACCGGCAACACGCGCGAGATCGATGCCGACGCCGAGATGCTTTGGCAGCACGCGCGGAATGTTGTCGGTGAAGCCGCCGCCGGTGATGTGGGCGAGGCCCTTGACCGCGCCGGTCTCGCGGATCGCGCGCAGGCATGATTTTACATAGAGCCGCGTCGGCGTCAGCAGCGCGCCGCCCAGCGTCATGACCGGCGAGAACAGCGCCGGCGCGTCGAAGCCCGAGCCCGGATTGTTTCGACGATCTTGCGGACCAGCGAAAAGCCGTTGGAGTGAACGCCCGACGAGGCCAGGCCGATCACGGCGTCGCCGACGGCGATATCGGCTCGCGGCAGCAGCGTGCCGCGCTCGGCGGCGCCGACCGCAAAGCCCGCGAGGTCGTAGTCGCCGTCCTTGTAGAGCCCGGGCATTTCGGCGGTTTCGCCGCCGATCAGCGCGCAGCCGGCTTCGCGGCAGCCCTCGGCGACGCCCGCGACGATGGCCGCGGCGGCCTCCGGATCGAGCTTGCCGCAGGCGAAATAGTCGAGGAAGAACAGCGGTTCCGCGCCCTGCACCACGAGATCGTTGACCGACATCGCCACCAGGTCGATGCCGATGCCGCCGTGCAGGCCGGTCTCGATCGCGATCTTGACCTTGGTGCCGACGCCGTCGGTCGCCGCGACCAGCACCGGATCCTTGAAGCCCGCGCGCCTTGAGGTCGAACAAGCCGCCGAAGCCGCCGATTTCGGCGTCGGCGCCGGCGCGGGCCGTGGCGCGAACCATCGGCTTGATGAGATCGACCAGGCGGTTGCCGGCATCGATATCGACGCCCGAGATCCGCGTAAGTGAGCCCGTTTTTGCGGTCGATCATGCCCAATTCCAGTATGATGGCGGCTGGTTACGTCAGGAATTCCGCGATCCGTGCAATGGCTCGCAAGCGCTGCGCGCATATACTATGTAGATAAGAGCCGGCTCGACCCTGCCAAGGGCCGGATCTCTTGTAAAATCAGGCCGGTAGCCGGGAAGCGACCGAGTTGAGCATTCCAAACATCATTACGCTGGGCCGCATCCTGCTGGTGCCGGTCATCGTCTGGGCGATCGCGTCCAGCCAGATGGAAATCGCGTTCGCGATCTTCGTCATCGCCGGCGTCAGCGACGCCGTCGACGGCTTTCTCGCCAAGCGCTTCAACATGGCGAGCGAACTGGGCGCCCTGCTCGATCCGCTGGCCGACAAGGCGCTGCTGGTCTCGATCTACGTGGCGCTCGGGATCTGGGGCGCGGTACCGCGCTGGATCGTCATCCTCGTGGTGTCGCGCGACATCATGATCGTCGCCGCCGTGATTGTGTCATGGTTGTTCGACAAGCCGATTCCGATGAAGCCCTTGATGGTGTCGAAGCTCAACACGGTGGCGCAGGTGGCGTTCGCGGCGCTGGTGCTGGCGGCGCTCGGCTTCGGCTTCGAGCCGACGCCGTATGACCTGATCCTGATGGGCTTTGTGACGGTCTTTACTTTGGTTTCCGTCTCCCTCTATCTCGTGGAGTGGGTGCGGCACATGAGCACGATCGAAGCAAACTGATCATGCGCCGGCTGGTCCGGCATGGAGTAATGCGTGGCAGCCCGCGTTCAACCTCGTCAGCTTGCATTTGCGCTGCCGCACGCGGAGAGCCTGACCCGCGACAATTTTCTCGAAGGGCCGGCCAATGAAGCGGCGCTGTCGCTGATCGACAGCTGGCCCGACTGGCCGAACCGCATCATGCTGCTGGTGGGACCCGAGGGCTCCGGCAAAAGCCATCTCGCCGCGATCTGGGCCGAACAGGCCGGCGCGCGCTCGACCATCGGCGCATGCGCTGACCGCCGCTGCCGTGCCCGGCGCGCTGGCGACCGGCGCGCTGGTGGTCGAAGACCTGAGACCGTCCGATTTCGACGAACGCGCGCTGTTTCACCTGATGAATCTGGCGCGCGAGGACGAGGCCTTCGTTCTGATCACCGCGCGCGCTCCGCCGTCCGCGTTTCGAGATCGAACTGCGCGATCTCAGGTCGCGTCTGCGCGCGGTGCCGGTGGTGTCGCTGTTGCCGCCCGACGACCTGCTGTTTCGCGCGCTGATCGTCAAATTCTGCGCGGACCGCCAACTGACCGTGGATGAGACCGTCGTGAGCTATCTCGCCAACCGGATCGAGCGATCTCTATGCCGCCGCGCGGCAGGCGGTCGAGCTCCTGGATACCGAGGCGCTTGCGGCTGGGCCGGCCGGTGACCCGGGCGCTGGCTGCTGAATTGCTGCGCAACGCCTGATCCGGCGGCGCCGCTGCCGCCTTGACGGCGCGCAGCGGGCGGAACATCAATGTCATTGAAACGTCATCGGCGTATCACATGCTTTGCGCCGCATCTGCCGAGAGTGACCGGCGCCGTCTGCTCGAGATGGATCAAATCTTGATGGATTCGGCACAAGCTATTGAAATTAAAGAAAAAGAACCGGATGCCGAGGCTCCGCCAGCGATCGCCACGCAGCCCCGAGCGATTCATCAATCGCGAGCTTTCCTGGCTGCATTTCAACCGCCGGGTGCTCGGAGGAGTCGGTCAATCCCGGCCATCCCGCGCTGGAGCGGGTGCGGTTCCTGTCGATTTCCGCCAATAACCTTGATGAGTTCTTCATGGTCCGCGTCGCCGGCATCAAGGCGCAGGTGCGCGAAGGCATCGCCGAGCGCAGTCCCGACGGCATGACCCCGTCCGAGCAGCTTGTCCTCATCAACGAGACGGTCTCGAAGCTCGCCACCGACCAGCAGGCGATCTGGCGCGATCTGCGCGCCATCCTGGCCGAGGTCGGCATCGTGCTGGTCGACGGCCGCGACGTCACCAAGACCGAGCGAAGCTGGATCGAGGATCACTTCCTCCACAACATCTTTCCGCTGCTGACGCCGCTGGCGATCGACCCGGCGCATCCCTTCCCGTTCATCCCGAGCCTCGGCTTTACCGTCGCGCTGCAGTTGGCGCGGGTCTCCGACGGCAAGCCGATGAACGCGCTGATCCGCATGCCCGGCAAGATCGACCGCTTCATCCGCATGCCCGCGGCAAGGACGGCGCGGTGCGCCTGATCACGCTGGAGCAGGCCACCGGCCTGTTCATCGGCCGGCTGTTCCCCGGCTACACCGTCAAGGGCCAGGGCGCGTTCCGCATCATCAGGGACTCGAACTCGAAATCGAGGAAGAGGCGGAAGATCTGGTGCGCCTGTTCGAGACCGCGCTGAAGCGGCGGCGGCGCGGGTCGGTGATCCGGCTCGAGATCGAAGCCAAGATGCCGGAAGAACTGCGCGCCTTCGTGCAGCAGGCGCTTTCGACCGCCGACGACGAGGTGTTTGCTGGTCGACGGCGTGCTGGCGATGAACGAGCTGTCGCAGCTGACCCGGCTCGACCGGCCCGACCTCGAATTCACGCCCTACGTGCCGCGTCATCCCGAACGCGTGCGCGACCATGGCGGCGACATCTTCGCTGCGATCCGGCAAAAGGACCTGATCGTCCATCACCCCTACGAATCCTTCGACGTCGTCGTGCAGTTCCTGCAACAGGCCGCCCGCGATCCCGACGTCGTCGCGATCAAGCAGACGCTCTACCGCACCTCGAACAACTCGCCGATCGTGCGGGCGCTCGCCGAGGCCGCGGAGGCCGGCAAAGTCGGTGACCGCGCTGATCGAGCTGAAGGCGCGGTTCGACGAGGAAGCCAACATCCGCTGGGCGCGCGACCTCGAACGCGCCGGCGTGCAGGTGGTCTACGGATTCATCGAACTGAAGACCCACGCCAAGCTGTCGATGGTGGTGCGCCGCGAGGGCGGCAGCCTGACGACCTACGTCCACACCGGCACCGGCAATTATCATCCGGTGACCGCGCGCATCTATACCGATCTGTCCTACTTCACCTCGGATCCGATCATCGGCCGCGACGCGGCGCGGGTGTTCAACTACATCACCGGCTATGCCGAGCCGAGCGACATCGAGAAGATGGCGGTGTCGCCGCTGACGCTTGCGCAAGCGCATCATCGAACATATCCACGGCGAGACCAGCCATGCCCGCCACGGCAAGCCGGCGGCGATCTGGATGAAGATGAACTCGCTGGTCGACCCCGACATCATCGACGCGCTGTACGAAGCGTCGCAGGCCGGCGTCTCGATCGAGCTGGTGGTGCGCGGCATCTGCTGCCTGCGGCCGGGCATACCCGGACTTTCCGGAGAACATCCGCGTCAAATCGATCATCGGCCGCTTCCTGGAGCATGGCCGGATCTACTGCTTCGGGATGGGACAGGGCCTGCCGAGCGCAAAAGCGGCTGTGTATATCTCGTCCGCCGACATGATGCCGCGCAACCTCGACCGCCGCGTCGAAATCCTCTGTCCGCTGCAAAATCCCACGGTGCATCAGCAGGTTCTCGAGCAGATCATGGTCGCGAACCTGAAGGATACCGAGCAGAGCTGGCAGTTGTTGCCGGATGGATCGTCAACGCGTATGAAGGCCGCGAAAGGCGAAGAGCCGTTCAACCTGCACAATTACTTCATGACGAATCCGAGTCTGTCAGGCCGTGGAAAGTCGCTCAAGGAATCTTCGCCGCGCCGCCTCACGCGCCGTAACGAGCGTCAGCAATCGTCATAAGGGAGTCTTGCCGGTGAAGCGGCCGCGCAAGCGCGCATCCAGCGTCGCCGTCATCGACATCGGCTCGAACTCGGTGCGTCTCGTCGTCTACGAAACGATGACGCGCAGCCTCGTCACCGCTCTTCAACGAGAAGGCGCTGTGCGGGCTCGGCCGCGAGGTTCAGACCACCGGCCTGCTGGCGCCGGACGCCGTCGCCAAGGCGCTTGACCGTCGCTGCGGCGTTTTCGCGCCTTGTGCCGGATTCATGAAGGTCGGCCGCGTCTACGCGATCGCCACCGCCGCCTGCCGCGACGCCACCAACGGCCCCGACTTCATCGCCAAGGCCGAACGCATCTGCGGCGTCCGCATTCGAAATCCTGTCGGGGCCGCGCGAGGCGAAACTGTCCGCGCTCGGCGTCGTCTCCGGCATTCACAATCCGGACGGCATCGTCGGCGATCTCGGCGGCGGCTCGCTCGAACTGATCGACGTGCAGGGCAACCGCGTTCGCAGCGGCGTGACGCTGCCGCTCGGAAGCCTGGCGCTGCAGGACCTGTCGCACAAATCGCTGAAGCGCGCCGAACGCATCGTCAGCAACGATCTGTCCGACGTCGCCCAGCTCAAGGCCGGCCGCGGCCGCACCTTCTATGCGGTCGGCGGCACCTGGCGCGCGCTGGCGCGCATCCACATCGTCCAGAGCGGTTATCCGCTGCGGGTGATGCACGGCTATTCGATACCGGCAGCGGACGCGCTCGATTTCGCGCAGCGCCTGCGCCGGCTCGCGGCCGCCAACATGCTGGCCGATATCGAAGTCGTCGCCGATGCACGGCGGCCGCTGCTGACCTATGCGGCGCTGGTGCTCGAATACATCATCCGCGTCGCCAAGCCGAAGACCATCGTGTTCTCGACCTTCGGCGTGCGCGAAGGCCTGCTCTACGAGATGCTGCCGCAGGCCGAGCGCGCCGAGGATGGGTTGATCTGCGCCGCGCAGACGCTGAACGAGCTGCTGTCGCGATCCGCACGCCATGCCGAGGAACTGATCGACTGGACCGATCGTCTGGTGCGGGTCGTGAAGCTGCGCGAAACCGAGGAAGACCGCCGCCTGCGCCATGCCGCCTGCCTGCTGTCCGATATCGGATGGCGGGTGCATCCCGACCACCGCGGCGAGGAGACGCTGAGCCTGATCACCAACGGCAATTTCGGCTCGATCAGCCATCAGGGCCGCGCCTTTGTCGCGCTGTCGGTGTTCTATCGCTACGCGGGCCTGAGCGAGCAAAACGAACCGCCGGCGCTGATTCGCGAGCTGGTGCCGCCGGCGATGGACGAGCGCGCCCGCGCTGCTCGGCGCGGCGTTCCGCGTCGCGCCATCTGATCTCGGCGGCGCGCGCCGGGCGTGCTGCCGGCGACCCATTTCCGCAGCCAGGGCCGCAAGCTGATGCTGGTGTTCGAGCACCGGCATGGTCGATCTCGTCGCCGACCGCGTCGGCAGCCGATTCAAGCAGCTGGCGCGGCTGGTCGGCCGCTCCGGCTCGATCGTCAGGCGTTAGTTCCGCCGACAGTTTGCAGCTGAGGCGCGGGTCCGACTCAGCCTGCCGACGACGCAGCCTGCTCGACTTGCTGCAGCTTGCGCCTGCGCCAGATCGATCCGCGATCAGCACGACGATGACGCCGAGCACGGCGCAGAACAACCTCGCCGCCGTTGCCGCCATTGGCAAAGTGCGGCGCCGATGCCGAGCGACGCCAGCAATCGCGTCGAGCTTGGCGCCGACCGGGCCGTCGAACAGCGCCTGCAACTTCGGATGAACCGCTGGGTCGGTGGCGATCACGTCGCCGGCGATCCAGCCGAGCAGCGCCGGCGCCGGCCCAGACCAGAATCGGCAGCGCGTTGAGCAGCGCCATGATCAGCGCGGCGCCGGCGACGATCAGGGGAACGCTGATCGCAAGGCCGAGGATCAACAGCGGCACGCTGCCATTGGCGGCGGCCGCGACCGCGATCACATTGTCGAGGCTCATCACGATGTCGGCGACCACGACGATCTGCACCGCCGCCCACAGATGCGACGGCAGCATGCGACGCCGTCCTCGTCCTCCTGCTCGGGCACCAGCAGCTTTGCCGCGATCACGAGCAAGCGCCAGTCCGCCGACCAGCTTGAGGTACGGCAGTTCCATCAGCGTGCGCGACGATGCCGGTGAAGATGATGCGCAGAATGACGGCGGCGCCGGCGCCGAAGATCATGCCCCACAGCCGCTGGCGCGGCGCCAGCCCGCGGCACGCCAGCGCGATCACCAGCGCGTTGTCGCCGGACAGCAGGACGTTGATCCAGATGATCTTGCCGACCGCGACCCAGAACGCCGGCTGCGTCATCTCGGTCTGGAACTGGGTGACGAACGCGCCGAGGTTCGCCGGATCGAAGATCTGCCACAGCCAGTTCACAGCGTTTCCTTCCGGCCCTGCGGCCGTCTCGCGCGGCTATTGCTTGCCGCCTTGCCCAATCGATCAGCCGACGATTTCGTTGCCGGAGAAGAATTGCGCGATTTCGATCGCGGCGGTCTCCGGCGCGTCGGAGCCGTGCACCGAGTTCTCGCCGATCGATTTCGCGTGGACCTTGCGGATGGTGCCGTCGGCCGCCTTCGACGGATCGGTGGCGCCCATCACGTCGCGGTATTTCAGCACGGCGCCCTCGCCTTCCAGCACCTGCACCACGACCGGACCGGAGGTCATGAAATCCGACCAGTTCGCCGAAGAACGGACGCGCCTTGTGGACGGCGTAGAAGGTTTCGGCCTGCTCGCGGGTCATGCGAATGCGCTTCTGGGCCACGATCCGCAGGCCCGCCTTCTCGATCAGCGCGTTGATCGGCGCCGGTCAGATTGCGCTCGGTCGCGTCGGGCTTGATGATCGAGAAAGTGCGTTCAATCGCCATGATTTCGTCCTTGCAAAACGCTGGTGGAGAGTTGCGGGGCTTATATCGGCGCCATCTCGGCGACGGCAAGCGACCCGATGCGCGACGCCCTTGGCAGCTCTTTGACGAATGCGCCGCGGCAGCCGCCAGCCGGCCGTCCACGGGGCCGAATTACAACAATTTCACGAAGGTGAACCCATTCTGAAGCCGCCGTGCCGGCTTCATTCAGCGTCGGCGGGCGTAGGCTTCGAGCAATCGGACGCCTGCAGCGCATTCGCCGGCCAGGGCGTCACGGGAGACGATTTCACCGATGGCGCTAACTGGCGCCGAAACCTCGAGGAGACGATCATGTTACGCAAACTCTCGCTTGTTGCAGTTGCCGCGGCTTCGCTGGGTGCGGCCGCGCTGGCGCCGACCTCCGCCTCGGCCTGGGGCGGCGGTTGGCACCATGGCGGCTGGCACCATGGCTGGCTGGGGTGGCCCGCGCGTCTTCGTCGGCGGCCCGGCCTACTACGGCGGCGGCTATGGCGGCTGCTACGTGCGGCGCCTGGTCCCGACCCCGTGGGGCCCGCGCTGGCGGCTGGTGAACCGCTGCTACTGATCTGATTCGAGCTCCCTGACTAACGCCCCGGCCGCCGCGCCGGGGCTTTTTTGTCCGTGGAACCCGATCGCCGACACTCATTCGACTACTTGCAGGCAAATGTGCGCGATGGCGACCGGAAACAAATTCCGCGCTGGCGACTTGACGCTCGACGTCATTCAACTTGCGAACGCTGCGAGGTGGAACTCGTTATGAGACGTCATGGATAGCCGAATCACCAGCGATATCGAACAAACTCGATCACAGGACATGCCGGTCGATCTGCGACGCCGTCGGTGAACGGCTGCAGCAGAGCATGCGCCCGGATACCAGCGCTCTCGCCCCGTTTGCAGCAGCTCGATGGATGAACTGCGCCGGCGCGACAACGAAGCCTGCTGAGGTCGTCGAGCGAGCCGAATGTCCTTGGCATAGGCGCATGCGGAAGCATGATTTCACCGATAAATGGGTTGCGTTTGGCGGCCGGCTCCGGTGACAACGCCGCATGCTTTCAATCACGGACATTTCGGTCCGGATCGCCGGGCGGCTTTTGATCGACAACAGTTCGGTGCAGATCGTGCCCGGCGCGCGCGTCGGCTTCGTCGGCCGCAACGGCGTCGGCAAATCGACGCTGTTTCACGCGATCCGCGGCGATCTGCCGACCGAGATCCGGCAGCATCACGATCCCGCCGCGCTGGCGCATCGGCAGCCTGGCGCAGGAAGCGCCCGACGGGCCCGAAAGCCTGATCAACGTCGTGCTCGAAGGCCGATCTCGAGCGCGACGCGCTGCTGCAGTGAAGCCGAGACCGCCGCACGATCCGCACCGGATCGCCGAAATCCAGACCCGGCTGGTCGACATCGACGCCCACTCGGCGCCGGCGCGCGCGGCCGCGATCCTGAGCGGCCTCGGATTTTCGACCGCGGATCAGGCGCGGCCATGTTCGGAATTCTCCGGCGGCTGGCGCATGCGGGTGGCGCTGGCGGCGACGCTGTTTGCGGCGCCCGATCTTCTGCTGCTGGACGAGCCCACCAACTATCTCGATCTCGAAGGCACGCTGTGGCTCGAGGACCATCTGGCGAACTATCCGCGCACCGTGATCGTGATCAGCCATGACCGCGACCTGCTCGACACCTCGGTCGACCAGATCCTGCATCTCGATCGCGGCAAGCTGACGCTCTACAAGGGCACCTATTCCTCGTTCGAGGAACAGCGCGCCACGCGCGAGATGCTCGACGCCAAGCACGCCAAGCGCCAGGCCGACGAGCGCAAGCGGCTGCAGGCCTTCGTCGACCGCTTCAAGGCCAAGGCCTCGAAAGCCCGCCAGGCGCAGTCGCGCGTGAAAATGCTGGAACGGATGAAGCCGGTCACCGCGCTGGTGACGCAGGACGTGCGCGAGATCTTCGTTCCCGACGCCGGAGAAAATGCTGTCGCCGCCGATCATCGCGGTCGACGACGTCTCGGTCGGCTACGATCCGAAAAAGCCGGTGCTCAACCGCGTGACGCTGCGCATCGACACCGACGACCGCATCGCGCTGCTCGGCTCCAACGGCAACGGCAAGTCGACGCTGGTCAAGCTGCTGGCCAACAAGCTGGCGCCGTTCTCCGGCGCGGATCACGCGCGCGGAAAAACTGTCGGTCGGCTATTTCGCGCAGCATCAGGTCGACGAACTCAACCTCGACGGCTCGCCCTACGACCACGTCCGCAGGCTGATGCCGGATGCGCCGGAGACCAAGGTGCGCGGCCGCGCCGGCGCGATCGGCTTCTCCGGCAAGGCCGGCGACACCCTGGTCAAGAGCCTGTCGGGCGGCGAGAAGGCGCGGCTGCTGCTCGGACTCGCGACCTTCTTCGGCCCCAACATGATCATCCTCGACGAGCCGACCAACCATCTGGATATCGACAGCCGCGCAGCGCTTGCCGAAGCGATCAACGAATTTCCAGGCGCCGTCATCATGGTCTCGCACGACCGCTATCTGATCGAAGCCTGCGCCGATCAATTGTGGGTCGTCGCCAATCAGGCGGTGACGACCTATGACGGCGATCTCGACGACTACCGGCGGATGGTGTTGTCGATCGGCGACACGCGCGCCGGTTCGCGCGAACGCGGCAGCGAGCGCGCGCAAGGAAAGCGTCAAGCCCGAGCGCGGCAAGAGCGAAAGCGCGACGCCGCTGAAGCAGCGGATCGCCGAGGCCGAGGCCGAGATCGAGCGCATCAACGGCATCATCGCCAAGATCGACACCGCGCTTGCGCTGCCGGATCTGTTCACGCGCGATCCGAAGCAGGCCGCCCAGCTCAGCAAGGCGCGCGCCGGTGCCGAAAGCGCGCTGCAGCGGCGCCGAGGAAGATTGGCTGGAGGCCAGCTCGCAGTTTGACGAAGCGGCGCGGCTAGAACCTGCAATATGTGCCGCGAGGCTTAGTCGCACGCCGGCTTCTTGCTTCGGCTTGGCGCCTTCGGCTGCGCCGCCGGCTCGGCGCCGCGCTCGATCGACGTCAGGCGTCCCGCGGTGAAGGTGTAGATGCCGGCGCGCTGGCCACGCGAATAGTTGACGACCGCCACGCGGTCACCGCGCGCGTTGTTGGAGAAATTGACGTTGTCGGGCGCACCGATGCCGCGCACGACGTCGCATTCGGTATGACCCAGCGCCACCGTCCCCGTCGTCGAGGAGGCGGCGCGCCTGCCGCGCCGTCTGCCAGCGCGTTGGCACCACCGCCCGGCGGCGCCATTCCGGGACAGCCGCCGTCGGCAGCTGACGAGTTCATCCGGCGTCACAGGCTTGTCCGGGCTGAGCGGCGGCGTTTCGATCGACACGTTGCGGATGAACACGCGGCCGGTGCGCGAAAACCAGTCCGCATCCTTCGACAGCAGGTCGGACGCGCCCGTAGCAGCCCGCAAGCGCGGGGCCGAGCAGCAACAACGCCAGCAGTGGTTTTCGATCGATCGTTCCGCGTCGCACGCTAGACTCAGGCTCCCGCCCCTCAACTGTAACCACTTGTCCGACCATCACTTTGCGGCACGACCGTGGCTGCCCGCAAGGCCCGGCGCAGAAACCGCAGATTATCATTAATTGCCTGGATATCGCTATTGCCGCCGCTGCCACCGGCCCCGCTCGTCGGCCTGCCAATAGGTCACCTCGAATCCCCGCGCCTTGCAATCGGTCCAGTCGCCGCGCGCCGCGGCCAGCGCGTCGGCATCGTCGCCGTTGAAGACCAGCACCACCCGCTCGTAGCTGTCGCAGTCGGCCGGCAGCGCCGCGTTGTCGATCAGGAACCTGACATTGGCCCGGTTCGGGTTGCCCTCCTCGATCGAGAGAATGATGGGCTGATCCTGCGCATCGCCGGCGCGCCAGGTGGCGTGCGGCAGAAACGAATCGTCGCTGTAGGTCCACAAATGCGCATCGAGCGCCTCGGTGCGCTCCGGCGAAGTCGATTGCACGACCACGCGCCAGCCGCGCTCCAGCGATTTTTCCAGCAGCGGCGGCAACACGCTTTCGAGCGACATGTCCTGCAGATGATAGAACAGGACTTCCGTCATCCGGCTGTGACCAGACTACTTCTGCGCTTCGTAATATTCCGCGACCAGCCGGTCCAGCAGGCGAACGCCATAGCCCGAACCCCAGCTGTGGTTGATGTCGGTTTTCGGCGCGCCCATCGCGGTGCCCGCGATGTCGAGATGCGCCCACGGCGTGTCGTCGACGAAGCGCTGCAGGAACTGCGCGGCGGTGATCGAACCGCCGTTGCGCCCGCCGGTGTTCTTCATGTCGGCGAACTGCGAGATCGATCTGCTTGTCGTATTCGGGACCGAGCGGCATGCGCCAGACGCGTTCGCCGGTCTCGAGTCCCGATCTTGCTCAGCCGTTCCGCCAGTTCGTCGTTGTTGGAGAACATCCCGGCATATTCGGTGCCGAGCGCGACCATGATCGCGCCGGTCAGCGTTGCAAGATCGACCATGAATTTCGGCTTGAACTTCTTCGCCACGTACCAGAGCACGTCGGCCAGCACGAGCCGGCCTTCGGCGTCGGTGTTGATGATCTCGATGGTCTGCCCCGACATCGAGGTGACGATATCGCCGGGGCGCTGGGCGTTGCCGTCGGGCATGTTCTCGACCAGGCCGATGGCGCCGACCGCGTTGACCTTGGCCTTGCGCGCGGCCAGCGCATGCATCAGCCCGACCACGCAGGCCGCGCCGCCCATGTCGCCCTTCATGTCCTCCATGCTGGCGGCGCCCTTGATGGAAATGCCGCCGGTGTCGAAGCAAACGCCCTTGCCGACGAAGGCAACCGGCTGATCGCCCTTCTTGCCGCCGTTCCAGCGCATGATCACGGTGCGGCCGGGCTGCGTCGAGCCCTGCGCGACACCGAGCAAGCGCGCCCATGCCGAGCTTCGTCATCGCCTTGACGTCGAGCACCTCGACCTCGACGCCGAGCTTGCTGAGCTGGCTGGCGCGGCGCGCGAATTCCACCGGGATACAGCACGTTCGGCGGCTCGTTGACGAGTTCGCGCGCGATGATCACGCCGTCCACGACATGGCGATGCCGGCGCGAAGGCCTTTCGCGCGGCGGCGACATCGTCGACCGCGATCGAAACGTCGGCGCGCAGCGCGCCGTTCTCGCCGTCCTTCTTCTTGGTCTTGTAGCGGTCGAATTTATAGGCGCGCAGCCGGATGCCCGACGCGATCGCGGCGGCCGGCATCGCGCTGCATCGCCCCGTCAGGCAATTCGGCGATCACGGTGACCGCTTCACTGGCGGCGTTGAGCTTGCCCGCCGTCACCCCGCCGAACTTGAGAAAATCCTTCTCCTTGATATCGGCCGGCCTTGCCGGCGCCGACCACGATCAGGCGCTCCGCCTTGATTCCCTCCGGCGCCGGAATATCGAGCGTCGATCCGCTCTTGCCCTTGAACTGGCTGGCGGCCGCCGCCCGCTTGACGGTATCGGCCGCCTTCCCCAGCGCCTTCCGCGTCGCTGCGCCGAACTTCAACGCGTCGTCGCAAAACACCACGAGAACGCCACGGGCTGCTGCGGAAAAGGCGACAAAGCCGACCTTGACGGCGTCGGACATGGGTAAATCCTCCAGAATTCAGGGCTGTCTTTAGGGTCCGGGATCCGGCCCGCACGATGGAATGTTTCTCTTCGGTAACGGCCCAAATCGCTCAGGACCTGATGTTTCCGGCACTATGGCCCGCCAGCCACGGCACTGCCAAGCGCCGCAGTGGCTGGAAGGCCACAAGAAGTGAATTATTAACCATATCGGCAGGGCGCCACGGCCCGGCCATTTTGTTGACGGATCAAAGGGATGGTAG
>ERZ1370068.9684-contig-8443_pt1 | contig 52259 bp, 82 predicted proteins | sample MGYA00561227_ERZ1370068 | MGnify/ENA primary metagenome ERZ1370068 (study PRJEB38410, sample SAMEA6850437) | metagenome | study: Metagenomic assessment of the ecological functions of the soil: analysis of the soil microbiota associated with the... | reverse complement strand
CGCCAACTCCAGAATGTACTAACGTTTATTGAACCCCATCGCGAGACCGCCCATGCGTGAACAGCTGCTAACAGCGATCGATGCGGACCAAGCCTCGATCGTGACCTTCCTTCAGGAGTTCGTTCGGGCGCGTTCGCCTAATCCGCTCCGGTGATACGCGAGCAGCTATGGCTCACGTTCGCGCATTCTTGGACAAGAAGGGGCTCGGCTACAGGCTGCATACCCGAGATGAGACGATGCCCAACCTCGTGGCATCGAAGCTGTTCGGATCCGGCAAGAAACATCTCGTCCTCAATGGCCATATCGATGTCTTCCCCGTCAATGATGCGTCGGATTGGAAGGTAGACCCGTGGAGCGGTACCATCGTCGACGGCGCCATCTACGGTCGAGGCATCGCCGACATGAAAGTTGGCACCACCGCCTCTATTCTCACCTATGCCTATCTCAGCGCGTTGCCGGATCTAAAAGGCCGGCTGACACTCACCGTTGTTTCCGACGAGGAGACATTCGGTCCGTACGGGCGCGGCATTTGTTCGACGTATGCCCAGATGAGATCACTGGTACCGCGTGTCTCAATGGCGAACCCAGCAGCTTCGAGACGGTTCGGTTCGGCGAGAAAGAGCTTTTTGCCCCGGTTTCGCGTTACGGCGCCAGGCGGCCACGGCGCCTATACACACCTCAGCCCTAATGCAATAGAGCTCGCGTATGCCCTCATCGCGGATCTCAAAGCTCTGACCAAGTTCGAGTTTATCGAGCCCAAGGAAGTGGCGCTGGCCCTCGACCAGTCCAAGGCGCAATTCGATGCGGCATATGGTGCCGGGGCTTCGGATGCTGCGCGCAAGATTACCTTCAATGTCGGGACCATATCCGGAGGTCCGAAGGTCAACATGATCGCTTCCGAGTGCGCGTTCGAGGTCGATTATCGGCTGCCGAACGGCGTCGATCCGGAAGGCTTCATGGCCGACGTCAAGGCCCTCGGGCAAAAACACAAATTTGACATGGAAATCTGATCGAGAACCGACCTAATTGGATGCGAGCCAAATAGCGAGCTGACGCGGATCGTTGATGCGGAACGCGGAAAGCCTCACCGGGATTAAGCCGGTCGATGTCGTAAGCCTCGGCAATACCGATGCCCGCCTCTGGCGATACCGCAATGTCCCGGCGGTTATCTACGGTCCCCCCACGTGGTTTGGGCAGCAAGAACGAGAACGTGCCAATCGCGGACGCCCTAAACGTGATCAAATGCCACGTGCTAACGGCGTATGATTACCTGAGTTAGATATCTGCAAGATTAGAAAATCGGGAAATCACGACGCTTATCGGATAGCAAGAACGACGTCGTTGCTGGCCTGGCTGGGACGCTCGGATTTTGCCGTTTCGATTTCCGGGTTGAGCAGGCACGCCCTTGCGCCCGGTCAATCGCCGTCCTTGGCTTAGAAGACCCCGCTTGTGCTAGAACGGAGCCGCCTGATGCCGGGTCTCCCAAAGCCGTAGGCCACCGGTGAGACCCGTCGTGTTGGCGCCAATGCGCACATCCCGCGGTGGGTCGATGAGCCTCGGCGCATTGCCGCCGCCGATATGGAGGACGTCGTAGTGGACCAGCGAGCGCACGCTGGCGATCGCCTTGTGCACACGCCGGCTCCATTTTTTACGCCTTTGCGGTGCAGCGCGGCGTTACCGATGTACTCGTCGTAGGTCTGCCCATTTCGGATCGGATGGTGGGCCAATTCGCCGTCCCGGAATAGTGCGGTGCCAACCCCGGTGCCGAGCGTGAGGACCAGCTCGAGGCCATTGCCTTCGATCAGACCGAAGCCTGCCGCAGAGGGACCGCGATCCCGCGAAAACAGGGCTTCGTGCGCCATTCGATAGTTGCTGTCGCTATGGTCGTGCGGCACAAAGCGTTCATCGCCCCAAAACCAGTGCGCCTGAACGCGCGCCTGAGGGGATCCCCCGCAGCGCGCTGGCTCGATCGCCGGTCTGGCGCGGGGGTGAGACCTAAGCGCTAGGGGATCAACCACTTGGCAGGATCTCCAACTTGCAGCGGGCACCCTCGCCAGCAAATTGATACTCCACCGTGCCACCGAGCTCATAGGGAATGAGATCACGGATCACGGACGTGCCATAGCCGCTGGCTTTGGGCGCCGCGACGCTTGGGCCGCCGGTCTCGCGCCACTCGAGCACGAGCTTGCCTCGCGCGCGGCCTCGCGAGGGCAGGCGCCAGCGGACCGAAAGCTGTCCATAGCCATTGACAGGGCACCGTATTTGGCCGCGTTGGTCGCCAGCTCATGCAGAACCATCGCCACCGGCTGCGCGGCCTCTGCGGCAAGTTCGACTTTCGGGCCTTCAATGTGCGTGCTCTCCTCGCTGGTGCAGAAGGCCAGTTCGGTACGCACGAGCTCATCCAGGCCGACGCCCACCAACGGCTCCGGCTCAGCAAAAGCGTGCGTATTTGCCAAGGCATTAATGCGGCCATTGAGCACCTCGAGGAACTCTTCCGTAGATCTGCTGCGCTCTCGAGACTGTTGGGCAACCGCCGCCACGCACGCCAGGATATTCTCCTCACCCGATGGTCGAGCTCGGCGACCAACAGGGTCTTGTGATCCTCGGCCTTTCGACGTTCGGTCACATCGATGTAGACCCCCGTCATGCGCTTGGCCGAAGCCGGTGCGGTCATAGTCAATGAGGCTTCGCGCTTCAACCCACCTGACCTCGCCACCGGGTCGCACAATAGCGAAACTCGTTGATGAGTTCGCGCCGCCGTTCCATGAAGGCGCTGATGTGCTCGGCACGCACGCGCTGCATATCGTCTCTGTGTACGCGCGCGAACCATTGTTCGGCGCCGATTTGCATGGTGCTGTGAGACAGACCGTAGATTGCCGCACTGGCACGCGCGATCCGCATGCTTCGTGTCGGAATATCGTACGTATAAGAGCCAACGCGCGCCGCCCGATGGGCAAGGTCGAGCTGCGCATTGCGTTCCGCCAGGCGGGCCTCGGCACGCTTGCGCACGCTAATGTCCTCAACGACGGAGAGGAAATAGTCGACGCTGCCGTCAACCTTGCGCACGCAGCCGACCGTGAGATTAGCCCAGACGATGCCGCCATCCTTGCGCAGGTAGCGCTTCTCGATGCAATAGCTGCTGGCCTCGCCGGCGAGCGTCCTCTTCAATACCGAGAGGTTGGTTGCAAGATCGTCCGGGTGTGTAATGTCCTGAAAGGTCTTGCTCTCGAGTTCCTCGCAGGAAAATCCGAGCATGCGGGCAAAACTGTCGTTGACCCGCAAGAGAGATCCGCTCGGATCGACCAGGAGGACCCCACCGCCGCATTTTCGAACGTCGCGCGAAAGCGTGCTTCGCTCTCGGCTAGCGCCCGACGCGCCTCAACTTGCTCCGTCCTGACTTCGGCAAACAAAAGCGTACCGCCAACCTCGCCGTTGACTTCGCGCCAAGGCGCCATGGACCAGCGCACCCAGTCGGTGCCACCGTCCGGGTGCACGAATGGCTCCTCTTCATGCGACAACTCCTCGCCGGCCAGCACGCGTGCATGAATGTCGCGCCAGCGCTGCGAGGTGTCGGGAAAAAACTCGAAGTGCGAGCGGCCGATGAGCTGTGCACCGGAGGGAAGGCGGTGGTTGACAACAAATCGCCGGGAGACGGCACGGTAGCGCATCTGCCGATCGAACATCGGCGATCGCCGTCGGGGCGTGTTCGACAAACACAGCCAGCTGGGCCTCGCGCCCGGTTGGGACCTTCGCGGCCGGCTGGCGTTCTTTGATCTCGACAAGCACGTTGACGGCACCGGTCAACCTGCCGGCTGTGTCGAACATTGGGGTCGCATGGCAAATGCAGGAAACGCGCGTGCCGTCCGGACGCTCGCTGACCGCTTCCACGTCGCGGATCGGTCGTTTTGTTTGCAGCGCCATCGCCAGCGGGGACGCCTCGTGCGGCAGCGGCGTGCCGTCCGGCCGGTAGAGCTTGCAAGACCCGCAGAATTTGCTTTGCCCGCAACTCGGGGCGGGTGCCCCGAAAGCCCGCCGCAGCCTCGTTGTAAAAGGTGATGCGCCCCTGCGCATCGCTCCATATAGACGGCAGCGGGAAGCGCCTCAATCGCCGCCCGAGGCAGAGCGACGACATCGCCCGCGGTGTCGGGGTGTGACCCGCCGTTTGCCGCAAAGGTTTTGCCCGGCTTTGCTCCGACCCCGCTCAGCGCTGAACTCCCACTCGTTGACAAGGATTGCTGTCGGCAGAACCGTTAACGGTTAAGCCCGTGAGCAAACACTGCGAAGAAGGCGCTCCTCAGCATAATTTGCGCTTCTCAGCAAGCTAAGGCGCTGCAACCAGGTTAGCGTCGAACATCGCAGGACGATAGCTGACCTTTGTTAACCAATTCTTTACCAAAGGCGTCCGGCACCTCCGGCTTTAGCAGGCGCCAGCACCGGTGAGCCGCCGCAGCGCTTTAGCGCAGGGTCGCCAATGCGGCACCTGCCGGCATGCCGACGCGCGAGTTTGGCCCGCAAGCCGCCGAATAGGGGCCCGCTGCGCTACACGCCGTCGCGAGAACGGCCGGGCGCCACGCCACTGGGCCGGGCCGCCTTGAGCCGGTCCCACGTTGCCGGCGTTGCAGCACGCCGCTCTCTCGCGCCAAACGGTCCCGGCAAGCTCGGGGGGATGGTGAGGTTTGCGGGTGACAATTTGAGGGTGACAAGGGCCACGATAGGGGTTGCGTGCCTCAGCGAAGCCGGCAAATGCTCTAATGCGAGCCCACCGCAGCCAGCCCAGCCCGGCGGGTCTGGAAATTCTTAAGAACACGCGCGGGGAAGGTGGCGCCATGCAATTCCATCTCAACGGCTTCAGAACCGGCAATCCAGAACTCTCTGATCCGTCCGAGACGCACAAGCCCTCGCCCAACTCGGCCGCTCTTCCCGCGCACGTTGACGTCCTGATCGTCGGGTGCGGGCCGGCCGGATTTGACCCTGGCGGCGCAACTGGCAGCCTTTCCCGATATTAGAACCCGGATTGTCGAGCAGAAATCGGGCCCACTGCTGCTCGGCCAGGCTGACGGCATTGCCTGCCGGACCATGGAGATGTTCGAAGCCTTCGGCTTCAGCGAGCGCGTCGAAAGGAGGCCTATTGGGTCAACGAGACAACGTTTTGGAGGCCGGACGACGTTTGCCGACAAACAATCGTCCGGCACGGCCGGGTTCAGGATGTCGAAGACGGGCTCTCGGAATTCCCGCACGTCGTGCTCAATCAGGCGCGCGTACATGATTTCTATTTGGAGGTCATGCGCAATTCCCCGAACCGGCTGGAGCCGCACTACTCTCGCCGCCTCCTCGATCTGACCATCGACACCGCGGCGGGAGTGAGCCCTCGACCATATCCGGTGAGCGTCAGGCTCGAGCGGATCGATCCCGACCACAAGGGACAGACAGAGACGATACGAGGCCCGCTATCTGATCGGTTGCGACGGGGCGCGCAGCGCCGTGCGCCGATGCCTCGGGCGCGACGCTCGCTGGTGATTCGGCCAATCATGCCTGGGGTGTGATGGATGTCCTGGCCGTCACGGACTTTCCCGACATTCGCCTGAAGTCATTGATACAGTCCGCCAATGAGGGCAGCATCGTCCTCATCCCTCGGGAAGGCGGCTATCTGGTCCGCATCTATGTCGAGCTCGACAAGCTCAATGCGAAACGAACGGGTCGCGAGTCCGGAATATTACCATCAGACCGTTTGGTCGCGGCAGCGCAGCGGATCCTGCATCCTTATACGCTCGAGGTGAAGGAAGTTGCCTGGTGGTCGGTCTACGACATCGGCCAGCGACTTTGCGACAAGTTCGACGACGTCGCCGAGGGCGATGTCGCGATCCGCTTGCCCCACGTCTTCATCGCCGGCGACGCCTGCCATACCCACAGTCCGAAAGCGGGGCAGGGCATGAACGTTTCCATGCAGGACGCCTTCAATCTGGGTTGGAAACTGGCGTCCGTCCTGCAGGCGGCGGTGCGCACCGCAAATTCTGCATACCTACTCGGCGGAACGTCAGCGCCGTCGCCAAGGAACTGATCGACTTCGATCGTGAGTGGGCCAACATGCTCAGCGCGCCCCTGAAAGCCTGCGACGATGTGACGGAGGAAAGCGTCGATCCCAGCGAGGTCCAGAGGTATTTCGTCAAGCACGGGCGCTATACCGCGGGAACGGCGACCAAGTATAAACCCTCAATCATCTCTGGCGAACCGGCCCATCAGCATCTGGCCAAAGGCTTGGTGATCGGCATGCGTTTCCATTCGGCGCCGGTCATTCGTCTCGGCCGACGCCAAGCCGGTTTCGCTCGGGCACACGATCAAGGCGGACGGCCGCTGGCGGCTTTCGCCTTTTCCGACCGGGCGGATCCGGCTGCGCCCTCCTCGCGCCTAAGCGCCCTGTGCGACTTTCTCGTCGCCTCGCCTGCCTCTCCGTTTCGAAAGTACACGCCGGCGGGCGCCGATATCGACTCGCGTGATCGATGTCGCGCGCCATTTTCCAGCAGGGCCATCGCGAGCTCAGCTTGCGAGACCATGCCGTCCTTGCTTCTGCCCCAGAAGGGCCGCTTCGGGCTTCGCGACTACGAGAAGATATTCTGCCCGGACCTGAAAAGCGGCAACGACGTATTCGACATGCGCGGCATCGATCGGGAGCGAGGCTGCTTGGTCGCCGTGCGACCTGACCAGTACGTTGCGCACGTCCTCCCGCTCGATGCCTTTTTCGGACCTTTCGACGTTCTTCGCTCGGTTCATGCTGCCAAAGGCTTAGCGGCGGACCGGCATTGCTGCGACCGTCGATCAGGGCCGACCTGACGCCGCCCACCGGCGAGCCACCGCCGGAATTGACGCTGACGTCGTGGCCGCGGCTTATGACGCCGGCTGCTTGCCGGCTTGCTCCTCGGACGATGTACTCGGCATACCAGTCCGGCCAGTTCGCATCGTGCTGGCCGGTTCCGCGTCTCGTGCTCACCATGCGCCGCCGCTGCGCGTCGGAGCGCGCTCGCGAGCTCGCTCGACGAGCCGAAGGTCGTATCGTCCGCCTGCACGCGTCCGAGCAATCGAATGGTGACCTCCTGAAACAGCCAGCCGTTGCCGTCCGGATCGCTGAAGGAGGCGAACGAGGCGTAACTGCGTCGCTTCGCATCCGGCCGCTGACGCGGCCTTCCCGGCCGGCATGGTGGAACGACACCGCCGACGTCGTGGAACAGTTCACTCACGTCGACGCCGCGCTCCACGAGCTCAGCGCGCGCCGCTTCGATGTCCGACACACGACGAGATGAAGCCCTGTGCGGAACCCGGCTGGGCCGATGTCACTCCGGTGCCGAAGATGATCGAACATGGCGAGCCTGGTGGTGTGAACTGCACGACGCGAAAGTCATCGCCCGTGATGATGTCGGCGTCGAGCCTCCAACCTAAGCCATCGTAAAAGCGCTTGGCGCGATCGACATCCAAGACCAGGAATGACGACGACCTCGAGCTTCGTGTCGACCCTGCGCGCTTGCGAGGGCCTGGTTGCAGTTTGGGTGCGCACCTTAGCACGGCTCATGTCTCGCTCCTTAGGTTTGGGGCGCATTGGGATTGCCGACAAAGGTCCGTGGCTCGTGACCCACGGCAAAGGCACGCAGCTCACTGGCTTGCACGAATAGCCACGGAGCAGGTCGGGGTCGCGCATGCGTCGTCGGTTGCCTGCTGTAGTGGGCGATCGCGTCGCGTCGTTCGCCGGCACAAGCGGCCTCGCTCCGAGCCCGATGAGACCCGCGATTGTGCGCGTGCCGTCGCCTCGGCTGTATCGGCACGAACCCCAATCGACACGATGGAAAACGCTGAGCAGAAAAGCAAGGCATGCGAAGTCGAGGCCCGAGGCCACGCCGAGCCTCTAGCTGCTGCCCAACAATGGCCTGGCTTGGTCGACTTTAAGTCGAAGCGAGCGCTGCGACGATATCATTCGTGGTCACGATGGCGCTGGCGTAATTCGGAATATTGATGTCGAGAGCGGCATGCATCTCGGCCTCCGAGTAATCCGCCGTCGCATCTTTTACCACCGTGACCTCGTAGCCGAGCTCAGCGGCGAAACGGACGCTTGCTTCGATGCAGGTATGTGCGATCAGCCCAATGACGATGAGCTGATGGATGCCGTGTTGTTTGAGCTGCAAATCCAAATCCGTATTGGCAAAGCCACTAGAACACCAATGCTCCGTGGCGACAATCTCGCCGGGCTGCGGCGCGAACTCGGCACGGACCTCGCCACCCCAGGTGCCATATTCGAAGCTCTTCTTCGCCCCAGGCAGCCCTCTGAATGGGCGCAAGGTACTTCCAGGTCTCGTAGTCACCCGGACGGTAGCGATGATGCAGGGCATAACACACCCGAAGCTTGGCCATCCGCGCGGCATTCAGGACCCGCAGCATATGCGGGACGCAGTCATTTGCCTCTGCGACAGCGCGAATGCGGGGCCAGATCTTGCCGCCCTCGGAAATGAAGTCGTTATAAGGGTCGATCACTAGAAGCGCCGTGAGCGCCCTGTCATAGGTTACCTTGGCCATGCTCCTCCAAGCTATGCGGACGACCCGCTCGAGGAGCAAAATGGGACGCTAGCGCGGGCCATTCGCCCCGCCTTTGACCTGGCAGTTTGAGCCGGTCTGCGCCCCGATATATCGGGCGTTACCCTGATTTTAGCGGTGGCGAGGGGTGTCGACCGTGGCTCGACGTGTCAGCGCCCAAGCCGAAGGCAAATGCAGCCGGCGCCGAGCGGCATGGCGTTCATCGTCACATCAGATCTCGAGGAATTGAGCAGTCCCAGTCGCGACGACAGACTTCCTTTGTGCCTTCCACGGCGCGCAAACCTCCCTCTAAGTGGAAGGCGTTGCGCGCGCACGACAACCGCATCCGCGTCTCGATACGGATTTGCCATGCGTCTCGCGCCATCGTTTGGGTCCGCCGCAGATCAGCGACGGCGCTCAGGGGATCATCCTCCTTAACGTGATATTCGGTTTTACCCTCGCTGCCCAGTTCCAGACCAATGCGGTCGATGCGCTCGATGCGCATGTCACCGCGACGGACGATCGTCGGCGTCTCGGGCAGCGCCGACTCGGGACCGGGCAACGGCGGCAGCAGCGCGTCGGTGGCTTGGCGTGCGCGCACAGGCACATCGAGCGTGCCGCGCAAAATCACCAGCGTCGCCTGCTCGAGGCTCGGCCAGATCATCGGCCAGTAGGCCGTGGATAGGGCAAGCCTCACCCGGTGACCGGCCGGGATCACCGAGCCCGCATCGTTGAGCTGGACGCGTACCCGATAGCGGTCCCCTGCCACCAGGGGTGCAGGCGTTTCGTGTCCGTCGCGATGCGCAAGGTTGAGTACGCCATAGCTAACGCGCAGCGAGGCACCGCTCGGATGCACATCGCATAGCCGGACCGCCAGGTTCGCGATCGGCCTGTCGCACGTGACGTCGAGCGTCACGATTGCGGCGCCGAGGATCTCGATCGACGTAGCAAGGGGCGGCGTCTCGAAAACCAGCGAGCGCAGGTCGTCCTCTTGCTGGTCGCCTGCCTGGTCGTGCCCACGACCAAATGGAACCCAATTTCCCGAACACTTTCCAACGGTTTGCGGCGAGCACAGTGCGCGAGGCGTCAAGGGCGCCGGCTCGGTTTCGCAGCCCCGCATCGGTTAAGAACAGGCGCCGGGGTATTACTCCCGGCGCTGGCCATGACGGCTCTGCAGACCCAGCCGCCCGGCAGCGTCTCGTGATGCGAGGCAGGTTTCACGCTTTGCGTCATCCAGGCGCGCAGCATGGGTTCATCCATCACGCCGGTATCAATCCCCTTTAGCCAATAGTCCCACCAACGTAGCGCCTCTTGCAGAAAACCGATTTGCGGTCCGGGCAGGGCAAAGTGCGGATAGCCATGCGCCCATGGACCGATGAGACCCTTGCGGGGCACCGTTCAGTCGTTCGAGCAGACGCGGAATTGCGTTCCTATAGGCATCGGTCCAGCCACCGACGGCATACACCGGACATTGAATTGCCTCGTAATCCTCGCATACCGAGCCGTGCTTCCAATAGTCATCGCGGCGCTGATGCTGCAGCCAACGCTCGAAGAAGAACGGAACGTTCTCCAGGCGCTGCAACCACATCGTCCGCCAACGCTCACCGACAAGCAGCGGGTCGGGCGGTAGGCACATCGAACCGAAAAAGAACGAGGCCCACTCAAGTCCCGCCGTGAAGCAGCGTGCCGCCCATGTAGTGGGCATCGTCGGCGTACCGATCATCGGTCGAACAAATGGCTGACGATTGCCTTGAGTGCCGGCGGGCGGCGTGCTGCAATCTGCAGGGCATTGAACCCGCCCCAGGAGATTCCCATCATCCCGACCACGCCATTGCAACCAGGGCTGCGCCGCCAACCAGGCTATCACCTCAACGCCATCGTCCTGCTCTTGCTTTGCGTACTCGTCGAACAACAAACCGCCCGACTCGCCGCTGCCTCGAAGGTCGACGCGAACGCCCGCATAGCCATGGCCGGCCAGATACGGATGGGTCAGCGCGTCGCGCTCGTAAGTCCCGTCGCGCTTGCGGTAGGGGAGATACTCCAGGATGGCGGGAACTGGTCTCTGTTCGGCGTCTTCCGGCAACCAAATGCGGGCCGCGAGCGTCGTACCGTCCTGCAACGGTATCAACGTATGCTCGATGACGCGTACGGTGTTTGGAAAGGTCGTGACAATCACTGCTGCACTCCTATGGCGCATGATTACGAAAGGGGTCGGGGCGGTCAACTGGCGCACCTCCGCATCCCCGACATCAGGGCGTAGCCATAACAAACTTTGCTGGAAATCGCGCTTTCTGTGAAAGACACCCGTCACACCCAGCCTCCTGGCCCGACGAACATGTGCCACCAGCGAAAGGGGCAGCAGCAGTGTCACCACCCATGCAGCCGTGGCGAGCCTCCAGCTTGGAACTCTTGCGCGGCGACGGTTAAGACCCGTACCGCAGCAAGCGATGCGGGCGGATTTTGCCTGAGCCCTTCGCGGGCGTCTTCAAAGGGTTCGACGACCGCGGGCAACCCAATATCGCGACGGGTGTCGTTGATGATCTGCAACACGCGCTGCCGAAACGGGGGTACTTGATGGCGAACTCGGAAAGGAGACGACTGTTGTCAAGTCGGTAGGTAGCGTTGGACGCCTTGGCGCCATGCTCATTTTGAAAGCTGATCTTGGCGTCCGGCAGGTAGGAACGTACGATGTCGGCGATCTCACCCAGGCTGATAGGGACACCGCCGGAATTGTAAACGCGACGCGCCGGCTTGTCGGTCATCACCACGCGCGCAAAGACCTCGGCCATATCGTCGACATGGATCGCGCAGACCATGGCATCCTTAAAGGGTAATGTGACCGCGTTACCGCGCGCCGGCTCCGTAATGCACTTCACGTGGTCGACCGTGCCACGTACCTTGTCTGCACCGGTAACGTAGGCAGCCCGAATACCCGTGATGCACATTCCGAACTTTTCGCTGTAGTCCAGCGCCTGCCACTCATTCATGATTTTATGCCGGGCATACTGATAGTCGCCGTAGACCGGATCATCCTCCGTTACGGCGCGATCGCCATAGTTGGACTGCTTGCCGTTCGGCGCGAACGAGCCTGCATAGACCGTGTGCTTAACGCCCAGCAAGCGAGCGGCTTCGAAGCAATTGTCCGTGCCAAGGACGTTGATCCTCATCGCCAGGTGCGGGGATGCTGACTGCCGATCAGGTAGGCAAGATTGACCACGCGGTCGGCCGCGGCGCGGCAAGCGCGGATCTCAGGTCTTCGAACTGGGCGACATCGCCGCGAACGCAGGAAACCTTAGGGCCGAGGTCGGCAAAAGAATGCGCCTTTGGGTTGGAATCCATGCAAGTTACGGTCTCCCCCGCGCGACAAGAAGCCTGACCAGGCGATAGCCGATGAAGCCGGTGCCGCCGATGACAAAAACAGCCATTGCTCTCTCCCAAACTATGACAGCAACTTAGCACTGCGTTCTTGGCAACGGCACTTGCCTAACCCATGCAGCCGCCGCGAACGCTTGGGATTGCTTGAGGTCTACTCGCGAACCGTGGCACATGGGCCGGCCGCAACGTCACTTGGGCCACCACGGCCTGCCGCCACAACGTCTCCACGAGCTACGCGAGAAAAGTGCCTGTAGCGCCTCCCGCAGAGTTAGGGCAGGCGATGGGCATCCACAACCTCGAGGCATCTGGCAAGTTGATCAAGGTCATGCGCGTAGCCAAACCTTCACATCAGTGGCTCATACTGGGGGTCAAGATGACCGCAGTAGGCAAAAACGCGACGGCAAGAGCCCATCAGCTCATCGACGGGGCGTCGTTCGGGCCGAAGCCTTGAAAGCAATTGGCGAGGCCTTCGATGCAGCCTGGGCAGAGATCGCCGGCAACTTCGGGGATGATCCGGAGGATGTCGAAAAAAGCACGCCAGCGGTTGGCCAAGGCCATGCTTTCGGTTGCCAGTGAGGACAGTCGAGATGTCGGCGTGCTGAGACGCGCCGCTCTGCAGAGGATGGCCCTCGACTACAGACGCCGCCGCTAAGGGCCCCACTGCACAAGGCGCCCCTACGAGGGTGAAAGGCCGAGACGTCCCACGCGATGCTGGAACTTCTTCACGGCCGGATGTTGCTTATAGCCTCTGGCTGTTTCCCGGGCAGCTATCACGACAACGCGCTCTAGGCGCTGGTAGCGGTTGCCAAGAAGCAGGTAGTCAAGCCGATCCTGGGCAAGCCCAACCACAGCCGCGCCATGTTTCCGAACCTTCTCATTTCTCCCGTCCAGCAGCACCCAAACGAGCTTCGTGTGCAGCACGCCACCGGCGCACCGTTGCCAACGATCAGCGGATTGTCGACGTCCTCGAGCCGGTGATGCACCAGCATCGTCTGCTCGTACGTGCGTCGCTGATCGAGCAAGACTTCAACGGCGCCGAAGACGTTGATGGCAAACGGCGTGCCCTCGACAGCTTGTTCGACAAGATACTGCGCACGGTCCGTGCTCAAGGCACCTTCGCGCAAGACCACAGGCTCGATCCCTCGCAGGGGCCGCCGTCGCCCATGATTTCGAGCACCCGGCTCGGGACACCGACCTGGTTCCGGTGGACCACAAGCCCAGGGAGTTGGACAAGGAGTTGGACAAGTTCATCCAGCATGCCGCCCCTGCAAGCACCGCACTGCGCCCCCGCTGCAGGTCGCCTCAGGCATCATGAGGCGAAGCCAATGAGAAGCCCAAGGGCCTCCCACCTCTCCCCTTGAGCTGCGTTCACCGGCGCAGCCAAGCGAAGTCCCGGCGAGGAGTGTCTACCTGCCCGGAGGAGCTGTACAGGAGGGGGTGAAGTTGGAGCGCAGGAGTGTGGTTTAGAAGTACCTGCAGCGGTACACCCCCGCCAACATCTCTGCGCCACGCAGCGGTGCTGAGATCCTTGTGCTTGCGCCGATGAGTGCGAGAGGGTCAGCAACGGCGACCGCCGAGCATTGGTTGTTAGTATGGATGCATACCGACCGGCCACCCCAGAGGATAGCGGGAACAATAGCTCTGGGGCGGCCAAGGTACGCGAGCAAAAAAATGCTAGGTGCGATAACCAGCAACACCAGCGTAGGTCGCCGGCGGCCGGGTCTGCATCCGGTCGATCCCTACGCAATGCTTTGGAATGCCCGATGCAACGGCGACCGCGGACGCGATCCGGGTCAAACATCACCTCGGTAGCGCTTAGGCTTCGACTTTCATTTTTTGCCTGAGTTGTTCGCGCCGTGTGGGTGTCACATGGCCGGTGCGGCAGCCCCGAGGAGGCGTCGGCAACTGGGAAATCCTGCTACCCTTACCGTTTGTGACAACTTTCTTAGGGCATAGGATCTGGCGGCCCCGCGTTCGAGTAGCCATTGAAGGCTAAGGGCATAAAGGAGAGGCGTGCCAAATGACTTCAGATCGTCGCGGGTTCCTAAAAGCTGCCGGGGCGGGCTGCATCATGGCCGCCGCGCCGCGCATGTCGTGGCCGGCAGTGGCACAGAGCCGCGATCCTGCCGACCATACGTTGCGCATTGCAAACGGCCTTGTCGAGCTGGGACCGCAACAGATCGTCTCGACCACCCTCTACAATGCTCAGTTTCCAGGCCCTCTGCTGCACGTCAAGGAAGGCAAGCCCGTCACCGTCGATGTCCATAACGATACCGACACACCAGAGCTTGTGCATTGGCACGGCCTCATGGTCCCGAGCGAGGTGGATGGAACGGCCAAGAAGGTAGCCCTATCTCCCGCCTCACGGCATGCAACGGATCACGTTCGTGCCGAGGCCGTCGGGCTTCCGCTTCTACCATTCCCACATCACGCCACGCCACGATCTCACGCACGGGGCCTACTCCGGCCAGGCCGGCCCGCTCTATGTCGAACCGGCCAATAACGCAGGGGCCTACGACCGAGAAGTATTTCTCGTGCTCAAGGAATTCCAGCCATCGTTCAACCGCGGCGGCGACATGCCGATGCACGTCCTCGTCGGGTCGCCAGTCGCGGAGCTGCAGCAGCTAGGGGAACGTGCGGACGAGACGTTCAATGGCCCCAAGGGTTACGAGGTCGGCTATGAGCTATTTTCCATCAACGGCAAGATGTTGGGCCAGGGCGAGCCGATCCGGGTGAAGTATGGCGAACGCGTGTTGTTCCATGTGCTCAACGCCAGCGCCGGCGAAACGCGCAGCCTCGCCTTGCCCGGACACAAATTCACCATCGTTGCCCTGGACGGCAATCCGGTTCCGACGCAAGCGGACGTGCCATTGCTCTGGCTTGGCACGGCCGAGCGGATTTCTGCTCGTCACCATGAACCATCCGGGCGTCTGGGTGATGGGCGATCTGGCCGACGACGACCGAGGCCACGGCATGGGCATTGTCGTCGAGTATGCAGGCGAAAAGGGAAAGCCCCAGTGGGTGACGCCGAAGCCTTACCTGTGGGACTACACCCTATTTGGCAAAGCTAATGCACACCCCGCTGCACCCGATGAGACCATCGAAATCACGATCCTCGAGCACAATGGCGAACTCGACGGCTTCAATCAGTGGTTCCTCAACGGAGTGGCATTTTCAATGGAGACCATGCAACCAGCCTATACGGTCAAGCAAGGTTGCCGCTACCGGCTGAAATTTCGCAATGCCAGCGACGACATTCATCCGCTCCATCTCCACCGCCACAGCTTCGAGCTCGTGCGCGTCGGCGGCAAGCTGAGCGCGGGCGTGATCAAAGACGTGGTGATGTTGGCCGGCTTCCAAGAGCTGGAGTTCGACTTTGTTGCCGACAACCCCGGACCCACCCTGTTCCACTGCCACCAGCAATTGCACATGGATTTCGGGTTTATGTCCATGTTCAACTATGCGTGACGTTAGCCACGACCGGGAGGGGCGGACCTGAGCGTCCTTTCGGGCGCAAAGCCGCCGCTGTCTTGTCTGCCTCGCGTTCACGCGGCGGACGCAAATATAAAGCCGTCCTGGTCCATCGGCGTGGACAATCCGTCGCGACTTAGATCAACGGCCACCGGAATTTATCCACCCTCGAGGCAGGTGCGCATGTCCCTGTGCGCTGGGCACTCCGGCGATTGTCGTGGAACCGAACCGAGCTTCTTGGCTAGAGCGCAGCCCGGAACGTCAGGTTGAGGCGCGAGCGCCCAACGGTCGCGTGAAAACCCTCCTTCAGCGCGGTTACGCCGTGGTAGCAAAGGCGAGACGGGCCGCCCCAAACGGCGACGTCGCCAGTGCCTGACAGCGAATGTCTTCACCCTGTCATTGCGCTTCAGGCCACCGAACTGGAAGGTCGCCGGCAAACCCAGCGACACGGAGACGATCGGATGGGCGAAATTGCGCTCGTTCTTGTCCTGGTGAAGCGACAGGCGCGCACCAGGCTGATAGCGATTGATCAGACATGCGTCGGGGCAGAACTCCGGATAACCGGCTTGCGTCGCCGCGGTGACCGCCAGATCGAGGAAGCAATCCGGCATGGACGGCCAAGGATTGCCCGTCTCGGGATCTATACGATCATAGCGATATCCCGTGCGATCGCTGACCCACCCGGCCGCGCCGCAATTGGTCATGGCGACGGACATCGTGTAGCCGCCCGGGGTGACCATATGCCGGAACGGAGATGTCGCGGTGACGTCGTTCAGCGCCGCCAACAGCTCAATTTCAACCGGAAGTACCGCGCCGCGCAGGAGCACGGCTCCTTCCGCCATGATCTCTTTCGACGGCCCCGTGGGTGCAATAAATTCAAACAGATCGGACACGCTGCACCTCCTCAGTCGTAGGGAGCGCGGGCCGATAGCTGGAAGCCAGCGCCGTCGGGGCGGTATCGGCGATGCATGGCATGGCGAAGCGTCACGGGTGGCAGCATAGCCCACGTCCACGCCTCAGCGATGGTCTTCCAGGATGGCTACGGCCGCCGCGTAGCACGCGAAAAGGCTCATTGCGTTCCGACGCGGGGGTTGAGGGCGCGATGGCCGTTGCCGGCCTGCCTTCCCGGAGGCTTCCCGGTCGAGCAAAGGCGCCGGCGTTCGACGCCCCAGGCATAGCCCGAGAGCGAACCGTCATGGCGCAGCACCCGGTGGCAGGGAATGGCGATGGCAACATGGTTCGCGGCACAGGCATCGGCGACCGCGCGTGCCGCCTTCGGGGCTCCGATACGCCGCGCGATCTCGGCATAGGAAACGGTCTCGCCGATGCGGATCTCCTGCAACGCCCGCCACACCCGATGCTGGAAGGCGGTGCCGCGGACGTCGAGCGGAAGGTCCAGGCCGATATGGGGTGCCTCGACGAAGCCGACGACCCGCGCGACCAAAGCCTCATAGTCGCGATTGGCGCCAATGAGGTGGGCGTTCGGGAAACGATCCTGAAGACTGCGGACGAGCTCGTCGGGGTCGTCTCCCAACAGGATCGAGGCGACACCCTTTGTGCTCGAGGCGACCAAGATGGCGCCGAGAGAAGTCTGTCCGACGGCAAATTTGATCTCCTCGTTCCTGCCGCCGGCACGGTATTGCGAGGGCGTCATGCCGAGCATATCCGTCGCGTTCTCATAGAAACGTCCGCTGGAATTGAAGCCGGCGTCATAAATCACCCTCGGTGACGCTGTTGCCGGCAACCAGTCCTTGCCGGATCTTTTTCGCCCGGTTGGCGGCGGCATATTCCTTCGGTGAAAGCCCGGTGGCAGCCTTGAACAGGCGATGAAAATGGCTCGGGCTTCGGTCGATCGCGTCTGCCAATATCTTCAGCGAGGGCTCTTCTTCACTGTCCTCGATGATCCGGCACGCCTTCGCAATCAGGGCCGCATTTTCCGATTCGAGCGAACGCTGCGTCCGGGTTGCAGCGCCTGCAAGGTCGGAAGCCCGTCGCCCTGGCGCTTTGCAGAGTCCTCGTGCAGCTGCACGATTCTTGGGGTTGGCGGTGCGCGAGGGGCACGACGGTCGACAATAGACGCCTGTGGTTGCCACCGAGTACCAGAGCTGACCGTCGGCCGTCTTGTCACGCGCGACGATGCGTAGCCATCGAGGGTCATCTGCCACCGGCGGGGGCCGGCAGTTCTGGGTCTTGTTGGGCGTCAGCGTCATCGTCTTACATTTCCTATTTGGTGTCGGCCGCTATTTGGTGTTGGCCCTATTTGGTGTTGGCGAGCAATGCCGGCCAACCCCGCCAAATACACTCCGATCCTTGCTTTCATCGTCGACTAACCGCAGCCGAGATGGGCATGAGTGATCGCGCCGTGCCACGATCGACCAGACCGTCGGGCAACGCCACCCGATTTCGGCGCGCTCACCGCAAATCCGCGTTTAGAAGGCCACCTCGGGGCGGCCGATGAGGCCCGCGGAGGCGTGCGGACCTCATCCCGTGCGCTGCCCTTTGGGGGCGGCAAGCAGCGAGCTGCTTCGATCAGGCGGCTCTGATCAGGCCAAGTTGGGTCAGCGCGGTCACGCCGTCGTCGAGGCCGATCTCCTCGAGGATCTGGCCGCCGACGACTTTGAGCACCGTGGTGCCGCTAAAGTGCATCTTGCGGCCAGTTGCGGCTGGGAGGCCGCCGATCAGAAAATCCTGAAGGCTGGACCCGTATGGGTGCCACCACCTTCCCATTGACCGACGACGTAGTCACCCTCAGCGATCAGATCCGCCGTACCCCAGAAATTAAGATCCGGGAATGCCGCGCGGAAAGCGGTCATGAACGCTTTGATGTCGTCACGGCCGCGCCGCGGTTCATGCAGCGAGTATTTGAGCAGCATGTTCGGTGCGGCGATCTCGTCGATAACTGCGAGATTGACGCTTTTGCCCCAGAATTCGGTAAACCAGCGACCGACAACGGCGCTTGTTGTCTGCTTCCTTACGCATTGGTAATGAATCCTCATGATTAGCCTCGTGGCGATCACCGACGTCCGTCGATGATCTAGGCGAAAGATTAGGCATGACCTCAGAGGCTCAAACTCCGGTTCTTATCTTGGAATCGAAACTGCGATCGGGACGGCAATGCTCGCCGATCGAGCGAGGCATCGAACCGCGAAGCTGAGGCTTGCACCGTCCGCCTTCAGCGAATTGAGGCGTTCCCGAACGCGGCCGCGCAATCGTCCGCAATGAGGACGCGCGCCACCTTTGCAGCTCTCGGCCTCGGCGCGATGCAAGGCCACGCAGCGCTGCCCGGATCACCTCTTCGCATACGCCGTGAAAATGTATTCTTTTGCGGCCAGCCTCGAGTGGCACGCGTGCCCGCCCTTGGCGTCGTTGCCAACGGGCGTGAACGGATCGGACGCGGCAGCATGAGAAACTCGGCGGATCCCAATCCGCCTCAATCCACCTAGGGTGTCCGGCCCGTCACAAAAAGCGGTTGCGCGCTCGATCTTTCCAGTTCCACAGTCCGGCGGGGTGAAAAGCCCTAAGCTTTGTTCGGCGACCAGCCATAGGCCTTGGCGCAGCGCGCCGCCCATCAGCATCGCCCGCTCACTGTCGCTCAGGCGGTCGGTCTTGAGGAAGGGCTCGACGGCCTGCTCGTAGTTGACGACGGCGAACGCGCGCGTCCAGTCCGTGCCCCACAGGCAGCGGTCGAAACCCCAGGCATCGAACACGCGGGCGAGCGGGTCCCAGATGTCCGGGAAGGGATACGGTTCCCGGGACAGCGTGCAGGCGCCGCTGACCTTGATCACCGCGTTCTGGCGCCTGGCGAGCTCCAGCACCTTCGGCAGGTCGGCCCAGGGCTGCGGCGGCGCGGGCGGCGTGCGCGGCTGCAGGATGCCCAGATGGTCGATGATGAACCGCGTGTCGGGGTGGCGGTCGATCAGCGCCGCGCCCGTCGTCCACGTTGCCCCAGCACAGCATGTTGACCGGAAAGTCGTGCCGAACGGCCGCGCGCAGGATCCGGTCGAGGCCCGGGTCGTCCGGCCCGCGCTTTGCCTCCTTCGGTCAGCATGATGCGGATGCCGACCGTGCCCGGCGTCTTCTTCCAGTCGGCGATGACATCGGCCACCGCCGGATCGTCTGGGTCGACCGGCTTGACGATGGCGAACCGGCCGGGATGGGCCCGTTGCACTTCCACCGCATAGCTGGCGTCGTAGCGGTACATGGAAAAGGCGGAGATGAAGATCGCGCCGTCGACGCCGACCTTGTCCATCGCCGCCACCATCTCGTCACCCGTGACGTGATCGGGCCAGTTCGGCACGGTGTGCCAGGGCCGCTTCGGCGTGTTCGCCTCATAGGCATGGACCTGGGAATCGATGATCGGCATCGGGGAAGCTCCTCTATGCTCTGCGAGTTCGCTCTGGCAGCTCGTCGATAAGCTTCAGGGCGGTGTCCAACTTTGGCGCGCCAGGCAGGGCCGCACCGCTTGCCGGTGCGGCCCCTTCGATCTCCAGGTTCCAGCTGTGCCAGCGGAACTGCTGCGGCTTGCGGGCGGAGCCCTGCGAGATCACGACGTTGACGAGGGCGGGGCCGCGGAAGTTCATCGCCTCGTCGAGGGCGCCGCGCAGGTCCTTCGGGTCCTCGACGAAGAAGCCCTTGCCGCCGAAGGCCTCCATCACCCTGTCATAGCGGGCGCCGTAGATCAGCGCGTTGGGCTTCAAGTTGAACATCGGGTTGTCCGGGATCTCCGGCATGCCGGGGCCGATGCCGCCATTGTTCAAGACGACGATCTTGGCCGGGAGCTTGTAGCGGACCAGCGTCTCCATCTCCATGCCCGAAAAGCCGATCGCCGGAGTCGCCCGAGAGGTGGATGACCGGCCGGTCGGGATGCACGACGCAGGCGGCGATGGCATGGCCGAGGCCGACGCCCATCGTGCCGTAGGTGCCGGCGTTGAGGCAGGCACGGGCGTCGAAGCTCGGTAACTGAGTGAGGCCGATATCCATGGTGCCGGCACCCTCGGCGCTGAGGATCGCGTTCTTGGGCATCCAGGCGGCGACGTCGCGCAAGGCCCGGAAATAATTGGCCGGCGCCTCGTCGTCGTTGATCTGCGGCCGGATCTGCGCCGCGTTCTCGGTCATCTTCTCAGTCATCAGCTGCCGCCACGGCGTGTCCTTCGGATGGAACCACTGGCGGCCGCTGAGCGCCTTGTTGAGCTGCCCGACGATCGCCTTGCCGTCGCCGACCAGCGCCACTTCCGTCGCCTTGTTGTGGCCGATCTCCTCGGGCGCGATGTCGAGCTGGATGACCTTGACGTCCTTCGCGATAGCGCGGCGGCTGGCCGAAATGGAAGATCCAGTTGAACCGCGCGCCCATCAGGAAGACGACGTCGGCCTTCTGCAGCGCCAGCGTGCGCGCCGCCGCCACCGACAGCGGATGGTCGTCCGGCATCACGCCCTTGCCCATCGGCGAGCGCAGGAACGGCAGTTGCGTGCGCTCGATGAAAGCGCGGACTTCGTCCTCGGCGCGCGACCAGGCCATGCCCTTGCCGATGAGAACGAGCGGCCGCTCGGCCCGTTCGAGCAGGTTCAGCGCCGCCTCGATGTTCTCCGTCGGCGCCACCATGCGCGGCGGGTCGGGTACGCGCTCGACCTGGACGACTTTGTCGAGGTCGCATTTGCCGGTGATGATGTCGTCGGGCACGTCGAGATAGGTGGCGCCGGGGCGGCCATAGATCGCGTGCCGGGTTGCCATCTCGACATAATAGGGGATGCGCTGGACGCTCTCGATGCCGTGCGCGAATTTGCAGAACGGCGAGGCGATCAGCACCTGGCGCTCTTCCTGGAATGCGCCCATGCCGCCGCGATAGGTCTCCGAGGCGCCGCCGAACAGGATCATCGGCCAGCAATTCTGTTGGGCATTGGCGAGACCGGCGAGACCGTGCACCACGCCTGGGCCGGTCACGACGATGCAGGCGCCGGGCCGGCCGGTCAGATAGCCGTAGGCCTGCGCCGCGTAGGAGGCGGCCTGCTCGTTGCGCATGCCGATATAGGCGACGCCTTCCTTCTGCGCGGCTGCGGCGATCGGGGTGACCGGAAACCCGACGACCCCGAACAGGTGATCGATGCCCTGCTGTTTGAGGCTCCTCGCTATCAGGGTAGCGCCGTCGACTTCGCTCATGCTTTCCTCCTGACCGAAAGACTTGCGCTTGCGAGACTACGCATTAATGGCCGGGCGGGGAAAGGGGTTGGTAACCAGAAGCGCCTGTTTGCGCGCGCGAACGCCACCGAGGCGGCGCGGCGGGAGGATGGCAGCGACAAGGAAATTGGGCGTGGCGAGGCTCTGCGCCAAGGCCGATCCGCGTTGATCGAACAGGGGATCAAACAGGGGAAAGGGACAAGACCCCTCCCTTTCATGGCGGCCTCCGCGGTGGCGGATGAGGCTAGGGGCCCTCGAACTACGTCAATATTTTGTTGGGCCAACCGCAAGGAAGAGCGATGCGAACGAGCCCGGTTCCCCTCGGGTCAGGGTCGCCCCTGCGGGTCCGAGCGCCCTCGGGGCGGTCGATGGCTTCCGGGCTGCAGACAAGACGCTAGGCAAGAAAGACAGTTATGATCCTCAACACCCTCTTTTGAGCGGCTGGGGGCAGCAGATCATGAGCTCCATTCGGGGAATAGCAGCCATGAGCCAAAGCGCACGAAACGGCAACCGCACCTCGGGCATCCTCGCAGCACGATGGACGATCGCGACCTTGCATGCGGGCATGCTGGGGTGGTTGGATGTCCCGCCCAGGCCATCCCGCTCGGCAGCAACGCAGAAGAGGCGTGCGTGGCACTCATCAAGGAGGCTCTCCCGCCTTCGGCCATCGGCCTACCCAGCGGTACCACTGCGATCGAGAGCGCGAGGATCGTTGCGCCGATGCCCTTTGCCGTGGCCGAGAAGGGACCAACGCCAGGGGCGCGCATCACACCCGCAACGCCGTCCTTCTGCAAAGTTCTTGGCCACATCAAACCGGATCGACCCCGAGGCGCCGAACATCAATTTCCAGATCAACCTGCCGCTCGATTCGGAACGGCCGATCGGTCCAATACGGCGGCGGCGGCTTCAATGGCGTCCTGATCACAGGGGTGGGCCTGCCGCCGGCCCATCCTTTCGACAAACCCTTCGCCCTTGGCGCAGGGTTTCGTCACCTATGGAACCGATTCCGGCCACCAGGCAAAGCCGGGCGAGGAGCCGCCGACGTTCGCCGCCAACGACGAGGCTTTCGCGAACTTCGCGCATCTGGCCTACAAGAAGGTGCGCGATGTCGCCGTAGCGATCATGCAGCGCGCCTATGGCAGGGGCCGGGAAGCTCTACTTTATGGGCTCCTCGGAAGGCGGGCGCGAAGGCCTCACCATGGCGCAACGGTATCCGGCCGACTTTGACGGCGTTTTTCGCGCGTGCCGGGTTATTAACTGGGCGGGGCTGCAGCACGCGGGTTGGCGCAGCGGTCTCAGCGACCATGCGGCGACGGCTACCTGTCTGCCGCCCACGTCAAGCTTGTCCATGAGGCTGTGCTGCGGACGTGTGACAACGCCGACGGCACCGCGGATGGCATTGTTTCCAATCCGTTGCCTGCAGAAGGGCGTTCGATGTCAGCCAGCCTCGCCTGTGGCGCAGGCCAACATGGCGATGCCTGCCTGACCCCGCCCAGTTGAGGGCGGTTGCGACGTTGCATGCCTCGTTCACGTTTTCCGCCCGCCTTCGAACGGCCTCGACGACTATCCCGGCTGGAGGCGTCTCTGGCGGAGGCCACACCCGGCTTTGCCGCAACGGGTGGCTGGCATTCGTGGTGGCTGGGCTCGACGCCGCCGGCGCATCCCCCGCCGCCAGCAATGGCATCGCCTGGATCTATGGTAGCGGCGGTATCCGGCACGTTTTCGCGCGCGATCCTAACGCCGACATTACGACCTATGACCCCGACAAACACATGCCCCTGCATTCGGGAGGTTTCGGTGCTGATGGATGCGACCGATCCAGATCTGTCCGCGTTTGCGAGGACACGGCGGCAAGCTGATCGATGCTCGAGCATATGGCCGACTATGCGCAAAAGCCCCTATGCCGGCATTCGCTCTATTTTCAGACTGGCAGCAGAGCAAGATGGGGACCGATCGCGTCGATGACTTTATGCGCCTCTACATCGGCTCCCGGCGTCGATCACGTCGGCTCGGGCGCGCCTGCGAATGTCGACATGCTGTCAGTGCTCGTTGCTTGGGTCGAGAAGGGCCATGCCCCCGGCGCGCTCACGGTAAACGAGCAGAGCTTGGAGGCGTCTCCCAAGATCGTGCGGGCACGGCTCTCTGCCCATGGCCCGCCTGGCCGAAGTACTGAGGCCGGCGATGGTGGACGACGCAGGGAGCTTCGCCTCGGCGTTGAGTGACGGCGCCGGTGATGGCCGCCGTGATGAGGGTGCGGCGGCGAGCCTTGCGCGATGCCACGCCTGGAACTAGGCACCCGGTTACTTCGCCTGACGCCGGCCATTAGTGCCGCCAAACCTCCTGGCGCCAGTCGACGTCGCCCGTTTGCTTGCCTCGCACGTCCTTTTGCGCTTTCGAGGCAGCGGTTTCACGCTGCCGGGTGCGGTCGCGCTGGGCGCAACAAGTGGCCGGCTCGCTGCCGGCATCGACGCGGCGCCCTCACCGACCACGACGAATGGCGCCAATTGGCGGGATGCGCGTTCCGCTCACCGCTCTCCATCAGCCGGAGCATCGATCGCCGCAACGCCCTCGGCGCGCCCAATCGCCGGATTGTCCTTCGAGCGCAGCGAAAGCCCCACTGGTGAGGGCAACGGCAGACTGGGAGTCGACGTACCAGTGGGACACGAGCAGAGCTCGCGAGCCCGCATAGAAGAAGGCCCGCGCCAGGCCTGACAATGCCTCGGTGTCGACCTTGTCGCCGCCGGCAGTGTTGCGAGGCGGACATCACCACCCAGTCGGCCTCAATCTTGAGTTGAGCCACCTCCGAGGCCGTCAATAACCCATCATCTTCTTCGCTTGCCAGCCGCGGGGGCGTTAGTATGAGGTGCCGGCTCGGCGCGCGATTGCGCAATGCCTTCTGCCTCCCCTGGCAAAAGCCCGTGCGTAGCAAAGTGCAAGACGCGGGCGCGCTTCAGTTCACCGTCTGCGGATAGCGCCTTGAGCACGCGCTCGGTGGCCCGCTCGCCGAGATAAACCGATGTTTGCGACGCACCCAGTAGCTGCGCAACCATGCAGAGCTCGTCTGTTGTTTCGGGAAGGGGACTTGGTGGCGAAGCTCATCGACGTCGGCGAGGCGGCCCGCGGCGGGCTGCCAACAGCGGGCGCGCGATGGCGCGTGGGCTGGCGGCGGCGGCGCCGCTGGATATCCCGAGGCAGTTCTGCTTCGCCCAGGCCCGGTAATCGCTGCCGTCCGGTCCAGATAACAGTGGGTTGCCCGAAACCGATGAAGGCCAAGCTGGCTTGAGATTGCCAGGAAGTCTGCGCAGTGTGCCAGGCTCGCGACCGAGGGCAGCACACTGACTGCGGCGTGCCGCGCCAACCAATCGGCCTGGGCATATTTGACCGGCTCCACGAGCAGTTCGGCCGCAGGATCGCTGACGAGCAGGACGTGGAACGGTAGAGTGGCAAGCGGCCCTGAGGCGACGACCAGGATCTGCTTGCCCGCGATCAGGTCCGCAATCTGGCCGAACCAGGACCCGGTAAAGCTCGTGCGCCCGCACGAGATCAAATGACAAGCCAGCGCCATCGCCAGGTACCGCGAACGACCGCAGAAGTTCAAGACAGGCGACGGCCGCCGTCGTCCTGCCACTCTCCGACGGCGTCGAGCCCCGCAGCGCAGGGCCTTGACGTGATCGGCGAGCGACCTTGAACCGAGGGGAATTTTGCTCCAGCGGATTTCGGATCGTGTCACCGCCCAAAGGTAGGTGTCGTTGCGGCTGGACACAAAAATACCAGGGCCTCATCGCCGCCAAGCAATTTGACGACATCGTTGAGCGGCAGTGGCGTCGTTCCCGCTAAAGTGGCGTATTCGGGAAAATGCTCCGCCAAGGTGTCGCCTATCGCCTTGAGGCGCACGCTGCTTGCCTGCGATTTCGTGACCAGCTCCTGCTCCGAAGCGGAATTTCGTGCCTGCGCGGGCTGCGACACGGCCGCGATCAGCGCGCGATCGGCCGCTCGGACCTCCTCAGCGAGGTCCTGGCTCTCACGTATGAGCTCTGCCAGGCGACCGTCGGCGGCAGCCATGCGCGCCGACATTCGCGCAATAGCCGAAGCGGCGCCCATGCCCGCGACCCATTGGGCGCTCTCGAAGGCCTCGGCACGCAATCGCAGCGCGGCTTCTGTTTGGCTTCCTTCTGCCGCGTGATGAGCCGCCACGACGAGCCCCAGGAATGGGTCGGCGTTGTTTCTAATTTCAACCTCTCGACCCTCCTCGGAAGCAACAGATCCCGTGGCTCGGCGCGTGATCCAGATGGCGCTGGCACGCTTGAAGGCAGTAAAAGCCGCATCCCATTGCTGAAGATCGAGATAGTGCGAGGCTAAGTTGTGCAAGGTGACGGCAACCTCGGGATGAGCTGAACCAAAGACGGCCTCGCGCACTATGAGCGCTCTTAGAAGCAGCGGACCCGCCTCTTCGTGCCGCCCCAGGTTGTCGAGAATACTTGCAAGGTTATTGAGGCTATTGCCCATGAGTGGATGGGTGGGGCCTAAGGATCGCTCGCAGAATCGATAGCGAGCGGCGTGCGAAAGGTTCGGCCTCTGCAAACCGATTGTTTTGGTGGAGGATCGCGCCAAGGTTGTCGAGGGCAATTGCAATCGCCGGATGATCTGGACCGAAATGTGCTTCGCGGATGGCCAGCGAGCGCCGATACAAGACCTCGGCCTCTTGCAAGCGATGCTGAGCGCTGATGGCGTGGGCCAGATTGTTTGCCCGCGCGGCAACGTCGGGATGATCCGGCCCGACCGCCGTTTCCGTGATTGTGAGGGCCCGCCGCAGCAGGCCTTCTGCCTCACTTGCCCGACCTTGATAGGTAAAGAGTGTTGCGAGGTTGGCGAGTTGGTTGGCAACGTCGGGGTGATCCGGGCCGAGCGCCCGTTCCAGGCTGTCAAGGCTTCGGCGATAGAGTATTTCGGCCTCCGCATAGCGCCCCTGGCGGACATGGAGCTCGCCGAGATTGTTCGCGACCGTCGCGGCGGCAACGCTTTCCACTCCGAACAAGGCTTCCTGGATCCTAAGGCTCTCCCGGAGCTGCGCCTCAGCGGCGGCCAATTTGCCCTGCTCCTTGTAAACGACGGCCAGATTGTTGAGCGTCACCGACACATATGCGTGCTCGGTCCCCAGCGACTTACGCAAACCAGCAAGGGCGTTTTGAAAAAGCGCTTCGGCTTCGGCATAACGCGCCTCGCGGTGCCGCACCCGAGCGATGCTGACCAACGTCAAAAGCGTATCAGGATGATTACTTCCCAACTCTCTGTCACGGATGGCCAAAACGCGCGTCAGGAGTTGCTCGGCTTCCCGATAGTGTGCCCGATCGATCGCAATGTACGATAGGCTCGCCAGCACCTGCGCCACCGTCGGGTGCACACTGCCGTGTGCCTTCTCATAGATGGCCAGGGCACGCCGCAGCATCGGCTCCGCCTCGTCGAGCTGTCCTTGCAGGCGATGCAGGTCGGCAAGGGTGACGATGGCCATCGCGGCCATCGGATGCTCATTGCCAACCATTCTCTCCGTCTCGGTGACCAATTCCCGGCCAAGTGGAATGGCCTCGGCGTAGCGACCGACCTTGGATAGCTCCGTTATGCGCCGCAGCAACTGCAAGGGATCGGCTGGCTGAGCTCTCGCCGTCACGGCTGCAAGCAATCCCTGCAACACAACGGCAATGAGCACTCGGACAACGAAGCATTTGTAGCCGCACCGCATTGCAATCTTGCCCCAAGCCGAAAGGTGCCCGGCCGCTTCTGACATTTTCGTGGGGCCACGTTATGGCGACTTGGCGCCATAGCGACGATCGATGGGGTCCGCCGCGCATTGGCAAAACCAGGCCCGCTCAGGTTAGGCGGAGGCTGGCGCGCGTCCTGCGGACGCCGGTCTCGCGCATCGAGGCGGGGAACTCAAGTCCAATTTTCCTGCCGTATGTCGGGACGGCCACAACCTACCATCCAATCGCCAGGGGTGATGGCACAACGACGCCGGGCCCAAGCTTGGTCGGTCAACGTTTAGGAAGGCCCGAGAACGTCAAATTTGGCGGTTGCCTCAGGTTCGGTCGGTACATTCATTTAGCGATCCCAATGACGGATGCGACGTGTTTCAAGCGGATCCGTTGCCCAACGGCATGCGCCTTCCCAGTTCGCACTCGCGTTATTTAGATCCAGGTGCCCTTAGCGGCCTCTCAATCGGACCGACGACGAAGGGCCGGCCCAATTGAACGGGCTGCCCCGGCGCGGCTGGCACGCCTAGGCATCGCCAATTTCTACTCGTGCGCGTGATCAGTGCATAGCCGCGAACAGCCGCCGCGTGATCGCCTCCGCTTCTTCGAACGACTGCGCCACATGCCGAGCCCCGGCCGAGCCGAGCCGGTCTCGCTGATCGCGCTGGATGTGGAGGCGGCCAATATCCCAATGACCATCATTCCGGCTGCGATTGCCGCCGCGACACCTGAAGGGCTGTCCTCAAGAACAACGCACCGAGAGGGTGGAACGCCCATCTGTCGCGCAGCGTGAAGGGAAAATATCTGGATGCGGTTTGCCTCGTGCGACCGCCGACGCACTGAAGACGTTTCTGCCGAACTCGGATTGAAGTCCGAGCAGTTCGAGGCACAGGGGCAAGACGATCCGGTGACGATGAGGAGGCGATGCACTTCGGTACATGGGCGAACGCATCCAGATAGCGGCGCACGCCATTGACCGGCCGCAATTCTTCCCGAAAGCGAGCCAGCGTTCGTGCTTGACAGTCTGAGGCAAAGGCCGGCGGCGGCGCCCGACCGAGTGACCCTGCCACGGCGCTCATGACTTCGGTGAAGCGCTTGCCCATATACAAACCGTAAGCGTCCTGCAAGGTGGTGGGCAGGCCAAGCTCCGTCACCATCTCCGCAAGCACTGCATTGGCTAGCACCTCACTGTCGGCGATCACCCCGTCGAAGTCATAAATTAGCAGAGGCCCCATTGCCCTCCCCTTGTGCTCGTCATCGCCCAGCGGATCGTTGACCGGAACAGGCGACCACGGCAGGCAGGCAATCAACGCGTTTCTCTTTGTCCTGCCAGCGGTGGCCCTGCTCGATCGGTTTTTCTGTGAGAACGCCGCGTTGCTGCAGCGCTTCTAGCAGTCCATAGACGTCCTCATCGGAGAGCTTGTAGCCTTTTGACGGCTCAGGGCAGCTGCCCCGCCGTCTCTGGGTTGGAAGCCAAATACGCGTCGAGCCAGCCCCGCGCCGTTGTCGGATCAAGGGCACGGATGTTGGCGAGCGCCAGACGGCGCCCCGGCGACGGTCTCCTGCTTCGCGCGATGTGGCGGACGGCGACGGTGCGGCTCGCCCGCTCGAAGGCGCGCCGGGCGAGCGCGGCACCATCGTCACTGTCGGCCGCGGCCTCGGCCAGGAGATCGGCATCCGAGCTGGCCAAAATGTCCTCCACGAGCGTGTCGGTCAGCCGGTCGAGACGAGCCGATTGGCCTTTGTTTTTGGCTCATGGCGTCCAGTCCTTTGGGTGGGCTTTGTCGATCCGGCGGCGTATGAGCCGTCTCTTGCTGGCGAACTCAGTCTCGCTCAGTCCAGTAGGCAACGCAACTGTGCCCCCGCAAGACCATCCATGATGCCTTCGAGCAGACGTTGCGCAAGACCGTCATCGGCGAAGAGGGCAAGAATGGTCGCCTTTAGGCGCGCTGCCTCCGTTGACCGCCAGCGCCTCATCGGCCGCGGGAGCGTTGTCGCAGGCCTGAAGGACGACGTCCTGCAAGCTACCCGTTTCTGTAACCAGGCTCATCTCTGGCCGTCGTCTTCCGGGCTTTGCGCCAGTCAGAGGCGATGCTGCGCATGACGCCGGCCAGGAAGTGGACAATGCTCGAGCGTGCGCGTTACATTGTCGCGTTCCGTCCAGCGCACGCTGAAATGCCTCTTGCAGAAGGTCATCGGCTTCGAAGGCAGCTTCTCGGCACAATGCTCGTGCCACCTTATGAAGCCGAAGCCAATCGGCCGCGGTCAAAGCGGAAATAGAGCGTTTGACCTCCACCTGCGTCAACAGTGACGCCCCAGAGCGCCTCGGTTGCAAAGTCGAGAGCCTCCCTTTTACTACTTATGCGCCAACCGAGGCCCGGTACGGACATAGCCGATCAATGTCTGGGGGCAAGGCCAATTGGCGCATGCATCTTCGAGCGCCGACAGCCTCATAGAGCGCAGATAAAGATAGGGAACAGCCATGCCGTCGATCGACGCCACCGTTGACCAATTCCGAAGTTTTACGCCAGTTGCATGGCCGCCGCCGCTCGCCAGCCCGCCTGGCCGCCAGGCTATGCCTGGCAAACCCGGCTCGAGGGGGCTTTCGAAGCTGTGCCGAGAGAAATGTTCCTTCCACCGGGCCCTTGGCACATGGAAGCTGCGCCGGGTGGCTATGTCGAGACACCCAATGCGGATATCAGGTTCCTCTATCAGGATGCCCTGGTGGCGATCGACAAGGAGCGAGGGATCAACAACGGCCAACCGAGCGGTCATGCCCGCTTCATGGGGAAACTCGAACCGCGGCCGGGCGAGACGGTCGTGCACATAGGCGCCGGTACAGGATATTACACCGCCATCCTGTCGGTGCTTGCGACACCTGGCGGGCGGGTTTCTGCTTTCGAGTTGCACGAGGATTTGGCGGCGCGGGCTCGCCACAATCTGCAATCCCTTCGACAATGTTTCCATAACGACAGGCGACGCCACCGGGCTGCGGTTGCCCGCAGCCGATGTGATCTACGTGAATGCCGGCGTCATCAGGCCGCCGCTCAATTGGCTGCTGGCCCTGCGTTGCGGCGGCCGAATGTTCGTGCCGTGGCGGCCGGCTGTTGATATCGGTATCGCCCTCTTCGTCAGGCGCACCGCCAGCGGCTTCGCTGATCGATCCCGCGATGCCCGCTTGGTTTATCCCGTGCGTCGGCGCCTCCAGCAGCGCGCCCGGGCGACAAGCAACCTGGGCTCGACGGTGCCTGGGCCAGTCGGTCTTTACACCTAAAAACGGAGCGAGAGCCTGACGCGACTGCGACCGCTATCTACGATGAGATGTGGTTCTCCTCTGAAAGGCTCTTGCACACAAACCCAGCACCGCGATGAGCTGCCGTGCTTGCGGATGTTGTTCGCGGCCAAACATTCCGTCTTGACCGCATTGCAAGCGCGAGCGCGCTGCCGGCGCAAGGGGCAAGTCCCCGATTTGAGCTCCAGCGGGACGCCAGCTGCAAAAAGGCTTCGTGACGACGCTGCGAACCCAACCCCGGCAATCCCTACGTAACCACAAGGAGGAATGTGATGAGCACGGGCTGCACCGCATGCATTCGGCCGCGAAAATTCTGCAGGAATGCCCCCGCTCTAGCGGTGACCCAGCGCGCCTCGCCGTGTCGGGAACGATGTCCACGAGGAGACGTTACGCCCCAGCGTCCCCAAACAGGAGATCATCATGGCAAAGTCAACGGCACAGCCGAGGCAATCCGATACAGCTCAGCCAGAGACTTCAGTCATCGGGCTGCCGATCTATGATTCCGACGGGACAAAGATTGGTGAAGCCACGCAAGTTGGCATGCATGAAGGACAGCAATCAATAGCGGCTCAGTTGGAGCCGTCCCTGATGGGGGCAATGGTCATTATTCCGGCGAAAATGATGACCCAACAAAACGACCGACTTGAGCTTTCGATCACAGCCGAGCAAATCAGAAATCAGCTTTCTAAAGAGTAGCCCAACGCGGCTTTTGCGCCAGACCCACGCGCGCGCCCATCGGATCGGCCGTAGGCTAACAAGCTACTGTCAATTGCGCTCTCAGCAGCCGTCCCTCTCGGTGCGGAAAATGCTTTGTGCTGTGCGGAGCCGTCAGCTGAGTACGACGTTGCCTTGCGGCGTCTGTAGCCGCGCTTTCAGCCCGACACGCGAGCCTGGAACGACCTGGGCGTCGGCGCCAAGGCTCTTGAGCGTGCGCCGCATCCATTCCTCATCTGGGTGTTCGACCTCGAATGATGCCAGCAGGCAGCCCGCAGGCGACTGCTGCGAAGGATGGGCAGTGCCTTGCTGCCACTCGATGAAGAAAGGAAGTCCCGCAGCCCGCGGGCCCGGCAAGCCGCAACGTCTTCCAGGTGAGCAAACTGCCGTCGGCTTGCGCGCGCGAGCACGCGAGCGGACCGACGGTTTCGATGTTCTCCGCTTTGGCGCGCTTCGCCGTGTCGACAACGCTTTCGACTGCCACAGCCCAGGCAATGAGTTGTGGCTGCGACAGAGATTTGAGCTCCGGAAAAAGGGAGACCTGGCGCCTCGGTCTGTACGGGATCAATGGCAATGATCTCGAGATACTGTCGGCCGCCAAGCGACAGCAGCGCATTGTGAGTTCCGCGTCCGGGATGTTGACCACCGAAGCGGGCGCGTACGCCGGTCTTGTGCTCCACGAATTCAATTCCGCGCGCGAGATCCGGCACTCAAAACCAGATGATCCATACTTACAACTCCTTTTAGCGCGCTGCCTGAGCCCGCGGTGCTGGCACATGTTGCGCCAGCGAGCGCGACCAGTTTCTTTTATCTTCGACGACTTCGATATCGATCTATTGCGGTCGCACCCACCCGCCTCCAACGGGAGGGCAGGGTGGCTCGCGTCCGCCGCAAGCTCGGTTCGCGGGCACGCGGCCAGCCGAACCGGCGCCGATGATGTAGTCGTACGCCTTGGGCCGCAAGGCTCAGGCCTTGGTCGCGTCCAGATAGATCGAGGGATCGAAATACTGCGAGGCGGGAACCGGGTTGGGGATATTGCCGGTTGTGGCGAAGAAATCGGTGACCTGCTGGAGCCACTTCGTCACGGTGCCATCCCCAAACAGCCTGCGCCATTCGGCGACCGGAAACACTTTCTGCGCCGCGTATTGTTCCTTGAAGTCGGCGAGCGGCACCTGCGGATACTGCTTCTGCTGCAGGATCTCGAGCGCCGCATCGGGCTTGCCCGTCAGATACTCGTTACCCGCCGCCCAGGCCTTCACCATGCGCACAAGCACCTCGCGGTTCTTGCCATGGAAATCGGCCGTCGTGGCCCAGCCCGACATGATGGCGGCCTCGGGGTAGTAGGCGGATGCGTCGACCAGCTTTCGGGCACCCGGCAGCTTGTCGCGCACGGTGATGTTGAATGGGACCCACAAGGCAACGGCGGGTACCGCACCCGAGATAAAGGACGTTACGGCATCGGGCATGCGCTGGTTCAGGATCTCGACGTCGGATGCTGCGAGATTGTTGGCCCGCATGGCGGTACTCAGGAATACGTGCGCGGTCGTGCCGGCCGTGGTGGCGATGCGCTTGCCTTTCAGGTCGGCGAACGTCTTGATGTCTTCACGCACCCAGAGTTGGGCGGTGGCAAACTCGACGGCATTGGCGAGAAACATCTTGCCCTGGCCGCGCGCCGGGAAGTTGGAGATGACGGCACCGGTCGAGAGCATGTCGAGGCTGCCGCCGATCATGGCCTGGAACAGCTCTAGCCCGGTCTGGAACAGCTTGAACTCGGATCAGGCCGTTCTTGTCAAGGCGCCCAAATGCTCCGCGAGCCACATCTGGCCGTCGACGGCCAGCGTGTGTAGGTAGCCGATCCGGATTTTCGTCTTGGCCTGTGCAATCGCAGGCGTGCCGAGCGTCCCTAGCCTACCATCGCCCCGGTGCCCTGCAGGAATGCTCGACGGTTGATCGTCATGTTTTTCTCCCTTGTTCATTGTTCAGCCCATTTCCGATGCGCGCTGACGCACCTGCTGCGCGTATTGCTTGCATGACGAGATCGCGCACATGCGCGCGCAGGTCGCCGAACTCGGGGCTCTCGTGCAGGGCGCTGGCGCGTGGATAGGGAACGGTACCTCGATGATCTCGCGGATGCTGGTCGGGCGCGCCGTCATCACGATGATGCGGTTGGAGAGGTAAATCGCCTCTTCGACGGATGGGTGATGAGCAGCACCGTCTTATTCTCGGCGGCTAGCACCTCGAGCAGCAGGTCCTGCATCGCCGAGCGCGTCTGGGCGTCGAGCGCACCAAAGGGTTCATCCATTAACAGGAATTCCGGCTTGACAGCGTAAGCCCGCGCCAGCGCTCAATCGCTGGCGCATCCGCCTGACAGCATGCGTGGCCAGGCCTCGGCAAACTCTGCCAAGCCCATCAGACGCAGGTAGCGTTCGCAGATCTGATCGCGCTCGGCGCCGGTCGTGCGGTTGGCGCGCAGGTTGAGGCCAAAGGCGATGTTGTCTTTCACGGTCAGCCACGGAAAGACCCCGTACTCCTGGAAGATGACGCCGCGGTCCGGCCCTGGGCCGCTGATCGGCTTACCGTCGAGCGTCACGGAGCCCGCCGACGGCTGCATGAAACCTGCGACCATGTTCAGCATCGTCGTCTTGCCACAGCCAGATGGCCCGATCACCGACACGAATTCACGGTGATGAATGTTGTAGGTGACATTGTCGACGACCTGCATGTGGCCGCCGCTTGGGGTAGAGAAGCGAACCGACACGTTGTCAAATGCGATGCGTGGCACGGCCGCCGTCATGCGATGCGCTCCTGCCAACTCACGAACCGGCGCGCCAGCGCGCGCAGCGCCAGATCCATGAACAGGGCGACGAAAGCCAATGCAGATGATGCCGACGTAAATGATATCGAGCTGGAAGAAAGAACCGCGCGTTCTGGATCAGGGCGCCCAGACCCTGCTGGGCGGCGATGAGCTCGAGGCAACCAGTGTCGCCCAGGCGACACCGAGGGCGACTGCCGCAGGGCTGTCAGCATATGCGGCACGGCCAGCGGAACGATGACCTTGGCAAAGATCTCTCCGTCCGTTGCGCCGAGGGTACGGGCTACGCGCACGTAGATTGGGCTGATCTGTGAGATACCCTCGTACATGACAATCACGCCCGCGAAGAACGAGGCGTAGAACAGGATCGCGACCTTGGCGAGCTCATCGACGCCGAAGTAGACGATCACCAGAGGATCAGGGCGATCGGCGGTAGCGCGCGGAAGAAGTTAATCAGCGGGTCGATGAAGCGTGCGAATGCTGCGTGTACCAGCCGAGCACGAAGCCGACCGGCACGGCGAGTGCCGTGCCGAAGCAGGACGCCCAGGAACACCCTCCGCGTCGACATCAGGATGTCGACGGGCAGGCGGCTCTGCATCAGTTCGATGAAGCGACGGAACACGTCGTGGGGCGTCGGTACCAGCGCCGGATTGACTCAAGCCGCTGTAGTGGATGCCATACCAGCCGATGAGCAGGAACAGCCAGGGCAGGAGGATGAAGGCCGTTCGACGCACAAAAGCAGAGTCCCGGTCAGCTGGCTGACGCAAACAGCCTAAAAGTACTGTGGGTAGGACGTTTAGGGCAAGGCGCATGGCCAGCGCCCATCATCGTATCTTCCGCTCAACGCCGATCCCGCGCTACGTTCAGCTCGCCGAACGCATCCGGCAGCGCCTGGCCAAGGGTCAGGTGGCGGACTGCGCCGGGGCGATTTCGGCGTGAGCTCGCGTTACCCGTGCTGACTGCCTTGCCCTGGCCTCAAGATCGCCAGCGCGCGCCGGACGCTGGCCACAGCAACCGCCGATGTGGCGACGTCACGGTTGCTCGTATTCCGATCAATGCGCCGGTTGCCGAGGTGAGGCGGGTCATGCGCGGTGGAGGAACCGCTATCTACCTGGCGAACGTCACCTACCGTGGCGACGACATCCATCTAGAGATGGACAATCCATAGGCGCGCTGCCGCCGGAGCAAACTCACCGCCTATAAGCTTGGAAAGCTCTGGCCAGGTTGCTGGCATGGTTGCGGCTCAATTCCCATGCCGAGAGGACACTGCCGGCTTGTTACTTGTTTTTGATTTCGATGCCGGGCGCCTTGAAGATCGTGTTGTGCTCACTATCCCAATATAAATAGCCCCAGCACTCCCACCGCAGTGAACAACGCGCCGATAATGAATGAGCGCATGTCGACTCTCCATCAAGGCTCCGTCACAAACCAACGCCAAACCTCCGGATTCGGTTGCGGCCCCGACGCTGGATCTGCGATAAAATCGCCGGTCGCTTTCGCGTTCCCTCACCCTAACGAGACCGCCGCCAGGCTTTTGCTAGGCGCTCGACGTTGCCTCTCGTCGAGGCCGAGGTATGAGCGCCATGAAACGGCAGGGTTGGTGCCGTGGCGCATCGCCAATCGCACGACCGCGACAACGCTGGCAGCGACCAGCACGCCCGCCAGGCTCGCAAAACAGATTTTCGAAGCCATTGCGATGTGGGCCGACACCTATCGAGTCCAGTAGGTTGCGCGCGCATTGCTGAGCCGGTTGAATGGCGTCCGAGCTCGCCGGACCTTGGCGGCAAGCGTAGGTGGCGTGGTTGTTTTTGGCTCGGTTGACAAAGCCGGAGAGCCGTGGGTTCAGCATGGTCGTGAGATAGAGCAATTTTGCTTCCGGTCGTTTTGGCGATGTGGGTCCCGCCCGGCATGACGCAAGGGATCGGAAACCAGACCACGACCATCGCGGTCATCTCACCGATCTTTAGCGAGCTGGTAATGTATTCGCTTCCGAAGGGATTCCGCACGGTCTCCGAACGCACGAACGGCAAGAACTACGTGCGGGAGGCGGTTCCAGGAGGCGAGACCGTCCAGCGCTGGTCGCAAATGATCACGCGTGACCGGCGCAAAGGGCCTTGCATCAAATGCTAATGCGAGCCCGCAGTCGATGGTCGAACGCATATCCAGCGGATTCAAAAGAGCTTCGCCCGGAGACCCTTTGTCGTGGCGGCACTTGGTCCCTTGAAGCTCAGCGGGGCATGACGGATTTGCAGCGGTGGCAAGTTGCGGAACGGTGCAGTCCGTGACTGATAAGCATGCCGAGTCGGCACTCCTCATCGGTATCAAGGGTTCCACTGATTATTACACGATCAATGGGCCGAGCGTGGGCCGCCGTCAGCTGCGATCCGCTGCCGCTGGATCACACCGAGTGGGGCAAGCGGTTCAAAACGTTAAGCCCGATCAAGATCTGCCCCATCATGCCGAACGAGGCCGCGCCATATCCGAGCTGCCTGGGGGCAGAGATAGCTCACCCCACGGGTGGACAGAGCGTCCCATCAGCATTTCTACCAACACGGCCCGGCAATACCGCGGCTGCGGCCTTCGCCGCAACGCTGGCCTGGGAAGTACGCTTTATGGCTCCCAACGCTGAAGTGGGGCATCGATCGCCCCCACCTCATTGACTCGCGTGATGCGCGCCGCGATTTAGGTCTTCTCAGGCACCCTAGCTCGTCGAGGTGCGGTCATATTTCAGGCCAGGAGCGGCCTTCAGCACGTCCTTCGTGGTGTCTAGGGTAAGATAAGACCTTGCCATCTTTCGTGGTGTGCTTCACGGCGGTGAAGGGCACCGCCACATCCTTCTCGCCCATGCCGAGGAAGCCGCCGAGCGCCGACAATCAGTGCGCTGACTTTGCCGTCCGGCGAGCAAGAGTACGTCTTCTATCTCGCCAATCTTGTTATTGGACGGATCATAGACGCTCTGCTTGTACTCAGTCCTTACGGTCACGCTTTGGGGCCGGCACGGACGTCATAATCTGTGTGGACCCTGCGCGAGCCGCGCCGCCTGGCGGGACTGCTCCGAGGGCGACGGTCATAAGGTTTTCCTTATTGGTTGCTCAGTTATCATGAGATGGACCGGAAACGCGCTTGGTTGTGAGGTGTTCCTGCGTGCGTGCGCACAAGCTACGGGCCGATAGGGGTGCAAGCGGTTGGGGGACACCAAGCGCGGGCAGCGGCAGAGCGCACTGGTCCGCCGTGCCGGAGCTGCAGTGAGGAATAAAGGTGGCTTGCCGCCCACAGCCCACCCGATTGCTCGCGCGCGGGATGAACGTTCGCCGGCTGACGAAAAGAGCAGGGCCTAAGTGGGGAGGCAACCTGGGCCCTGCGCGGGTAGGGGAGAGATATGCCAAAATAACTCAGCTAAGAGCAGCGGTGTTCCATCGCGACGGCACCTCATCGCCATCTATTTGCGCTGTGCACGCCGGCAACTAACAACGCGGGACCCGTGACCGGCGTTGCCGGTCAGTTGAGACGAGGCCCTCTTCGTCGAACCCATACTGCGCCCACTGCTGCCGCTAAAATCAGGTGGGCTCCGCTCAGCGACCAAGCGTACCGCGAGCCCACGCCGGCTGCGACCCATCGACCGAATTTTCGGCAGCAGATCCTTGGCTGGGCGCAGCCGACCGAGGCTTGGCCGACCCATTTGGCTTCCGGAGGCATCGCCTTGACGGTGACCGGCAATGGCGCCTGCTGGAAGTGAGTTCGCCGGCTTTGGTCACGTCCGGCACAGCGTGGACGTAGTCGCCCTTGCTCGTGTAAGCGCGACCTCGGCTATGTAGGCGGGCGCATAGTTTGGATTTAACTCAATTGCTTTGTTGTGGTCCGAGAATTGCCCGGTCGACTTCACCCTTGAGCGAATAAGCCTCTCCACGGTTGTGGTAGGCGATGGCGTCTTTCGCATTGAGCTGGATGATCGCCGTGCAGCCTTTGATGCGCAATTCATGGTTCTTATTGTCGAGAAGCAATCGGCCTTGTTATCTGCCCAAGCGGACGTTGACAGGAGCACGAGGCCCGCAGTCGCAATAAATCGCAACATTGTACTAACTTCCCAACAGACAAAACCCGCCTGTCTAGATGGCAGCGTGATTTTGTTCCCTTTCATGTAGGGCCGCGGCGTCCCACGCCCTGGGCACCCTGGGCGCGTTGCGTCACGTTCCTTACCGTGGTGACCGGCAAGACGGGTACCTTGCCAAAAGGGGGAGGCGGCCATCGCTGCCGGGACGCTGCGGCGCTGCTACCCGACCAGCCGCGCCGGAGAGGGCGGACCCGGGTGCGATCGCTGCGCACGCCCGCGATTTTTTACCCAAAGATGCCCCGGCCCGTGGAGCGGTCCGACCTTTGGCTTGGGCGAGGGCGTAAACCGAACAGGCCTCGGTTGCCCTGCGCGGCATCCCGCAAAACCACAATTTCGATCGCGTATTGTGCGGATTGCGCCGTCAGCGGGACATCGCTTACACAGGCGTGACACCTTTTCTCACAGGAGGCTACGATGATCCGCAAGGCGAAAGCGATTTGGCGCGGCACGGGCCGCGACGGTACCGGCAATCTTTCCACCGACTCCGGCGTGCTCGCCAGCACACCTTATTCGTTCAAGACGCGCTTTGAGACCGAGAAGGGGACAATCCTCGAAGAGCTGATTGCCGCAGCACACGCCGGGTGCTTCACCATGGCGCTCGCCTTTGGCCTGCAAGGTGCGGCCTTACCCCGACCGAGCTCAGCACCGAGGCCGCCGTCACGCTCGAACCGGAGGGCAAAGGGTTTCGCATCAGCCGTTCGGCTCTTGACGCTGCGCGCAAAGGTGCCCAACCTAGATGAAGCAAAATTCGCCAATTTCGCGAAAGACGCCGAGAAGAACTGCCCGGTCTCCAAGGTTCTCAACGCCGAGATCACGCTGGACGCCAAACTCGTTTAGGCGTGCGAACACGCATTTTTTCGGCGGCCGCAGCGATCTCCTGGGTCGATCTCAAACCGTGCGGCGTATGCCGCACACCGTTCGTTCATGCTGATCCCACACGAGAACATGGGCGAAAATAGCGCTCGCCTGTGCGTCGCAGAAAGTCGTCGCTCGATGTTGCCCAGTCGGTTGCGAACGGCACCGCCGTCGCGTTGCCCAGCGCGCAATGACCTGCAGCGCGAAGCCGCCTCCCGAGCCATCCCCGACGTGCCCATTGCAAATATGAGGGTTTTCCACAATGCGCGGGGCAGCCCAACCCGCTAGTAGGAGGTCGGTCCCAGCGCAGCAAAGTGACACTCTGGGACCGACCGTCCCCCGAATGGCTGCAAGTGCAGTTTGCGAAAGCAGCCGACGGAGGACCTTGACATACGTCAAACCTAAAAGTCGCGACAATCCTTGCACTTACGGTGCGAACGCAGGCGCTGTGTCACGATGCTGCCACTCCCCCACTTTGGGGGTCTCATACGCTTGCAGGGCGATGGTCCTACCCGCGTTCTGTGCTCCTACGACCACGAGGATTATCGCCTACTGCCTCGTCGTGTTCGCTGCGGGCAATGGCCACCCCTGCTCATGCTGGCGCGTTGTCGGTTTGCAACTACGCCGGTGCGTGGCGAGACCGCTTGCACCTCGACCAACTTTCCGGTCTTACGGTGATGTGCGGCTGCGGCCTCAAAATATCTTTCCAGCGCACCGCTTTGCGAGAGCCAGCGCACGCTTTCCTAGGGAAGGGCGTCGCAGGACCGGCGCCTTTCCATTGACGTTGATTTACAGCTTCTCAATGACCGGCATCGCGAACTGCCATCGTAGGCTGTCGCGCGCCTTGGCCTCCGTCTCGAAGGGCCCTTCGGTCCACTCATGTACGACGCCGGACTCCGTCCTGGTCGCGTCCACGTAAAACTTACCATCCTCGGCTTGAACAACTTCGACCGCAATCTTGAGTTCGAACATAATAGTGCCAGCGGTAGCCATCCGGTCCCCTTTCAGGCGTCGTCCGGATGCCCAGAATCGACCCGATCAAACCTCGTGTTTCCCGCAGCGTTGGTTATAGCCTGTCTTAAGGAGCGGGTCATCAAAGCTTTGGCAGCCATGCGGTCGGAGCGGCAAAGCGTGGCTACCGACTAAGGCAAACGACCCGATTGACTGCCAAGCTCACACCTCGCGTGACCGGCAGGGGTGGCCAAAGCAGAAAAGCGGCCATCCGAGGAGGGTGCCGACGTCTACGACCGTCTGTTAACCTCTTGATCAATACGCCCACACCGCCGACGCATGACCCTCACGCCTTGGCGAAAGTGCGCCGAGGCGGCGCGTCGCACCGCGGATCAGGGCCTGATCATAGTGACAAGGATGTCTCACTCGACATCGCCGATGCTTATGAGCAGTTGGCTGTCTTTTGGAGGCTGATGCAACGACCTCCGCGCTTCGCGATAGGAGGAGCTTGACCCTAGTCCTCAAATTTTTTCGAGTTCGAGTCATTCGCGTGCTCAACGAGCAGGTAAGCGGGCATCGTTGCTACTCCCTATCGTTTTTATGAGCGATTCTCCACGGTTCACTCAGCACGAACATCGGCGAGTACCGAGAAGAACACCATGCTGGAGCCCAGGCGCGTTGACATCATAAATGCGCAAATCGGACCAATCGAATGCCGCCTCAACTGCTTTCATTGCCTTCGGCTCATTCACTTCGTGGACCTCCGTCACATAAAGGACGGGCTGGGCGCCGTAGACCTCTTCGAAATCATGCACGATTTCCAAGATTGGTGGTTTGGTGCGGTCGAGGTGCAGGCCCGTGTCCGGCCGGAGCGCGTCAGCCCACGGAGGTGCGAGAAAGACGACGATAAAATGATCGCCCGGGTGCCGCCGCGATCTCACGAGGTCCTTGTAACTGCCGTTGACGAGTTCGATCGGCGCCTCAAGCTGCGCGATGTTGCGGGTCGTCAGATCGAAGACGGCGGACTCGACTTCAAAACCAATACCCCTGGCGCCCGGCAGATGCCGCAAAATCGCGTAGAGGCCGTTGCATGAGCCTGCGAATGGATCGACCACTCCGATGGCACGACCGCGTGCGGCTGGCGATACCACCTCGGCAATGTCACTTCCGATCTTGTTTCCGAGAGGGTCTTTGACCGCCTCTGAGACAGGTACGCGCCAGGATGCGGACACCCCGCTCGTACCACGCCTTCGGCGGCAGCCCGTAGAGATGGACGTGGTCTGGGTCGTTGAAGCAATCGCGTCCGTACTTCTCAACCTCCCAAAGTTCGACGAGCTGATTGCGTTTCGCGGGGCTGAGCAAAAGTCACGATCGTACTTTCGGATTTCATCTTGTGTCGCCACCACCTACCCCACACCTTGTGTCACTCCCAAGGCGGCACTCTATCATTTGTCCGTTGCCGGAGTGAAGCTATCATCGATCGAATAGGCCGAGCGTCAAATTGTCGGGACACTCTGAAAGAAGGCTACACTCCCGCTCGACGGTGCCGCTCGACGCTCCGGGCCACGGACAACCTCATCGTGATTAAGGACTGCAAGCTATGCAATGCACCTCGAGGCAATTGCGTGTGTTATTGCGGTCGCACCGACCATCGCCGCACCAATGCCCAAACTATCTAGCCTGTGATCGCCATTCACGGCGGCGGTAGCCCTTCACACGGACCGCGATAAAATCAAGACCGGGAGGCGCGATTTCGCGCAAGCTTTCGCGAGGAGAACTGTGGCGCCTGTCGCGAAGATCTCCTCGTATAAATGATGAATGAAGATCTCCTCGTATACAGTAAATGATGAATGATGAATGAGGGTGGATCGAAGATGGCCGCCGGCTCTTTGTTTGGCGTCGTTAGCATTCACTGCCCTAGGACCACCGGCAGGGCCGAAGCGCGCGGATCAGGGTCAATTCGCCAAAACCGAAGGGTTTGTCCTGATTCCGGTTCCGGTGCTTCTGTCGAACCTTCAGCGCTGACGACCGGACGATTGCGCTTAAGGACCAGCCCGCCGATACAGGGTCAAGAGCTCGGGCCGAGGCCGTGATTGTTCGTCGCGCACAGTGCCGACACAGGCAACCACTTAGGCATGCATCATGAAAGCAAACAAGCTTGTACTTGCCGCAATTCTCGCCTGTGCCGGCATGGCGTCGATTGCAGCTTTAGCCGAGGACAAAAGCCTGATGCACAAGATGACGCCCGTAAAGGAGATGCCGGCAAAGGCGCAATCGGGGAGCGATGGCGCGTTGTCTTCGCTCAGCAGTGCCACAGAGTGGCTCAACTCGCCGCCGTTGACGCCAGCCAGCCTGCGCGGAAAGGTCGTCCTCATCGATGTCTGGACCTATACCTGCATCAATTGGCTGCGTACGCTTTCCTATGTCCGCGCCTGGGCGGAGAAGTACAAGGACCACGGCTTGGTGGTGATCGGGGTGCACGCGCCCGAATTCCCCTTCGAGAGAAACCTCGACAACGTTCGTCGATCTGTGCAGGCAATGGGCCTGACGTATCCAATCGCGGTCGACAACGACTTTGCGATTTGGCGGGCGTTCAAAAACCAGTATTGGCCGGCTCTTTATTTTGTCGATGCGCAGGGTCGCACGCGACATCATCACTTCGGCGAGGGCAGCTACGATGAGTCGGAAAAATTTATTCAAAAATTGCTGACCGAGGCCGGCGCCACCGGCATCGGCCAGGAGCTGGTATCGGTCGATCCCCGCGGTGTTGAAGCTGCCGCCGATTGGGAAAGCTTGCGCTCACCGGAAACCTACCTGGGCCAGGAACGTACCGAGCGCTTTGCATCCCCGGCGCTGCCGTCTTGGCCAAGAGCAGTGTCTATGCCGCCCCGGCGCAATTGCGGCTCAATCATTGGGCCCTTGCCGGGGATTGGACCATGAACAAGGGGGCCGCCCTTCTTAACAAGAGTAGCGGACGGATCGCCTATCGCTTTCATGCCCGCGATGTCCATCTCGTCATGGGGCCGGCCGCGCCAGGGACTGCCGTGCGCTTTCGGGTGCGCCTCGATGGACAGGCGCCGGGCGCTGCGCACGGCATCGACATCGACGACCAGGGCATCGGCACGGTGAGCGAACAGCGACTGTATCAGTTGATCCGCCAAGCCAAGCCCATCGCCGATCGCCTGTTCGAGATCGAGTTTCTCGATCCGGGCGTGGAGGCCTTTGCTTTCACCTTTGGCTGATCCATCGATCCATCCCAGCCTGTTTGTGCCGCGTACGAACGTGTAAGCCCGGAGCATCACCATGTCCGCCAAGTCACCATCACCCACCCGGCGCGGTTTTCTCGGGGCTTCGGCGGCCGGCGCCGTCAGCATTGCTGCCGCCCAGCTGGTGACCATCGGCCCTGCGGAGGCGCAAGCCAGTAAGGCCAAGCCGGCAGACCTGCCCAAAATCAGGCCAGGAGCCAATACCTCGTTTGCTCCCTTAAAACAGGTCGAAGCCGGCGCCCTGACGATCGGCTATGCCGAGGCCGGGCCGGCCGATGGCCCCACGATCATCCTTCTGCACGGCTGGCCCTATGACATCTACAGCTACGTCGATGTGGCGCCGCTGCTCGCCTCGGTGGGCTATCGTGTGATCGTCCCGTTCCTGCGCGGCCATGGCACGACCCGCTTTCTCTCAAGTGAGAGCGCCCGCAACGGCCAGCCATCGGTGCTAGCCGTCGATATCCGCGCCTTGATGGACGCCCTCAAGATCGAGAAGGCAACCCTCGGCGGCTATGATTGGGGCGCGCGCACCGCCAATATTATAGCGGCGCTCTGGCCGGAACGCTGCAAGGCGATGGTGTCCGTCAGCGGCTATCTGATCGGCAGCCAGGAGATCGGCAGGATGCCATTGCCGCCGAAGGCCGAACTCGAGTGGTGGTACCAGTACTACTTCGCCACCGAGCGCGGCCGGATCGGCTACGAGAAATACACGCACGACTTTGCCAAGCTGATCTGGCAGCTGGCATCGCCGCAATGGGCCTTCGATGATGCCACCTTCAATCGCAGCGCGGCGGCTTTCGACAATCCCGATCACGTCAGCATCGTCGTGCACAACTACCGTTGGCGGCTCGGCCTGGCCGCAGGCGAGCCGAAGTATGACGATCTGGAACAGCGCCTTGCCCAAGCTCCCGTCATCGCCGTGCCGACGCTGACCCTGGAAGGCGACGCCAACGGCGCACCGCACCCGGACGCCAGCAGCTATGCCAAGAAATTCTCGGGCAAATACGCACACCGGGTCATCACAGGCGGCGTCGGGCACAACCTGCCGCAGGAAGCCCCGCAGGCGTTCGCCGAAGCTATCGTTGAGGTCGACGGTTTTGCATCCTGATTAGCCCCCGTGAGCGACATCACGGTCCGACCTGCGCGCCTGGCTCGCAGGGCCGTCCGCAACGATAAGGGGCGCCGCCGCCCCAACGTTTGAGGTACTGGCGGCGGCAGCGAAGCCAAATGCTGCCACGCCTTGAGGGCCGCCCGGGCTTGGCGGGGTTGCGGCCTCGTTAGCGTCGCCGGAAACCGGGCGTTCGCTTTGCCAGGTTGCCGCGCCGGGTCCATGAAGCGCGGCACAACCGCTCGCATCCTCAGAGCCGGCGCTCGCGCCGACCTTAGATTTTCGCGGCCCGACCGGGCACGCGGCGCACGCGACGCGGCGCGGCAATCCAGATCGCAATCGCGGAAACGAGGCAGCATCCGATAATCAGGACAAAGGCTGGCCTATAACTGCCGAAGGCATCTTGGATAACGCCTGCCAGCCATGGGCCGGCCGCACCGCCGCCGATCAATGCAATGGTGATCGTGCCGAAGATCGAACCATAGTGCGGGCCTTCGAAGATCTCGGCGACAATCGGCCCCATCACGGAGGTCAAGCCATAGCCGAAGAAGCCTTGCGCGAACACCATCGCGTAGAGCAGCAAGTTTGATGGAACATACTCTAGCGCCAGTAGGGCTGCATATGAGACGGCGAAGCCAAGACAGCCCGCAGTCCATACCCACTCGCGGCCGATGCGGTCCGACAGCGCGCCCAGCAGAATCTGACCGGGTATGGCGATGATGCTCACGCCACCCAGCGCCCACGCTGCGACCACCGGCGTGAAGCCCACCTCGACCAGGTACTTCGTCTGGTGCACCTGAACCGCGTACCAAGCAATGAGGGCCAGGAAATAGCCGAGCACGATCCACCAGAAGCGGCCGCTCCGGGCAGCGCGCGCGAGCGTCCAATCGATCGCAGCCCAAGCCGGATCAACGACCGTCACGGCTTTGCCTTTCGCCGTGGCATCCCCCGACCCGATCTCGCCATCGGGGTTCTGGCCGACTTCGGCGGGGCTCTTGCGCACCAGCAACGTGAGGGGCGCGATCACAAGAGAACGAGTAATCCCATGGCGACAGCACGATGCGCGCCAGCCTTCGGGAAAGAATGATCGCTCTGCAACCACGGCAAGAGCAGGAATGGCACCGACACCTGCACCAGCGAACGCGATGCTGATGGCGAAGCCGCGGCGGCGCACGAACCAGTTCGGTAGGAACTGCGAGTGGGTGGTGTAGGTCATCATGTTGGCACCACCGCCAACGGCAACACCGAGAGTGGCGTAGAGTTGCCACGGGCTGGCCACCCATGGCGCGAGCAGCAAGCCAGCCGACATCAGGGCCACCCCAGTCATGATCACCATGCGAGGCCCGCGTGTATCCATGACGCGGCCGACGATCGGGCTCAACAGCGCAGAAACCAGGAAGCCAAAGGAGAACGCACCCGCCACGAGGCCACGGTCCCAGCTGAACTCCTCGATCAGGGGCGGCATCAGCAGCGAGAAAGCCGTCCGACCGGTGACGCCGATGGCCATGGTCACAAACGCAACGCCGATGATCAGCCAACCGTAGTAGAACGGCAGCCGCGACGACCAATGCAGTGAGGGTAGCGCCATATCCCGCCTCAACCGCTGGTGATGGCATGCAGCGGAGAGCTCTCCCCGGGCCGTCCGCGCAATATTCTCGGCGATGACGGCGGCGCGTGCCTCAAGCATGCCTTGCGTCAACCGGAGACATGTGGTGTCATAATCACGTTGTCGAGTTCGTTGATGGGCGCCGAAGAGGGCAGAGCGTGTCCAGTGGCCGTGGGGTATCGATACCAGACGTCGAGTGCGGCGCCCGCAAGGCGGCCATGAGCGAGCGCGGCATACAACGCACGCTCTTCGACGATTTCGGCACGCGCCACATTGATGAGATAGGCGGACGGTTTCATGAGGCCGAGCCGGCGCGCATCGAGCAAGCCCCGCGTTTCAGCTGACAGTGAAAGCGTGATGGCGAGATAGTCCGACAGGCCAATGAGGTCGTCGAGCCGCTCGGGCCCGCCGATGAAGGCGACACCCTCCGGCGCATCGGGCTGCGCCCGCCGACGAATGGCACATACCGTCATACCAAAGGCTCGCGCACGATGCGCAACTGCCTCGCCGATACTGGCCAAAGCCTAGAATGCCGACCGTCTTGCCGCTGAGCTCCGGCCAGAGTGCAGGTGCCGGTCCCTCGACTGCCCATTGGCTTTCCCATTCTCCAGCTCGCAGCTTTTGATCGAGGCGCCGAAATGAGCGGGTGAGCGCAATCATTGCGCCGATAATACTACGCGGCGATCCCGGCCTTCCGTGGCCAAAGGCGTTTGCGAGCGCGAGCCGGGCCGAAACTGAGTGCGATCGACGCGATCCAAACCAGCACCCGGCACCTGCACGGGGCGCAAACGAGCCGGCCGCGGCCATCTCTTTGCTGAACCCCATGGAGACCAGGAACGTCGGCATCCCCAAGGTGATGCACAATAGCCGTCTCGTCGCCCGTGACGATCTCGCACGGTACGCTGAGGCGGCGACCGACCGCTTGGCCAGCCGCACGGCAAACGATCCCGCAAAGCAGCTTTCATAACCTGCGTCCTTCGGCGTTCCGGGCGCTTGTAGAACAGGTGCCTCGCGCGCGAATATCGCGGCGCCAAGGTCAGCCATCAACTACGTGCCAGGTAATAAGGCGGCGTTTCCGGCCGTTTCCCCGCCATTTTGCACAAAAGCGCGTAAACCGCTTCACCCACCACGGTTTCTCGGCCATATCCGTGCGCAGACGGTATTTGCACTCATTTGCTTGCGCGCGTGCGGCGCGGTTTCAGGCCCGGCGTAGCCCACGCCAGCCGGGACACATGACTGCTGGCTGACCGCAAACTGATCGCCGATCGCCTGCTCAAGGCACTGCCGCCCGCCCCGCCAGGCGCGAGCGCGTCGAGATATGGGGTCAGCCGCGGCGCCGGCTTCGGCATCCGCGTCAACGACCTGGTGGACCCCGACCCTACGCGGCGTGGGAAAGCCGGCAAGATCACTTTCGTTCGCCAGGCTCACTGCCGGGCGCGGCACTGACCAGACGCGTCATCGGCGTCTATGGCGCGATCACGCTCTGAACAAGCCCGCACCACCGCCGGGAATGGCGCTCGACGATCGCCGGGCGGGCATCGATCCCGCCGTGATCCAGGCCGAGCGGCGCGCGGCAGAAGCCTGCTGAGCGGGCATATACGCGTCAAAGCATTCGGTTTTGCCAACGTCGCGGAAACCTTCATTGCCGACAAGTTGGCACAGGAGCGACGCGGCAAGAGTGCACCGAACGCGATCTGCGCTCGATCCTCGCTGCGGCATGGGGGTGACCGGCCGATCGAAGCAAAATCACCAAGCTCGACGTGCTGGAGAGCATCAACGCCAGCCAGCAGCGCGCCGCATATGGCCCGCGCGCTGTTCATCATCGTCGGCCGGGTTCTTCAACTGGGCGATCGACCAACAGGCCCGTCTGGCCTCACCACGTCGCCCTGCGACCGGCTTAAGCGTCGCCAAAGATCATCGGTTGCCACGCCGTCGCGCACCCGACGCCTTAGCGACGATGAACTGATTGCCTTCCGGCGCGAGCGGGCTACGAAGCATCCGGCTGGTCTGGTCCATATCGGTTGCTCTTGCTTACCGGCCTGCGGCTCAGCGAGGCCGCGCGTATGTCGTGGTCCGAGGTTCACGGCGACGTTGCGATCATCGCGGCGTCGAGGATGAATGCTCAAGCCCGGCAAGGCGCGCGAACGCTTAGTGCCGCTATCGACGGTGCTCGGTAGCCCAATGCTCCCCTGAAGTGGGGATAAAATTATCGTCTGATCACGGCCATTTCGCTGTCGTGATCAGGAAAGCCGACTCAGGCGGCCTGGCTTGGAAAGCAGGCGCGATCCATTCAACTGGAGCACATCAACCACGTCCGCAGACACAAGCCCGGCCTCCCCATCTTCTCGGTCGGGCAACGTCTGCTCTCTTGGGCCGCGTTCGGGTTGCCGGACGCGGTCGCTCCCTTCTCGAAGATTGATCAGCATTGAGCGCGACGGGTTGGTCGCTAACGCCTGATTCCCGGCTTTTCTGATGCGCAGCGGCACGTCCGGCGCGCCTCTGCAGCGGCACTGCCGCTTGCGCCGCAACAGACCGCTGCGCGCGATAGAGCTCACGCAGGATATCGCGCATCACTTCCAATGCCGTTTTCCGCAGAGCAGGTGTCGTCGCCTCGAGGCCCGTAGCCGCTCGATGACACAACGTGCTGGCCTCGCCAGCCGCCGCTCGGCATCGTTGACTTGGCTGCTATTGCGACTGGAATTGCTCGTCGCCTGGTCATCACTGCCCCCTCAGTCCCCAAGCACCACCTTTCGCTTCCTTAGAATGGGAATTCAAACAAGGTCTGCCAGTTATCGTCAGCAACGATTATCCCCCTACGGCTGGCGGACGCCTGGTTCATTGACGCCCCGTTCATTTGCTTCCCCATTCACGACCTGTTCGCGCGCTGTGCTGCCTCCACTTTAGCGTGCGCAGTATCGGCGAGTACGATGCCTTCATGGTCTAGTACGGTGATTTGGCCACGTCTCACGTGGAAGTAATAGTGAGGGATAGCAAGTCTCCGCGCCAGCTTCCGATATGAGGGATGGGGACGCGCCTACGACGGCGCGGCGCGGCACCTTGATTTAGTGGCGCATACCTCAATGTGCGCCATCGTACACTATTCCAAAGGAATAGTCCAAGACCGTACAAAACCCGTCATGTCTAATGGGTGGCGCACCCGGCGGGTTTGGCACCTCAGAAGAACCTAGGATCACGATCACGACACCTAGGCATGCCGGGGCCGCGTCATTACATCCTCAGAGCGACAGCATGGGCACCTTCCGACCCCCGGACGGTGCCCATCTTTTCGGTCATGTACGTGACGCTGCTGTCCGGTGCCGTCTGGCCCTGTCGCATTTTTAATCGCGGTCTCGGTACCACCATACCCATAACAGGGCGAGCAGCACGATCAGCAACAGCAGAGCGCAGATGCCGGTCCAGTCAACCCAATCCAGAATTCCGAATGCCACGTCATCACCAGCACCCGCACCAACAGCATGAAGCAACACCCTTAGCTAACCAGACCGAGTTAATGCGACGAGAATGAGGTCTGTCGGTATGGAAGTTGACGTTTGGAACCCGCACCGCACTGCGCCTCAACTGCAAAATCTACAATTGCTGATTGAGGGTGGACACAAGTTCATTTGCGTACAATACGCCTCGACCTATTGCTCAGCGGGATCAACCCGCGGGCGGTGCGTGGAAGGCAAGCTTGGCGATGCTGCGTAGGACTTGGTACGGGCGCTCTTGCAAAGATCAATCTGCTTATCGTCGAAGCGCGCCAGCGCATTGCGATCCAGAAGCGCGCACATCTCTAACCTGGAGCGTGAGGAACGGGGCACCGCAGTGCTCTCGCACGGCTACTGCGGTCCGAGGTGATGCAGCAGTTGCTCGAGGGCCAGCGCGAGGTGCATCCTGGAGAAGGTGCGGAGGTCCCCGTTGCTGCGGAACCTGTAAGCGAGCTCCCATTTCTAGGCGGGCGCCTGGCGTCAGTCCTGCTCCAGTCCGCAATCTCCCCGCTCAAGGACGGCAACGTGAGCTGGCCCGCGCGCTATGCTCTGACGCCAGTCCTGCGATCCCAGCGCGCTCCGTCAGGCTGCCCGCTACCGATGATGGTCCCGAGGTTTCGTCTTCGTCTTTAATGAGCTGCTCCCGCCGCGTTGGCGTCACGCATGGCCGGTGCCGCCACATTCGGTACAGGCCGTGCGCCGGAACGGCAAGCGGCTCAACATCGCCTTTGCCCTGACAGACCAGGGCATTCAGTGAGTGTCGGTTTTGACATGCCGGGCACGGTAGATCGACCAGCCCATGATCCGCCAATCCCGGCGCTGTTTTCTGCGGCCTCCCAAAGGGGATGTTGATTATTCAGCGCGCGTGAAAGGGTACGCTGGACATTTGCCTTCGTCGCAACCACATGTGCCATGCCAATCTACTTGTTTCGGCAGAGACGCAATGGTGACTTTGCGCTCACAACGGATCTGACCGGTCGGAACCCTTCCGTCCCACACGGCTGACAGCCATTGGGTCTTCGTCGAGGTGATCGACACGCGGAAAACTAGGCCTCCGTGGGGCACTCATGGCCTCAAAGAGGCATTCAGCCGAGTGAGGGATCTCGGTTACGATATCTTCTGAATTTCGTTCCAGCCACCACCCAAGCCATAGTCTAAAACGCGGCAATTCAAATAATCGCCGCCCCTGCTTGGGCACGCTTGCCGGCCGGCTGCGGCAGGGAGAGAGCGGCGGATAAAGGCAGCTGAGGCGTGACACGGCCCAATGATTTGGGGGAAAATGCTAACGAGGCACGGCCACTGGGAGCCACGTTGGAGAGCGCTCCCGCCAGCTGGGGGCCCATCACACACCCTGACCGAGCCTCGTCCTGCCCGCCACGGGCCCCACGCCTCTGGGGCTGCGCGTAGCCCAAAGTGTGGCCCCAAGGCGCAGCTGGACCGCCCTTGCATCCACCGCCAACTTCTAATCCCAGCTTAAGTTCACTCTACGAGGCTATCTAACGACGCCCCGAAAATAGCGCATCAACTACGTGCCAGGTACTCATGGCCACGAATTCTGCGTTTCCCGCTACGACTGACGGCCTTCCGCAAGCAGCATGGTTTGTCCCAGCTGCAGCTCGCGACAACGGCAGACTGCTCTCGCAGCGACATATCAGCTTTCGAGCTCGGCCGCACGCGCCCGAGCCGGGACATGGTGCAACGCCCGTCGCTCGCGCTTGGCCTCTCGCTGCGGCAGTCAAACGAGGCTGCTGTTGGCGGCAGGTAAGGCTTTGCGCCGATTTGGACCGAAAGCGCCTTACGATGCTCAATCCTCTGGCTCCGGTCCGAAGGCCTGAATTCATGCTGGCGCAGCAGGAGCCCTACCCGGGTGTTGTCGTCGATCGCCGTTGGAACCTCCTTCCAGAGGCGAACAGAGGGGCGGCCGCCATGGTGACGTGCTGATCGGCCTCGCTTCGCACCCGGCGCGGCCGTCAATCTTGCCGGATGCGCTGGTGGCGCCAAACGTGCTTCGCCCGCACCTCAAAAAACTGGACCGAGGTCGTCGGCTACTTTTGTGCGGGCGTGTCGAGGCCGATGCCGCCGCCGACGGCGCAACCGAGACTGCGGCGCTTACGCGATCGCCTGCTGGGCTACCCGGACGTCCGCGAGACCATGGCAGGGGCTTCAGCCCAAACATCTGGCGCCCCGGTCCTGGCCATGCACTTCGAGAGGGGGAAACCGCGCTCAATCTGTTCACGACGATCGCAACGCTCGGCACGCCGCAGGACATTACACTCCAGGAGCTGCGCATCGAGTGCTTCTTTCCAGATCGACGCGAAGACCAAGCAAAGTTTCCAAGCACTGGGCGTCTCCTCGCAAGCGGAGCGCAACGGTGATGGCACTGCATAGGCATCTGCGCGTCCGCAGGGCGGTGATGAGCGGCTTGCGACCGCGGCGGCCAGCCCGCCGCAGCGCTCTGCTCGGTTGACCGCATCCTCAATGAGGCGGCAAAGGGCGTCGGCTCGCCCCCCATTAGCATCGAGATCTGCCGCATTGCGTAGGCTAAAATCGCGCCAGCAGAGTCGGCCATCTCTAAGCATCATCAATCTTCCACGCCGAGGGCACGGAAGATTTCGCTCAGCTGTGCGTTTATGGCGACCGTTGCGTTCTGCCCGTCTGACGCACGAACCGCTGGTAAGCTCCAGCAGATCGCGGTTCTTGGCTTGTCACCTCGAAGGCGCGGCAGCTTCAATACGTAGCAA